>Ga0302314_10006285_pt1 | contig 21564 bp, 18 predicted proteins | sample III_Palsa_N2_3_FD_200533 | JGI IMG/M metagenome (GOLD analysis project Ga0302314, IMG submission 200533) | Peat permafrost microbial communities from Stordalen Mire near Abisko, Sweden - III_Palsa_N2_3 | ecosystem: Environmental > Terrestrial > Soil > Palsa > Peat permafrost | place: Sweden...
CTGAATGGCGTTGTAGCCGCAATTGGTCAGGCTCAACGTCGCCAGCGCCGCCAGCACGGTCCATAGTCTGCGCATTGGATTTTCTCCCGTTATCGTGGGCCGCAAGGTATCAGAGCGATGTGTCAGGGAACACAGTCATTCCGGGGCGATGCAAAGCATCGAACCCGGAATCTCGAGATTCCCCGATGTGCGATTGCACATCTGAGGTCTGGGCCTAACGGCCCATCCCGGAATGACGGAGGCTTCTACACCCGCGCCGCCTTGGCTTCCTGAATCGCCTGCCAGACCTTCAGCGGCGACAGCGGGGTGGTGATCGATGTGATGCCAAGCTCGCTCAGCGCGTCCATCACGCCATTGGTGATGCAGGGCGGACCGCCGATCGCGCCGGATTCGCCGCAGCCCTTGGCGCCCAGCGGATTGGTGCGGCAGGGTGCGGAATCATCCAGCGTGACCTCGATCGGCGGAATGTCGTCGGCGCGTGGAATGCAGTAGTCCTGATAGCTCGCGGTCAGCAACTGGCCTTCGGGGTCGTAGGTCACGCCCTCATACAGCGCCTGGCCAATGCCCTGGGCGACGCCGCCATGCACCTGCCCCGTCACCAGCAGCGGATTGATCGCGACGCCGACATCATCGACGGTGGTGTAGCGCACCACGCGGCTGACGCCGGTTTCCGGATCGATCTCGACCTCGCAGATATGGGTGCCGTTCGGGAAGGTCGCGCCATCCGCCTTGCCTTCGCTCTCCACGCTGAGGCGGGCGCCCTTCTCGGCCTTGGCAATCTCGAACAGGCCGATCTTTTTGTCGGTACCGACCACCGTCAGCCAGCCGTCGTGATATTCGATGTCATCGACGGAGGCTTCGAGCATGCCGGAGGCCTTCTCGCGCGCCTTGGCGATCAGATCGATGGCCGATACCACCACGGCGGTGCCGCCGACGAACAGCGAACGCGAGCCGACGCTGCCGAAGCCGATGGCCAGATCGGTGTCGCCCTGCACCACATCGATCTTGTCGATCGGGATGCCCAGCGACGCCGCCACCATCTGCGAGAAACTGGTCTGCAGCCCCTGCCCCATCGCCTGGGTGCCTGAATAGAGGATGACGCGGCCTTCGGCGGTCGCGTGCAGGCTGACGGTTTCGGTATGCACGGTGCCGCCGGTCCATTCGATGTAGCTGGTGAGCCCGCGGCCATAGAGCAGGCCTTTCTTCTTGGCTGCTTTCTTGCGCGCGGCGAAGCCGTCCCAGTCCGCGAGCTTGGACGCACGTTCCAGCATGTGCGCGAACGCACCGGAATCATAGACCTGGCCGACGGCGTTGGTGTAGGGCATTTGCGCGGGCTTGATGTAGTTCACCTTGCGGATCGCGCGCGGGTCCATCCCGATCTGCCGCGCCGCGGCGTCCATCAGCCGCTCCACGATGAACACGGCTTCCGGCCGCCCCGCGCCGCGATAGGCGCCGACCGGCGCGGTGTTGGTCATCACCGCCTTGATGTCGTAATGCACCAGCGGCAGGTCGTAGACGCCGGTCTGCACGAACGGCCCGAGCACCAGCGGAATCAGGGCGCCGGTGCCGGACACATAGGCGCCGGTGCCGCCGACCGAGCGCACCCGATAGGCCTGCACGCGGCCTTTGGCATCGAGCGCGAATTCGCCGGTCGAGGTCAGGTCGCGGCCGTGGGTGCCACCGACAAAGTCGTCGGTGCGATCGCCGCGCCAGCGCACCTTGCGGTTCAGCTTGACCGCGGCGTAGGCCACGATGCCGTCTTCCGGATAAAGGCTGGTCTTCTGGCCGAAGCCGCCGCCGATATCGCCGACCAGCACCTGGACGCTTTCCTTCGGCCGCTTCAGCACGGCTTCGGCAAGAATGTCGCGGGTCGAACCCGGCGTTTGCGACTGAACGTGCAGGATCAGCCGGCCGGTCTTCTTCTCGATCTCGGCGATGGTGGAGCGCGGCTCCATCGCGGAAGGCGCCAGCCGCTGGTTGACGAGATCGAGCGAAACCACATGGGCGGCCTTGGCGAATTCGGCCTCGACCGCGGCCGCGTCGCCATAGCTCATGGCGGCGACGATATTGTCGGGCACTTCGGCCCATACCGCAGGCGCGCCCGGCTTGATCGCCGCCACCGGATCGACCACCGACGGCAGCACCTGATACTCGACCTCGATCGCTTCGGCCGCGCTCTGCGCCGCCATCCGCGATGTCGCCACCACGGCCGCGACCGGTTCGCCGGCAAACCGCACGATCTCGTGGGCCAACAGACGCCGCGGCGGCACCGTCATCGGCAACCCCCCGGGGCGCGGGAAAACCAGCAGCGTCGGCAGCGTGCCGATGTCGTCGGCGATCAGGTCCGTACCGGTGTAAACCGCTTCGACCCCGGCCATAGCGGCGGCGGCCTTGGTATCGACCGACAGGATCTTGGCGTGGGCATGCGGCGAACGCAGCACATGCAGCCACAGCGCGCCGTCTTCCGGCTTGTCGTCGATGAACTTCCCGGTCCCGGTCAGAAGTCGCTGGTCCTCAAGGCGCTTGACAGGCTGGCCCGCACCGAACCGCATATTGCCGGGAAAAATGTTCATTCGTCTGTCCTTCGGGTCTCATGTTGGCGTGGGCCAGTTTTAGCCGATAGGCGGGGAATAGGCCAAGCCCATATCTCCCCGTCATTCCGGGGCGCGCGTCAGCGCAAACCCGGAATCTCGAGATTCCGGGTTCAGCCCTGCGGGCTGCCCCTGAATGACGAGGGGTTGGGCTACCCGATCTCCCGCAACACCGCCTCGACCGCCTTGCGCTCCTCGGCCGTCAGCGCCACCTGCGGGGCTATGGGGTCGCCGACCTCATATCCCTGGATCGCCAGCCCGGCCTTGATGCAGGCCGCGAGATTGTAGCGCGCGAAGGCCTCGTTGATGCGCCACAGCCGCCGCTGCAAGGCCAGCGCCTCGACCCAGCGCGCGGCCTTGCAGAGCGTGTAGAGCTCGACGCTTTGCCGCGGAATCACGCAGGCCGGCCCCGCCATCCAGCCGACGCCGCCGATCAACATCACCGCGGCCGGGATATGCGCGGAGGCCGAGAACACACGAATAGCGTCGCCGCAGCGGTTCATGATCGACAGCAACCGTCCGGTATTGGTGGAAGCATCCTTAATATATTGAATGCGCGGATGGGCCGCGAGCCGCGCGATGACATCGAGCGTCAGGTCGGAACGCTGAAACTGCGGATTGGTGTAGATCACCACGGGAATATCGACCGCGTCCGCAATGGCGCGAAAATAAGATTCGACCTGCGCATCCTGCAGCGGAAAATACGCTTCCAGAATCGCCAGAATGCCGTCGGCGCCGAGCTTTTGACAGGCCTTGGCCTGCGCCACGGCATCCAGCGTGGAGGTCGAGGCGACGCCGGCCACGACGGGCACGCGGCCTTTGGCCGCTTCGATCGTGGTCTGCACCACGCGCGCGCGCTGCGCGGCGGTGAGATAGGCGAACTCGCCGGTCGAGCCGAGCGGGGTCAGCCCATGCACGCCAGACTTGACGAGATCGTCGCAGAGCCGGCCGAGCACGTCGACGCGGATGGTCCCGTCGGCATCGACCGGAGAAACCAGATAGGGAAAGACGCCGTGAAAATCAGCCATGGGTGAGGGCAAGTCCCGAGAGGTGCACGGCGCCGCGACGCCGTGTCGCTATGGCCCCTCTATAGTTCAGCTGACGCAGATCAGAAAGCCCCGCACGGGTCACGGCTTCCGCCTTCGCGGAGCGAGGCGCCGCCTCAGGCCGCCCGGACCGAACTGAGGAACTTGCCGACCTCGCGCTTGAGCCGGCTGCTTTCGCCGGACAGCGACTTTGCCGCGGTGAGCACCTGAGAGGAGGCCGATCCGGTCTCGCTGGCGCCACGCTGCACGTCGGCGATGTTGGCGGAGACCTGTTGCGTACCGTGCGCGGCCTGTTGCACGCTGCGGGAAATTTCCTGCGTCGCCGCGCCCTGCTCTTCCACCGCCGAGGCAATAGTGGACGCGATCTCGGACATCCGCCCGATGGTATCGCCGATTTCCTTGATGGCACCGACCGATTCCTGCGTCGCGGCCTGAATGCCATTGATCTGCTGGCTGATCTCACCGGTCGCCTTGGCGGTCTGTTCGGCCAGCGCCTTCACCTCGGACGCCACCACGGCAAAGCCCCGTCCCGCCTCGCCGGCCCGCGCCGCCTCGATGGTGGCGTTCAGCGCCAAGAGGTTGGTCTGCCCGGCAATGGTATTGATGAGTTCGACGACGTCGCCAATCCGGGCCGCCGCCTTCGCCAGTTCACCGACCCGCTCATTGGTCTTCTGCGCCTGCTCCACCGCCGCGCTGGCGATCCGCGCGGAGTCCTGGACCTGGCGGCTGATCTCGTTGACCGACGATGCCATCTCTTCGGTGGCGGATGCGACCGATTGCACATTGGTGGAGGCTTGTTCGGAGGCCGCCGCAACCGAGGTGGTCAGTTGCTCCGAACGTTCCGCGGTCGCCGTCAGCGACCCGGCGGAGACTTCCAGTTCGCTCGAGGCCGACGACACCACGTCGACGATCTCGCCGATCATCGCTTCGAAGTCACGGGTAATGGTGTCCACGCGCTGCCCGCGCTCGATCTTGGCAGCGGCTTCCACCGCGGCCGCCCCGTCGGCGGCCTTCTTGGCGATCAGGGCCTCCTTGAAGACCTGCAGCGAACCCGCCATCGCCCCGATTTCATCGGCGCGGTCGCTGGTCGGGATGGTCACGTCGTGCCGGCCGGCGGCCATGTCGCCAACCACGTCGGTCAGGGTCGCGAGCGGCGTGATCACCCGGCGACGCAACATCACGGTGACACCGGCCAGCACGCCGAGCAGCGCGACCACGGCAAGGCCCGCCAGCACCAGCATCGTCATCGCCGCGCCGCGCGCAGCGCCTGCGCGTTCGGCCGCCTCGGCCAATGCCGCATCGCGCACCGCAAAGAAGCTCTGCACCGCCGGCACGACCCTGGTGGCCAGCTCGTCCTCGGACTTAATCCCGTAATTGCCGTCGCTGCGCGCGGCCAGCACCTCTTTTTCCAGCCACGGCGCGACCTGTCCAAAATAGGCATCGACCGCATCCTTCAGCGGTTTCACCAGCCGCGCCGGGCTCCCGATCTGATCCACGCCGGCTTCGATCCGTTCGCGATCGAGGTCAACGCGGCCCTGGCCACGGTCGATCGTGGAGATTTCAGCCGCCGTCAGCGGGCGGCGCGCGCTGACCGCCGCAGACATCGCAGCGGCGCGGCCGCCGGCGGAGATCCGCATATCCTGGGCGGTGCGGGCGATACTCAACAGTGCCGTCAGTGACGCGTCGGCGGCGGTCACCTGATTTTCGAGGCGATTCAAGAGCGGTTCGACCAACGCTGCGACCTGGAACACGCCGGGCAGGAAGCCTTTGACAACAGCGGCATCACGCGCATTCATGGGCACAGCCAGCACGCGGTCCGTCGCAGCGCGGATATCGCCAAGCTTGGTCGCTGCCCGATTGAGGCCTTCGACGATCGTGGCGCCATCGCTGAGGGCACTGACGGCCGTCCGGGCATTGGCGAAAGCGGCATCCCCCTGACGCACCGCCTTCGCGATCGCCTCGAGCTGATTGGGTGTCGCGGCACCCTCCTGGAACAGGGGACTGAGGTACGGCGCGCGATGGCTGGCGATCTGTTGGCCAACCGCCAGAACCGCGCCGTAGGCCTCCACCGCCTTGATCGCTTCGGTCTTGCTGGCGAAAGTATTATATTGCGGCACAAGAACTCCGGCGCCCAGAATGACCGCCAAAGCCGTGACCGAGAACATGGATACCGCAAAGAGCCGACCGATTCGCATCGTGTGTTTCCGCTGCTGGTGGTTGGTTAAAAATATCCAAAAGGGGCTAAGACCCTCTTAATGCGGAACAACGCCAGTAAAACTACGGGTGTCGCCAAGGCTTGTGTCGCCAGAACTTGTGTCGTCAAGGCTTGTGTCGCCAAGGCTTGCGGCCCCGGTGGGCAGGGCAATACCCCCCCCGAAATGGCACGAGCGCTATTGAACCGTTTGAACGAACTCGAGAACCGCTTTGTTGAACTCGGCGGCTTTTTCCATCATCGGCGCGTGGCCGCACGCATCGAAAATGATCTGCCGCGACGATGGCAGCCTGGCCGCCAGAATCCTGGCCTGATCGACCGGCAGAAGCCTGTCCTCGCGCCCCCAGACAACCAGGGTCGGCTGCGTCATGGCAGGCATGGCGGCCTGGACTTCCCCGACTTGATCGCGCGCGAAGCCGCGCAGACCGACGAAGCCTCGAAGCGTCCTCAGAAAAGCCGCCTGAGCACCCGGAAGACTGGCAAGCGAATATTTATCCTCGATCAGTTCATCCGTCACGAATTTAGGGTCATGGACGGCGAGACTCCACAGCATCCGCAACCCCTTTCGATTGGGACGCGTGATCAGTTCGCCCAGCCAGGGGACGGTCGGAAGGCGCATGTTGATGTGGGTATCGTAGCCAACGCCGGCAGGCGCGACGAGAACCATCGACATGACGCGAGCCGGGGCGATGCGGGCACATTCGAGCGCAATCCTGCCGCCCAGGGAATTGCCGATGAAGTGGGCCTTGTCTTCGCCCTGGCTGGAGAGAAAATCGAGGGTAAAGCGCGCCAGATTGCCAATGCTGTAGTGATCGCCTTCGGGCTTGCCGGTTTTGCCGTCGCCAAGCATGTCCAGCGCGTAGACCCGATGCGAGGCCGCGAGAACCTCGATGTTGTTCCGCCATTCCAATACGGAGCAGCCAATTCCAGCGAGCAGAACGATTGGCGAGCCTTCGTTGCCAGCCTTCCAGAAGCGCGTCTTGACGCCTTGCACGTCAATGAATTGATCTTTCGGATCGGCCATGATTTCCCCCGCTGTGTATAAACTGATGCGCAGCGAAAATACGCCGCGCACCGGATGAAGGGCGGGCACCAACACGCCCGCCGTACGGGACTACGCGGCCGTTGACGCTGCCGTTGGCTCAGCCCTGGGCGCGGCCAAACGCCCGGTGCTTGCGTTCACGCTGGAGCGGTTTGCGAACAGGATGATCCCGCCCGCGGCCAGGGCCGCACAACCGATCGAAATGAACATCGGCAGGAAACTCTGATAGGTCTGCTGCAGCGCGCCCGCGACAAACGGCCCCAGAATGGCGCCGACCCGTCCGACACCCAATTCCATGCCGACCGCCGTTGCCCGCACGTTGGTCTCGTAGGCCGCCGCCGTGAAGTTGTTGAGAACGAACTGCGCACCGATGATGAAGAACCCGGCGGCAGCCACGCAGGTGACGTTGACGACATGATTGTTGAGGAACACCAGGGTCAGAACCGCGCAGCCGCCAAGCCCCCACCACAGGCCAAGCAGGCCCCGGCTGTGGCCGAAGCGGTCGACCAGATGGCCGAGAACGATTCCACCGATAAACGACATGATCTGCATGAGGGCGCCAAACCCGAAACCGGTCGCGAATGTCTCCCCGCGCTGGATCATCACCGTCGGGATCCATCCGGACAGGCCGAAAATGCAGAACAGGCTGAGAAAAGCCGTGACCCAGATCGCGATGGTGGTCCTGCGGTAGCGTGGCTGCAGCAATTCGAGGATCAGGTTTCCCGATGTCTTGTCGTGGCCCGGGAAAATCGTCGCCGACGCGTAAAGATACGCGCGCTCCGGCCGCAGCTTCGCCAGCATTTGCCTGATCTCGGCGACCCGCCCCTTCAGCACGAGGAATTTCGGCGACTCCGGCAGTGTCAAATGCATGAACGGCAGCAGCACAAAGGAGAGCGATCCGATCCAGTACAGGCTCTGCCAGCCCAAAGACGGCGTGGCGAAGACCCCGACAACGCCCGCCAGCGTGCCCCCGGCCGCCCAGCCCAAGGCGACGCCCCACAAAGCAAACGTGTTGGCCACCCGGCGCGGCGCGAGTTCATTGATGTAGGTGGTCGCCAGCGGCAGCAGCACGCCGAGGCCCATCCCCGTCAGCAGCCGCAACACGCAGAACGTCAGGAACGAGTTCGCAAATAGCGCGGTGAGCAGCGTGAACACGCTGGTGATCCAAAGCCCGGCCAAGAGCGTGCCGCGACGCCCGAACCGGTCCGCCGCCACGCCGTGCAAGGCCGCGCCGAGCAGGAAGCCTACCAGTCCGCTGGATATCAGGAGGCCGGCCTGCCCCGCCTTGAGACCCCACGGTCCGGCGACATAGTGGATCACATAAGCGGGGTTGAACGTGTCATACCCGTCGAACAGCGTCAGCAGCCCCATGATGGCGCCGAGCCGCCAATGGAAGGCGCTCACTTTGGCGTCTTCCAGCTCTTCGTGAACATCGATCACTTGCGAAACCATCCCATCCTCCCCGATGTCGATTTGATTTTTTAGCGTGCGTGCCGGCTATTCTGCGGCTTGCGCAACCTTGCTTGATTGCAACGAACTCTCGTCGGCGAGCTTGAACAGCCGCAGCGCGTTGTCCCTGCCGATCTTTTTCCGGTCCGCCTCGCTGATGGTGGCACTGTCGAACCATTGCGCGGCGTGATCGACATTCTCGAACGGCCAGTCTGCGGAAAACAAAATCCGATCGGCGCCGACCTCGAGCAAGGCATCGATCAGCGTCTGGGTACGAAAGTTTCCGGACGTCGTCAGATAGAAATGCTGGTTGAAGTACTCGCAGATCTTCTTTTTCGCTTTATAGCGCGGCGGCGTCTTCACCCAGCCGTTGCGATGGTCGATACGCCACATGCTGTAGGGTAACCCTTCTCCCATATGGCCGATGATGATGCGCAGCCCCGGATGCTGATCGAACAGCCCGGAGCCCATCAGACGCAATGCGTGGACCGCGGTCTCCTGACCGAACGCCCAGGTCGGCCCCAGCAGCCATTCATGGCCCTCATAAATCCTGGAGTCTGCCGCCAGCGGATTGCGCGGATGCAGGTAGAAGGGCACGTCGAGCTGTTCGACCTTTGCCCAGAACGGCCAGTAGCGATCGAGATCGTAATAGACCGGAGTTCGCCCGTCACCGATCTGCGAGAAGCCGTTCACCAGCGCGCCCTTGAAGCCGAGCGTGTTGACCGCGCGGTCGAGTTCGGCGATCGCCATCTCCGGATCCTGCATCGGAAGGGCGGCGAAAGCCTGAAAGCGGTCGGGGCGCCTGGCAACCTGTTCGGCCAGATAGTCGTTGGCCCGGATCGCGATGTCGTTGGCTTTCCTGGCATCGGGTATCGCCTGCACCGCCGGAGCGTTGAGCGAGAGGATCATCATCTCGACACCCTGCTCGTCCATCTGCCGCAACCGCTTGTCCTGGATGTCCAGCAGGCGCTCCCTGAGTTCGGGCCAATAGCTCTCGGGCACGAAGCCCGCAGAATCCATCAGCGTTTCCGGAATGGCGAAATGCTCTTCAAGCGCGATCTTGCCCTGCATGGTGATTCTCCCTTTCAATTTTCAGTATTGTCCTTGCGGCGCGAGACCCAAAGCGAGCTGGCCGTACATGGTCCCCACCGCGTCCCAGTTCATGCTGATGTGGCGGCCGACCGCGTTGGCATCGCGCCAGGCGCGCTGAACCGGATTGGCGAGATCCAGCCCCTGCCCGCCGGTCGACGCATTGAGAGCCTCGCTGGCACGGATCGCCAGCGAAACCGCAAAGGCCTGCCCGCGGCGGCTGACGATCCGGTCCTCGATCGACACCGGTCGGTTGGCACAAACGGTGACGGCGCGATCGCGCAAATCGCGCAGCAGAATTTCGCGCGCCGCATCGGTGGCGGCGGCGGCTTCCGCGACCCGCAACTGGATGGTCGGGAACTCCGCCATCCGGTTGTTGCTCCCGGCCACGGCGCCCCGCGTCACGCGCTTGCTGGTGACGTCAAGATAGTCCTCAAGCGCGCCTGCCGCGGTGCCGACCGCGACCGAGGCGAGGCAGGACGGGATGTTGCACAACATCGGAATCGAAAAACCCGGATTTTCCGGATAGAGCAACGCGCCCGGCGTTTTGCCCGACGTGGTTTCGAAAAATGTCAGGATCCGATGCTCGGGAACGAAGACGTCTTTCAGCTGCAGCGTCTTGCTTCCGGTTCCGGAGAGGCCGACGACATTCCATGTGTCGTCGATGAGATAATCCGAGGCCGGTACCAGCATGAAGGCCGGCGTCGGCCGGTCGGCGTCCGTCATCGACGGCAGCAGCGCCGCACACAGGGACCATTGCGCATTGTCGCACCCGCTGGCGAAGGACCAGCGCCCGCTCAGCGTATAACCGCCCTTTGCGGCCACCGCCTTGGTGGCCGGCGCGTAGGAGCCGCAGGCCAGTGCGTCGGGGTGGCTATCCCAGACGTCGCGCTGGGCTTGTTTGGAAAAACCTGCAATCAGCCATTGATGGGCGGCGAGCAGCCCGCCGACCCAGGCGGTCGAGGCGCACGCCTTGGCTAGATCGATGTTGAGGTCGACGAGCACATCGAAATCGTACTCGTAACCGCCGAAGGCGCGCGGTTTGACGATGTCGAAATAGCCGATCTCCCGCAGCGCGAGCATGTTCTCCCCGGGAACGCGGCCGCTTTTTTCCGTGGTGTGCGCCCGCGCCTTGATCTGCGAACTGACGCTGGCAACCCGGAGCTTGAGATCGGCAACGCTCGGGCGCTTTCCGGAGGGCTGGTCGGATAGTCTGTCAAAAGCGTGGGCGGCAACATTCATGTTATTGCTCCGTGATGGATGATCCGGGCGGCCGAAGCCGCGCGCTAGGCGGCTTTGATGTCGGCTGGCACGGAAAAGCAGTAGGTCGCATCCTGATAAATCAGGGGGTCGATGGGATCGTGGACGTCGACGCGTTCGGCTTCGCCGATGAAGATCGTATGGGTACCGTAGGAAACGGCGGCGGCCTTCCTGCAGAAGATATTGACCTGCGCGGTCTCGAGATAGCTGACGCCTTCCGGCGAGACGGCCCATTCACCGAGACCAAAGCGCGTCTCTGGTGGAAGCGCCCCGCTGAACGCAGCCGACAACGCCACCTGGTCCCGGCGCAGCAGATTCACGCAGAACCTGCGTGCCAGCAGCATGATGTCGTGGAGCAGGCTGGCCTGATTGACACAAACGACCAGCGACGGCGGGTCCATCGATAGCGACGTCACCGCGGTCGCCGTCATGCCGTGCCGGCGGCTTTGGTCGGCCGAGGTGATGACGGTGACGGCCGCCGGGAAACGGCGCATCGCCAGCTTGAACGACGCGCGAAGGTCGTCGGTGGCAACGTCCAGGGACATGCTTCTCTCCCGTCTCGCAGACCCGCTTCTTGGTCGGGTTATTTCAGTTTCAATTACAATATTTGTAAACGCAACTATTTGTCAACCAAGAATTGCGGCAACAATTTTCTTGCTGAATGAATGCCGTTTCGATAGTTGTCGGGGCGCAATTGTTGCTGTTCGTCGGACACCAAAACCTTGTACAGACTTACAGATTCCTTCCCCTATCTGCTGAACCGGGTCGGCGTGCGGATGGGCGAACTGTTTTCGCGCCGGATTTCGTCGTTCGGCGTGACGCTGCCGATGTACCGGGTGATGGCGGCGCTCTGGGAAAACGGCGATCAGCGGCTGAGCGACCTTGCCACGATCACGACCACCGAGATTTCGACACTGTCGCGCCTTGTCGGCGAGATGAAGCGCAAGGGTTTGGTCACGCGCAGCAGGCTGGCAGACAACGGACGCACCGTTGCCATCAATCTCACGTCGAAGGGCCGGCTACTTCTGGAAGAGCTGATGCCCATCGCGGTGCATTTCGAGGACGTCGCGGTTCGCGACTTCTCGGAAAGCGAGATCTCTCATCTCAAGGTCGTGTTCCGGGAAATCTATGAAAGCCTGGGGTCGATCGAACCTGAAATTGAAGCGACGAAAGCTTCGCTCAAATCAAAACGGAAAATTTCTCCATCTCGGCCTCGGTCGAAACCGCGCGCGAAGGAATGATCCATCAGGCGATATTGTTTCCATAATCGGTGTTCCGGCGTTTTGGCGGACCTACCCGGGTTTGCGGGACAAACGATCCTTGAGCGACTGCCATTTCGACGACGGCTTGGTGTGCGTCGTCAGCCGCGGCGAGTGCGAGACCGGAATGAGGTCACCCGGCACGACGCGACGCAGAATACCCCAGATTCCGCGTGGCTCGATCAGGATGACCGCGATGGCGGCGCAACCCAGCACGATAAAATGCCAGACCCCCCAGCCCTGCAGATATTCGCGGATCACAAAAAACACGAAGGTACCGATGATCGGTCCCTCAAAGCTTCCGACGCCACCGATCACGACGATGAAGATAACGTAGACGGTCCAGTCGATAATGCTGAATGAGGCCGCTGGCGCGATCCGCAGCTTCTGCAGCGTGATCAACGCGCCGGCAAAGCCGAGGAACGGGGCAGTCCACAGAAAGCAGATGACGCGCGAGCGAAACAGGTTAACCCCGGCGGTCCCGGCCGCTTCCTCATTGTCGCGCATGGCAGTCAGGCCGATGCCGGTGGCCGAGCGCATCAGGATGTAGGTCGCGCCCATCGCCACCACGGCCAGGATGAGCGACATCACGTAGATCGTCGTGAAACGCTCGACGATCTGCGAACCGAACCGGCGGACCACCGAGACCGGCAGGCTGACGCCGAGGCCGGCGCCGAAGGCGCTGAACTTGCCGGCCCCCAGCATCATCACCTCGGCGACGACCCAGGTGCCGACCGAGAGGTAAGCGGCACGCAGCCTGAAGATGATGACCATCGCCGGCAGCGCGAAGACGAGCGCGACCGGCCCTGCGAGCAGCACGGCAAGGAACGGATCCACGCCCACCAGCACCGCGAAGGCATAGAAGGCGTAGCAACCGATTCCAACGAAGCCGTGCTGACCGATCGTGACGATGTCGGCATAGCCGGCCAGTAGATTCCACATCACGGCAAGAACGAGCAGACACAACAGCTCGGTGAGAATCTGCAGGCTCGCCGGATCGAATATCCACGGCGCGGCGAACAGCATGACGGCGAGAAGCGCCAGGATGCCGCGACCGATCGAAACCAGCGGGATTTTTTCCAGCAGGGCCACGTCCACACCTCAGCTATTTCGGAAACAAGCCCTGCGGCCGAATCAGGAAGACGACAAGAAACACCAGATGGCCGGCCAGCAACTGCCAGCCGGCGTCGAAATGCGCGCCGATGCTCTGCGCGACCGCGACGATGATGCCGCCCGCCAGCGTCCCCCAAAGGCTGCCGAGTCCGCCCAGGACGACGGCTTCGAAGGCGATCAGCAGGCGGCTGGAGCCGGAGGTCGGATCGAAATTCGTCCACACCGACATGAACGCCGCGCAAACGGCGATGGTGACGCCGACGATGCCCATGGCGGCGGCGTAGATCCGCGCGGAGGGTAGGCCGATCAGGTTGGCGCTGCCAATGTCGTCGGACACGGCACGGATACGGGCGCCGAGCCTGGTCCGGTACAGCAGCAGATCGAGGGCCGACACCAGAGCCACGGCGGCCAGGAAAATCGCCAGCGGCAGGACGCCGATATTGACGCCGCCGCCGACAACGATTGTCGCCGTCTGGATGCCGCCGCCCGATACCAGCCGCGTATCGGCACCGTAAATGCCCTGCAGAGAGTATTGGATGATGATTGAAAGACCGAACGTCACCAGCACAATCGCCAGCACGTTGTTGTTTCGGCTGAGCACGCGCTGCAGCAGCAGGCGCTGCAGCAGATAACCGCCCGCAAAGGTGAGCGGTATCACGATTGCGGTCGCGGCGATCACCGACAATCCGAGCCTGGTCGTCAGCGTCAGCAGCAGAAACGAGACCAGCACGATCAGGTCGCCATGCGCGATGTTGACGAAGCGCATAACGCCGACGGACAACGACAGGCCCACCGCGAACATCGCATAGAGTCCGCCGAGCAGAATGCCCTGGATAATCTCATTCATCATCGCGATGGCCAATATCCCTTACGATCCGAAATAATGCTTCATGACGATGGCCCGGCTGGTCTCGCCGGGCCGGCCGGCCAGCGTGACCTTGCCTTCCAGCAGGCAATAGAAGCGGTCGGCAACCGCGAGCGATCGGGTGATATCCTGTTCGACCACGAGAATTCCGATCCCGCGCTGCTTGATTGCAGGAATAAGCCGGTACAGCTGATCGATGATCAGCGGCGCGAGGCCGAGGCTGATTTCATCGCACAACAGCAATTTCGGATTGGCGAGCAGCGCGCGCCCGAGGGCAACCATCTGCTGCTGGCCGCCGGAAAGTTCGCGGGCCTTTTGACGGCGGCGCTCCTTCAGCACGGGAAAGTAGCCGAATACCTGATCGAAGCCGATCTCTCCGCGGCGGCCGACCTCCCAACCGAGTTGCAGATTCTCTTCCACCGACAGGGATGGAAACAGCCGCCGCCCCTCAGGCACCAGGGCGATACCCCCGGCTGCGATCTCGGCGGTGGTGCTGCCTGCAAGATCTCCGCCTTCGTAGCGGATGATACCTTCGATCCGGTCGGCCTGGCCGATGATCGCCTTGAGCAGCGACGACTTGCCGGCGCCGTTCGCCCCGATGATCGAAACGACCTCGCCGGCCGAAACCGTCAGGTCAATTCCGTCAACGGCGCGGAACTGATCGTAAAATACCGACAACCCCTCGACCGCCAGCAGCGGACCCTGATTACCCGGCGACGTCACCCGTATTGCCCTCCGCGCCGAGATAGACTGCCTTGACCCGATCGTCGGCGAGAACTTCCTCCGGCAGACCGCTGGCAAAGATGACACCGCCGTAGAGCACAACGAGCCGGCCGGCGATGCGCCGCAACGCGCGAATGACGTGTTCGATCCACACCACGGTGGTTCCCCTGCCGTGCACCTCGCGCACGATATCGAGCAAGGTGTTGCATTCGGCTTCGGTGAGCCCGCCGGCGAGTTCATCGAGCAGCAGCAGCTTCGGCGAGGACGCGAGCGCCTTGGCGAGTTCGAGGCGCTTGAGATCGAGCAGCGGCAACCGTCCGGCATCCGTCGCCTGCCGATGCCATAGCCCGGTCAGTTCGAGCACGGCCTGCGCCTGGTGCTTGGCGCGGGCGATCGTCACGCCGCCACCATGAACCGCTGCCACCAGCACGTTTTCGAAAACGCTCATATGGGTGAAGGGCTTGGGTATCTGGAAGGTGCGTCCGATGCCGAGCCGGCAGCGGTCCCACACCGTGGTGCCCGCAAGCTCGCGCCCGGCATAGACGATGCGGCCGCTGTTCGGCGCCAGATTGCCGCCGATCAGGTTGAACAGCGTGCTTTTCCCGGCCCCGTTGGGACCGATGATTCCCAGAATTTCGCCATCGGCGACCGTGAGATCGAGTTTGTCGATAACCTTGAGGCCGCCGAAATTTCGGGTCAACCCCACCAATTCAAGCACCATCGCCTCCCTGCTGAAGGATCTGCGCCGCGACCATCCGCAACTTCATCGCCGGCACAAATCCCCTCACAGGATCGACCGCCATCGATCCAGAAGTCAACAGCGGCCGGACGCTGCACGGCAAGTCGCGATCCGATCTCAAGTGATCAGTTGCGGCGCCGCGTTGGTCGGGATTTCCGGAGCGGTCGAGTTGTCGACGATCGACATTTCGAAGGGAAATTTCTTGCCCTTGAACCATTGGCCGATGACGAGCGGCGTTTGCGCGCAATTCGGCAGCGGGCCGGTGCGGAAATCGATCGGTCCGACGATCGATTGGTACTTGGTGTCGCGAATCGCATCGCGGATCGAAGCCGCCTTCTCGATATTTTGTGTGCGGCTGAGTGCGTCCAGCACCACCTCGAACAGCGCATGGCGATACCCGAGGGGCAGCGACCATTGCTTGTTGCTGGCCTTCTCCCACTGATCGGCAAGGTCGGCCGACGATACGCCGGTGAGGCCGGACTTGAACGGATGGAATTTCGACCACCACACCTCGGTGGTCAGATTGTTGGCGCGCTCTCCGAGCGGATAGATCGCTTCGGGGAATTCGCAGGCCTTGCCGACATAGACGACCTTCGGCTTGTAACCTTGCTGCGCCGCGCCATTCCAGAAGGTGGTGAATTCCGGAGGCGGCAGCACACCCTGGACGATATCGGCCCCGCCGGCCTTGAACGCCGTGATCTGGGCGTTGTAGTTGCTGGCGGGCATATCGAAGCGGCCGGGATCGATCGACTTGTAGCCCTTGGACTGGAAGAAAGGCGGAAAGTCCCGCGACTGGGCAATGCCGTCGCCGTCGTTCGGCCACAGCCCGCCGACCGTTTTGTTGGTCGCGAGCCGGTCCCAATAGGGCACCAGCGAGCTGGCCAATTGGCGGCCGCTGAAGAAGAAGTGGAAGGTCCATTCGAAGCCCTTCTTGGGGTCACCCTTGCGGCCGAAGAAGTAGGGCTCCAGCGGCGCGTCGTTGGAAACCACCGGGACGCCGTTGAGCTCGCATTGATCCGAGACGGGATTGACCGTCTCCGGCGTGGCGTAGGTCGTGACGATATCGACCTTGTCACGCAGGATCAGTTCCTGGGTGACTTCGGCGGCCCGGTTCGGGTTGGACTGGCTGTCCTTGACGATGATCTCGAATGGATGGCTGGTACCGTTGATCTTGATCGCGCCGCCCGTCGCCTTCTTGATTTGCTCGATCGTGAATGGCATCTGCTCGGTGAAGAAAGCCAGCGGCCCCGTCGATGGCTGGACCAGTCCGATCTTGATGGTTTTCGGCGCGGCGAAGGCTGGCCCGACAGACGCGGCCATCAGGCCGGTGGCCGCCACACCCTTCACCAGCTGGCGGCGGTTTACCTGCAGATCGTTCTTGCTCATCGTTCGACTCCTCCCCTTTATTGGTTTGTTCGGCCGCCCTTGGCCGCATCCACATGACCGGCGTCGTGTTTGGACCCGAGGTCCGAGACCTTATTTGCGACCAGGCCTCAGTTTGCGACCAGGCCTCGTTTGCGACCAGGCCTCGCGGCAGCGACAACCGCCCACCGATCAAGGCGCTGCGCGACGGCCCCCGAGGGTGCGGGCAATATTCGCCTTCTTGCAGCCGAAATTAGCCACCCGCCGCAGCCAAGTCTTGCCTGAACGCGCAGCCCTGCCTTGATCGAAAGCGCGGAAGCAGGGGTATGGGATCCGATATAAGCCACCAAAGCTCGCCGGTGGTATCGCGGGAATGCCGCCGGGATCGCGGGTTCAGGCGGCCAGGCCCACCTCTCCGCCGGGTTTGTCCGCAGCCGCGGCGAGACCCCGGCTCCGCCGGTAGCAGGTCGGGGCAACGCCGATCTGCGCCTTGAACAGGCGCGAGAAATGGGCGCTGCTGTTGAAGCCCCAATCGAACGCGATCGCCGAGACTGATTTCTCCGACTGCGCCGGGTCGACAAGCGCCTTGCAGCACTGGTCGATGCGCAGCTGCCAGATGTAGCGCTCGATGGTGAGGTTGCCGGGTGCGAAAACCTGGTGGAGGTAGCGCTTTGAACAACCCATGGCAGAGGCAATCCGGTCGATCGACAGGTCCGGATTGCTGAGATGGCTCAATATGTATTGCCTGATGCGCGCGCGCAGCGAGCTCGACGGATTCTGCGCCGCGCGCCGTTGCGAGCCGTCGGCATGCAGAACGTGGCGGACGAAGCCGATCGTCGTCTCTGCCAGGAATGTATCCCCGTCAATCGGGGCGAGCGCCGGATCGGTGTAGGAGCGGATGAACGAAGCGGCGATCTGGGCCATGGCAGAGCGGTTGGGATCGGCAAGCAATGGTTCGGCGAGACGTTTAAGGCTGCGATCGATGATCTGGTCGCGCGGAATCTGGATAACGACCTGCTCAACATCATCGAAATTGGTGATGCCGTAAGGCCGCCATGAATCGTAGAGGCACCATGATCCGGGCTGCAGTTCGACGGCGCGGCCCTCCTGCTCGACGCGGCAGCGGCCGCCGATCTGCAGCAGCAGTTTGATGGCATCGGGAACGGCGCCGGCGCTCGATTTGGGGCGCCAGACCTGATGGCCCGAGCCGACAATGTGGAAGGTCTGCAGGAACGATACCGGGCGCGTGGTCAGGACGGCGTTGAATGCCGACGGATCGGTCGCACAGGTCTCGATCGGACCGAAATAGCGTGCGGTGATCCCGTTCCAATATTCGGCCCGGTCCTCCACGCCGACATCGTGCGTGGAAAAAATGGAGTGGCGGTTATCGCAGGACCGCGCAGAATCCAATCGTGCCATAAGCCGTTATCCTGCCCCAGATCATATTTTTGTCGTTCTTCTTGATTCTTGGTGCACCGCGGCACGTCGATCTTGTTGTCGTCGGCTTAATCCGCTGCGGCAGCTTCAAGGATCAATCAGCCACGATACCGCATCGATACGGGTGAAACAACGCTCGTCGCAGGTAAAGAGGCTGCCGGCCCGGAAACGCCCCATGCTCCGGGCACCGCGCAGCTACGCCAGCCGGCGGGCGGCAGGGCGAGGAGGCGACCTGGCCTCTCAGGTGTTCGCTGGCAAGCAATGCCCACTTCGCTTTCGGAAATGCGCCGACCCGCCCTGGCCGATACATTCGGTTCCGCAACCCGGGAAGTCCGATGTCAAAGCGAATGCAAGGCAAGGTATGCGTGATCAGCGGCGGCGCCGGCAGCATCGGCGTCGCGACCGCGAAGCTCCTGCTTCAGGAAGGAGCAAAGGTCATGCTGATGGATCTCAACGAAGCCGCGCTCAAGAAGGCCGTCGCAGAGATCGGCGGAGATTGCGTGGCCTGGTCGATGGCCGACGTCACCAAATCGGATCAGGTAAGGGACTGCGTCAAGGCAACCGTGGACAAATGGGGCAATATCGATGTCCTTTTGAGCAATGCGGGCAATTTCGGCATTGCGACGCCGGTCACCGAGTATCCGGAAGACATCTTCGACTCGGTGATCGCCGTGCATGTCAAAGGCGCGTTTTTGACCGCGAAGCATGTGCTGCCTCACATGAATGACGGCGGCTCGATCATCATTACATCCAGCATCGTCGGCGTGAAGGGCGACGCCGGCGTCTGCGCCTACGTCACGGCCAAGCACGCGCAGGTCGGATTGATGCGGGTGCTCGCAAGGGAAGCTGCGGTGCGCAACATTCGCGTCAACACCATTCACCCCGGCCCCGTGGACAATGAATTCCAGACGAATGTGGAACGGAACCTGAGCCGGGTTCTCGGGCATGACGCGACCGCGTTTTTCAATGAAATCATCCCGCTGCGGCGTCACGTCCGGGCCGAGGAGGTCGCCAGTTCGGTGCTCTTTCTCGCCTCCGACGCAAGCAGCTTTACGACCGGCAGTTTGCTGATGGTGGACGGCGGCTTGAGCGCGTGAGTGTCGCGGCTTCGGTGTCAACAGTGGACGCCGGGGTTTCGCCCTCGGGCATGCGCCGTCGCACCCGCAGCGGATCGAGCCGCCATCGCTCCGGCACCAGACTCCAGGCGCCACCTGGAGCCGCCACCATCGCCATGATCGCGAGCAGGCCAATGCCAATGAAGTACCAGGCGCCGTAGCCGGCGAAGACCTCGCGCAACACAAAGTAGATGATGGTCCCGACAATGGGACCTTCCAGCGTTCCGATCCCGCCGAGAACGGCGATGAAGATCGCAGCCGCCGTCCAGTTCAACGAGAACGATGCGTCCGGCGTCACCTGCAGCGTGTTCATATAGGCTACCGCCCCGGCGAGACCCGACATCACCGCGCCGACAATCCAAAGCGCGATCTTGGCGCGCGCGACCGGAACGCCGCAGGCAAGCGCCGCCGGCTCGGAATCACGCACGCTCATCAGCGCGAGGCCGAGAGGTCCTCGCAAGATCGCTCTGGCGACGATCAGTGCACCGAAGCCGACCGTGACAGCCGCCCAATAGACGCCGGCGTTGCGCGTCCATCGATCGAAGCCGCTCATGGCTTCCAGCGGCATACCGGCGCCGGCGCCGAGCCAGGGCGTGTTGAGCGTCAGGATGCGCATCATCTCGGCCAGCACCCAGGTGCCGACCGCGAAATAGGCGCCGCTGAGGCGAAACATCGGCCAGGCAGAGATCAGCGCAAAAAATGCGGCAAATAGGCCGGCGGCCGGCAGCAACAGCCATGGATTGAGGTGTAACTGGTTGGACAGCGTGAACAGCGCGTAGGCACCCACGCCGACGAACACGTGCAGGCCCACGGCAACGAGGCCGCCGTACCCGGCGAGCAAATTCCATGCGAGCGCGACCGTGAACAGCGTCAATGCTTCCACCAGCAGCCGCTGCACCGCAAAGGTTGCAAACCAGGGAACGGCGGCCGCGGCGACAACGACCAGCGGCAGCACCACCCAGGCGGCACCTCGCATCGGTGTTCCGCTCGATACCCGCAACATCTGCTGCGACATCGTCATGGCACAGCCCTCCCGAACAGACCCCGAGGCCGCGCCAGCAGCACAACCAGAAAGACCAGATGTCCAAAGAACGGCCCGAGGCCGGACGATATCTTGGCGCCAAACAACTGGGCGACACCGATGACGAGACCGCCCACCAGTGTTCCCCAGATATTGCCGAGGCCACCGAGCACGACGGATTCAAAGGAATAAAGCAGCCGCTCGGGACCGGCCGTCGGCGAGAACGGCGTGCGGACGGCGTAGAGCACCGCGGCGATGCCGATGGTGGCGAAGATGAAGCCAGTCACCAACGCGAAGAAGCGGCGATCGTTGACGCCGACCAGCCTCGCCGTGTCGGGGTCGTCGGATACCGCGCGCGCCTGCCGGCCGAAATGGGTGTGCCCGATCAGCCAATGCGTGGCCCCCAGCAGCGCGATGCTCACCAGCATCGACAGCAGCGGCAGAACGCCGATGGAAACGCCCGATATATTGACTCCGAGTTGTGCGAGATCGCCGGCCTGAAGGCTGCGTGTGTCCGCCGTGAATATTTCCTGCAGCAGATTTTGCAGCACAATCGACAGGCCGAAGGTCAGCAGCAACGGGGCGAGCGGGCCGCGGCCCACGACACGGTTGAGCAGCAGTTGCTGCATCAACCAACCAATGACGAACATCGCAGGGATAACCAGCGACAGCGCGGCAATTGCATCGATGCCGAACAGGCCCATGGCAACGCCGGTCAGATAGGCCCCGACCACGATCAAATCGCCATGCGCGATATTGATCATGCCCATCACGCCGAGGCTGAGACTAAGCCCAAGCCCGAACAGGGCGTACAGCGCGCCGAGCATCAGGCCGTTCAACAGGGTCTCGGCGAAGATCTGCATGTCAAATTCCGAAATAGGCTGCCGAGACGCGCGCGTAATCGGCGTTGCCGGATTGACCTTCGAGCACCACACGCCCCTTCTGCATGCAGTAGTAGCGAACTGAACTTGCCAGCGCGCGGCGCACATTCTGTTCCACCAGGACAATCGCGATGCCGTCGCGCCTGACGGCGGCCAGCAGGCCGTAGACGGCATCGACGGCCACCGGCGACAGGCCAAGCGAGACCTCGTCGCACAGCAGATAGGCCGGATTGGAGACCAGCGCCCGGCCCACGGCCACAAGCTGCTGCTGCCCGCCCGACAAGGCCGTCGCCGGGCGCGCCTTAAGCGCCTCCAGCGCGGGAAGCTCGCCATAGAGCCGCGCCACTGTCCACGGCCCAT
>Ga0302314_10006287_pt1 | contig 21562 bp, 19 predicted proteins | sample III_Palsa_N2_3_FD_200533 | JGI IMG/M metagenome (GOLD analysis project Ga0302314, IMG submission 200533) | Peat permafrost microbial communities from Stordalen Mire near Abisko, Sweden - III_Palsa_N2_3 | ecosystem: Environmental > Terrestrial > Soil > Palsa > Peat permafrost | place: Sweden...
CAGATTGTCGCTGGTCGGGCGCGAGGTCGGCTGGATGATGTAGCAATCCTCGCCGCGCACATTCTCGTGGATCTCGGCGAACAGCTCCTGATCGGCGAAACGTTTGATCACCGCTTCGACCTGGGGCAGGTCGAGCGCCTTCAGGATATCCCGCCCGAGCTCTGGATTGGCGGTGCCGATAACGATCTTCATTTCGGTTCCTCTGGCGCACCGGCGAGCGGCGTTGGGGCGGTTCCCAAGGATCGGAGCAGACGATAATGCGGTCCGGTGCCGGGAGTCTCGTCTCGTGCACCGACCGCGGGAAATCCGCGACGATATAGCATTGGCGGCCGCCCGGTTCATCCCCGGACAGCCCTGTCATGCATCGCGCGGGCCGGAACCCCTTGACCTTCCCATAATGGGAAGCCCCATCTCCAGGTCACGATTGGAGAAGATCATGACCATGACCCAACGCCTCGCGATTACCGGCATGACCTGCGCCTCCTGCGCCGGACGGGTCGAGCGCGCGCTGGCCAAGATGCCGGGCGTGGTGGCCGTCGCCGTCAATCTGGCGAGCGAGCAGGCGCTGATCACGGGGCCATCCGCACCGGACGCGCTGGTCGCGGCGGTCGAGAAGGCCGGCTATGGCGCCACGGTGGCCGAGGATCGCCCGGCCGCGACGCCCGCCGGGCCATCGGCGCTGCCGGTGATCCTCGCCTGCCTGCTGACAGCGCCGCTGCTGCTGCCCATGCTGCTGGCGCCGTTCGGGATCATGCTGATGCTGCCGGTGCCGACCGCCCTGGCGCTGGCAGCTCCGGTGCAATTCTGGCTGGGCCGGCATTTCTATCGCTCGGCCTGGGCAGCACTCCGGGCCGGCGTCGGCAGCATGGACCAGCTGGTCGTGCTCGGCACCAATGCCGCCTGGGGCTTGAGCCTCTACGGCCTCGCGACCGGCGCGTCCGAGCTCTATCTGGAGCCCGCCGCCGCGATCGTCACGTTCGTGCTGATCGGCAAATTTCTGGAGGCGCGCGCCAAACGGCATACCCGCGACGCGGTGACGGCGCTGGCCGCCCTGCGTCCCGTGACGGCCCGGGTGGTCGAAGGCGGCCGGGAGGTCGAACGGCCGGTCGACGCCCTGAGCCTAGGCGACATCGTCCGGGTCCGTCCGGGCGAGCGGCTGCCGGCCGACGGGCTGATCCGCGACGGACGCGCCGGGCTGGATGAGGCCGTGCTGACCGGCGAAAGCCGGCCGATCGAGCGGGGGCCGGGTGACCCCGTCGTTGCCGGTGCGCTCGACCTGGACGGCGCGATCGAGATCGAGGTGACGGCGCTCGGCCGGGATTCGGCGCTCGGCCGGATTCTGGCCCAGGTCGAAACGGCGGAGGCGACCAAGGCGCCGGTGCAGCGTCTGGTCGACCGGGTCAGCGGCGTCTTCGTGCCGGTGGTGCTGGCAATCGGGCTCGCGACCATGCTCGGCTGGTGGCTGGCCGGGGCGGCCCCATCCGTGGCGATCCTGCGCGGCGTCGCCGTCTGGGTCATCGCCTGCCCCTGCGCGCTCGGCCTCGCCACGCCCGCCGCCCTGGTCGCGGCGTTCGGCAGTGCCGCCCGCCACGGCATCCTGCTGAAGGACCCGGCGGCGCTCGAAGCCGCCCATCGCATCACGCTGGTCGCGTTCGACAAGACCGGCACGCTGACCGAAGGCAAGCCCGCCCTGACCGACATCGTCACGCTCGACGGCGACGAGACGATCGCCCTGCGCCTGGCCGCCGCCCTGCAGCACGGCAGCGAACATCCGCTCGGCCGCGCGCTGACGACCGCGTTCCAGGGCACGGTGCCGGACAGCACGAATTTCCGCGCCCTGCCCGGCATCGGCGTCGAAGCCCGGATCGAGGGCGTCACTTACAAGATCGGCACCGACCGGCTGTTGACCGGTCCGGTCCCGACCGTGCTTGCCGAAGCGGCAGCGCGGCTGGAGGGCAAGACCCTGTCCTGGCTGGTGCGCGACGGCGTGCCGATCGCCTTGTTCGGTTTCGCCGACCGGCTGCGCCCCGGCGCGGTCGCGGCGGTCGCGCGGTTGCACGCGATGGGCATCGAGGTGGCACTGCTGACCGGCGATACCGAGGGCAGCGCCCAGGCGGTCGCCGCAGCGGCCGGCATCACCCAGGTCAGATCACGGCTGCTGCCGGCCGACAAGGGCATGGCGATCGCGGATTGGCAGGCGCACGGGAGCCACGTCGCCATGGTCGGCGACGGCATCAACGACGCCCCGGCGCTGGCCCGAGCGAACCTGGGCATCGCCATCGCCGACGGCACCGACATCGCGGTCGCGGCGGCCGGCGCCTCGATCCGGGATGCCGGCCGGCTCGCCGATCTGCTGGTACTGTCGCGGGCAAGCTGGGCGGTGATCCGGCAAAACCTCGGCTGGGCCTTCGGCTTCAACCTGATCGGCATTCCGCTGGCGGCGTCCGGGCTGTTGAGCCCGACCTTGGCCGCCGCCGCCATGGCCGGCAGCAGCGTCGCCGTGGTGACGAACGCGCTGCGGCTGACCCGGTGGAAACCGACGCGTTAGTTGGAAGCGGGCTTCCGCTTGCCGCGCGGCTCCCGCAAGCCGTGGAGCGTCAAGAGCGCGCAGGTGAACAGCAGGACGGCACCGGCCTGATGGGCGGCGGCGAGCGGCACCGGCACCATGAACAGCAGGGTCGAGATGCCAAGGGCCACCTGCAGGCAGGCGACCAGCATCAGCGCGTTCAGCGGCGCCTTGACCGTGCGCGGCACGCATTTGCCCCGGATCGCGAACCAGAAGGCGACGATGGCGAAGAAGCTGGTGGTGGCGAGCAGGCGATGATCGAACTGCACCGTCGCGATATTCTCGAACAGATTGCGCCACCAGGGCTGGATCTGCAGATAGCCTTCCGGCACCAGATGCCCGTCCATCAGCGGGAAGGTGTTGTAGGTCAGGCCGGCCTTGAGGCCCGCGGTGAAGCCGCCGGCGATCATGGTGAGCGTGACCAGCGCCAGGATGCCGCGCGCGGCCCGGCGGAACTTGCGGACCCGATGGCCTTCGAGCCACAGCGGCTCGCGCCGGAGGATGTCGGCGGCGATCCAGACGATATAGCCGTAGATCGCGACCGCCAGCATCAGATGCGCGGTCAGGCGATATTGGCTGACGCTGGTGCGGACCGCGAGGCCGCTTTCGACCATGTACCAGCCCAACGCCCCTTGCAGCGCCACCAGGAACGGCACGGCGATCAGCTTCGGCACGTCGGCGCCCTTGACCCGGCCCTGGACCAGGAACACGACCAGCGGCAACAGCGCCACCAGGCCGATCATGCGGCCCCAGAGGCGATGCAGATATTCCCAGAAGAAGATGCCCTTGAATTCATCGAGGCTCATGCCGCGATGAATTTCCCGATATTCGGGGATCTGCTGATACTTGGTAAAGGCGTCGTTCCAGGCGGCCTCGCCCAGCGGCGGCAAGGCGCCGGTGACCGGCTTCCATTCGGTGATCGAGAGACCCGACTCGGTCAGGCGCGTCACGCCGCCAATGACGACCATCAGCAGAATCATCACGGCCGTGGCGATCAGCCAATAGGCAACCACACGATCCGTCGCCGTTTTCTGTGTCGGCACGGCGGTAACAGCGATGCTCAAGAGCCGCCCTCGATAAACTGTCCGATCCCGGAAAGCGGGGATCTTATGTCCGGCCACGGCACTTGCAAGTGCTTTGTTGCAGTGCGGCGCCGCGGCACATCCTTGCGTCGATCGCAAGGCTCATGCGGGACCGATACGCCCAACGCATTAAGGGAGGGTGAATCATGTCCGAGCCGGTCCGCGGGCCTCGGAGATTCCGGCGCGATTGCAGCGCGATGCGGGAATCTTCTGGCAGCGCAGCAAAGCCTGCGCGCATAGTGACCAATCGCGATCCCTGGCGAGAGCGGAGTGCACCTGATGAGCATCCCGGAAGAATCTGACGAGAGCGAGGTTCCGACCTTCGGCGCCGGCTTCATGCTGTGGCAGGTGACCAACGGCTGGCAGCGGGTCGTCCGTGCGGCCCTGGCACCCACCGGGCTGACCTATGTGCAGATCGTGCTGCTGGCGGGCTTGAAGGACAAGCTGGCCGACGGGGCGGCGGTCAGTCAGGCGGCCCTCGCCCAGGCGCTTGGCGCCGACCCGATGATGACGTCCCAAGTGCTGCGTACATTGGAAACCGCTGGCTTGGTCAAGCGCGAACGCAATCCGGCCGACACGCGCTCGCGCCTGTTGAGCCTGACCGCCGAGGGCAAGGCGCAGCTCGCCGCCGCCTTGCCGCTGATCGAGACCGTCGACCGGGAGTTCTTCGACGTGCTCGGCCGGCGCGAGGACAAGTTCCTGAAGGCGATGCGGCGGCTGTGGCGCAAGCAGCGCCTGGTCGGCCTGGCCCCGGAGCCCGCAGCGAAACCCGCCAAAAAGAAACGGCCGGCGCATCGCAAGGCGGCGCCGGCCGAATAGAACGAAAGGCTTCGCGCGCCTAGAGCGTCATGAAGCGGGCGCGGGCGCCGCGTTCGATCGCGGAGGCGACCAGCCGATCGATGCCCAGGCGATGACGCAGCAGCTCCAGGATTCGCAGCTCTTCCTGGGTCGCCTCGCCATCGACCGCGACCACGTCGCAGGCGATCGCGTAAGCCGTCTCGCGCAGCTTCGGCGGCAGGGATTCACGGATCTGCTTCAGGCCGAGCTCCAGCCCGTCCTCCTGGCCGAGGAACGTCGCGCATTCTTCCAGCGTGGCGCCCAGCTTGGAATTGTCGTAGCCCCGGAAGACCGGCAGAAAGCTGACGACCTCGCCGATGATGCCCAATTCGGCGTCGGTCATGTCAGCATCGGCGGCGGAGACCAGAAACATCGTCTGGATCAGGGCCGCGTGATGATCGATCATGGAAACATGTCCTCCTGGCAGACGAAAACCTTCTCGCCTGAATACGCGGCGATCATGACCGGAACAAGACACTTGTGGCGGAGACTGCTGCCGCTGGCGTGTCTGGTCGCGGCAACGCTCGCCCCGTCCATCACCCGGGCCGACGATTTCGAGCCGAGCGTCGTCCTGGCCAAGACGTTCCCGGCCATGCGCGATTTCCGCCGGGCGACGCGCCCGGAAATCGTGACGCTCGAAGCCCGGCTCGACGCCGACGAGCAGACCGGTGCCGACCGGAGCTGCCTGCGCCAGGCGGTGACGGAGCTGCGCTGGCGCCTGGGATCGACCGGCGACGTGGCGGCGGCGACCCAGGTCCGCGACCGGGTGCGCGCCCTTGCCGCGGCACCGACCACGCCGGCCGGCACTGTCCAGGACGCCGACGGCAGCTATGGTCCCTGCGTCGAGGAATGGTTCTGGAAGGTCGATGCCTCGACCGACCGGTTCCTGACCGACGCCACCCCGCCGGTGCCGCCGCGCCTGCTCGACCGGGTCAATGATCCGGCCCGGCTCGACGCCTATCTGCGCGGGCTGCTGACCTCGGATCTGCAGCGGGACGGCGTCGATCATCGCAAGGAATTGAACATCGCCAGCGCCGATCTGGTGCGGCTGGTGCTGCGCCATCGCCCGCTCGGCTATGCCTGGAAACCGGGCCTCGATGCCGTGGTCCTGAAATTCATCGCCGACGCGCAATCGCCGACGACCGGCTTTTTCGGCGAGCGCTATGGGGCGGTCGAGACCGTCGATCTCAGCATGACCTTCCACATGGCGCGCTATCGCGATGGCGCCATCGGTCATTGGCCCGAGCTGATCCGCCATCTGATCGCGATCAAGCCCAAGCAATATCCCCACGGCTGGCTCGATGCCGACGGCATGACCAGTCACAACAACTACGACGTCGTGACGCTGTTCCGGCTCGGCTGGCCCAAGATCGGCGCCGACCAGCGCGCGGCCGTCGCGGTCGAGATCGCCGGCCTGGTCGACTGGACGCTCGGCACGGCGCTGGGCCCCGACGGGTCCTTGCGCAGTCGCGCCGACGGCGAATCCTGGCCCGACGCGCTCTATTTCACCGCCGGTTTCCTGGACGAGGTCGGCTTTCTCGATCCGTCCAAGCGCTATTGGACCGACAAGCCGCTGCCGGAGGCGACACGCATTCGGGCGGGGCTGGTCGAGCAGGCGAAGCGGCTGCCCATGGATGATCCGATGGGAAAAGCGGCATTGGAGAGGCTACGGTGAACGACGACCGCCCCTAACCCTTCCCACCCGCCTTCAAGATCGCCGCGATCAGCCGCTGCGTCGCCAAAGCTTCCTCGCCCGACACGGTCGGGTCGCGGTCGCCGTCGACCGCGTCGAGGAAGTCGCGCCAGAGTTCTCGATGGGCGTCGTGCGGGAAATCCATGGTGTTGGCGCCGGCGCCGGTCGGGCCCTCGATCTCGAGCCGTTCCTCGCTGCCGTCCAGCCTGGAGATGCGCAGCGCGCCGCCGTGCAGTTGGGCCGACGCTTGGGTCCCGATAATTTCGATCCGTTCCGGCTCGCCCGGCATGAAGGCCGTGGTCGCGGTCATCGAGGCCGGGGCGCCATTGCTGAGGCGCAGCAGGGCACCGACGTAATCCTCCGTCTCCATCCGGTGCAGCGCCGTGGTCACGACCTGGGCGGCCTTGACATGGGCGACGTCGACCAGCGAGCGGAACAGGTCGAGCGAATGGATCGCCTGGGTCAAGAGCACGCCGCCGCCGTCGCGCGCCAGCGTGCCGCGGCCTTCGACATCGTAATAGCCCTGCGGCCGCCACCAGGGCACGGCGAGCGTCGCCGCCTCGACCGTGCCGAGCGCGCCCTCGGCGATGCGTCGCTTTAACAGCCGGCTGCCCTCGCGAAAGCGATGCTGCAGCACCACGCCCAGGCGACGCTGGGCGGCGCGTCCGGCCGCGACCAGCCGCTCGGCCCGCTCGAGCGTGGCGTCGAGCGGCTTTTCGACCAGCACATGCTTGCCGGCGGCGAAGGCCCGCTCCGCGATCTCCAAGTGCGCATTGGCCGGGGTCAGGATCAGCACGAGTTCGACCGCCGGATCGCCCAGCACCTGGTCCAGATCGCCGCTGACCGGCGCGCCATAGTCGCGGGTGAAGGCGGCGCGGCGCGCCTCGGTTCGACTGAAACCCCAGCGCAGCTCGACCCGATCGGCGAGATCGGCCAGGCTGCGGAAATGCGGCTGTACGGCGGAGCCCAACCCGATGATGGCGACACCGCGTTTGCTCATGACCGATTTCCCTGGGTGAGGCGCTGGGCCGCCGCCTGCGCTTCGAGCGCCAGGCGGCTGACGGTGAAGACATGGCGTTGGGACATGGCGGTCTGGGTCCGGTCGCGCACGTCGGCGGTGAAATTCTTGAAATAGCGGAGCGGCGCCGTGCTGCCGTCGATATGACGCGTGCCCTTGCCATCGACCAGGAACACATGGTCGGTGCCCGGCCTGCCGTCGATATCGACGTATTTCCTGAGCTCGATCGTGCCCTCGGTGCCGAGGATGGTGAGGCGCCCGTCGCCCCAGGTCGGCAGCCCGTCGGCGGTGAACCAATCGACGCGGATATAGCCGGTCGCGTGCTCGCTGCGCAGCAGGATCTCGCCGAAATCCTGGAAATCCGGGGTTTGCGGATTGCCGAAATTGCCGATGGCGCTGGTGACGATGCGGGCGTCGGTCGAGCCGGTGAAATGCAGGAACTGGTCGATCTGGTGGGACGCGATATCGCCCAGGATGCCGCCATATTGCGCCGGATCGAAGAACCAGGCCGGCCGGATCTTCTTGTTGAGCCGATGGGGACCCAGCCCCAATGTCTGCACCACGCGGCCGATCGCACCGTCGGCGATCAATTGGCCGGCAACCTCGGTCGCGGGCACGACGAAGCGTTCGGAAAAGCAGATCGAGAAGATCCGCCCGGTCTCGCGCACGACCTGCTCGACCTCGGCCAATTGGGCCGGCGCCGTCACGCCGGGCTTGTCGACCATGATATCCTTGCCATGGCGCATCGCCGCGACCGCGATCGCCGCCCGCTCCGAGGGGACCGCGGCGATGACGATCACGTCGATGGTGGGATCTTCCAGCAGCTGGCGACGATCGCTGACCGACGCCACGGCCGGGAACCGCTCGCGGAACCCGGCCAGCACATTCGGATCGCTCGTCGTCGGGTCATAGCCGACGCAGGTGCCGCCGGCGTCGATCAGGCCGCCGACCAGATGATAGATATGGCGATGGTCCAGACCGATCGCGGCGAAGCGTAGACTCATTTGGACTTGGCGCCTCCGACTTCATCGTCCCAGCGCCGGAAGGCGGCGACCAGGTCCTTGGGCTGCAACGGCACTTCGAACGGCTGTTCGGCGATCAGCTTGTCATAGAACGGGCGGCCGAATTCCTTGACCACGGCCTGGCTCTCGGCCGGCGCCATGTCGAGCGTCACGCCCTTCACCGCCGGGCCCGGATAGAAATAGCCCTTGTCATAGGTCAACGCCTGCTGCTCCGGCTTCAGCATGAAGGACATCAGCGCCAGCAGCACCGGCAGCTTTTCCTCAGGCACCCCCTTGGGGATGCACATGAACTGCGCGTCCGGCACCCAATGGGTGCCGTCGAGCGCGAACATCTCGACCTCCTTCGGCACGACGCCCAGCACGCGCGGATTGATGTCCCAACCGCAGGTGCTGACGATCATGTCGCGCGTGCCCTCGCCCAACTCCTTCATCGTGCCGCCGGTACCGGCCGGGTAATAATCGATGCTCTTGTCGAGTTCCTTCAGCCAGGCCCAGGTCTTGTCCCAGCCCTTGATCGGGTCCTTCGGGTCCTTGTCGCCCAGGATATAGGGCATCGCCATCAGAAAGGTCCAACCGGGGCCGGAATTGATCGGCCGCGCATAGGTGAAGCGGTTCGGATGCGCCTTGGCCCAGGCGAGCAGATCCGCCGCGGTCTTGGGCAATTCCTTGACCCGCGCCGGCGCATATTCGAACAAAGGCCCGGAGGGTGAGAACACGACCTCGACCCCCTGATCGCGGCCGAAGTTCTTCTGCATCATCAGCGCATGCTCGTGATAGACGGCCTCGGGCTTCGGCAGATCGTCCGGGTATTTCGAGAAGACCGGGATCCACAGGCCCTGCTCGACGCCATCCGACAGCGCGCCTGGGCCGGTCAGCACCAGGTCGATGTCGACATGGTTGGCGTCCTGCTGCGCCTTGATCTTGCCCGGCAGCTCCGGCGAGGGTGCGCGGGTGTAGGTGATGTGCGAGACGAGCTTCGGGTTCTGCTCGCGGAACCGCTCGATGCCGGCCTGGGTCAATTGCAGATCGCCCGCCACGTCGATGATGTTGAGGGCGACCGGCGACGACGGCAGCTTCAACGCTTGGCCCATCGCGCCCGTCGCCTGCAAGGCCGCCAGCCCCGTGAAACCGCCCAGCACCCGCCGCCGCGAAATTCCGTCGCCCATGTCCGTTCCTCCCCCAAGGCCGGCGGTCGAGCCCCGGCGTTTTTAGGTCGTCGTATCATCAGACCTTTGTTCCAGCATCCGCCTGCTTATGGGTCCAAGTCAACGGCGGGCGCGGCAAATATTGGGCGCCGCTTGGCAGCGCGGCCCCGGCCTTCTATCGTTCGTCCCGTCCTTCAAGAAGAGAGCGTCCGATGCCGGATTTGAACCCGAACGACCTGTTTGCCCGCTTTCAGCTGCTGCTGCCCCTGATCGTCTCGAACGGCCTCAACGTCATCGGGGCGATCGTCATCCTGTGCGTCGGCCTGTGGCTGGCCGGCCGCTGCCACACCATGGTCGTGCGGGCGCTCGGCAAGGCGCCGCATTTCGACGACATGCTGAAGAGCTTCTTCGGCAGCCTGGTGCGCTATCTGGTGCTGACCGTCACGGTGCTGGCCGTGCTGTCGCAATTCGGGATCCAGACGACCAGCCTGATCGCCGTGTTGGGCGCCGCCGGCCTGGCCGTCGGTCTGGCGTTGCAAGGCACGCTGTCGAACCTGGCGGCCGGCGTCATGCTGCTGATTTTCCGGCCGTTCCGCATCGGCCATAAGGTCCAGGTCGCGGGCATCACCGGCACGGTGATGGAGCTGTCGCTGTTCTGGACCGAGCTGGTCACGGACGACAAGGTCCAGGTCATCGTCCCGAATGGCGGCGTCTGGGGCCAGGCGCTGCGCAACTTCAGCCATTACCCGGTCCCGGTCAAAGCCGGCGAGGCACGTTTCCGCGTTGCCGAGACGATCGACCTGGAAGCGGCCCTGGCCACGGTGCTGGCGATCGCCCAGGCCCATGCCCAGGTGCTGAAAGACCCGGCGCCCGGCGTCATGGCCGACCGCACGGCGGCCGACAATGCGCTCGAAATCGTGCTCGCTTTCTCGACAGCCGACGGCGAAACCGCGAAGGTGAGAAGCGACCTGATCCGCAGCGCTCACACGGCGCTGATGCCGCCGAAGGACCCGCCCGCGGCCTGAGCAGGCGGATACCGCTAGCCTTACCCTGGGCACTGGTACACTCGGCCCCGCTCCCGCGACCGAGGCCGCCATGCCCTTCATTCCCGACGGTTACAGCCCCCCGCGCAGCCATCGCTTCGCGCTGTTCACGCTGGAAGTCCTGTCGCCGCATTTCGCGGCCCAGGATTATGCCGCGGTCACCACCAGCGCCGACGCGATCCGCCATGTGTTCGGGCCGAGCACCGACTGGCCGGCACCGGACATCAGCTTCGCGCAGAATCTGGCGGACCTGGAGCAGCACGCCAAGGAATTCGCCGAGCGCGCCGCCTTTGCTTATGCGCTGATCAGCCCGGACGGCCAGCGCTACCTCGGCTGCTTCTATCTCTATCCGATCAAGTTCAAGCAGGCCGCCTTCGATGCGCGCGCCTATTTCTGGCTGAGTACGCTCGCCGAGCGCGATGGCCTGGCCGAACGGGTTCTGGCCGACATCCAGGCCTGGCTGAAGACGGCCTGGCCGTTCCGCGCCGTGGCCTTCCCCGGCCGGACGATCTCGTGGGCCGCTTGGGCGGCGTTAGGTCAGTGAGCAGGCCGGGGCCCCACATTGACGAAGGGCTGATCAATCATCTTTGATCTTCTCCGGCACGCGATTTGGGTTACTTGAAGGGTCCAGCTTCCGAGGACGCCTCCCTTGAGCCACGACACGACCATCCATCGCATCGTCCGCCCTGCCGTCCGGCGGATCGCGCCGACGGGCGTCACCCCCAATCAGCTGACGACCCTGCGCCTCGCGACCGGACTGATTGCGGCCGCGGGTTTTGCTGAGGGCGGTGAGATCTGGCCGCGCATCGGTGGGGCGATCTTCCTGCTGTCCCTGCTGCTCGACCGCGCCGATGGCGAACTGGCGCGCCAAACCGGCCGCAGCAGCCCCCTCGGCTATCGCTATGATCTGGTCTGCGACTGTCTCGCCACGGTCGCGACCTTCATCGGCATCGGCTTCGGTCTGGTCGGCAGTTTCGGTCCCGACGCCATCCTGCTGGGCCTGATCGCCGGCGCCGGGGTCTGCGGCCTGTTCTGGATGCTGAACGTCGTGAAGGTGGCGCCGGTCTCGACCTATCGCTTCTGGGGCGGGCGCCTGGTCGTCGATACCGACGACGCCATGGTCTTCGTGCCCGTGCTGATCTGGTGCGGTGCCGCGAAGCTGGAACTGATCGCCGCCGCGTCGCTGACGCTGCTGGCCTTGCTGGGCTTGAGCCTGCGCGGGTTTCTCAAGAGAACCGCCGCCGAGCGGCCGAGCATCAATCCTCCGGCCTGAGGAACAGCTTGGTTTCCTCGACCGCTTCCTTCAGGCCCACGCGGCGGATATCGACGCCTTCCGGAAAGGCGCCATAGAGCCGCGACGGCATCATCGGGTCCAGCAGCACGAACACGCCCTGATCGCCGGACCGCCGGATCAGCCGGCCGAACGCCTGGCGCAGCTTCAGCCGGGTCAACATGTCGTCATAGCCGCGCGAGCCGAAATCCGCCCGCCGTGCCTTGTGCAGGATGTCGGGCCGCGGCCAGGGCACGCGGTCGAACACGATCAGCCGGAGCGACCGGCCCGGGACATCGACGCCGTCGCGCACCGCGTCGGTGCCGAGCAGGCAGGCATCCTCCTCCGCGCGGAAAATATCGATCAGCGTGCCGACATCGACCGGATCGACATGCTGGGACAAGAGCTCGATCCCGGCGTCGTCGAGCGGCGCCAGGATGCGTTCGCGCACGGCCTTCAGCCGTGAGATGGCGGTGAACAGACCCAAGCCACCGCCGCCGGACGCCAGGAACAGCTCGCGATAGGCGGCCGCCACCTGGTCCAGGTCGTCCTTGCGCACGTCGGTCACGACCAGGCACCGCGTCTGGCTGGCATAGTCGAACGGCGAGGGCACCCGCGCCCGGATCGCCGGCGCCGGCAGATGGATCGAGCCGGTGCGCACTTCGGCCGCGTGCCAATCGACCCCGGCATCGCCGGTGCCGTCGGTCAGCGTCGCGGAGGTCACGACCACGCCATGGGCCGGCTGCACCACGGCCTTGGCGAACGGCAGGGTCGGGTCGATCCAATGGCGATGCAATCCGACATCGATCTCGCGCCCGTCCTGGCGCGTGATCGACAGCCAATCGACCATGGCCTCCGGCGTCGCTTGCGGCAGGTCCTTCAGCATCGAGCGCCAGGCGCCGAGCGTCATGACCGCGCGCCGTTCCAGGCTGCGGATCGCGGCCTCGATCCGGGTCCTGAGCGCCGTATCGAGCGTGTCGGCCTCGTCGTCGAGCCGTTTCGCCAGATATTTCACCAGCCGGTGCATCGGCGCTTCCAACCCGGCCAGCGCCTGGTCGGCCTCGGCTGCGGCATCGACCAGCCCGTCGATCGCCGGATGCCGGTCGGTCTCCAGATCGTAATTCGCCTCCGGCCGCTGGGCGCGGGTCAACACCTGCTGGCGCACCAGCGCCAGGAATTTCTCGACCGGATGGCGCGGCTCGCCCTCGGCCAACCGATGCTGCCAGCCGTCGCCGGGCAGCACGGCCGACGAGACCAGAATCGCCTGCAGATCGTCGGCAGCGGCCTCATCGCCCGCAACCAGGTCCTCGTAGCGCCGGCGCATGCCGCGCGCTCGGCCGGAACCGCCCTCGTTGCCCAGGATCCAGCGGCGCAGTTCGGCGGCCGAGAGCGCCGACAGATGGGCGGAAAACGCGCTGTCCGCCGCCTCGAACAGATGATGGCCCTCGTCGAACACGTAGCGGGTCGGCAGGACCGAATCTTCGAGCCCACCCATCGCCGCCTGAATCAGCACCAGGGCGTGGTTGGCGACGACGATGTCGGCGCGGCGCGCCCGGCGGATCGAATGTTCGATGAAGCAGCGCGAATAATGCGGGCAGCCGGAATAGATGCATTCGCCCCGGCGGTCGGCCAGGCCCAGGCTTTGCGCCCGGCCGATGATATCGACCAGCCAGCCCGGGAAATCGCCGCCGATCAGCGCGCCGTCCTTGGTCGCCATCGCCCAGCGCGCCATCAATCCCAGGCCGATCGCATGGGCCGGATTGCCCAGCACGGTCTGCGCCGCCTCTTCGAAATTCAGCAGGCACAGGTAATTCTCGCGGCCCTTCCTCAGCACGACCTTGAGCGCCTTCTGCTTCGGATCGGGATAGAGCCGGTCCAGTTCGTCATCGATCTGGGTCTGCAGATTGCGGGTGAACGTGGAGACCCAGACCGGGCCGCCGTTGCGTTCGGCCCAGAGGCTGGCCGGCGCCAGATAGCCCAAGGTCTTGCCGACGCCGGTTCCGGCCTCGGCCAGCACCAGATTGGGTTCGTCCGGCGACTGTTTCGGCGCGAAGGCGGCACTGACCGCGGAGGCATAGTCCGCCTGCTGCGGCCGGGCCTCGGCACTCTGCGCGCCCTCGCCGCCATGGCGCGAGCGGCCCTGGACCAGATCGGCAAGCCTCGTGCGGGCGTCGGCCGGATCGACCGGATAGTGGCTGGGCGGGTCGATCGGGCCCGCCTCCTCCCATTCCGGCAGGCGCGACCAGATATCGAGGCCGGAGAGCCGGCGCGGCCGGCCGGGCAAGGGGGCCGCCCCCAGCGCCGCCAGCACCGACGGACCCCAGGCCCAGTCGCCGGCCATCATAAGTTGCGCGAGCTCGGCCAGGATCGGCGTCGCCGCCTTGGAAATGCGGTCGAGCAGGATCGGCACCGCGTCGGCCAGACCCATGGCTTGATCCTCGAGCGAGCCGGCGCGGCCGAGCCCCAGCGTGCTCATCAGCCCGCGCGGCGTCGGCAGGCAGAATTGGCCGGGGCAAGCGAAAGCGAACAGCTCAAGCGCGTCGAATGCCCGCAGGTCGCGCAGGTCGAGCCGCCGCGCCGCCGCCCGGCCATGGGCCAGCAATGGTGCCTCTTCGCGCGCGCGGCGAGCGGCGGTGCGGACGTCGATCTCGTCGATCTCGCCATCGGCGGAAAGCCAGACGGCGCGCCGGGTTCCCAGCACCAGCACCGGGATATCGGGCGGCAGGATACGGGGCGGTTTCGGGGCGGCGGCGGGCAGGGAGACGGGATGCATGGTCGGGGCGACTATAGGGCCGGCGATGCCCCTCCCGGCAAGCCTCGGCATGCCCGGCATAGCGGAAATGTCGTTTCCCTGCTCCGGCAAACCCGCTACATGGAGAGACGATCGCTCCCTCCCCTACCGCTCCGACCACAAGGACGCTCCGCGTCATTCACGCAGCATGAACCATCGGCTGACCAGATACCTCGGCCCCGCCCTGACGCTCGGCCTGATCGTCGGCGCCTTCGTGCTGCTGTTCCGGTCCTTGAGCGAAATGCGCCTGCCGGAGCTGTGGCAGGACCTGCATGAATTCAAGCTGTCGGCGATCCTGACCGCCGCCGGCTTGACCGTGGTCAGCCATCTGGCGCTCACCTCCTACGACTATATCGGCGTGCGCTACATCAAGCGGCGCCTGGCCTATTGGCGCGTGGCGCTCGCCGCCTTCACCGCCTATTCGATCAGCCATTCCCTGGGCTTCGCCTCGGTCACCGGCACCACGATCCGCTATCGGCTGTATTCGCGCTGGGGCTTCGGCGCGGTCGAGGTCGCCCAGATCATGGCGATGGCCGGCGTCACGCTGTTCCTCGGCATGTTCCTGATCGGCGGCGTCGCCATGCTGCTGGACGGCGGACGGGTCCAGGATTGGTCGGACCTGCCGTCCTATACGGTGAATGCGCTGGGGGTCCTATGCCTGACGCTGGTCGCGGCCTATGGCAGCGTCGGCTATTGGCGCAAGGAACCGCTCAGCCTCTGGGGCTTTCAGCTGCGCGTGCCCAGCCCCGGCTTCGCCGGCATTCAGATCGCGGTCAGCGGCATCGACTGGCTGCTGGTCGCGAGCGTGCTCTATGTGCTCTTGCCGCAAAACGACGTGTTCAATTTCGCGACGTTCCTGGGCGTGTTCGTGCTGGCCTATTTCCTCGGCATCATTTCCAACGTGCCGGGCGGGTTAGGCGTGTTCGAGGCGGTGATCCTAAAAAGCCTGCACGGGTCGGTCCCGCCCGAGGCGGTGCTGTCGTCGCTGCTGGTCTATCGCGGCGTCTATCACTTGCTGCCGCTCGTAATCGGTGGTGTGATTTTTGCCGTGAACGAGTGGAAACGTTCGCAGGAGCGGGCCCAGCGCCGCGGGCTCGCCGAAGGATCTTAAAGGCCCATCGAGGACTGGACCCATGTGTCGCTGGCTGACCTATAGCGGACGACCGATCTATCTCGAAAAGCTGCTGTTCGAACCGGTGAATTCCCTGATCCAGCAAAGCCTGCATGCCCGCAAGGCGCGGGTCGCGACCAACGGCGACGGCTTCGGCCTCGGCTGGTACGGCGAGCGGGAACTGCCCGGCACCTATCACGAGACATTGCCGGCCTGGAACGACCGCAACCTGAAAAGCCTGTCGCACCAGCTCCAGGCGCCTTTGTTCTTCGCCCATGTGCGCGCGTCGACCGGCACGGCGACCAGCCGGGCCAATTGCCACCCCTTCACCCACGGCCGCTGGCTGTTCATGCACAACGGTCAGATCGGCGGCTACGACCGCATCCGGCGCGCGCTCGAAGCGCTGATCCCCGACGATCTCTACCATTGCCGCCAGGGCACGACCGACAGCGAGCTGTTCTTCTATCTGCTGTTCGCCCATGGGCTGGACGAAGATCCGGCCCACGCGCTGGCCACGACCGTACGCGCCGTGCTGCAGGTCATGGCGCAGCATGATGTCACCGACGCGTTCCGCATGACGGCATCGCTCAGCGACGGCAAGCGGACCTGGGCCGTGCGCTTCGCCACCGATCCGGAGCCACCGTCGCTCTATTACGGCTGCGAGACCGACGGGCTGATCATCGTGTCGGAACCGCTCGACATGATCGCCGATCATTGGAACCGCGTGCCGGCCGGCCATCTGCTGACGGTCGAAGGCCCCTGCCAGGTCGCACTGGCGCCGTTCGAGGTGGCTTGAGGCGCGGCTATCGCCCGCCGACGCTCAGCGTCACGCTATCCGGGACCGCGATCGGCAGCATGACCATGAATCGGCTGCCGACCCCGACGGTGCTGGAAAAGCTGATGCGTCCCCCCATGGCGTCCATCAGCCGCTTGCAGATCGTCAGGCCGACGCCCGTGCCCTCGATCACGCCCGCCTCGGCGCCCAGGCGGTTGAACGGCTCGAAGATTTCGGCTTGCTTTCCCGCCGGAATTCCGAGGCCCGTATCCGTGACCGAGAATGTGACCCAGCCCATCTCTTCGAAGCTCGCCGCGACGACGACCGAGCCGCCGGGCCGATTATACTTGATCGAATTCGAGCAGAGATTGGCCATGACCTGGACCAGCCGCCGGCGATCGGCCAGTACGGCCGGCGCGTCCGGGCCGCTACGGGTGATTTCGAAGCGGATCGAGCGGTCCTTTGCCATCGGCGCCATGGCGAAACCGATCTCGTCGAAAATCATGTCGAGCGCCACCGGCCGCATATCGACCCGGACGGGGGCGCCGTCGATGCTGGCGAAATCGAGTAGATCCTGGACCAGCGTCAACAGGGCATTGCCGCTGCGCAGGATGTAGCCGACATATTCGGCCTGCCGATCGGTCAGCGGGTCGGAAAATTCCGCGCTCAGCATCTCGCTGAACCCCATGATCGCGTTGAGCGGGGTGCGAAGCTCGTGACTCATGCTCGCCAGAAACAAGGACTTGGCCCGGTTGGCGCGATTGGCTTCGTTCATGGCCGTGATCGCCGCGGTCTCTGCCAGCTTGCGCGGCGTGATATCGCGGAGGGTGACCAGAAAGCCGCTCGGAACCCGGTCGTCGCCCGTCACGAAGCGGCGGAACGCACCCTCGCACCAGACATAGGTCCCGTCCTTCTTCCGCAACCGATAGACGCACAGAAGCTGGTCCTTTTCATCGCGCAACTGCGCCAAGGTCTGGTTGACCTCCGCCATATCGTCCGGATGGACCACGGACGTGATCCGCTGCTGCAGCAGCTCTTCCGGCGCATATCCGAATAGCTTCAGGCTGCCCGGCGAGACGTAGCGTCGGGTGCCGTCGAAATCGCCATGGACGATGACATCCATGCTGTTTTCGGCGAGCAGGCGGTATTGCCGTTCGCTCTCGCTCAGGGCCGCCGTGCGTTCCAGCACCCGCTGTTCGAGCTGGTCGAGGATGGCTTGGCGGTCCTGCTGCTCGCGCGACAGGCGTGCCGCGGCGATCTCCAGCTCTCTGGCGACATCCGCCAGCTCCAGGATATCGAAGCGCCGGGGCACCGGCGGTTCGCCTTTGCCGAGCGCGGTCGCCCGGGCCGACAATCGCGCCGCCTGCGCCGCAATCCGACGCCCGTACCAGTATGCACTCGCCAGGCTCAGTGCGAGCAGCAGCAACCCGCCGCCGGCCGCCAACATGAGCGACTGATTGCGCAGGGCCGTCAAACTGCCGACATCGACCCCCGCGACGATCATCCAATTGGCGATCTTGCTGTGCGAGAAGGCGAGCAGAACCGGGTTGTCGTTCACGCCAATGACCGTGATCACGCCGCTGTCGGTCTGCTTGCCGCGCGCAAACAGGTCCGCGGACGCGGCCTTGCCGACGCTGGCCGCCGGCGCGGTGGCGCGCGCGATGAAGATGTTCTGCGTGTCGATGATGGCCGCGCGCATGGACGGCGATGGCGTTTGTGCCTCGACCATCTCTTGAAAGCGCGAAATGTCGCAGCTGATGGCCAGGACCAGGTCGGTCTGCCCGGCCTTGGTCAGCGGCAAGTAGGTCGAGATCGTCGGACGCTGAGCCGAGGCGCCGATGAAATAGTCCGAAGTCTGCGGCTCGCCGGTCGCGATCGCGCGGCGCAAGGGGACGAGACCGTTTGCCATCGGCAGGGGCTCTCCCGCCGCCTGGATGCTGCTGAAGACGATCTGGCCCGATGGCTCGATGACGATCACGCGCGCCCAGGGATAGGCGACCTTGAGCGCCGTCACCTGCGTGCGGAAGGCCGGCCAGTCGCGGGATTCCAATGCCGCCGAATGCTGGAGCCCCATGAGCAGGGCGCGATGAATGCCGAGCTCGCGATCCACCGCCTCGGCCAGGGCATAGCCCCGAAGCTGCATCTGCTCGCGAAATTCGGTTCTGCCGACCTGATCGATCTGAAAGATCAAGAAGCCCGAGAAGCCCAAAATCGGCAGGACCGCCAGCAGAACGAGCGTCGAAAGATGGTTGCCGATCCGCTGAGTCAGGGGCGGAAGCGGGCGCTCCGCCTGCGGTCGTTGTTCGCGATGCGGCATAATGTGCGCCTTGCGGGCTCAATCGTCTCGGCATGGCCGACCGAGCCCACGCCCGATCGACGGCGTCCCCGGGGGCCTGATGTCAAAGGGCGTTATGCGCAAACGCCCAATAGAGTTCGCGCGCCCGGGCGGCCATCGGGCCAGAGCCGAGGTCGCGCTGTTCGTAACGGGTCACCGGCTGGACCTTGCCGTAGTTGCCGGTCGAGAACATCTCGTCGGCGTCCTGCAGATCCTCGAGCGTCAGCACGCGTTCCTGCACCTCGATGCGCGCCTGGCGCAGCAGGCGCACGACGCGCTGGCGGGTGATGCCGTTCAGGAACGTGCCGTTCGGCTCCGGCGTCACCACGACGCCGTCCTTGGCGATGAACAGGTTGGCCGAGGCGAATTCGGCGACATGGCCCAACGGATCGAGCATCACCGCATTGTCGAAGCCCCGCGTCTGCGCCTCGGCGATCGCGCGGCCGCTGTTCGGATAGTGGCAGGCGGCCTTGGCGTCCGTCGGCGCGCACTCGGGCGAGGGCCGGCGAAAGCGCGACAGGCCGGCGGTGAAGCCGTCGGCCGACGGCATCGGCTTGTCATAGACCGAGATGGCGAAGCGCGTGCTGGCCGGATCGCCGCCGATGAACCCTTCCTCCGCCCAGAACATCGGACGGATATAGAGGGCCGCATCCTTGGCGAAATGGCCGACGCCTTCGCGCGCGATATCCTCGATCTCGCCCGGGGTCAGCATGGGCCCAAGGCCGAGCGCCTTGGCCGAAGCGACCGCGCGCGCGCAATGACGATCGAGGTCCGGCGTGGTGCCCTCGAACGCCCGCGCGCCATCGAACACGAGCGAGGCCAGCCACATGGCATGACTCATCGGTCCGAGGATCGGCGGATTGCCGGATTGCCACTGCCCATCGATGTAGGTCCAGGACGCCATAGGGCCCTCCCTCCCTGATTTCTTAGGAGATGCTCTTTATTGGAAGTGCTTGAACGGTCCGCAATCCTAGGCACGGTTCGCCCAAGGTGAAAAGGGGGCGCCGCGATCTTGCCACAAGCAGTTCCCCGGCCTACCCTCGCAGCCCTCATGCAGACTGATCTGATTTTCCATATGTGCCGGCGCGACGAGTGGCAGGATGCTGCCCGGTCCGCCTATCGCGGCTCGACCCAGGATCTGGTGGACGGGTTCATCCATTTTTCCACGGCCGAGCAAATCGTCGAAAGCGCGGCACGCCATCGCGCCGGCCAGGACGGGCTGGTGCTGATCGCCGTCGATCCGGCCGCCCTCGGACCCGAGCTGAAATGGGAGCCGTCGCGCTCGGGCGCGCTGTTTCCACATCTGCATGGCGCCCTGCCGCTGACCGCCGTCAGCTGGGTCCGCGATCTGCCGCTAGGCAGCGACGGCACGCATGTGTTTCCGCCCCTGACCCAGGCAGTCGGCTCGGCGGACGGACAATATTGATGGCGCTGACATCGCTTGCCATGCCGCTGCTGCGGCTGCTGCCGGCCGAACGGGCCCATGAGCTGACCATCCGCGCGCTGAAGGCCGGCGTCGCGCCGACCAAGGCACCCGCCGACGATCCGGCGCTGGCGACGCGGCTCTGGGATCTGGATTTCCCGAACCCGATCGGCCTCGCCGCCGGGTTCGACAAGAATGCCGAGGTGCCGGACGCCATGCTGCGCTGGGGCGTGGGCTTCACCGAGATCGGCACGGTCACGCCCCGGCCCCAGGCCGGCAATCCGCAGCCGCGCCTGTTCCGGCTGGTCGAGGATCGCGCCGTCATCAACCGCATGGGCTTCAACAACGAAGGCCTGGGCGTGGTGACCGCGCGCCTGACCAAGCGGGCGCGCAAGGGCATCGTCGGCGCCAATCTGGGCAAGAACCGCGATGCGGCCGACGCCACCGCCGACTATTGCCGGGGCGTCGCCACGCTGGCGCCGCTCGCCGACTATCTGGTCATCAACATCTCGTCCCCCAATACGCCGGGCCTGCGCGATCTGCAGCGGCGCAGCGAAGTCGGGGCCCTCATCCATGCCGTGGTCGAGGCCCGCGACGCGGTCCGGCTGGACAACCCGCCGCCGATCCTGCTGAAGATCGCGCCGGACCTGACCCAGCAGGAAATCGACGACATTGCCGAGGTGGCGCTGGGCAGCAAGATCGACGGCATCATCGTGTCGAACACCACGGTCGCCCGGCCGGCGAGCTTGCGCAGCGCCAACGCGCCCGAGCCCGGGGGCTTGAGCGGCAAGCCTTTGTTCGAACCCTCGACCGCCGTGCTGGCCGAGATCTATCGCCGGACCCAGGGGCGCATTCCCCTGGTCGGCGTCGGCGGCGTATCGTCGGGGGCCGATGCCTATGCCAAGATCCGTGCCGGCGCCTCGCTGGTGCAGCTCTATTCGGCGCTGGTCTATCAAGGGCCGGCGCTGATCGGGCGGATCAAGCGCGATCTGCTGGTCTGCCTGAAGCAGGACGGGTTCCACCATATCGCGGAGGCCGTCGGCAGCGGTGCCGACCGCATCCGGTCGGGTGTGGATCGCCAAGGAGCCTGAAACTTAAGGAGCCTGAAGCATGGCGCGCGACGACGACGAACCGGCACCGAAGCCGGTCACCCTGCTGCCACGTGACCTGACGCCGCTCTCGGTCGATGAGCTGCTGCGCCGGATTGGCGAAATGGAGGCGGAAATCGCCCGTGCGCGGGCCGCCATCGCCGCCAAGCAGGACCATCGCAGCGGTGCCGAGGCCCTGTTCAAGCGCTGACGCCCGGCCCGGTTTCGGGCCCTTAGCAATTCTTCATATCGATGACGTTCAGTTTCATCCCGAATCCGTCAAAAATTCGATATGGTATTAGTGCAAAACTGTTCCGCCCTTCGCGAGAGCCAAACCCGGCATCAGTAAGCCAGCAGGATACA
>Ga0302314_10006290_pt1 | contig 21557 bp, 14 predicted proteins | sample III_Palsa_N2_3_FD_200533 | JGI IMG/M metagenome (GOLD analysis project Ga0302314, IMG submission 200533) | Peat permafrost microbial communities from Stordalen Mire near Abisko, Sweden - III_Palsa_N2_3 | ecosystem: Environmental > Terrestrial > Soil > Palsa > Peat permafrost | place: Sweden...
AACTACTTCCGCGGCCGGATGGCCGACGGCTGGGGGATCAGCCGCGCCGAGGCGGACAACATCGGCATGCTCGGCACCGTGATGAACGCGCTCATGCTGCGCGGCGCGCTCACCGCACGGACCGACGCGGACGTACGGGTGATGACGGCCGTGCCGATCCACAGCGTTGCCGAGCCCTTCATCAGGCTCCGCGCCGTACACCACCTGGAGCGCGGCTACATCGTCGTGCTTGCAGGCGGCATCGGCCAGCCCTACGTGACCACCGACTACCCCGCCGTCCAGCGCGCGCTTGAACTGGACGCCGATGCGCTCCTCGTGGCCAAGCACGGGGTAGACGGCGTGTACGATTCCGACCCCAGGCTTAACCCGAACGCGAAGAAATACACCACGCTGACCTATGAGGAGGCCCTCGCGGCCGGCGTGCGGATCATGGACACGAGCGCCTTCGTGCTCGCCAACGAGCAGGGGCTCACCATGCACGTCTTCGACGTCGCCGCGATCGGCGTGATGCGCTGCATCTGCGAGGGGCTCGAGCTAGGCACCCGCATCTCCGCGAAGTAGCCGCGCGCCACCACCCCTGGCCCCGCCCGGGCTATTGCCTCGTCTTGGTCGGCCCTCTTCCAGTCGGCGGGCGGCGGGTGGAAATGCGACGTTATCCAACAATATCCCACAATTTTTCTCGTTTTCCTCTAGCCGGGCGGCCAAAAAGCTGCGAGTATCCGGGCCATGAGGAGGCTACTGAGCGGTAAATGGGCGGTTGCGTCGGGGCTGGCGGCCACGCTGATGGCGGTCGCCTGTATCGCTGCACCCGGAACGGCAGTCGCTGCCGGTGCCCGGGCGGCAAGCCAGGCAGACACCACCCCTGGCCCCGCCCGGGCCAGCCAGACGGCGTCGTCCGCGGTCCTGCCGGCCGGCCCGATCGGCCATGCTGGCCGATGGATTACCGACGCGACAGGCAAGGTGCTGCTGGTGTCGGGCGTCAACATGGTCAACAAGCTGACGCCGTACACGCCGGCGGCGGACGGCTTCGGAAGCGACGACGCGGCCTTCCTGGCGGCCAACGGACTGGACGCGGTCCGCGTCGGGGTCCTATGGGAAGCGGTCGAGCCGGAACCCGGCGTCTTCAACGACGGCTATCTGGCCAGCATCAAGTCCACGGTGGACATGCTCGGCTCCGATGGAATCGTCTCGCTGCTCGACTTCCACCAGGACATGTACAACGAGGAATTCCAGGGGGAGGGCGCGCCGGCCTGGGCGATCGACGACAACGGACTGCCCGCCTTCCCGGAACTCGGGTTCCCCGCCAACTACTTCCTCCAGCCCGCGCTGCAGGTCGCCTACGACAACTTCTGGGATAACGCCACCGTCGATGGCGAGGGACTGCAGGACTGGTACGCAGGTGCGTGGCAGCACGTCGCCGCGTACCTCGACGGCGACTCCAATGTCCTCGGCTATGACCTGTACAACGAGCCGTCCCCCGGTACTGACCTCTTGGGATGCATGCTCTCGGCCGACGGCTGTCCGTCGCAGGACGCCATCCTGACCTCGTTCTACACGAAGATCACCGCCGCGGTCCGTGCGGTCAACCCGACCACCCTGCTGTTCGGCGAGCCGTGGATCACTTTCGACACGGGGACCCCCTCGGCGCTGGGCTCGACCGGGGACTCCGAGGCCGGCTTCTCCTTCCACGACTACTGTCCGTTCGACAGCATCTCGACCGAACTCAACTTCGCCTGCCCGGCCTCCAACGACACGGTCTTCAGCAACGCGGCAGCGGTCAGCGCCAGGACAGGCGACGCCCTGCTGCTGACGGAGTTCGGCGCGACCAACGACGCGAGCATCCTGAGCGAGGTGGTCGCCGGTGCCGAGAATGCCCAGGTGGGATGGCTCATGTGGTCCTTCTGCGGATGCGGCGACCCGACCGGCTCGCCCTCGGTGGAGGGGCTGGTGAACGACGCGGCGCAAGCGCCAACCGGCAGCAACGTCAACACCGCGATGCTGGACGCGCTGGCCGTGCCGCACCCGGAACTCGTCGCCGGGACGCCGGACTCCTACGGCTACAACACCTCGACAAGCACGTTCACGCTGACCTACAGCACCGAGCGGGCCGACGGAACCGGGGCCTTCGCCAGCGGCTCGCAGACCAGTATCGCCGTGCCCGCTGTCCAGTATCCCGATGGCTACCAGGTCACGGTCAGCGGCGGGACAGTGGCGGCCACGGGAGGCGTCCTCGACATCGCCAGCTGCCCAGGCGCCGCCACGGTCAGCGTCACCGTCCAGCCGGGATCGGGAACAACAGGGAGCTGCTGACGCCATGGGTGTCAATCAGTCCGCACGGACGAACGCCTACGTCACCTAGCAAAGCTGCTCAGATCTTCGGCTCTGTTAGCTTTTCATCTGGCGCCAGAGCGGGCGCGGAACCAGCTTCATGGCCGTTGCCAGGGCGGCAAGCGGGGTCGGGACCCAGACGACGGAGGATGATCCGCGCAGGGCCTTCGCTACCGCGGTGCCGACCGCCTCGGGGGTGGTGGCGAGCGGAGCGGCGGACATTCCCTCGGTCATCTTGCCGATCACGAAGCCCGGCCTGACCAGCAGCACCCGGACGCCGGTGCCATGCAGTGAGTCCGCGTAACCGCGGGCGAACGCGTCGAGCGCGGCCTTGGTGGCGCCGTACACCGAGTTGAACTTCCGCGGTCGCACGGCCGCGATCGAGGACAGCACCACGATCGTGCCACTCCCCCGCTTCCGCATCGCCTCGCCGAACGCGAGCAGCGCCGTGACGTGCCCGGTGAAGTTGGTCTCGATCATGGTGGCAGCCAGTCGCACGTCCCGCTCAACCTGCTCCTGCGGAAACATGATGCCGGTCGCGGCGATCACCACGTCGGGCACTCCCATGACGGCAAAGTGGTCGGCGAACTCCTGGTGCGTGCCGGTCTCCATCGCGTCGTAGTAGACCGAGGTGAACGGGCGGCCGAGCACCTTGCCCGCTGCCTCGAGGCGGGCCACATCCCGGCCGGCCAGGATGATCTCGGTATCGGACCCCAGGTTCAGGGCGGAAAGGATCGCGAGGCCGATTTCGCTCGTCCCGCCGAGCAATAGGACGCGGGAGAGTCGGCTGGGTCCGTTCTGCATGCTCATGATTTTTCCTTTACTCCACGTACAAGCCAACGCAGAACAGAACCAGCCAGGCTGCCTCGAAGCACAGCATGATCGCATCCCGCATGATCAGGTCTTCCACCGGGCGAACCGTGCGCCGCGCGGTCAGCACGCCGAACCTGACGAGCGCGGCGGCAAGCGGCAGGGCGGACAGCAGGTGCCAGGGCTTGGCGGGCGGGGTCTCGCTCACCGCCCACATCAGGTAGGTGGCGAGCACGCCGACGCCGACGAGCACCTGCGCGATCCGCAGCATGCCGGGCCGGTACCAGCGCATCGCCGGACGGTGCCGCACGGCGTCCGCGCCGAGGCTGGTCAGCTCCGTGAACCGCTTGGCGACCGCCACGCCGAGCGCGCCGAGGCTGCACACGAGCAGGAACCAGATGGACGGCTTGACGTGCGTCGCCGCCGCGCCGCCGAGCACCCGCAGCAGGAAACCGGACGCCACGAACAGCATCTCGACGAACGGGACGTGCTTGAGGCGGAACGAGTACAGGAACGACGAGCACAGGTACACGGACACCGTGACGGCGAGCAGCGGCTCGCGGATCACCAGGCCGGACCCGACGGCGACCGTCGCCGCCAGCACGGCGAGCACGACCGCGTGCTTTTCCGGCAGGATGCCCGAGGCGATCGGGCGGTTCCGCTTCACCGGGTGCCGCCGGTCACGCTCGACATCGACGACGTCGTTGACGAAGTACACCGCCGCCGACGCGCAGGCGAAGGCGAACATGGCGATGAGCGCGTAGCCAAGGCCGTCGTTCCTGCCAAGGCTGGCACCCGCGAGCGGGGCCGCGAACACGAGCAGGTTCTTCGGCCACTGCCGTGGCCTGGTGGTGCGCAGGGCCGCGCGCAGCCAGCGCACCGTGGATGCGGAGGGGGCGACCGAGGCGGCCACGGGTTCCTGCGGCCCCGTGTTTTCCCCAGGGGCCAGCGCGTTGTCGATGGTCACCGTGCGTAAACCGCCGTGAAGTCCCTGGTGGATGGGGTGTAGTAGGAGTAAGCACTCGGCTGCTGGTTCGGCAGCAGCGTCGTCGGTGTCGGGTTGCTCGGGTTCGACCCGGCCTTGTAGTAGTCGAACTTCATCCAGGCCGGGTTGATGTCCATCTGCATGCCCTCGACCGCCCCGGCCCGCGCGAGCAGGTCGGCCAGATCCTGAACGTCGAGCACCGGGCCGTACACGTAGACGATCCGGCCGTCCTTGGTGATGCCGAGGCCGGAGCGCCACACGTAGTAGCCGCCGCCGAGCGTCGCGCCAAAGCTCGTCTCGATGTCCTGGTTGAGGTTCGGCGAGATCTTGCCATGGTCGATGATCAGCTTGAGGTTCTGCCTGACGCCCACGATCGACGAGTTCAGCTTGAAGTCCCTGCCCCATTCGCCGATCTTGATCGTGCCGTTCTTGTAGTAGACGACCGACGCGGCGCCCGTGACGAGCGAGCCGTGATAGATGCCGTTGAGGTAGAAGCCGCCGCCCGCGGAGTCCAGCTTGAAGCCGCCGTTGAACGTGGCGAGCAGGCCCGTGCGGCTGCCCGCGGGTATGTAGTTCGATGCGCCCCAGTTGGCGGGGCCCGGGTCTTCCGTGCCCGGGCGCAGCGAGAACTTGACAAGCCGCTGGTCAATCGACGCGATGCCGTTGACGTTGGCCGTGTAGGTCGCGTCGCGCAGGAACGTCGTCAGGATCGCGGGCTCGCCCTTCACCTTCTCCACCACGCGCCACTGGCCCTCACCGGTGTTCGGCTTGCCGGCGGCCAGCGACTTGAGCGTGGCGGGGATGTCCGGCTGGAAACCCTTGACCTTCTTCTTGACCGGTGTCACCTGCTCGCCCTTGGGCACCGCGAGCGAGAAGGACGGCTTGCCTCCGGCCTTGGGCGGGTTGTAAGAGAGCCACTCGCCGAACGTGACAACCGGGCCGAGATAGTGGTCACGGGCCCATTCGGCCAGGTTGGCCGAGACACCCTGGCCGTTGTTCTTGATCGCCGCCTGTCCCGCGGAGAACATCACGAGGACGAGGAAGACCGCGACGAGCGCCGAGATAACCCGGACCGTGCGACGGCGGAAGAACCTGCGGGTACGGCGGAGGCGGACCTTGCGGCCCGGCGGGCGCTGGCCAGGGTCACGCCGGGGACGCTCGCCCAAACGCGACGGGCCGCCAGGGCCCGGGCCTTGGCCTTGGTAGCGCGCGTCCGCGTACTGCCCTTGGGGCTCATAACGCCGCGTGTCCTCATAGCCCAGGGGGCCGCCGATCCCCGGCTGGGCGTACGTCCGCGTCTGCTGGTCTTCGTAACCCCAGCCCTGGCCGGCGTAACCCTGTTGCCCGTGCCCGTTATGGTCCTGGGCTCCGTTGGGCTGGGCTTGGCCGTAGGGCTGGGCTTGGCCGTAGGGCTGGGGCGGGCCGTATCCCTGGGCTCGGCCGGCCCCGCCGGCCCCGCCTGGGCCTTGGGCAGCGCCGTACGGGGGTCCGCCGTACTGGCCGTACTGGTCGCGGCCGTACCCGTACTGCGGTTCGTACTGGGCGCCGTAAGACTGAGCCGGGTCAGGATTGCCACGTCTGCTGTCGTACCGGTACCCGTTGCCCTGGGCACCGTTGTCCCCAGCATGGCCCTGGCCATACTCGGGATCGTCGGGCCACCCGGGTGGGGCGCCGTCAGGCACCATTCGTGACATGTAGGCATACCTCCCGCGTAGCTCAATCCCGCAGGGACGCTACGCACCTGAGATGCGGGAATCGAAACGATCCGATACCCAACTGCGGCTAGGTTTACGCGCTTCCTGTGCTCTATGCGGGAGCGCGGGCATCCGCGCTAGATGTCAGAATATGCGGTCGGTGATCCGATGCGGGCTCAACTTCACCGGCCCGTCACAGTTTGACTCCCTAATTGACCTCATCGCCTGTTTCCTGGTCGCCGGGTCCATCCGATCGATGAAGAGCACGCCGTCCAGATGGTCGGTCTCGTGCTGCAGGCACCGGGCAAGCACCTGGGTCCCCACCACCTGCACCCGATCACCGCGGTCGGTAAAGCCGCGGGCCACGGTGTTCAGCCGCCGCTTGACGTCGTAGTAGATGCCGGGGAAGGACAGGCATCCCTCTTCGCCGACCTGCTCCTCATCGTCGGGAAAATCAAGCTCGGGATTGACCAGATAGCCACGGTCGCCGCCGACCGCATAGGCGAATACCCGCAGACCGACGCCGATCTGGGGGGCGGCAAGCCCCGCGCCCTGCGCATCATCAAGCGTCTGGGTCAGGTCCTTGACCAAGGCGCGAAGCTGCTTGTCGAAGTCCGTGACGGGGTCGGCGGCGGTCCGCAGCAACGGGTCGCCAAACAGTCGGATCGGACGGATTGCCATATCGCTCAAGGTTAGCCGCGCCGTGAGCCGCCACGCCAGGCGACTTCCCCGAACAGACGCTTTACAGAGCCAACTGCACCAGTTCTGAGGAACCGGACCCAGCCCACCACCTGGCCATCCACGTTTGATCGCAACTTGCTTGGAGGGTACGGCCTCGTTCCCGGCGGCCCTTGCGACGACTCGGCGAAGATCATCGCCGGGGGCGGTCAGCTTACGCGGCAGAGGATTTCGCCGTTGGGGACGACGAACCAGCCGTCTTCGTGGGCGGCCCAGGCGCGCCAGCCGTCGGCGATGCGTTCCAGGTCCTCGGGTGTCGCGTGGCCGCCGGAGATCGCGGTGGCCGCGAAGGTGGACTTGACCGTGCGCTCGGCCCAGAGGCCGCCCCACCAGGCTCGCTCGCCATCGGTGGCGTACGTCCAGTTGGACGACGAACAGGTCAGGTCCTCCAGGCCCGCCGCCTTGGCCCAGACGTGCAGGTGGCGACCGCCGTCGGGCTCGCCGCCGTTGCCCCTGGCCACTCGCTTGTAGAGCGGTCGCCATTCGTCGAGTATGGGTAGTTGCGGGTACCAGAACATGCCGCCGAAGTCGCCGTCGCGCGCGGCGACAAGGCCGCCAGGCCTGGCGACGCGGTGCATCTCCCGCAGCGCACCGACCGGGTCGCCCAGGTGCTGTAGTACCTGGTGGGCGTGCACCACGTCGAAGGTGTCGTCCGGTCGCACTGATGATGCTGGGTATCCTCGGCCACGTCGGCGACGATGACGAAGCCCGGTCGATCGTTCGCCGGCTGACCGAAGCCCTCCCGCCCGGCAGCTATCTGACGCTCAGCGACGGCGCCAACACAAGCAAGGCGCGCGAGCAGGCGCACAAGCACTACGCCAAGACCGGCGCCGTCCCCTACCGGCTGCGCAGCCCAGCGCAGATCACAGCCCTCTTCGACGGCCTTGACCTGCTCGAGCCCGGCCTCGTGCCCGTCTCGCAGTGGCGACCCGACCCCAGCCCGTTCGGCCCGCCACACCACGTGGACACCTTCGGCGGCGTCGCACTCAAGCGCTGAAGCACCTGCCGCCGCGGGTGTCCTGCTCGCCGACGCCGAGCGCGCCGGAGGCACCATCTCCCATCACATATTGACGCAAACCGTCAGGCGGGTTACCGTCGATCCAACTAATAAGAAAGTTACTTATTAGTTTGGTCGACCTCACCCCCGGGAGGCCGTCGTGTCCGTGCCGTTCCGCTTTCGCCCGCCCCTGACCTGGCATCACCGTCGACGGTTGCTTGCCCTGCTCGGCTGCGGGCTGCTGGCAATTTTCGGCGCCGGCCTGGCGGCGCCAGCCGCCTCGGCCCAGACAAACCTGCTCACTAACGGAACCTTCGCGGCCGGCAGCACGGCCGGCTGGACCTGCTCCGCCGGCGACACCGTGGTGACCTCGCCGGTCTACACCGGCTCGACCTACGCCCTGGCCGGCACGCCGACCGGCAGTGACGACGCGCAGTGCAGCCAGGTCGTCAGCGTCCAGCCATCCGCCACCTACTCGCTGACCGGCTGGGTGGAAGGCGACTACGTGTTCCTGGGCGACAGCGGGACGGGGTCAAGCGACACCGACGCCTGGACGCCGTCGGCGACCAGTTGGACCGAGCTGTCCACCAGCTTCACCACCGGGTCGGCCACCACCAGCGTGACGATCTACATCCACGGCTGGTACGCGCAGCCGGTGTTCTACGCCGATGACCTGTCGCTGACCGGCGCCGCAGGCAGCGGCGGCGGGGGCGGCGGGACCACGGCCCCGGCCGCGCCGACAAACCTCGCGGTCACCGCCATCACATCCTCGTCGGTCTCGCTGTCGTGGACCGCGCCGTCGGGCACCGTCACCGGCTACTACGTGGCAGAGAACGGCAGCGTGGCCGCGACGGTCACCGGCACGACGGCCACCATCAGCGGTCTTGCCGCTTCGACGGCCTACACCTTCACCGTCAGCGCCTACAACTCCGCGGGCACATCCGCGGCCTCCAACCAGGTCAGCGCGACCACGTCGGCCGCGTCCGGAGGGGGCGGTGGCGGTTCCGGCGGATCGCTGCCGGCGCACATCCTGATGGGCTACTGGCAGGACTTCACCAACGGGGCAGAACCGCTCACCCTGGCCGCCGTCCCGACCAGCTACAACCTGGTCGCGGTGGCGTTCGGCACCGCGACGACCACGCCGGGACAGGTCGCGTTCAGTCTGGACCCGACGCTGGCGTCTGATCTCGGCGGCTACACGCAGACGCAGTTCATCGCGGACATCGCGACGCTGCATTCGCGCGGGCAGAAGGTCATCTTGTCGGTCGGCGGGCAGAACGGCGCGATCAGCGTCTCCGACGCCACCAGTGCCGCCAACTTCGCAAGCAGCGTCTACTCGATCATCGAGCAGTACGGGTTCGACGGCGTGGACATCGACCTGGAGAACGGCGTCAACCCCGCCTACATGGCCTCGGCGCTTGAGCAACTGGAGAGCGACGTCGGGTCGAGCCTCATCATCACCCTGGCACCGCAGACCGTTGACACGCAGTCGACGGGCAGCGACTACCTTGCGCTGGCGCTCGACATCAAGTCGATCCTCACCATGATCAACACGCAGTACTACAACTCAGGCACGATGAACGGCTGCGACGGGAACGTCTACGCCGAGGGCACCGAGAACTTCATGACCGCCCTCGCCTGCACCGAACTCGAAAGCGGCCTGTCCCCGTCCCAGGTGGGGCTTGGGCTGCCAGCTTCTTCCTCAGCCGCGGGTAGCGGATACGTCAGCCCCTCGCTCGTCAATTCCGCGCTCGACTGCCTGGCCGCCCGGGCCAACTGCGGCAGTTTCGTGCCGTCCACCGCTTATCCGGCCATCCGCGGAGTCATGACCTGGTCCATCAACTGGGACGCCTCGAACGGCTATGCCTTCGCCGACACCGTGGCTCCGTACCTCTCCACGCTTCCCTAACCCGTAACAGCTCAGCTGCGTGAGGCCACGGAGTCCTTGACCTCTCATCCCGAACGGACCGGGGCGCCTCACCCACCGATGACCTGCCGCATTCCGGTCACGGCCGGTGCGGTCGTCGTCTGGATACCGCTCGATGTCTGTGGTTTCCGACTCGTTCCGGCACGCGACTGGCACGGTGCGCAGTCCGCCGCCTTGACCGGTGTGCAGTCCGCCGCCGGGACCGATCTCCTATTCCGTACATACGTATGAAGAACACCACGATCAGGAAAACGACGACGGCCACAAACACCCATGCGTAGGGGATGTAACGGGGCATCGTCGGCATCATCGCGACACCGGTCATCATCACCTTGCCCCCACCGAGTAGTCGCACGCGACCGAGTCCATGGCGTCACGATACATCTTGAATACCAGGCGGTCTATTGGTGGTGCCCGCGAGGAGTGCCTGGTCGCCTACGGGTCGGCCGAAAATGGCTGGGGTCAGACAGGCTGCGGGTCCTACGATCGGACACATGCCGAGCTATGAGCCAGTAGACCTGTCCGCCGCGTGCAACGCGGGTGTGGGCGTTCTTGGCGATGAGCCGGGCGATGTTCCGCTCGGGAGGGTGGACCTGCGCGGCCTGCCGTTCCTGATCGGGTCGGAGCAGCCGTCCGCGAAGCGATGCTTCCTGCTGCCCAGCGTCCCGGTGCCGGTCGGGATCGGCCGGCTGGCGCGGCGGGTGATCGTCGCGCACCGACTGCTCGAGCCGGGCGCGCCGGCCGGTCACGCCGTCGGGCAGGCCGTCGCGGAGTATGTTTTCCACCTGGCCGGCGGCGAGGTCGTCACCGCGCCCATCAGGGAGCGGTTCGAGATCCAGGTGGTGCCGCCTGGTTGGGGTCGTCTGCCGTTCCTCGCCGTCACCGACACCAACGACCATAACCTGCCGCGTTTCGAGGGCAGCTGGGGCGAGGCCGGGGCTCGCCTGGCGGAGCATGACATGGGATGGCCCGCCGGGTACTACCTGTGGTGCTGGGACAATCCTCATCCGGAGCGAGCGGTCGAGCGGATCGAGTTCATCCCGCGCGGCACCCGGTTCATCGTCGCCGGCATCACGACAAGCGACGTTGATGAGCACCCGTTCGTCCGCGGGCCGGCGCGCCCGGTGCGGCTGGTGGCGAAGGACGGGCGCAACGGCGTCCTCGATATCGACGTGGACCGGGGTGTCGCGACCTATCCGCAGCCGCTGCCCGGGGAGGACGACCGGGCCGGCTGGGGAGCGACCGAAGGAACGTCCGCGTACTCATCGATCGCCGCGCTCCCGTCGGCCACCGTCGCGATCCGGCGGGGCGAGGACGAGCTCGGCCGGGTGCGCTGGGGCGACGTGGAACGTGACGGGCGGGCTGATGCCGGCCAGGTCTCCCTTGAGCTGACGGAAAGCGGCCGCAACTGGGTGCATGTCAGCGTCGTCGACGACGCGACCGGCCGGCCGGTGCCGTGCCGGGTCCATTTCCGTTCGGCCGAGGGGATTCCCTACCAGCCGCACGGCCACCACAATCACGTCACGCAAAACCTCGGCAGCTGGCACTACGACGTTGGCGGTGACACCCGTCTTGGGCAGCGCAGCTATGCCTATATCGACGGCACCTGCCAGGGATGGCTGCCACGAGGCGAGGTCGTCGCGGAGGTCGCGCGCGGGTTCGAATACGAGCCGCTGCGGCAGACCGTGCGGATCGAGCCGGGTCAGCGGGACCTGACGCTGCGGATCAGGCGCGTCGCTGACATGGCCTCGGAAGGATGGTGGTCGGGCGACTCGCACGTGCACTTCCTCTCCACTCCGGGCGCTCAGCTCGAGCAACGGGGCGAGGACCTGCGCGTCGTCAATTTGCTGCAGACGCAGTGGGGCGCGCTGTTCACCAACACCGAGGATTTCTCCGGGCAGCCCGGTGTCGTCGATGGCAGTGTCGTCGATGGCAGTGTCGTCGATGGCAGTGTCGTCGATGCCGGGGGCTACGTAACGTATGTCGGTCAGGAAAACCGGCAGCACATGCTCGGCCACCTGGTCCTGTGGGGCCTGAAAGAGCCGGTCATGCCGTGGTGCAGCGATGGTCCCGACGAGGCCGAACTGGGCGGCGCGCTGGACGCGACGCTGAGCGACTGGGCCGACCGGACGCACGCCCAGGGCGGCACCGTCGTCGCCGCGCATTTCCCGAATCCGAACGGCGAGCCTGCCGTTCTCGTCGCGACCGGCCGGGCCGACGCCGTCGAGATGCTGGCCCACTCCGACGACGCGATGCTCGAATATTACCGGTACCTGAACAGCGGCTACCGGCTGCCGCTCGTCGGCGGCACGGACAAGATGTCAAGCGCCGTGCCGGTCGGTCTCTACCGCACGTACGCGCGGCTGGACGAGGAGTTCAGCTATGAGGCCTGGTGCCGGGCGGTACGGTCGGGCCGCACATTCCTATCCGGCGGCCCGCTCGTGACGCTCTCGGCCGACGGGCGCGAGCCGGGCGACACAGTCGAGCTTTCCGGGCCGGGAACGGTCAGTGTCCATGCCGCGGTGCGCAGCATTTTCCCGCTCCGTTCACTCGAAGTCGTGCGCAACGGCGAGGTCGTTGCGCGGGCAGAAGCCAACGGCGGACTGCACGCCGAAATCAGCGAGGAACTGCGGATCGACGGGAACTCGTGGATCGCCTGCAGAGCGTTCGGCGCCGATTATCACCTCGATGACTGGGGCCGCCGGGTTTTCGCGCACACCTCACCGGTCTACGTCGCCTGCGGCGGCGACTGGACGATGACCGACCCCGAAGGCATCCGCTATATGCGGACCCTCATCGAGGGTGCCCGCGAATACGTACGGCACACTGCGGTCCGGAGGTCCGACCAGCTCACCACGCACCAGCACGGCGAGGGTAACCATCTCGCCTGGCTGGAGCGGCCGTTCGCCGAGGCCCTGCGCGCACTGGAAGAGCGTGGCCGTGAGTGAGCGCGCACCTATGTCTGGTTCTGTGAATCTGGCAGCGGTGCGGGATACGAGGCAGCCTGGACCGCCTTCGACGACGCTGCCCCAACGCTGCACCGCGTCACGGCACGCGGCCTGCGGATTGGTGTGCTCACCAACGGAGACTTCGCCCAGCAGACCGCCAAGCTCACCGCCACTGGCCTGTTCGATCACTGCGGACCGGTCCTCGCCTCATCCGCGCTCCCGGCAGCTAAGCCAGACCGCCGGGCCTTCACCGAGGCCTGCCGCCGCCTTGACGTCGACCCGGCTCAAGTCCTCATGGTCGGCGACAACTACGAGATCGACATCCTGGGCGCACGCGCTGCGGGCCTGTCCGCCATCCACCTCGACAGGTCAGCCAGACGCCCCGGACCCGACCGAGAACGCATCAGCACGCTCAACGACCTTTTGACTCCGCTGGGCGACTTCCGCTCGTAGCCGACGGCGAATGCCGCCGTCGAGTGCGGCGCGATAGCGGCGCCGACGAGCCTGAGGTGCGCGGAGCTTATCGGCAGCCTGGCGGTGGCCAGCGCGCCATGCACGAAGCGATCCATCCTGCCGTCGAGGATGAAGATGTTTACCGGGATCCACAATCCGCCTGTCCCGTCCGGGATGATGGCCACGGGCCCGCCCGCTTCTTTGGATATGACGGCCCGGTGCCAGCTTGTGCCGTTGTATTGCAGCAGGACGAGTGGACCGCCTACTGTCTCCCCGCCCTCGGAGCCAAGAGCGTAGACGCTGCGGGCCGAGCGAGCGTAGACGCCAGCCACGAACGGTTCGCCAAGCGGCGTCTTGGGCACCAGCTTGATCAGCGATGTCTTCTTCCAGGTCCTGCCATTCCAGTGCGCGACACCGGACATGCTGTATGCCCAGATGCTGGACGGCGACAGAGCGCTCGCGCCATTCAGCCCCTCGCCGGACGCCGACTGGGTCCATCTGGAGCCGTTGTAATGCCAGGCCGGGCGGTCGTAGCCGCCGAAGACCCAGACGTCGGTCTTGCTGATGGCACGGCCGGAGCTGATTCCGCCGGGGAATGTCTTCACCACGGACCACCTGCTGCCGTTGAACTGCACCGCTGCGCCTGTGTTAGTGAATGCCCAGACGTTGCTGGCAGACGATGCGGTAGCGGAGAAGATCTCCTCATCGCTGCTGCCCGGGAAGGCTCGCTTCTTCCAGGTGGAGCCGCTGAGCTGGTATGCACTAGGCCGGCCGCTGTCGGAACCCTCAAATGCCCATGCACTGGCCGGGCTCGTCACCGTGACCGCCGACCATTGAGATACCAGGCGTGTTCGCGGCATCGTCCTATGTGCACGCTAAATCTTCCGATATCTTTTTTCTGGCCAGTCCATGATGAGCATATTCACGAAATGCCGGTTATGTGCGATCGGCGTACCGAACAGGGCGGCCGAAGACGGCCGATGTTCCTTGTAAGATCGGCAGCCGCAAGGCTTCGCCGTCGCCGGGGTCGCCTGGCCCGGAGGACCAGGCGTGACTGACGAGCACGCCGCGTCCCAGCCTGTCTACGCACGCAAGATGGCCAGCGTGCTTGCCGGGCGGGGATACCTCACGGTCGGCAGTGACGGCGCCCGCCAGGCTGATAAGCGCGATCCGGAACACGCAGCGCTCAGATCCCAGATCCCAGGGATCGGTCACAGCGACCAAGCGCACTAGCACTGTCGTCCCGTGAAGCCAGCCCGTATTGCAGGTGGGCAGGAATACCAAGGGTAGAAAAATCAGTACTTACATGGCTATCTGATGGTTCTCATTGCTTACGATGGAGTTGGTCTACAGCAGCTAGAGCGCTGGTTCCTTGGTGGCGGGTGACAGGGAGATCGGTGGAACAGCTGAAAGGTAGTGATCCCCGAGAGGTTGGGCCGTACCGGCTCGTCGCACGGATCGACGAAGGCGGGATGGGGGCGGTCTACCTCGGCCTGTCGGTCGGCGGCCGGCGTGTCGCGGTCAAGGTCATGCTGCCTGGGCACGCCGCGGACCCCGAATTCCGGCAGCGGTTCAGGCACGAGGTCCAGGCCGCCATGCGGGTCGGGGGCCATTACACCGCGCTCGTTTTGGACGCCGACCCGGACGCCGACGCACCGTGGATGGCCACGCAGTACATCGAGGGGCCGTCACTCGAAACGACCGTGAAGCAGAACGGCCCGCTGAGCCCCGGTCAGCTCCGCGGCCTCGGCGCTGCCCTGGCAGAAGGGCTGACCGCCATCCACGGATGCGGCCTTGTGCACCGCGACCTCAAGCCCTCGAACGTCCTTATTGCCAGCGACGGGCCGCGCATCATCGACTTCGGCGTGGCGCGGGCCGACGGGGTGACCCGGGTGACCCAGGCGGGGACGGTCTTCGGGACGCCCGCGTACATGTCCCCCGAGCAGGTAGACGACGGGGATGTCGGCCCGCAGAGCGATGTGTTCTCCCTCGGCGGCATCCTCGTCTACGCCGCCACCGGCCGGCGTCCCTTCAGTGCCCAGAACCTCGCCGCCACCGTCCACGCCATCCTCACCAAGGACCCCGACCTGCGCCCCCTCTCAGGGCCGATGCGTGACGTCGTCGCTGCGTGCCTCGCCAAGGATCCGGCCGCGCGCCCCACGCCCGCCAGCCTTGTGACGGCGTTCTGTGCGATCCCTGGGACGTTCCCGCTGCCGTCCCTCGGCGCTTCCGGCCTGCTTGGCCCGCGGCCCGAGCAGGCCGTGGCGACGGTGACGCCGACACCTTCGCCGCGGCGGCCGCCGGCACCGGAGCCTCGCCCGTTCCCTGAGCGCGGGCGCCGGCTGGAACGGCCTCGCCCGGCCGGACCGCAGCGGCCAGGGTTGCAGGTCAGGCCGGTGGATGACTCCTGGTGGCAGCTGTCCGCCGATCCTGCAGGTCACTGGATCGCGGCTGCCGACGGTGACGGGACGATCGCGGTCTGGGATCTCGCCTCCGCCCTGCCGACGCGGTCGTGGCCCGCGCGTGCGCCGGTCCGCGTGCTGGCCGCCAGCCGCGATGACTGGCTGGGGAGCCGCGGGGAACACGGGAACGTTCAGATCTGGGATGTGCGGACCGGGACGGCCTGCGCGTCGGTCGGCCTCCCCGACGAGGTGACCTCGCTGGCCCTCGACTGGCCCAGCGGCCTGCTCGCCACCGGCGGCAATGACCAGGTGCTGCGCATCTGGGACGTGGCAGACCCCCGCGAGCCGGTCCTGCTGACCAAGCTGTCTTGTACGGCGCGGCCCACAGCGCTCGCGTTCGACGATGAGGGCAGCCGGATCGCGGCCGGATGCGCGGATGGTCAGCTGCGCGTGTGGGACCTTACACAGGCCGGGCTGGACGGGCCAGCGGACACGCGGCAGGTCCAGTCCGGCCCGGTGCTGGCGGTCGCCTGGGACGCGGCAGGCAGCCGGTGGCTCAGCTTGGGCGCGGATGGGATCGGCCCCCTGCGCGCCGCCGCCGTGTCCGCCGCCGGACACGGCGCGCTGATCGATTACAGTCCAGGGTGCGTGCACGTCTTCCCGCTCGACGACCCGGGCCGCTTGCGGCGCATGACGGGAACAGGCACCACGCTGGCAGGCGCCGCCTTCGCCGGGTCGGGTCTCCTAGTAACGGGCGGCGCCGACGGCAGGCTGCACGTGTGGGACGCCCGCCGCCACGCTCTGCATTCCTTGCCCTCTCCAGGACGGGCGATCACCGCCGTGACCACTGCACTGAGCCTGGCCCGCGTCGCCGTCTGCGACGACTCCCGCCGGATCACGGTCTTCGACGTGGTGCACGGGGCGCTCGTCGAGCGGTGGTCGCATGGCTGCCCAAGGCCCGCTGTCGCCGTGGCGTTCAGTCCTGACGGCTTGCGGCTGGCGACCGCCGGCGACGCCGTGCGGGTCTGGAAGGTGTCCGACGGAACCGAGGTCAGCCCGCTGCCGGACAGCGCCGCCCGTGCCAGGGCGCTCGCCTTCGACCGGGCCGGCGAGCAGCTAGCGGCGGCCGGCGCGGACGGGGTGGTCCGCGTCTGGCGGGGCAAGCGGCTGCGGCACGCGCTGACCGGGCACAAGGGCGGGGTATGCGCGGTCGCGTTCGGCCCTGACGGCAAGCTGGTATCGGCGGGGTCGGATGACACGATCAGAACCTGGGACCTGGACACCGGCAATGAGTCCGGGTATGCGAGCGACCTCGGGTACCGCGCGCGAGTCCTGGCCGCGCACCCCGCCGACGGGGGCTTCGCAATCGGCTGCGCCGACGGCACGGTGCGGCTGTGCGCACCGCCCCGCTGGTCCGATGCCGTGGTACTTGACGGCCATGTCCAGAGCGTGATGTCCGTCTGCTTCGATCCCGCCGGCGGCTACCTCGCCACGGCCGGCCTGGACGGGACCGCGCGCGTCTGGGACCTGGCCATGCGATCGGCCCAGCAGGTGATCGCTCCAGGCCCGGACGGCTGGGCCGCCGCCGTGGCGCTCAAGGACGGGGAATTCCGCGGCCACGGGCCCGCCGGGGAGTTCATCTGGCGGGCGCTCGGCCTGACCCGCCACCCGCTGCAGCCGCTGTCGCAGGAGGACATCCATGGATGACGCCGGCATCCAGTCGGAGCTGTCGAGTCTGCGGTCGAGCATCTCCGGGCTCGACCGCAGGCTCAGCGACCTCGTCCAGAAGCTCAGCGCCCTCGACCGCCACGTCGACCGTGTCGACGATTCGGTGGCCTCGCTCGCCGGCACCGTCGTGCCCGCCGTCGAGAGGATCCAGTCGGGGCTCACCGCGCTTGCCGACGAGTTCAAGCGCAGCCGGGTGATCGATGCCGCCCGCGACCGGCGCGACGACCTGGACCGCGAGCTGGCGAAGCAATTCGGCAGGCACGAGGAGGTCAGGGAGCTCGCGGACACCATCATCCACGTCGTGCGCACCGGGGTCGTCGACGACAAGGTGCTCCTGGACACAGCGCAGCGGCGCATGGTGGATCTCCCGGACTACTGGCTCGCGCCGGCGATCGTCGCGATCGCCGCGTGGCTGTCACACGACAAGAACAAGTGCGACGAGGCCCTCCACCTGGCGATGCGCCTCGACCCGAGCAAGACAGCCCTGTTCATGACGCTGCTCTTGCGGCATGACAACCGCGGCGAAGCACTCCAGCGGTGGATCGACATCTACCTCGCGGGGCTGCGGCCGAGGAACCTGCCCGCGGACTTCCAGGTCGTCATCGACGGCGTCGCCGGCGGCGCGCTCGGCGACGGTTCGGCACCGAAGCTGGCCGAGTGGATGACCGCCCGCTACATCGCCGAGACCCAGAGCCGTGACGCCAGGATCGAAGCGACCGAGGAGTGGCAGCAGCGACTGCTGAGCATGGGCACGGTCGGCGATTTCGCGCCTACCCTGGCCAGTTCCTGCCTGGACTGGGCGGCGCTGCGCGAGCGACACAGCGCCAACGTCATGATCGAGGCGGCGCAGCGGCATTTCCAGGGCCGCTTCGAGGCCGGCGCGGACGTCCCCGCCGATCTCACCGACCGGATGCGGGACCTGGTCACGAAGCTCGCGCACACCCACGACGGGCCGGAAGAAAAGCTGCGCAGGGAGAGGCGGCTTGAAAAATTCGTCGCCAGGACCGGGGACCGCGAAGAGGCGCACCGGCAGCTCGCGGCGGAGGAGGCCGGACGAACGGGCTCACTCAACATCCTGTCGCTGGTCGCCGCGTCCGCCTACCCCGCGGCGGCGGACGGCCAGACGCCCGCCCCGGCCATGACCGAGCTGCTGACGATCGTGCTGAGCAAAGAGTTCATCGCTACTGCGGCCGACATGCTGCATGACAGCACCAGTCGCCCGACGACCGTGGTCGTACGCGTCGGGCGCTCCCCGGTGCGCGAGTGCCCCTTCAGCTGCGGGACCGACGCCGAGGTCACCCGCGAGGCGCTCCTCGCACAGGCCGCTGACCTTGAGTCGAAGGTCAGCGGCCAGATCGAGCGGGAGACCGACGAGCAGCAGGGCCGGGTGCGCAGGTTCATACGGCGTCCCCTTCCGGCGGCAGTGGTGTCCTCGGGCGTGATCGCGGCCGTGCCCTTCGCCGTCCCGACTGGCGTACCCGCCATCGATTTCGCTGCTCCGGCCATCGCGATCGCGGCTGGAGCCGGGTCGTGGCTGGCTTTTCTCCTGCGACGGGTGCGGCAGGTGCAGAACATCGGTGCGCGAGAGATGCCCGCTATCTCGAAGGCGCTGCAGAACAGTGCCGCAGAGCTTGCGGAACTCTTCGAACAGGAGGGGCGCAGCGCGCAGTCGCGCACCGAGTTCCGGCGGTTCCTGGGCGACCTGACACCCGGCCACGCCTACCGCGCGGTGCGGCCCGTCGACTCGACGCCGTACCCCCGGTCGCGCGAGTTCCCCGGATGGAGTCCGCTGCCGCCGGAGGAACGCCCGGAACTCGGCCCCCCGGACGCAACCTGCCCCTTCCCTTAACCGCCTAGCACATCCGCTGACTCGCCGCGGGCCGGCAACCGTGACGCCGGTGGCGACCTCCGAGCCAAACGGCTGGACGGGGCCATTGTGGATCAGCGCCGAAGGGGCGCGCGGCTGGCGCAGAGGTTGACTTCGGGAGGGCGGGACGTACGATCACCGCGACTTAACCGGTCAAGCGGATCGTGCGCCAGGGAGGCACCCATGTCCAGACCGCGTCGGCGTTTGCGCAGCCTGATCATGTCAATAGTGCTGGGGGCGGCGACCGCGGTCACCGGGGCCGTGGTCACCGCGACGCCCGCGCCAGCCGACACGGGGGCCTCCTGCGGTGCAACTTTCACGATCGGGTGGCAGACGCCGTCGAACAGCCCGCCCGATTTCGGTGCCACGGTCACGGTCACCAACAACTCGTCGTACACGATCCAGACCTGGACGGTGAGCTGGACGTTCACCGCGGGCCAGACGATCGTGGCCGGCTCCCCCTACAGCGCGGACGTGACGCAAACCGGGACGAGCGTGACGGCCACGCCGGCCGGGACGTACGACGCGATACTGCCCCCGGGCCAGTCGACGACGTTCGGCTTCGACGGCGACTACAACGGCACCTCAAACCCCGTCCCTGCCGTCTCGTGCGCCGGGCCGTCGGAAGGTTCGGGCAGCGCCACGCTGAACGGCTCGCTGGACCCGCTCGGGGTCAACACCGCGGCCTGGGACAGCAACTTCCCCGACGCGGCCATCGCCGCCAGGCTGTCGTCGGCCAGCACCGGGCTGATCCGGTATCCCGGCGGCTCCTATGCCGACGGGTATCTCTGGCAGTCCAACACCTACCAGGGCACCATCGCCCCGGTCGACTTCGCCCAGTACTCCCAGCAGGTCGACGCGATCACGAACGGCCAGAAGTTCGTCACGATCAACTATGGCTCCGACACCCCGCAGGACGCCGCCGCCTGGGTCACCCAGTCCGAGACCTCGGGCGAGGGCGTCTCGCTATGGGAGATCGGCAACGAAGAGTACGGCTCGTGGGAGACCGACGACCACGCCGAACCGCACACCGCGTCGTCCTACGCCAGCAACGGCCTGACCTACATGCAGGCGATGAAGGCCGTGAACCCGAACGCGCAGATCTGCTACGACTACGCGATGGACGGGAACCTCGCACCGGGTTCCGGGGTCACCAATTACCAGCAATGGAACGACACGATCCTGTCCGCGGACGCGTCCGACATCAACTGCGCCGACGTGCACTGGTACCCGATCAACGGCACGCCCAGCGAGAGCGTCCAGTCGATCATGTCGCGGGTCGACAACATCCCGGCGGCGGCAGCGGAGATCCACACCGCGCTGTCCACCTACGATCCCAGCGCGTACTTCGTGGTCGGCGAGACGAACATGTCCCAGACGGCGAACGCCTGGAACGAGGAGCCGGTCGGCGCGCTGTTCGCCGCGGCCAACGCGATGGAGTGGCTGTCGTTCGGCGCGCAGTCCGTGGACTGGTGGGACGTGCACAACTACGGCAGCCCTACCGCCGACTTCGGCATGTTTTCCTCCGGGAGCAGCGGCGAGCCGGCCGTCGACACCCCGTACCCGCCCTATTATGGCTACGCGCTGGCCGCCAAGCTCGCGGTCAAGGGCGCGACGGTCGGTACCCTGCTGGTGCCCACGCCCAACGTCTACGCCTACTACTCCCAGCAGCCCAGCGGCGGCTACTCGGTGATGCTGGTCAACGCGGATCCGTCCAACGGGTACACGATCAGCACCTCCAGCCTCGGCTTCACGAGCTCCACCGAGACCGAATACACCTACTCCGCGGCCAACCCGGCCATCGCCACAAGCAGCCTGTCCGGCGGCTCGGTCTCGGTGCCAGCCCAGTCGATCGTCGTTCTGTCCGGGACCGGATCGGCGCCCGTGTCCGTCCCCACCCCGACGCCCACTCCCACTGTCACCGCGACGCCGACACCCTCTCCGACCGGCACCGGCGGCTGCCAGGTGACCTGGTCGGTAGCCAACTCGTGGTCCGGCGGGTTCCAGCTCGGGTTCACGGCAACGAACTCCGGCACGGCCCCGACGACCAGCTGGACCGTCGGCTACTCGTGGCCGGGGTCGCAGACGATCTCGCAGATCTGGGACGCCAGCGAAGCCCAGTCAGGACCTGCCGTCACCATCAGCAGCCTCAGCTACGACGGCGCGATACCCGCGGGCGGATCGACCACGTTCGGCCTCCTCGGCACGGGCACCGCACCCAGTTCGCTGCCGAACCTGACGTGTACCGCGAACTAACCCACTAAGTACGCCTGGCATGACTGCTACGGGGAGATCACGCCGCCCGATGAGGTCATCCTCAACATCTTGATCTGCTCCGAAGGAAGCCTGGCCACCATTCGCCCTCGGCGCCGCCGCGTCGAGCCGGTGTGGCTGAAGTGATGCCGGAACCGGTGCGGGAACACGTCGATGCCGTACTGGCGGCCGCGGCGGGCGATGGCCTGTTTACCCGGCGTCCTCCGCCGTCCTGACCCCGATGAGGCCGTCCAGGATGCGGTCGAGGAGGCGGTCGAAGTGCGGGCGCACGTCGGGGTCCGGCGGGCCGGACTGCGTGACCGCGGCGGCGAACCGGGGGAAGCGCCTGGTGGCGAGCAGTTCCGCCAACTGCCCGGCCTGCGCCGTGGCCTGCTCGGAATCGGGGGGCGGTGCCGCGCGGGTGGCT
>Ga0302314_10006291_pt1 | contig 21556 bp, 16 predicted proteins | sample III_Palsa_N2_3_FD_200533 | JGI IMG/M metagenome (GOLD analysis project Ga0302314, IMG submission 200533) | Peat permafrost microbial communities from Stordalen Mire near Abisko, Sweden - III_Palsa_N2_3 | ecosystem: Environmental > Terrestrial > Soil > Palsa > Peat permafrost | place: Sweden...
GGGAGGCGGGGAGCCCCGCCGTGTGCTGACCGGACTGCCGGCGAAATTCAGCCGGTGTCCGCAGGCGCACGGCTCGCTCCCTCGCCTCCCGCTTCTCGTCCCGGGTTGACGGGGCTCAGCTCATCCAGCCGCGCCGGGCTAGCGCGTGGTCCTGGCTGACACTTCTTGTATGCTCAGGTGGTTTGGTATCAATCGAAATCTCTTACGAACTTTTCTCTGCCGCTAGCGCTGGCTGCTCACCGCGGCCGGCGAGGGTCGCAGCAGGACTCGTTCCGGCGTCATGGAGCCGAGCAGCCGCTCGAGCGCGACTTCGACGTCCTCGCGCCAGCTGAGCGTCGAGCGGAGTTCCATCCGCAGTCGCGGGTGCCGGTGGTGCGGCCGGACCGTCTTGAAGCCGACCGCGAGCAGGTAATCCACCGGAAGCACGCAGGCGGGGCCGGTCCACTGCTTGTCACCGAACGCCTCAATCGCCCGCACGCCGCGGCGGCTGAGGTCTTTGGCCATGCCCTGAATCAGCATCCGGCCAAGCCCGCCCCCGGAGAACTCGCTGAGCACCCGGGCAGTCATCAGCAGGACCGCGTCCGCGCTCACCGGGCTGGTGGGAAAGGCAACCGAGCGTGGCACGTATTGCGGCGGAGCGAAAAGGACGTAGGCAGCCGGCACGCCATCGACATAGAGGATCTTCCCGCAACTGCCCCACTCAAGAAGGACCGAGGAAATCCAGGACTCCTTTTCCAGCCCCGGATCGGCCGCCTCCGCACGGGCCTTGCTGACTGGGTCCAGTTCCCAGAAAACGCAGGAGCGGCAGCTCGGCGGAAGATCGTCGAGATTATCCAGGGTGATGTTGACAAGGCGGCGTGACATCGGCGTTGAGATCCCCGATCAAGACAGCGTGAACTAGCCACTATTTTGGCATGGTACCCCGCCTGCGGCAGGGAATGCTGTGACCCGTGATCTAGAAATAATTACCTGGAGGGCTTTGATGTCGTCAGTACGGAAGAGCTTTGGCAGTGACAACCATGCGGGGACACACCCGGCAGTCATGCGTGCCATCGTCGAGGCGAACACCGCTGACGCCGTTGCCTACGGCGCGGACCGGTGGACTGAACGAGTCACCGGCGATATCGGCCAGCTGACCGGGGCCGAAGGGGGCGTCTACCTGGTGCTCAACGGAAGCGGCGCCAACGTGGTCGGACTCGGGCTGCTGCTCGCCCGGCACGAGGCGGTCATCTGCGCCGAGTCCGCGCACATCAATACCGACGAGTGCGGCGCCGCCGAGACTATTCTCGGCACCAAACTGCTGACCGTGCCCACGGCGGACGGAAAACTCACCCCTGAGCTGATCGCTACCCGGCTGGCTGGCCGCGGCGACGAGCACTTCGCCCAGCCTGGCGTTGTCGCCGTCACCCAGTCGACCGAGTTCGGCACCTGCTACTCCCTGGCGGAGCTGGGGGCGATCAGGGATTTCTGCACGGCCAACGGGCTGCGCGTCTACCTGGACGGCGCCCGGCTCGGCAACGCCGCCGCCTATCTCGGCTGCACGCTAGCTGAACTGGCCGCCACCGCCGACGTGCTGAGCTTCGGCGGCACCAAAAACGGCGCCATGGGCGTGGAGGCGGTCATCGTCATGCGGCAGGCGGACAGAGCCAACGCCCCCTACCTCCGCAAGCAGTTCCTTCAGCTGTCGTCGAAGATGCGTTTCCTTTCCGCCCAGTTCGGCGCCCTGCTCACCGATGACCTGTGGCGGGCGAACGCCGGCCACGCCAACGCGATGGCGGCCCGGCTGGCGGCCGGACTCGGAAGCATTCCGGAGGTCGAAGTCGTCTACCCCGTTCAGTCTGACGCTGTGTTCGCCCGGCTGCACCCCGGTCACATCACCGCGTTGCAGCGCGACTGGACATTCCTCGCCTGGGACGAGTCCGCGTCCGTCGTCCGCTGGATGACGGCCTTCGACACCCAGGAGAGCGACGTCGACGCCTTCCTGACCGACATTGCCGCCACGGCAGCCGCGGCCCGGGTCTAGCGGCGGCGCCGGATTCGCCGACCGGTCGGCTCCTGGTTTCACGTGAAACGGTTGGCGTTCGGAGCCGGACCGCTGCCCGTCGCCGCCGGGCGGCCATCGTGGCGGGCCATGGCTTCGTTTCACGTGAAACCAGGTGGGTGAACACGCCGAATCCACCGTCAGTTGCCGTTAAATTGGAGGGGCGGCCACGGTTCCCTGGGCATCACCCGTGCCGTCACCCCGCAGTACAACGGCACCGACACAGGAGAACCAGTGGCGCAGCAACGGCGAGGCCTCGGCAGGGGCCTCGGAGCACTGATCCCGGAGGCACCCCGCCCGGGCGGCGCGGCAAGCACAGGGACGGTGGCTGGCTCGAGTGCTTCGGTTGGTGCCGATCAGTGGGAGAGCACCCAAAGCCCGGAGAGTGACGGTCTCGGCCGGGTGGGGTCCACTGGCAACGGGGCCGTCCGCGAGTCGGCCGATGCGGGACTGCGCCAGGTCGACGGGGCCTACTTCGAGGAAGTCCCGGTCGGCTCCATCGCCCCGAATGCCCGCCAGCCCCGGCGCACGTTCGACGAGGACGCGCTCGAGGAGCTGGCCGCCTCCATCACCGAGGTTGGCCTGCTGCAACCGGTCGTGGTGCGCAAGATCGGCGACGGCAGCTTCGAGCTCGTCATGGGCGAGCGCCGGTGGCGTGCGTCCCAGCGGGCTGGACTCGCGTTCATCCCGGCCATTGTCCGCGAGACGCCCGACACCGACATGCTTCGCGACGCGCTGCTTGAGAACCTGCACCGGCAGCAGCTCGATCCCCTGGAAGAGGCAGCCGCCTACCAGCAGCTGCTCGACGACTTCGGTGCCACCCACGAGCAACTCGCGCAGCGCATCGGCCGGTCCCGTCCGCACATCAGCAACACCCTCCGACTGCTCAACCTGCCTCCGGTGGTGCAGAAGAGAGTCGCCGCGGGTGTGCTCAGCGCCGGTCACGCCCGGGCCCTGCTCTCCCTCGATGACCCGCTCGCCCAAGAACGCCTCGCCCAGCGGATCGTCGCTGAGGGGCTTTCGGTCCGCTCGGTTGAGGAAATCGTCGCCCTGGGCGACGACAACCCGGCCAAGCCCGCCAGGCGGGTCTCCGCCAACAAGCCAGTCGCTCCGGCCCTCCGCCACCTCTCCGACCGGCTCTCCGACCTGTTCGAGACCCGGGTAAAGGTGGAGATGGGCCGGAGCAAGGGGAAGATCGTGGTCGAGTTCGCCACCATCGATGACCTGGAGCGGATCGTGAAGGCGATGTCGCCCGATGACGCGGCCGGACAGCGCGTCCCGGAGTAACGCCCTCAGCCGGGTCGCTTCGCTGACCAGTACGCGACGGCGGCCAGCAGCACCGCGAGCGGGATCTCACCGAAGACGGCGGAGGCCAGCGACTCATACCAGCTACTGCCCGCGGCGGCAGTCAGCACGTCGAACCAGGCGTCCAGGGCGAACATCGCGGCGGTCGCTCCGGCGACCGAGGGCACGTGTGCCGAGTGACGCCTGAGCAGGATGGCGGTCATGACCAGTCCGGTGATCTCCAGGATGTCGAGTCCCACCCACACCGATGACCAGTTCCGGACCATGGCCTGCCCCTGCAGCACGGCGCCGAGTTCAAAGACCCAGGCGCTCAGGCCGACCGCGATCAGCACCAGGCCCGCTGGCATTCTCCGGATTGACCGCGGGTCGCCGCGCAGCACGCCGCCAACCGCCGGTCCAAGCTTCGCCAACGGTGCCCAAATGCGTGGGACCGGGCTGAGAGGGTAACGCCGCATAAGCACATGCTGGCAGTCGGGTGGTTCCGGTCGCATCGGGGTTTTCCCGGGCAGTTCCCGGCCTGCGCGGGCGATGCCTGAGGGTACTTTCTCCGGGCGCCGGATCCCTCGACAGCAGTCAGCAGGACTGCGCCCTGGCGGTCAGCCCAGACGGTCACGGCCGTCAGGCGGTCGAACCGTCAGGCGGTCAGGGCGTCAGGCAGTGACAGCCCGGTAAGCGAGTTCGCGGGCGGCTTCGGCGTAGGCGACGGCGCCGGACGAGGCCGGGTCGTAGGTGATGACCGACTGACCGTAGCTCGGGGCCTCGGAGACCCGGACGGAACGCGGGATGATCGTCTGCAGCACCGTGTCGCCGAAGTGGGTGCGCACGTCGTCGGCGACCTGCGTCGCCAGCCGGGTGCGCCCGTCATACATCGTCAGCAGGATGGTGGAGACCCGCAGCTTGGCGTTGAGGTGCCCGCGCACCAGTTCAACGGTACGCAGCAGCTGCTCGAGTCCTTCGAGAGCGTAGTACTCGCACTGAATCGGGATGAGGACTTCCTCCGCCGCCACCAGTGCGTTGACGGTGAGCAGGCCAAGTGACGGCGGGCAGTCGATCAGCACGTAATCGAATGAGCTCATGTCGAGCGACTCGATCGAGCGCAGGAGCCGGCCCTCGCGCGCGACAAGCGGGACCAGCTCGATTTCCGCGCCGGCGAGGTCGATGGTGGCGGGCACGCAGTACAGCCCGGGCATGCCCTCGACCTCGACCACGATTTCGGCCATCGGCCGTTCTTCGACCAGCGCGTTATAGACCGACTCACAGCCGACGTGATGATCGACATCGAGCGCGGTCGACGCGTTTCCCTGCGGGTCCAGGTCAACCACGAGGACCCGGTTGCCGTGCTGGGACAGGCTCGCGGCCAGGTTGACCGCAGTCGTCGTCTTGCCGACGCCGCCCTTCTGGTTGGCGATCGTCATGATCCGGCAGCGGTTCGGGCGGGGCCACGCCTCACGGGTCACTCCGCCGCGCACCCCGACGGCCGCCTCGGCTGCCCGGGCGATGGGCGTGTCTCCGACTGTAATCGGTGCGTCTGGCACTACGACCTCCGTGTCCGGCACCGCTGCATCCGGCGACATCTGGTTCCCTCCACTCGTCGCGGCGCTTGCTGTCGCGCGAGCGGCTGCCGGGACGTCTGATGTTCCACGTGAAACCGCCGCCGCGAGCGCACTCCGCACCCGGTCAGGGGCCGGCGAAGACAGATCCTGTTGACCGTTCACCGGCATACCTCTCACAGCCTGCTCAGGGGATTGAGACGACGCAAGCTCCAGTCGCTTACCTGGCCACCCGAGCCCGGTCACGCCTGGCATCAGCACGGTTCCCCCGTCAGGCCACCCCACGCCGGCTGCGCTGAGCACCTGATCGCTCCTCTCGGCCGTGTCTTCCCATAACGACACGGACAACCGTGGTCGCAGATACGACCCTACCGTGACCGGCCTCCAGAACCTCCGCACTCTGCACGCCAAGTCGGGAAAGAGCGGGCTCCGCGGCGGCCAGTTCCGCCGCGGCGGACTGTCCCTTGATCGCGAGCAGCTCACCGCCCGGGCGGAGCAACGGCGCGGCCCAAGCCGCCAGCCGGTCGAGCGGCGCGACCGCCCGGGCGGTAGCGATATCCGCCCTGATGCCTGCGGCCGCCTTGTCCTCAGCCCGCGTACGTAGCACGGTGACATTGGTAAGGTCCAGCTCAGAGACGCATTCCGAAAGGAAAACCGATCTCCTGAGCAACGGTTCGAGCAGAATGACACTGAGCGACGGACGGAGCATCGCGAGCACGACTCCGGGCAGCCCGGCGCCCGATCCGATATCGACGAGGCGGCCGCTATCTGGCAGCAGCTCGGCTACGACGGCACAGTTGAGCAGGTGACGCTCCCACAGCCGGTCCGCTTCCCGCGGCCCGATCAGCCCGCGGGTCACCCCGTCGGTTGCCAGCAGCTCCGCATAACGGCGCGCTTGGGCCAGCGCGCCGCCGAAAACACTGGTGGCCTCGGCGGGCAGTTCCGCCGCCACCGCTACCCGCCTCAGCCGGCCGGGAAGACGACCACGCGCCGGTTCGGCTCCTCGCCCTCCGACTCGCTGCGCAATCCGGCAACCGCGACCGCGTCGTGCACGATCTTCCGCTCAAAGGGTGACATCGCCCGCAGCTTCTTCGGCTCCCCGCTCCGGGCAACCTCCTCGGCCACCGAACGGCCCAGCTCAGCCAGCTCGGTCCGGCGCTGCGCACGAAAACCGCCGACGTCGAGCATCAGCCGGGCGCGCGACCCGGTCTGCCGGTGCACGGCCAGCCGGGTGAGCTCCTGCAGCGCCTCGAGCACCTCACCGTCGTCGCCGACGAGCTCGTCGAGCGTCGCGCCGACAACCGACACGACGGCCCGGTCGCCTTCCACGTCCATGTCGATGTCGCCGTCGAGGTCAGCGATATCGAGCAGCCCCTCGATGTAGTCGGCGGCGATCTCGCCCTCGTCCTCGAGGGTGCTCACGTCCTCGTCGTCGCCGTCGTCTTCCCCGTCGCCGTCGTCTTCGCTGTCATCCTCTTCGTCGTCGACATCGGCGGCTTCGTCCTCGACCGCGTCATCCAGGTCGTCCAGGTCGTCATCAACTGCGGCGAGCTCCTCGCCGTCGACCACGCTGCTCAGTTCCTGCTCCTGACCTACCATCGTGCCGAACCCCTCACCGGGACCATCCCCCACAGCCGCTCACCTCTTGCCCGTGTTGCCGCGCTTACTGCGTGCCTGCTTGCTCGGCTGCTGCCGGACAATTTTGGTCTGCGGAGCTGCGGGCACTTCCTGTGGCTCTTCCTTGCTCCGGCTGAACCGCCGCAGCACACTCGAGCCACTCGCTGTGCCGCTGGGAACCGCCCCCGCGCCGTTGCCATTGCCGTTCGCGTTCTTCTGCTCGGCCGCTGCCTTCGGGGCTGCGGCCTTCGGGGCTGCGGCCTTCGGGGCCGCCGACCCGGTCGCCGCCGCGGTGCCTGCCGCCGCGGCGGCAGCTGGCTTGGCCGCGGCTGGCTTAGCGGCAGCCGACCTGGCCGAGGCTGGCTTCGCCGAGGCTGGCTTAGCCGTCGCCGGCTTACCCGTCGCTGGCCTAGCGGCAGCCGACCTGGTGGCCGGCTTGGCTCCTGTCTTGGCCGCGGCGGATGCGTTGGGAGCAGCGTTCCGGACCGTGCCCGGCTTAGCCGGTGCCCGGGAAACCACCGCCGCGCTACCCGAGGCAGGCGCCACAGACGCACCAACCGTAGCGCTCCCCACCACCGGAAGTTTGCGGAACAGGAAGTGCTGCTGTCCCAGCGTCCAGATGTTGGTGGTGACCCAGTACAGAACCAGGCCGAACTGCCAGTACAGACCAGTCAGGGCGAAGAACGGGGCGATATACATCATGTTCTTCGACATCGACGCGGCGGCGGCGGCACCGGGAGCGTCCGGGTCAGGCGCGGTCTGGTTCATCATCCCGCGGCGCTGGCTCTGGCGCATCGTCAGGAACGTGGTTCCCGCACTGACCAGCACGAAGACGACGATGAGGAGCCGGGACGTCGTCGATTCGCCCGCGGCCGGGTGCAGGAACTGGTCGTAGAGCGATATGCCGAAGATGCGCGCCTGATGCGCGCTTTCCACGAACGGGACGGTCATCCCGTACTTAGGCGGCGTCGCCGGCTGTCCCGGCGCCGGCGGCGTCCACTGCGCGATCGCCTTCAGCACGTTGAACAGCGCCCAGAACACCGGCAGCTGGGCCACCAGCGGGAGACACCCGCCGAGCGGGTTGATGCCGTTCTCCTTGTAGAACTTCATCGTCTCTTCGTTGAGACGGGTCTTGTCGTTCTTGTACTTCTTGCGGATCTCCTGCAGCTGCGGCATGTGCGACTGCATCTTCCACATGGAGTTCCGCTGCTTGATGAACAGCGGCACCATGACGAGCCGCATCAGCACCACGAGGATGATGATGGACAGGGCCCAGGTCACGCCGCTCGCCGGGCCGAACGGTACCGCGAGCACCGCGTGGATGCGCATCATCACCCAGGCAACCGCTTCGAAGAGCGGATTGAGAATACTCACCTGACAACTCCTTGTGGCCGGGGAGGCACGGGATCGTATCCGCCGGGATTGAAGGGATGGCACCGGGCAAGCCGGCGCACGGCCAGCCAGAGTCCCCGTACCGCACCGTGCGTGCGCAGGGCTTCGAGCGCGTACTCACTGCAGGAGGGCGCGAACCGGCACACCGGCGGGAGCAACGGGCTGATAAAGCGGCGGTAGCCGAGCACGGGAACGATAAACAGCCGTGCCGCCAACGTCGGCACGGCTGGTTGCGCCGAGCTCACTTCCTGCGCCGAACCCAATTCCGATGCGCTCATTGCTGACGCGCCCCAACCTGCCGCCGCAGCAGTCGTCCGAGCACCAGGTCGAGATCGGCGGCTAGATCCGCCTGGCGTGCGCCAGCGGCAGCCGGATGGGCTCGTAGCACGAGCAGGCAACCCCCGGGAAGCGCAGCTATCCGCCCGCGCATCAGTTCCCGGAGCCGTCGCTTCACCCGGTTGCGAACCACCGCCGAACCAACCGCACGGCTGACAACCAAGCCTACCTTTGGCGCGGTGTCGGTTTGTACCAGGTCGCTTTGCCCCGAGCCGGCCGGGAGCAGCAGGTGCGCGGCCACAGCGGAGCTGCCAGCCCGGCGGCCAGCGCGAAGCGTGCGCTTGAACTCCTCCGGGCTCCTCATCCGCGACTCCTTGGGCAGCACCTGTGCTGCCGGTCTCGCTACCTGGCCGCGTCAGACAGCGAGCTGTCCGCGGCCCTTACGGCGGCGCGCGGCCAGGACGGCACGGCCGGCGCGGGTCCGCATCCGCTCGCGGAAGCCGTGGACCTTGGCCCGCCGGCGGTTGTTCGGCTGGAACGTGCGCTTGCTCACTGGAGCTCCAGTACGGTTCGGAGACTAATAAGGGTCAAAGGTAGGCATGTCGTGCACGGTGCACCCAGGTAAGGGGGCGCTACGGGACATGGCTCAGCCTGTTAACGGTACGGGCGATCCATCCACAGGTCAAACCGAGCCGGCCAGGGCCGGCGACGGACCCTCGAAGACAGCTGTTTCCACAACGTACCCGCCGCCGGCGACTTAGGCTGTGGAAAATCAGCGTCCGCGGGTCACCCGAGAGAGACCTACAGGCGCCACGGGGATGGGGAAACCGCACCGCAGCGCACGTACACACCTTGTGGACGAACCTGTGGACAACGAGTTGCGTTCAGTAGTCGACACCGTCGAGCAGAACGCGGCTCGCGCACGACGGCAAGGCGAGGGGAGCGCAGCGGTGAGTGATGTGGATCTGGTAGAGGTGTGGGCACGGTCGCTTGACGGGCTCGCGGAGATGGGACTGCCGGCCAGCCAGCTCGCCTGGCTCCGGCTGACCCGGCCGCTCGGGCTGGTGGAGAACACGGCACTTATCGCCACCCCCAACCCCTTCGTCAAGGAATACCTGGAAACCAAGCTCCGGCCGCTCGTCATCCACGCGCTGTCGAAGGAACTGGGCCGCCCGATCCAGATCGCCGTCACCGTCGACCCGAGCCCGGTCGCCCCGCCCGACCAGCCGCAGGGACCGCCGAGCTCACCGCTGTCGGTGATGGACTCGCTGACGGCGCCCCCCGCGGACGACGGCGGGCCGCGGCCACCGCAGCCGCAGGAACTTGGCGGCCGCCCGGTCCAGCCGCAGTACCAGCAGCCGCAGCAGTACCCGCAGCCCCAGTACCAGCAGCCGCAGCATTACTCCTACCAGGAGTCCGGGTACCAGCCCTACCGGTCCGCCCAGGGTTACCCGGAGCTGCCCGCCGAGCAGCACCCCATGGCCGCGCAGCACCCGCTCGCACCCCCGCACCCGATGGCCCCGCAGCATTCCCTGGCGCAGCAGCACCCCATGGGGTCGCAGCACCCGATGGCCCCGCAGCAGCAGCCCGCCAGCCCGCCTGAGCAGCTGGACATGGACCAGTACCAGCCGGCGCCGCGCGAGCAGCCGGGACACAACGGGCACCAGCAGGACCAGCCGCCGCGCCCGGCGGCCGCCCGGCTCAACGCGAAGTACACGTTCGAGACGTTCGTCATCGGCAGCAGCAACCGGTTCGCGCACGCCGCCGCGGTCGCAGTCGCCGAGGCCCCCGCCAAGGCCTACAACCCGCTGTTCATCTACGGCGACTCCGGCCTGGGGAAAACTCACCTGTTGCACGCCATCGGCCACTACGCCCAGACGCTGTACAACGGCCTGAAGGTCAGGTACGTCAGCTCCGAGGAATTCACCAACGAGTTCATCAACATGATCCGCGACGGCAAGCAGGACGGCTTCCGCCGCCGCTACCGGGACGTTGACGTGCTGCTGGTGGACGACATCCAGTTCCTGGAGAACAAGGAAGGGACCCAGGAAGAGTTCTTCCACACTTTCAACACCCTGCACAACGCGAGCAAGCAGATCGTCATCTCCTCTGACCGTGCCCCGAAGCGCCTGGTCACCTTGGAGGACCGGCTGCGCAGCCGGTTCGAGTGGGGACTGCTGACCGACGTCCAGCCGCCGGAGCTCGAGACCCGGATCGCCATCCTGCGCAAAAAGGCGATCCAGGAAGGCCTCAACGCGCCGGCCGACGTGCTCGAGTACATCGCCAGCCGTATCTCGACCAACATCCGCGAGCTGGAGGGCGCGCTGATCAGGGTCACTGCCTTCGCCAGCCTGAACCGGCAGGGTGTGGACATCAGCCTGGCCGAGATCGTGCTCAAGGACCTCATTCCCGAGTCACAGGGCAACGGCGGGCCGCAGATCACCGCGGCCACCATCATGGGGCAGACCGCGGCCTACTTCGGGCTGTCGATCGAGGACCTGTGCGGTACCAGCCGGTCCCGGGTGCTGGTGACCGCCCGGCATATCGCCATGTACCTGTGCCGCGAGCTGACCGACATGTCCCTGCCGAAGATCGGCCAGCAGTTCGGCGGCCGCGACCACACGACCGTCATCAACGCCGACCGCAAGATCCGCTCGCTGATGGCCGAGCGCCGCTCGATCTATACACAGGTCACCGAGCTCACCAACCGGATCAAGCAGCAGGCCCGCGCGAACTAGCGGCGCAATCAGCTGGAATACGCCGACATAGCGGATACAAAGGCAGCAGCACTCATGGTCCACTCCCCGCAATTCATTGCCACTAATAACCCACAGGTTCTCCACATGAGTTATCCAGAGCCTGTGGAAGTAGCCTGTGGACAACCTTGTGCGCAACCTGGGGACGGGCGGGGGATGAGCGGTGGACAACCCGGGAAAACTCCGCTGGCGTCCACACCGCCCCCTTGGACGTCCACATCGGCCACACACCCCGTGTGCACAAAAAAGGGCCGCGAACTGGGAAGATGCCGTTCTCCCCAGAATCCACAGCCCCTATTACTACTACGTTCTTATATCTCAGAGAATCACAAGTGCAAGTAGGCTCGCGCCTGACTGGGGACAACCCGCCAGGCGAGGAAACAGCTACCCGGTTACGGGCAAGCAGCAAACATCGGCAGGAGGCATCCCGTGAAGCTCCAGGTTGAGCGTGACCCACTCGCAGAGGCCGTCGCATGGACCGCCCGCGCGCTTCCGGCGCGTCCCACCGCTCCCGTGCTGGCTGGCATGCGCCTGCAGGCGGGCAGCGAGCTAACCCTGTCCACCTTCGACTACGAGGTCTCGGCCCAGTCGACGATCCCGGTGCAGGCCGACGAGCCCGGCACCGTGCTCGTCTCGGGCAGGCTGCTGGCGGAGATCGTCCGGTCACTGCCAGCCAAGCCGGTTGACCTGTCCACCGACGGCACCAGGACCACCGTCAGGTGCGGCAGCGCGACGTTCACCCTGATGCTGCTGCCCGCCGAGGAGTACCCGACCCTGCCGGACATGCCGGAGACCACCGGAACCATTGGCGCCGACGCGTTCGCCTCGGCCATCCACCAGGTCGCGATCGCCGCGGGCAGAGACGACACGCTGCCCGCGCTGACCGGCATCCGGCTGGAGATCAACGACGACACGCTGACGATGGTCGCCACCGACCGGTACCGGCTGGCGGTCCGTGAGCTCCGCTGGACCCCCGTGGCGCCCGGGCTGAGCACCGCCGTCCTGGTGCCCGCGCGGGTTCTCGGCGACACCGCGAAGCAGATGACCAGCGGCGCCGAGGTCTCCGTCGCGCTCGCCACCTCGGAAGGCGGCAACGACGGCATCATCGGCTTCGAGGGCGGTGGCCGGCGGACCACCACCCGGCTGCTCTCGGGCGAGTACCCGCGCTACCAGACGCTGCTGCCAAGCGAGTTTTCCGCGGTCGCCGAGCTGCCGGCCGCGCCGTTCGCGGACGCGGTCAAGCGGGTTGCGCTCGTCGCCGAGCGGAACACGCCGGTCAGGCTGACGTTCGCCACCGGCGAGGTGCTGCTCGAGGCTGGCACCGGCGACGAGGCCCAGGCCAGTGAGGCGATCGCGGCGAGCTTCGACGGCGAGCAGATGCAGATCGCGTTCAACCCGCAGTACCTGCTCGACGGCATCAACGCGGTGGACTCCGACACGGTGCGGGTCTCGTTCACCACGGCGACCCGGCCCGCTGTGATCACCGGGAAGGGCGAAGCCCAGCCCGACTACCGCTACGTGCTGATGCCCATCAGGTCGGCTGGATAGCGCGCGATGGCAAAAACCGCCATCGTATCGCGCGCTATCCAGCCGAGTTGTCTCCCGGGGGGACGACCCCCCGTACCCCCCGGTGTCCGCCTCGGGCGGACGAGATGCGGGGTGCTCGGGCCTGGCGGTGGGACCTGACGACAGCGGAGCGTCGGCACTTGCGGCTAACCTCGGAATCGTGCACCTGACCCGCCTGGCGCTGACCGACTTCCGCTCGTACACGGATGTCGACGTGCTCCTCGAGCCGGGTGTCACGATTTTCAGCGGGCCGAACGGGGAGGGCAAGACCAACCTGGTCGAGGCGGTCGGCTACGCGGCGACGCTGGCCAGCCACCGGGCGGCGCAGGACGCGCCGCTGATCCGCCAGGGCGCGGAGCAGGCGATCATCCGGGCCGCGATTTCCACCGCCGCCAACGACGCGCTGGTGGAAATCGAGCTGAACGCGGGCCGTGCCAACCGGGTGCGGCTCAACCGGACGCCGCTCGGCAGGCCGCGCGAGGTGCTCGGCGTGCTCCGCACCGTGCTGTTCGCGCCCGAGGACCTCGCCCTGGTCAAGGGTGACCCGGGCGAGCGCAGGAGGTTCCTCGACGACCTGCTGGTGGCGATGGCCCCGCGGTACGCTGCCGTTCGCGCCGACTACGACCGGGTGGTCAAGCAGCGCACCGCGCTGCTGAAGTCGGCCGGCCCGAAGGGCGGTCCCAAGGGCAACCGGCAGTCCCGTGAGGCGGTAACGGCCACCCTCGACGTCTGGGATGCGCACCTGGCCAGAACCGGCGCGGAGCTCCTGGTTGCCCGCGAGCACCTGGTCAGTGCGCTGCGCCCGTATGTGGAGAGCGCGTACGCGGCCGTCGCGGGCGGCAGCCGCGGCCCGGCCGCGATCGACTACAAGCGCTCGTTCGACAGCCCGCCCGCCGACGAGGCGGCCAGCCACGGTGAACGGGTGCGCGCCGCCGAGCTCGCGCTCAAGGACGCGCTCAGCGAGGTGCGCGCGAGCGAGCTGGACCGCGGTGTGTGCCTCGCAGGCCCGCACCGCGACGAGCTCGACCTGGTGATCAGGAACCTGCCCGCCCGCGGCTACGCCAGCCACGGCGAGTCCTGGTCGATGGCCCTGGCGCTCCGGCTGGCAAGCTTCGACCTGCTGCGCGCCGGGCGCGAGGACCCGGTACTTATCCTCGACGACGTGTTCGCCGAGCTGGACACGGGCCGCCGCGACCGGCTTGCCGCCCTGGTCGCCACCGCCGAGCAGGTGCTGGTGACCGCCGCCGTCCCGGAGGACATCCCGGCCCTGCTGGTCGGTGCCCACTTCAAGGTCGCCGCAGGAACCCTCAGCGAGACGACACCGCGCGGTGCGGCCGCCCGCGGCGCCGAGGAGGAATCGCTGCGCGCCGAACCCGGCGCGCTGGGTTCGGCCAGCTTGCCGGTGGAAAACTCAGCCGCACCGGATCCCGGTGCGGCGAGCACGGCTGCCGCGAGCCCGGCTGCGGGGAACGCGGCTGCCGCCGGTTCCGCCGGCCCGAGCCCGGCGGTGGAAAACTCAGCCGCGGAGGCCTCCGGTGCGCCCTGATCCCGAGCGTGCCCGGCTGGCGGCGGAGGCCCTCGCCCGGGCGAGAGCCGACGCGTGGACGCGGGGCGAGCGCCCGGGCGCCGCCCCGCGCCAGCAAGCGCAGGCCGGGCAGGATGCCCAGCGGACAGAGGCGGCTGCGCCCGGCACCCTGTCCACGTCATGGTCGCCGCGGCCCCGCCGGGACGACCCCCAAGCGCTGACGGCCGCCTTCGGCGGGCTGCTGTCCGCCCGTGGCTGGCGGGAAAAAGCCGCCGTCGGCGCCGTCTTCGGGCACTGGCCGGACATCGTCGGTCCGCAGCTCGCGCTGCACACCAAGCCGGAGTCCTTCGAGTCCGGCGAGCTGACCGTCTCCGCTGACTCTCCCGCCTGGGCGACTCAGGTCCGGCTGATGGCACCGCAGCTGCTCAAGCGGCTGGCCGAGGAGCTCGGCCACGGCACCGTTCGCCGCATCCGGGTGAAGGGTCCGGCCGGTCCCCCTCGGTCTCCTGGCCGTCTCCGCGTCCGCTGACATGCCGCAGCCGGTGAAGGATTTCCCGGTGACCGGCGCTCGCCTGGCCGTCTCCGCGTCCGCTGATGCGCCGGGACCGGTGAACGGCCCGGCTGTCGCAGCGTTCGCACCCCGCCGCAGCCGGTTTGAGTGTCCGGTCGGCCACCCGGCTGCTAAGCCGCTGAGCTGCCCTTTTCGGAACATAACGGCCCGTTTGCGTGTTGAAATAGATAGTTGAGTTCCGTTTCGCGCGGATGAGCGCAGCGCACCGCGCCCCGCACGCCAGACAAGCCAATTTCAGCGCGTGACACGTACCGTCAAGGCGGGCTCGAGTGTCGTTAACCACAGCTAAAATAGAAGGTAGTCACGCGGCTAAGACCCCCGGTGGCCGGGGCTGCGTGCGGGCCGCGCGACCGTAGGGCGGCAGCGTTGACCGGCGGGTGACCGGGGGCAACTGGTTACCGGCCTGGGACGCTGCCAGCAGCAAGGATGGAGCTTCATTTGTCGAACGATTACGATGCGCGGTCCATCACCGTACTTGAGGGACTTGAGGCTGTCCGTAAGCGTCCTGGCATGTACATCGGCTCGACCGGCGAGCGCGGGCTGCACCACCTCGTGTACGAGGTGGTGGACAACTCGGTCGACGAGGCGCTGGCTGGGTACGCGAGCGAGGTCGAGGTAACCCTGCTGGCCGACGGTGGCGTCCGGGTACGGGACGACGGCCGTGGTATCCCGGTCGACGAGCACCCGATCGAGAAGCGGTCGGCGCTCGAGGTCATCATGACTACGCTGCACGCCGGCGGCAAGTTCGACGGCAAGTCGTACGCGGTCTCCGGTGGTTTGCACGGCGTCGGCATCTCCGTGGTGAACGCGCTGTCCACCCGGGTCGATATCGCGATCAGCCGGGACGGCTACCTGTGGACACAGACCTACGGGTACGGCGCGCCCCTCAGCCCGGTGCTGCAGGGCGAGGCAACGGACGAGACCGGGACGACGACCACGTTCTGGCCGGACGGGGCGATCTTCGAGACGACCGAGTGGTCCTTTGAGACGCTGGCCCGGCGACTGCAGGAAACGGCGTTCCTCAACCGGGGCCTGCGCATCTCGCTGACCGACGAGCGGGCGGCCAAGATTGTCGCCGACGACGCCGAGGACGATCCGCTGGCGCCGTCCGCCGGTGCGGCCCCGGCCGCGGTCAAGGCCCGCACTGTGGTCTGGGAGTACCCGGGTGGCATCGCCGACTTCGTGCGCTACCTGAACGCTTCCAAGGAGCCGGTACACGCGCAGGTCATCGAGTTCTCCGAAGAGGACACCGAGCTGCGGATGTCGCTCGAGGTCGCGATGCAGTGGAACGCCTCGTACAACGAGTCCGTGCACACCTTCGCGAACGTGATCAACACGGCCGAGGGCGGCACCCACGAGGAAGGCTTCCGGGCCGCGCTGACCACGGTCGTCAACAAGTACGCGCGGGACCAGAAGTTCCTCAAGGAGAAGGACCCGAACCTCACCGGTGAGGACATCCGCGAGGGGCTCACCGCGATCGTCTCGATCAAGCTGGCGGAGCCGCAGTTCGAGGGCCAGACCAAGACCAAGCTGGGCAACACCGAGGCCAAGTCGTTCGTCCAGAAGGTCACCAACGACCGGCTGCGCGACTGGTTCGACCGTAACCCGGGCGAGGCCAAGGGGATCCTGGACAAGGCGAGCCAGGCGGCCCGGGCCCGGATCGCGGCCCGCCAGGCGCGCGACCTGACCCGGCGCAAGTCGGCCATGGAGACCAACGGGCTGCCCGGCAAGCTGGCCGACTGCCAGTCCACCGACCCGTCGAAGTCCGAGATCTACGTGGTCGAGGGTGACTCCGCTGGCGGCTCCGCCAAGGGCGGCCGTGACCCGCAGTTCCAGGCCATCCTGCCGATCCGCGGCAAGATCATCAACGTCGAGAAGTCGCGCATCGACCGGGTGCTCAAGAACACCGAGGTCCAGTCGATGATCACCGCGCTCGGCGCGGGCATCCACGACGAGTTCGACATCACCAAGCTCCGCTACCACAAGATCATCCTGATGGCGGACGCCGACGTGGACGGGCAGCACATCCGTACGCTGCTGCTCACCCTGCTCTTCCGGTTCATGAAGCCGCTGGTCGACGCCGGGTACGTCTACCTCGCGCAGCCGCCGCTCTTCAAGATCAAGTGGACCGAGCGCGGCGCCAGCCCCGATTACGTGTTCTCGGACACCGAACTGGTCCGGGTCATCGAAGCGGGCATCGCCGCCGGGCGTCGCGACCCGCGGCCGCGGGACGGGGTGCAGCGGTTTAAGGGCCTCGGCGAGATGAACGCCGAGGAGCTGTGGGAGACCACGATGAACCCCGCCCGGCGGGTGCTGCTGCAGGTAACCCTGGACGACGCGGCGCAGGCCGACGAGCTGTTCAGCGTGCTGATGGGCGAGGACGTCGAGTCGCGGCGCTCGTTCATCACCCGCAACGCCAAGGACGTGAGGTTCCTGGACATCTAACGGGGTTTGGCCGCGGTCAGCCGGGAAGCGGCAATGATCACGGAAGCAAAGGTCCCCACCGGGACCGGGTCTCCCGTGATCGCTGGAGCCGCCGGTAGTCCCGGGCGCGGTCTGGAGAACGAATGGGTTCACGTGAAACATGCACCCGTTCGGACGAACTTATATTTTTGACCAGGCAGCCCAGAGTTTGGCTGGTCAGAACGACAAAAAAATAGGTTCGGAGTCAGCTGTTTTGATCTTCTTTGAGCGAGAGGTTGCGAAGTGACCGAAGTGATGGGGCCGCCCGAGGGGGGGCACGACCGGACCGAACCGGTTGACATCCAGGTCGAGATGCAGCGCAGCTACATCGACTACGCGATGTCCGTCATCGTCGGGCGGGCGCTGCCCGACGTGCGTGACGGGCTCAAGCCGGTGCACACGCGCATCCTTTACGCGATGTACGACGGCGGGTTCCGGCCGGACCGCGGCTTCTTCAAGTGCTCGCGCGTCGTCGGCGAGGTCATGGGCAACTACCACCCGCACGGTGACAGCGCGATCTACGACGCGCTGGTGCGGATGGCACAGCCCTGGTCGATGCGCATGCCGCTGATCGACGGGCAGGGCAACTTCGGTTCCCCTGGCAACGACCCGCCCGCGGCCATGCGGTACACCGAATGCCGCCTGGCCCCGCTGGCGATGGAGATGCTGCGGGACATCAACGAAGAGACCGTCGACTTCCGGCCGAACTACGACGGCCGGTCGGCCGAGCCGGTGGTGCTGCCCTCACGGTTCCCCAACCTGCTCATCAACGGGTCCCAGGGCATCGCGGTCGGCATGGCCACCAACATCCCGCCGCACAACCTGCGCGAGGTCGGCGCGGGTGTCCAGTGGTACCTGGACAACTACGAACGGTTCGAGCACCCGGCCACGGAAACCCGGACTGAGACCGAGGACGGGCAGCCGCAGCGGGCGCCGTACGAAGACCTGCTTGACGGGCTGATGGAGCGGATCCCCGGCCCCGACTTCCCGACCCACGGACAGATCGTCGGCCGGCGCGGCATCCGCGAAGCCCACCGGACCGGGCGCGGCTCGATCATCATGCGCGCCGTGATCGATCACGAGGAGATCCAGGGCCGGAACTGCCTGGTTGTCAAGGAGCTCCCGTACCAGGTCAACCCGGACAACCTGGCGTCCAAGATCGCCGAGCTGGTGCGGGACGGCCGGCTGACCGGCATCGCCGACGTGCGCGACGAGACCAGCGGCCGGACCGGGCAGCGGCTCGTCATCGTGCTCAAGCGCGACGCGATCGCCAAGGTCGTGCTGAACAACCTGTACAAGCACACGCAGCTGCAGGACACCTTTGGCGTGATCAACCTGGCGCTGGTCGACGGGGTACCGCGGGTGCTGCGGCTTGACCAGATGATCAGGTACTGGGTCGCGCACCAGATCGACGTGATCGTGCGGCGCACCCAGTTCCGGCTGCGCCGGGCCCGGGAGCGGCTGCACATCGTCGCCGCGCTGCTCGCCGCGATCGATGCGATCGACGAGGTCATCGCGCTCATCCGCGGATCGGAGTCGGCGGCGGCCGCCCAGGGCGGCCTGATGAACCTGCTCAGCATCGACGAGATCCAGGCGCGGGCCATCCTCGACATGCAGCTGCGCAAGCTGGCCGCCCTTGAGCGGCAGGCGCTGGTCGACGAGCGGGACGAGCTCGAGGCCACCATCGCCGACCTGCAGTCGATCCTGGACTCGCCCGCCCGGCAGCGGGAGATCATCGGGACCGAGCTTGGCGAGATTGTCAGCAAGTTCGGCGACGCCCGGCGGACCGAGATCATCGCCTACGACGGCGAAGTCGCCGACGAGGACCTGATCGCGGAGTCCGACATCGTGGTGACGATCACCCGCGGCGGGTACGCGAAGCGGACCAACACCGACCAGTACCGCGCCCAGCGGCGCGGTGGCAAGGGCGTGCGCGGCGCGCAACTGCGCTCCGATGACATCGTCGACCACTTCTTCGTCACCTCGACGCACAACTGGATCTTGTTCTTCACCAACAAGGGGCGGGTGTACCGGGCCAAGGGATACGAGCTGCCGGACACCGGCCGGGACGCGCGCGGTCAGCACGTCGCCAACCTGCTCGCGTTCCAGCCGGACGAGGAGATCGCCGAGGTTCTCACCCTGCGGGACTACGCCGTGGCGCCGTACCTGGTGCTCGCGACTAAGTCCGGGTTGGTAAAGAAGTCGCGACTCTCCGAGTACGACTCGGTTCGCTCCGGCGGCCTCATCGCAATCAACCTGCGTGAGGACGACGAGGTGATCAGCGCGGCGCTGGTGTCGCCGGCCGAAGACCTGCTGCTGGTAAGCAAGGGCGCACAGGCGCTTCGGTTCCACGCTGACGACGAGCAGCTCCGGCCGATGGGGCGCGCGACCTCCGGGGTGATCGGCATGCGGTTCGTCGAGGGCGACGAGCTGCTCGGCCTGTACGTGGTCGGCGAAGGGGCAGACGTGCTGGTAGCGACCGACGGCGGGTACGCTAAGCGGACGCCTGCTGACCAGTACCCACTGCGTAACAGGGGTGGCCTTGGTGTCATCACGGCACGCATCGTCGAGGACAGGGGTGGCCTGGTCGGTGCGCTGATGGTCCGTCCCGAGGACGAGGTGTACGCGATCACCTCGGCCGGAGGCGTCATCAGGACCAGGGCAGGCGAGGTGAAGCAGTCCGGGCGGCAGACCATGGGCGTCCGGCTGATGAACCTTGCCGCTGGTGACACGGTCGTCGCGCTCGCGCGCAACGCTGAGTCTGAGCCTGTGGATGAAGCTGTGGACGAGCCTGTGGATGAGGCTGTGGACGACACTCCCGGCAATGAAGTGAGCGATTAAGGCAACTTGCCCGGGGGTAGCAGCGTCTGAAGTGTAGGCGCCTGTCAGATAGTGTCAGCGAAGGTACAAAGGTGTGCACCCATTGGGTACCGAGGAGGACGGCATGGACGAGGCGGGACGAACGACGCGACCGCCGCTCATCATGACGCCCCCAGATCTGGAAACCGACCCGGATGGGGAGTCCGCGGACTCGATCGTTGACAATGGCTCCATGTCATCATCACGGACGAGATCCGGAAGCTCACGCTCCGGAGCCGCGCGGAGGGCTGACAGCGCTAACGGGAATTCTGCTGGCGCTAACGGCAGCTCCTCGAGCGAGACCGCGGTCACGCCTGCGGACGCGACCGACTCTGCTACTGACACGGCGACGCCGCTGCCGGCCGAGACAGTCGGCAAGACGAACGGCCGACCCGCGCGTACTGCTTCCGCCGACCAGGCGGACCGGTCAGCCGCGGGCGACAGGGCGGCCGCCAACGGAGACCGCAAGCCAGTGTTCACGCCGGCCACCCCGGCGGCTGACACCCCGGCCGCGTCGCCCGCTGCTCCGGCTGCTCCGGTGAGCTCGCCGGCTGCTCCGGCTGCGCCAGTCACCCGGTCCAGCTCCACCTACTCCGATTCTTCGTCCTACCAGGGATCGTCCTACTCGGGCGCCGGGTCGTCGTACCCGGGCTCCAGTGCCGCTTACCCGGCCTCGGGTGCGGGGTCTGCCTATTCACCAGCCGGCGGCTCGCCGTACCCGGAGACGGCCTACCCGTCCTCGTCCGGCTTTTCCGGATCTGAATGGTCGGGCAGCCCCAGCGCAACGGCCGAGGCACCAACAGCCACCGGGCCTGCCGCTGGCTCGACACCGGACACGGTCGAGCGGACGTCATCGGGAAACGCCTTCTCGTCGGTCAGTGGATTCTCATCCGGTGCCGTCACCGCCGTCAGCGGGGCCGCCGCCGGGTTCGCGGGCTCGGTCGCCTCGGTCTTCTCCAGGCGGGGTGATAACCGCAAGCAGAAGCCGAGCGCCCCGCCGCGCAGGCAGTCCAGGCGCCAGGCGATGCTCACCCTGTCGCGGGTGGAGCCCTGGTCGGTCATGAAGTTCAGCTTCGTGGCCTCGGTCGTCGCCTTCATCATCTTGTTCGTCGCGGTGGCGGTGCTCTACTGGGTGCTGTCGGCCCTCGGCGTCTTCGAGTCACTGCAGAACCAGGTGACGTCGATTACGTCAAGTGAGAACTCGGCCGGGACGAACATCTCGCACTGGTTCTCCGCATCGCGCATCCTCGGCTACACGGCGATGCTGGGGGCGCTGAACATCGTGCTGATCACCGCGATCTCCACGGTTGGCTCGGTGATCTACAACCTGATCGCCAAGACCATCGGCGGCATCGAGGTCACTCTCCGGGAGACCGAGTAAAGCACGCCGCCGGATGCGGTAGAGTTTTGCAGTCAAGTCAGCCCCTACGGGGGTATAGCTCAGTCGGTTAGAGCGCTTCCCTGATAAGGAAGAGGTCCGTGGTTCAAGTCCACGTACCCCCACTTGACTCCGAAAAGGCCCTGGTGACAGGGCCTTTTCGCTTTTCCGGGTGAGTAACAGGACATCTCGTTGGTGACAGCGCCACGTCGTTCCTACCGTCCTTGACGGATCAGCCTCCGTGGTCGTTTGCCGCG
>Ga0302314_10006293_pt1 | contig 21550 bp, 21 predicted proteins | sample III_Palsa_N2_3_FD_200533 | JGI IMG/M metagenome (GOLD analysis project Ga0302314, IMG submission 200533) | Peat permafrost microbial communities from Stordalen Mire near Abisko, Sweden - III_Palsa_N2_3 | ecosystem: Environmental > Terrestrial > Soil > Palsa > Peat permafrost | place: Sweden...
TCCATCAGGGCGACGGCGTTGGCCTTGGTCGAGTCCGAGGTGGCGAAGCCGGGCAGGGTGTAGGCCATGATCTGGCTGCGCGGCCGCCCCAGCAGGTCCAGCGCCCGGGCGCAGACGATCAGGGCGTGGGTGGAGTCGAGCCCGCCGGAGACGCCGATCACCAGGGTCTTGGAGCCGGTCGACTTCAGCCGGGTGGCCAGCGCCTCGACCTGGATGTTGTAGGCCTCGAAACAGTCCTGCTCGAGCCGGGCCGGGTCGGAAGGCACGTAAGGAAAGCGCTCGACCTTGCGGCTCAGGAGCACCGGCGTTTCCGGCGCGTTCAGCGCCACCGGTACGGTGCGGAACGGCCGGTCGGAACGCAGCTCGGAGACGGCGTTGTCGTTGAAGCTGCCGACGCGCATCCGCTCGGCCCGCAGCCGGCCGACGTCGATGTCAGCATAGATGACCTGATCGGCGACGAACCGCTCGGCGGCCGCCAGCTGCACGCCGTTCTCGAAGATCTCCGCCTGTCCGTCCCACGCAAGGTCGGTGGTGGATTCGCCGGCGCCAGCGGCGGTGTAGAGGTAGGCGGCGATGCAGCGCGCCGACTGGCTCTCGCACAGCAGGCGGCGCAGGTCAGCCTTGCCGATGGTGATGTTGCTGGCCGAGAGGTTGATCAGCACCTCGGCCCCAGCCAGCGCGGCGTAGCTGGAGGGCGGGATCGGGGTCCAGACGTCCTCGCAGATTTCGACGTGGAAAGTGGCGGCGATGTCGCCGGCGCTTTCGAACAGCAGGTCGACGCCGAACGGGACCTTCGCACCGGCCACTCTGATCGTCTCGCCGCGCACGGCGACGCCTGGGGCAAAGTGGCGCTTCTCGTAGAACTCGCGGTAGTTCGGCAAATAGGCCTTGGGGACCACGCCCAGCACCTGGCCGCGATGAATCACCACCGCGGTATTGTAGAGCCGCGCCTTGTGGCGCAGCGGCGCGCCGACGATCAGCACCGGGAACAGCGACTTCGAGGCTTCGGCGAGGGCGGCGATCTGGGCTTCGACCGCGCCCAGCAGCGCTTCCTGGTGCAGCAGGTCGTCGATCGCGTAGGCCGAGAGGCTGAGTTCGGGGAAGACCACGATCGCGGCCTTGGCCGCGTCGGCTTCCCGCGCCAGCTTCAGGATCGCCGCCGCATTGGCCGCCGGGTCGCCGACGCTCGCCTTCGGCGTCGCCGCGGCGAGGCGGACAAAGCCGTGCGCATAGAGGCTGTGGAAATCCTGCTTCACCGTTCCTCCCTTATGCTGAAACTGAGCATAAGTCGTAAACGGATATAGGGCCTGGGACGGCGTTAAGCCAGTCCCAGGGTTGAAGCGTCGTCAGAACGGAAAGCGCGGCGTTGGCGGCGGGGGCGGCGGGGTCCAGGCGCCGGTGGCGATCTTGCCGCCCTTGGCCGAGACGGCCATGGCGAGGATTGCGTCGGTGACGTTGGGCTCGTAGCCTTCGGTGTGGCCCTTCTGCATCCGGATCACGTCGGCCACCACCCGGCCGTCAGCGCAGCCGGGGAAATGGAACACCTCGGCACGGCCGGATTTCGGATAGTGGCCCCAGCCGTCGGTGCCGGGATCCTGGCGCGACGAATCCCAGACGTAGCCGGCCTTGGGATCGATCACGTCGGCGTCCTGCACCCGTGCGGCGCAGTGGAACTTGTCGGCTAGCGGCGAGGTCGCGGCTGGGACCGTCTCGTTCTCGCCGTTGGAGAAGATGAACGAGTAGTCGCAGGCGCCGCCGGGCGGGCCCGCGGCGGCCGGTGGGAAGCGGAACGGCGGCGGCGGCGTGTAGGGTTGCCCACTCTTGTAAACCGGCGGTCCGCCGGCGCCGAAGCCCTTGCCGGCCGGGGTCACGTCGCCGATGCGCCCGCCGGAGAGGCTGATGCGCACGTCGACCTTGTCCTTGAAATAGTCGGTGCAGATGACCCGATTGGAGGTCATGCCGCCCTGGCTGTGGCCGGCCAGGATGAAGTGGGCGACGTTCTCCTTGCCGACCGCGCCCACCACCAGGTCGACGACGTTGTGCAGATAATCGTCGTCGACGTCGCTCCAGATCCGGGTCGGCGACGAAGGGGTGATGATGACCAGGTGGTACTTGTCCTTGAAGTCCATCGCCGGGAAGTAGTTGCGCTGCCAGTTGGCGAAGGACCCGGCGCCGTGCAGGCTCAGCAGCACATTGACCTTGTCGCCCGGCTTGTAGTCCGAGGGGCAGTCGAGAAAGAACGGCCGGCGCGTCTTCAGCTCGACCGACGGGCCCTCCTGGGTGACCACCGCGTCCTCGCAGTTGCGGTCAGGGCAGTGCCACAGCGGCGGCGCGGCGCAGTCGACGCCCAGCAGCGTGTGCTCCGGCGTCTGAGCCATGGCTGCGCTGGCGGCGAGCGCGCCCACGGCCGCTAGGGCGCAGGCTCTAATGAGCCCGGTCAGATGTCCCATCGAATCTTCCTCCCATACCGTGATTTCTAAGACGCCCCTTTATGGCAGATATCCGCGCTGGCGATAGTAGCGAGCCGCGCCTGGATGCAGGGGTACGTCGCCGACCTTGGCCACGCGATACCGATTGTACGAATAGGCTCCGACGGTCCACTCGAACAGGTCCTGCTGCTCGTCGAGCGCCTTGGCGACCAGGTAGGCGAAGCTGGCCGGCATGTCGGCGCGGCCATAGATGGCGGTGCCGGTGCGAGCGACGGTGTGGATCGACGCATCCTGTCCGCGCAGCAGCCCGGTCGGGAGATCGCGCCGCTCCAGATTGAGGTCATGCGCCAGCTTGGCCAGCAGGTCGTCCGGGAGCTGCAGGTAGACCAGGTCGTCGCGTTGGCTGGCCTCGTACCAGATGTTGAATTCCGGCGAATTGGCGAGGTTGCCGTAGTGGATGATCACGTCGGCGTCGGCGCGCTGAGCCGGGACCAGCGCCGGCGCGAAGGTGTCGCCCGCCGCCTTCAAGCCGTCCATCGAGACGCCGAAGTAAGGGAAGATCACGCCCGCCATATCGGCGTCTGCGACGATCTTCAGCGGCCCCTTGTGATCCTTCAACAGGGCGAGATCGGTGATGCCCGAGCCGCGCCTGACCGCCACGATGAGGTAGACCGGCGACGCGATATTGGCGAGCAGCCGCAGCCGCCGCCTCGGCCCGTCCGCGGCGTAAGCGCCCGTCCCGTCGTAGGCGGCGACCAGGAACTGGTCGGCGGTCGCGCCGAACTCGACCCGGCCCTTGGGCGGCTCGGGAATGAAGCTGTCGGGGATGACGCCGTTGCCCATGTGCGGGTTCCAGGGCGGCGGCATGCGGGCGTCGCCCACGATGCGGGGCGCCTCGGCCATGAAGCAGTGGTAGCAGACCTGGACGTCGTAGCCGTAGTTGGCCAGCGCCGCCTTCACCACGTCAGCCACAGCGCCCCACGGGCAGGTCTTGCAGGCGCCGCCGAACACCGGGCGGTGCGCAGCGATGCCGATGCCCGGCAGCTGCGCCGGAACCGCCGCCGCGGGACCCTGAGCCGGGGCCGCGGCGACCAGACCCGGCCAGGTCGCCGCGCCGGTCAGAGCGAGGACAAGGGCGACGATCAGACTTTTGATGACGCGCATGGCGGCCTCTGAGCTTTAGCCGCGCGGCATCGAGGTGGGCGGCATCTGGGCCACGATCTGACGGACGTCGGACAGCGGATCGTTGACCACCCGGCTGGTCAGGTTGAACTCCATCACCGCGCGGGTGTCGGCAGTGAACGGCGGCCAGTGCGGGATGCCCGGATGGTCCGGCTTGCCTGTGCGGGCGAAGGCGACCCAGGCGCCGGCGATCTGGTCGGCCATATGCTTCGGCTCGGGGCCTTCACCGACGTAGGCGCGAACCTTGTCGAAGCTGTAGAGCGAGAACGGTAGCTCCATGGTGTGCGGGGTCTTCAGCGCCCCGCCTTCCACGGGCGTCTCCCAGGTCATAAACCAGACGTAGGCCCGCGCGCGTCCCTTGGCGGCTTTGGCGGCGGCGACGAACTCGGTCCCCTGCATCACCCGCGCGCTGATCATCTGGATCCAGAGGTAGGTCGGCGAATAGGCCGGGTAGGCGGCGCGGTAGGCGGCGAGCAGCTTCTGGCCGGTCTCGCCCAAGGGCGCGACGCGCTGCTGCAGGTCGGCCTCGGTCATGGTTCCGAACCAGGGCTCGCCGGCGGTGAAGATGGTCCACTCGTCCTTGCACCAGCCGACCAGGATCGGCACGTCGGCGGAGACGTCCGGGGCGTCGGGCACGAAGGGATCGCGGGTGATGGCGATGCCGTCCAGGATCGGCCCGCTCGCGCCGGCGCCTCCAACGCCGACCTTCTGCGCGGCCGCTAGCAGGGTGAGGGCGGGGAGGGCCTGCAGGCCGGCGATGTCGCCCGGCGCGATCTTCAGCTCGTCGAGCAGTTTCCTGGCCGCCTCGTTGGCGCGCGGCTTGCGCCCGGCGACCGGGTTGGCGCCGCTCTCGATCGAGGCCTTGTGGAAGAGGCCCTTGGCGCTGTCCATCGCCAGCAGCAGGCAGACCTTCTGGCCGCCGCCCGACTGGCCCATGATCATCACGTTGCCCGGATCGCCGCCGAACTGCTCGATGTTGTCGCGCACCCACTGCAGGGCCAGCACCAAGTCCTGCATGCCGACCGTTCCCGACGAGGCGTAGTCCGCGCCCATCAGGTCGCCGAGGTAGAGGTAGCCGAACACGTTCAGGCGGTGGTTGACGCTCACCGTCACCACGTCGCCGAACCGGGCGAGGCCGTCGCACTGGTAGATCGGTTGCGCGCCGGAGCCGTAAGCGAAGCCGCCGCCGTGGATCCAGACCATCACCGGCCGCTTCTTGGCGTCGGCGGCCGGCGTCCAGACGTTCAGGTAGAGGCAGTCCTCGTTCATGATCTTCAGTTCGGACGGCGTCGTGAACACCCGATGCATCTGCAGAGCGGCGTCCGAGCTGACCGTCACCGTATTGCCGCCGGCAAGCTGCATCGCCGGCGCGCCGAAGTCGGTGGCGTCGTAGGTCCCGGCCCAGGGCTCGGCCGGCCTGGGCGGCATGAAGCGCAGCTTGCCGATCGGCGGCGCGCCATAGCGGATGCCCTTGAAAGCCATCACGCCGTCCTCGACCAGGCCCTGCACGGGCCCGCCGACGGTGCGCACCACCGGCGTGGGGACAGGAACGCCAGGTCCGCGCGCCGCGGCGCCGGGCGTTGGTGCGGCCGTGGCCGGGCTCGCGGTGAGCGCCGGAACGCTCGCCGCCGCTGTCGCGGCGGCCAGGCCGAAGATTTCGCGGCGATCCAAGCCGGCGCCCTTGGACTTCTTCACGGCTGCGACTCCCTCTTTGCGGCGACGGCGCGTCTGTGCGCGGCGACACCCTCCCGTCCAGTGATCCGCTCGAGCGAGACCACCGCCAGCTCCATGGCGCGGCGTTCCTCATCCGACAGCGCGGTCAGCCGCTCGACCATCCAGGCGCGGCGCCTGGCGGTGATGAACTCCAGCAGCTCACGCCCCGCTTCGGTGATCACCAGGCCGACGCGCCGGCGATCGCGTTGCGGCCGCGGATCGAGCGCGATCAATCCCGCCCGCTGCAGCCGTTTGACCCGCTCGCTCATCACCGACCGGGCGACGTTTTCGATGGCCGCCAGTTCGGAGACGCCGAGGCCTGGCGCATGCCTGACTTCGGCCAGCAGCACGGCGTCGGCGTTGGAGGCGCCCGCGCCGGCGTTCTGGGCGCGCAGTTCGCGATTGAGCCGCAGCACCAGGCGCTGCAACCGGTGCGCCAGTTCGTTGGACGTCCGCCCCTGATCCACCGTTTAGCCTCGGAGGAATGTTCGTTAGCCTAACTATCTGCGCGCCTGGCCGTGGCTGTCAACCGCGGCCGCCGCCCTTGCACGCCGCCGGTGTTTGGACGATGGGGAAGGCGACCAGAGGAGGGGACCATGAGCATGACCGGTCGGTGCTATTGCGGGGCGGTGCGCTACGAGGCTGACGGCCCGCCGGCGTTCAAGGGCCAGTGCCACTGCCGCGAACGCCAGTACATCTCCGGCGGCGCGGAGAACCTGTTCATGATCGTCCCAACCGCCGGCTTCCGGTACGTCGAGGGCGCGCCAAAGACCTTCACGCGGTCGGACCTTGAAAGCCCCGGCACCCGCGAGTTCTGCGCCGAATGCGGCACCCACCTGACCACCCGCAGCCCGCGCGATCCCAGCATCGTCATCCTCAAGGTCGGCACGCTCGACGACCCCGCCGACTACGGCGGCCCGCAGGCGGTGATCTGGACCAGGGACGCCCAGCCCTGGCGCCTGATGCCCGAGGGCGTGCCGCAGTTCCCCGGGTTTCCCGGCCGCTGAAACCAACTTTCAACGACGCGCTGAGGGTCGCCCTGATCGGCGGCACGTCGCACGCTGGCAAGTCGACCACGGCGCGGGCGTTGGCGGCGCGGCTGGGCTGGGAAGCGATCTCCACCGACAGCCTGGCGCGGCACCCGGGCCGGCCCTGGCCGACGCCGACTTGGGTCGTGCCGGACCATGTCGGCGAGCACTATCGGACGCTGACGCCTGACGCGCTGATCGACTCGGTGCTGGCGCACTACGGCCGCATGTGGCCGATGGTGCGGGGCATGATCGAAACGCGGGCGGGCGATCCGCACGCCGGCTCGTTGGTGCTGGAGGGCTCGGCGCTGTGGCCGGAGCTGGTCGCCGAGCTCGATCTGCCCGCGGTGCGCGCGGTCTGGCTGACCGCCGACGACGCGCTGTTCACCGCCCGCATCCGCCGCGAGAGCCGCTTCGACGACGCCGACGCCGCGCGCCGCCAGCTGATCGAGAGCTTCGCGGCGCGGACCCGGCTCTACGACGCGATGATGCTGGCGCACGTACGGAGGCTGGGCCTGCCCTGCGTCGAGGTGAGCGCGGCGATGTCGGAGGACGATGTCACCGGCGCGGTGCTGTCGGCGCTCGGCGCCCGCTAGCGTGCTTCCGGCCTGGACGATACGTTCGCCGCTCCAGGAATCGTCGAGGATCAGCGATGGGCTATGCCGAGCGCGTGCTGCAGCCGGGCGAGACCATCGCCTACCGCGCCCAGCTGCACTGGGTGATCTATTTCGTCGGCCTGGTGCTGATCGTGGCGGCGATCGGCTTCGCCGTCGCGGCGATGCTGCTCGAGCCAGAGACCTTGCGCCTGGGGCTGATGCTGGCCGCGCTGATCGCGCTCTTCCTCGGCCTGTTCCAGCTGATCCGCGCCTGGATCGTGGCGGTGAACACCGAGATCATCGTCACCACTCGCCGGGTGATCTACAAGACCGGTTTCATCTCCCGCAACACGGTGGAGATGAACCTCGACAAGGTCGAAAGCGTGCTGGTGCGGCAGGGCATTCTGGGGCGCATGCTCGACTTCGGCACCGTGATCATCCGCGGCGTCGGCGCGGGCCTCGAGCCAGTCGACAACATCGCCGCCCCGCTGGAACTGCACCGGCACGTGGGCGCGCCGAGCGCGCCGAACTGACTTCAGCCAACGACGGCCGACGCTTGCGCGGCGATGTGGTCCCAGAGCCGCTCTGCGACGGGCCCGTGGGCGACGTCGCGGCGGCGCGCGGCGACGATCTCGGCGCGGCCGCCGGTGAGGCCTGGACCGCTCAGCGCGACCAGCCGGCCGCCGGCGAGATCGTCCGCGATCAGGTAGTCGGGAAGATGGCCCCAGCCCATACCCTGTACGATCAGCTCGCGCTTCATCAGCTGATCGCTGACGGTCAGTTGGCGCGCCCCTTCGACCAGGAAGTAGTCGCGGGGCTGCGAGTGGCGGGCGGTGTCGCGGATCACGCACTGCACCTTGGACTTCAGCCGATCCGCCGCCTCTGTCGCGGGCGCGTCGACGAAGCCTGGCGCGGCGACGGGCGTCAGCGTCACGGTGAAGAGGTCAATGAACTCCAGCCGCGAGTCCGACTTGTCGATATGGTGCAAGATCAGGTCGGCCGCGCCGTCGAACAGCCGCTCCCAGGGGCCGGAGATGGCCTCGAAATGCAGATGCAGGCGCGTGGCGGGGTGATCGTCGAAGAACCGCCGCAGCAGCGCCAGTGTTTCCGGCAGCGGGCTGAGGTCGCCGATGACGACGCGCAATTCGCCCTCCTCACCCAAGCTGAGCTGGGCCGCGTGCCGCTCCAGCGCCTGCAGCTCGTGCAGGAACACGCGCGCCTTGTCGTGGAACGAGCGGCCGGCGTCGGTCAGCCGGGCGCGATAGCCGCTGCGGTCGAATAGCGCGAGGCCCAGCTGCGCTTCCAGGTTGCCGACCGCGGTGAACACCGTGGGATGCGTGCGCCCCAGCCGCGCCGCCGCCGCCTGGAAACCGCCTTCGCGCACCACCGCGTCGAAGCACTGCAGCTGCTGCAAGGTGAAGCCAGTCATTTGAGAAACCCGATCGTCTTGGTCGGTTCTTTGTAATTTCTAGCGAGAAGGATCCATGCTGGATAGCGCCCGCAACCAGCGAGGCGCGGCGATGATCCTGCTCCATACCTTCGGTCCCTTCATGGGTGCGGCGGACCCCAGCCCGTTCGTGCTGAAGGCGATGGCGCTGCTGCGGATGGCGGGCGCGCCGTATCGGACGACCGTCGGCAATCCGCTGACCGCGCCGCGCCGATTCCTGCCGATGATCGAGGAAGATGGGGTCAAGACGCCGGACTCGGCCCTGATCCGCGCCTGGATCGAGGACAGGTGTGGGTACGACTTCGATGCTGGCTTGACGCCGACCGAAAAGGCGGTGTCGCTATCGATGCAGCGCCTCTGCGAGGACCACCTGTACTTCGCGATGATGCACGCCAGGTGGTGCGACGACGAGGTGTTCGAGCTTGGCCTCGGCCGGCACATGTTCGAAGCGTTTCCGCCGCCCCTGCGGCCGCTGATCAAGGCCATGCTGCGGCGCTCGAATACGGCGCGGCTGCGTGGGCAGGGCATCGGCCGCCACGGCGCCGAGCAGGTCGCCGCGTTCGGGGTGCAGGACATCGACGCCCTGGGGGCGTTCCTCCGCGACAAGCCGTTCCTGATGGGGGCGAACCCCTGCGGCGCCGACGCTTCGTTGTTCGGCATCGTCGAGGCGATCCTGACCCCGCCTCTGGCGATCCGCCTGCGCACGGCGACGGCCGGACACGCGAATCTGGTCGCCTATCGCGACCGCTTCGCCCGCCGCTACTTTCCGGAGCTGTTCGAGGCGAAGCTGAAGGTGGCGGCCTAGCAGCGGCGACGCGCCACTGATAGTTCCAGTGGTGGGCCGCCCGCGCAGGCCCGTCAGGAAGATGCCGATATGTCCTTCGCCGCGGAGGATCGTCGCTACTGGGACCGTAAGGCGGAGAGCCAGGCCTTTGCCCATCCGCTGAACCCTGGCTGGCTGACTAGCCTGCTGAAGACAGCGCGGATTCTCGATTATGGGTGCGGGTACGGCCGCATTGTCGCGGAGCTCGCCGCGGGTGGCTGGCGCGAGGCCGTTGGGATCGACTTCTCGCCGGCGATGATCGATCGAGGCCGGCGCGAGCATCCGGGGCTCGACCTGCGCTGCGTGTCGGCGCTGCCCCTGGACGAGCCGCCGGAAACCTTCGACGCCATCCTCATCTTCGCAGTCCTGACCACGATCACCGCCGACAAGGACCAGGACACGCTGATGACCGAGCTTCGCCGCGTTCTGAAGCCCGGCGGCCTTCTATACCTCAGTGACTACCCATTGCAGACCGACGACCGCTACCTCGCCCGCTACGGCGCAGGCCTTGGCCGGCACGGCGTGTACGGGGTGTGGGATCGCGAAGACGGCGGCCTGTTCCGCCATCATTCCCGTGAGCGGCTGGAGGCCCTGCTGGCCGGCTTCAACATCCTGGAGCAGCGTGAGATCGCGACCACCACGTTGAGCGGTTCCCCGGCGGTCGCGATCCAGGTGCTGGCCAGGCGGTCGGCAGCCGAGCCTTAAGCCGCCGCGGCCGCCTTCTCGCCCTCCAGCGCCGCGGCCACCGCGTCTTCGACCTTTTCCAGCCAGATGAACTCCAGCTTGTCGCGGGCGTCCTTGGGGATTTCGTCGAAGTCGCGGCGGTTGCGGGCCGGCAGCATGACGCGGGTGAGGCCGGCGCCGGCGGCGGCGACCACCTTCTCCTTGATCCCGCCGACCGGCAGCACCAGGCCGCGCAGGGAAATCTCGCCGGTCATCGCCGTGTCGGAGCGGATCTTGCGGCCGGTCATCAGCGAGGCCAGCGCCATGTACATGGCCACCCCCGCCGACGGTCCGTCCTTGGGCGTCGCGCCGGCCGGGACGTGGACGTGAATGTCGCTCTTCTCGAACAGGACCGGGTCGACGCCGAGCTCGACGGCGTGGCCCTTGACCAGGCTGAGCGCGGCCTGGGCGCTCTCCTTCATCACATCGCCCAGCTGCCCGGTCAGGATCAGCCGGCCATTGCCGGGCGTGCGAGCCGCCTCGATGAACAGGATGTCGCCGCCGACCGGGGTCCAGGCCAGGCCCGTCGCTACGCCTGGCGTCGCGGTGCGCATGGCCACCTCGTTCTCGAACCGGGGCTGGCCCAGGATCTCCGCCACTTGCGCCGGGCTGATCTCGACCTTGGCCGCCTTGCCCTCGGCGATCTCGACCGCGGCATGGCGCAGCACCCGGCCGATCTCGCGTTCCAGCGAGCGGACCCCAGCCTCACGGGTGTAGCCCTTGATGATGTCCGAAATCGCCGCTGCGTCGATCGTCGCCTGGCCGTCCTTCAGCCCGTTGGCGTCGAGCTGGCGGCGGACCAAGTAGCGTTCGGCGATCTGCAGCTTTTCCCCGGCGGTGTAGCCGGCCAGCGAGATCACCTCCATCCGGTCGCGCAGCGGGCCGGGGATGGTGTCCATCTGGTTGGCGGTGGCGATGAACACGACGCGGCTCAGGTCGAACGGCACGGCCAAATAGTTGTCGCGGAACGAGTTGTTCTGCTCCGGGTCGAGCACCTCCAGCATGGCCGAGGCGGGATCGCCTTGGATGCCCGAGCCCATCTTGTCGATCTCGTCGAGCATCATCACGCAGCCGCGCGAGCCGGCCTTGCGGATCGACTGGATGATGTTGCCGGGCAGGGCGCCGATATAGGTGCGGCGGTGGCCGCGGATCTCGGCCTCGTCGTGCACGCCGCCGAGGCTGGTGCGCACGAACGGCCGGCCGAGCGCCTTGGCGATCGATTGGCCGAGCGAGGTTTTGCCGACGCCGGGCGGGCCGACGAAGCACAGGATCGGCGCCTTGCCTTCCGGCGCCAGCTTGCGCACCGCCAGGTATTCGACGATCCGGGTCTTGATCCGCTCGAGGCCATAATGGTCGGCGTCGAGGATTTTGCGCGCCTCGGCGATGTCGATCGGTGGCACTTCCGGCGGCTTCCATGGCAGCTCGATCAGCCAGTCGAGGTAGGTGCGGATCATGCCGTATTCGGCCGAGGCGTCGGGCATGCGCTGCAGCCGGCGCAGCTCCTTCTTGGCCTGGGCCTGCACCTCTTCGGGCATGCCGGCGTCGTCGATCGCCTTCTCCAGCTCTGCGATCTCCGCGGCGTTGCCGCCGTCTTCGCCGAGCTGCTTCTGGATCGACGCCATTTGTTCGCGCAGCAGCATCTCGCGCTGCCGCTCGTCGATCGAGGCCTTGGTCTGGCGGCCGATCTCGGCCGAGAGCTTCAGCACCTCCAGCCGGTGGGCCAAGAGGCGCGAGACCTTGTCGAGCCGCGCCGACAGATCGAGCGTCTCCAGGATCTCCTGCTTCTCGGGCGGGGTGATGTCCATGTAGGCGGCGGCCAGGTCGGCCAGCGCCGCCGGCGACTGCGTGCCCTCGATCGCCAACCGTAGCTCCTGCGGAGCCTGCGGCAGCAGCGAGATCACCTCCAGCGACTGCTGGCGCAGCAGCAGGAAGCGCGCCTCGATGTCCGAACTGGTGGTCTGCGGCTCCGGCAGGTGCAGCCCGCGCGCGACCAGATAGGGCTGGCCGGGCACAAACTCGGTCACCCGGAAACGCTGCAGACCCTGGCAGATGATGTGGTTGGAGCCGTCCGGCGCGGTGACGTAGCGCAGGATGTTGGCGACCGTGCCGATCTCGCACATGCCATCGGGACCCGGCTCGTCGACGCTCGGGTCCTTCTGCAGCAGCACCAGCACCTGGCGCTGCTCGCGGATCGCCGCCTGCGCCGCCTGCACCGACAGGTTGCGGTTAATGGTGATCGGGAACACGATCTCCGGGAACAGCACGGTCTGGCGGACCGGCACGACGATCATGGCGTCAGCCGGCGCGCCGCCGGCGCGGGTTTCCACTTTAGGGGTCTCGACCTTCGGGGTTTCGACCGTGGGGGTCGGGGCCTGGATCGATTCAGCTGAAACGGAGTCGGTGGGGGGCGCCTGAACGGCGTCTTTGGGGGTCATGGCTATTGCGCCTTGGCAAGACTGATGACGAGGCAGCCGTGCGCCTCGGAACGGCGGACGTCGGAGTAACGTCCAGGTGGCAGCGGCACGCGCCGCTCGAAGCGGCCCTGTGGCAGCTCCAGTCGATGGATCACCGCCGTGCGCAGTTCGGGCGGCACCGCGCGCTGTCCGGCGATCACCAGCACACCGCCGTCGATCACCGCCTCCACTTTGGCGACGTCGACGCCGGGGAGGGCGGCCAGGACGAGCACCGCGTGCTCCGTTTCCAGCACATCGACCGGCGGCTCCCAGGCGATCTGGGCGCGGTGGCCCACCGGCTGGAACATCTGCTGATGCATCCGCTCGGCCTTGGCCAGCATCGAGAGCGCTTCGGACCACATCCAGTCGTGCTGATCGTTCGCCATGGCGCCCTTTCCTCGCTCCGGGTCGGATCGCCCGGTTCTCCCTAGGCCTTCGCATATGGTGACGGCTCGCGTCAGCCTGAAGGCGCTTGTCTCTGGTTCGAGGACCATCTAATTAGACAACCATCGAACTACAAGAGCCGCTCCCGCCAAGATGCCCGACGCCGATCTCGCCACCTTGCTGGCCTTCTTCAAGGTCATGGCCAATGAAAGCCGCCTGCGCATCGTCGGATTGCTGGCGGAGCGCGAACGCAGCGTCCAGGAACTCGCCGAGCTGCTGGAGCTGAAGGAGCCGACCGTCTCCCACCATTTGGCGGCGCTGAAGGCGCTGGGCCTGGTCAGCGCCCGGCCGGACGGCGTCACCCACTGGCACGCGCTGAAGCTGGAAACCCTGACCGAGCTCAACCGCGGCCTGCTCGACCAGGCGGGCGGCGTCTCCGTCACTCAAGAAGTGGCCGAACGGCACGGCGGCTGGGAAGCCAAGGTGCTGGCGAGCTTCCTCGACCCGCGCGGGCAGCTCACGACCATCCCCGCCAGCCGCCGCAAACGCCAGATCGTGCTGCGCTGGCTTGCCGAGCAGTTCGACGAGCGCCGCCGCTACCGCGAGGCCGAGGTCAACGAGCTGATCCAGCGCCGCCACTGGGACTGCGCCACCCTGCGCCGCGAACTGATCGGCTACGGCATGATGGCGCGGGAGGCTGGGATCTACTGGCGCTGCCCGGAGGCCGAGTGGCGGACAGCGCCGGAGGGGACGGGACGGGGATGAGGTCGAGCATCGGCACAAGGACACCAGCCGACAAGCGGACGTTCTCAACGGCAGAGAAGGGTGGATTGTGTTGAAAAACCCCAAAACCGGGGTCCTCAAAAAAACCGCCGAAATGCCTCGCCAAGTCGGATTCTGAGATCGCTGCCGGCGTAGTGGCGCTAGCGCGGCCGCCCACGGCAAAACCTCAAAAACTGGCTTCCCCAGGGTCCTTTTTCGAGAAGCCCGCCCACGGCCCTGATTTTTCGGGGTCGGGAGCGAAAATGGGGTTTTTCAACAGTATCGGTGGTGAGCTGCCGCAAGCCTCGACAGTCCCAACTATCGGCTTTGCGAACCGAAAGCGGCCGTTCAGCGAATACGCGGGCGCAACGGTAGCACCTCTTTCACGGTCAATTCGGTGGGCGGGGCGCCAGCTGCCGGAGCTCGACCGAGACCACCATGCGGGCGAGGCGCGCGCCGCGTTGGTCGCCTTCCACCACCAGCCGGTAGGGGCCCAGGCCGTCGGGGAGCGGCGCACCGTCGGCCTTGTCAGCCAGGATGATTTGATCCTTGCGCACCAGGGGATCGGTCTCGGCGAGGGCGACAGCCACGACGTAGCCGTCCTTGGCGGTGACGATCACGACGTCGGAGAGGTCGGCGCCCTTCAGCGCCTTGCCGGACGGGGCGCCGACGCGGGCCAGCAGGTCGGTGAGCGGCACGCCCTCGTAGATATGGATCTTGCCCTCGACACTGACGGTCAAGGTGACGTGCCGCATGGTGGCAAGGTCGGCTGGAGTGACGGTAGCGCTCTGGCCGGCGAGCCCCTTCAGCGCCAGACTCTGGGCGGCGGCGAGCCCGGGAGCGAGGATCAGCGCCAGGCTGAGTAACAGCGCGCGCCGCGCCGCAGCGCTCATCGGGCCGGCCTCGGTAGGACGATGAACCCGTACTTCCTGAACACCGCAGCCGCCTCCGGTCCCTGCAGATAGCCGAGAAATGAAGCGGCCTCGGCGTTGGCGGCGTTCGCCGTCAGCGCGCCGGGGTAGATGATCGGCGGATGGCTGTCATCGGGAAACAGGCCGACGATCCTGACCTTGGGTTCCACCTTGGCGTCCGTGTCATAGACGATCCCGAGCGGCGCCTCTCCTTGGGAGACAAAGAGCAGGGCGCCGCGGACATTGTCGGCCTGGGCTAGCTTGGGCTGCACCGCGTCCCAGACGCCGAGGGCGATCAGCGAAGCTTTGGCGTATTTTCCGGCTGGCACGTCGGGGGCCGCCACCGCCAGCCGCCCGTCGCCGACCGCCTTGGCCAGCTGCATGCCCTTCCCGATGCGGATGCGGATCTTTGAATCCGCCGGGGCGATCAGCGCCAGGTGGTTGGAGATCAGATCGCGTCGGGTCGCCTCCACGATCAGGTGGCGCTGCGCGACATAGTCCATCCAGTCCGTGTCGGCGGAGATGAACAGGTCCGCAGGCGCGCCCTGCTCGATCTGGCGCGCCAGCGCCGAGGAGGCGGCGTAGGAGAATCGCACCGGCTGGCCGGTCCTGGCGGTGTAGGCCGCGCCCTCCTCGTCGAGAACGTTCTTCAGCGAGGCGGCGGCGAAGACGGTGATCGGCGGCTGCGGCTGGGCGAGGGCGACCGAGGGCGCGGCGAGCAGCCAGGCGCCGAGCGCGGCCAGAAGCAGCCGGCGGGCGGGGTTGACGGTCATGGGTTCATTCCACGGCTAGGATGACGTGCGAGGCCTTGATCAATGCGGTGGCGGGCTCGCCGACGGCTAGTTCGAGCGCCTCGGCGCTGGCGTGGGTGATGGTGGCGGTGAGCGTCTTGCCGCTGCCGATGTCGAGGGTGACCTCGTCGTTCACCGCCCCTCGCTCGACGCGTGCCACCGTCCCGGTCAGGTTGTTGCGGGCCGAAGTGCGCAAGCCTTCCGCGCCTTTGGCGAGGATCACGAAGCTGGACTTAATGAGGGCGATGGCAGGCCGGCCTGGAGCGAGGCCAAGGGACTCGGCGCTCTGGCGGGTGATGACGGCCACGATCTGCGCGCCTTCACCGATATTCAGCACGACCTCGGCGTTGACGGCGCCGTCAATCACCCTGTCCACCACCCCTCGCAGGGCGTTGCGCGCGCTGGTCTTCATGCCGAGACTCCACAGCAGCGTATGCAAGGGCTGGCCCTCGCCGGCGAGGCGGCGTTCGAGGCTGGCGAGCACGTGAGCTATCTCCGCTTCCACCGCATGGAAGGCGGCGATCACCGCCCGGCCTTCGGCGGTCACCTCTGCGAAGCCGCCCTGGCGCCCGCCGGCCCGGGTCGTCACGAGCGGTGCGGCGGCGAGATTGTTCAGCGCCTGTACTGCGTCCCAGGCGCCCTTATAGCTCAGGCCTACCGCCTTGGCCGCGCCACTGATCGAACCATGGGCGCCAATCGCCTCCAGCAGCGCGATGCGCTCAGGGCCCACCGGACTGGCGACGCCTTTACGGAGCGATAGGCTGGCGGAGATCGCAGCGGCGGACGGCATGCGCGGACCTCAGGGGGCGAAGACGAGGGAGATCATTCGATCAGAACGCGAAACGACCGCCAATCGTCGGCGCAATGTTGCTGTTGAAGAAATAGGGGACACCGGGGCCGTGAGGGATGGCGATGGCCAAGCCACCGCTGACGTCGGAGTACGCAATACCGGAATAGACGTCGAAGCGCTTGGTGAAGTGATAGTCCGCATACAGCGAAACCTCATCGAGCGTGCCCGCGCAGGAACTGCGGAAACCGGCGACGGGCGAGCAGGTCGACGGAACACGGAAGTCGTTCTGCCCCTCATAGTAATATGACAGCGTGATATCGGTCTTGGTGTTGAGGGCGTATTTCACGCCCGTCCAGAAGACCTGCACAATCTTGGGAGAATCAAGATTGTCGTCTTCAACGCCGCTCAACAGATACCCGCCTTGGGCTGTTGCGCCGATGCCCAACGGATTCGCCGGGTTGGTATATCGGATGTACTCGTAGCCGCCGAAAAATTTGAGCGGATCCCAGACGTACTTCGCAGCGACCATGACGGCGGTGTTGTCAGTGACGATGCCATATTCGGTGTTGGCCGTTCCGATCAGATTGGCGCCATTGACGGGGTTCGTATTGATGCTGTCGAGCGTCGACTGATAGGGCGCCGAAAGACTCGCCGGCCCCAACAGGGGATTGAGCACGCTGATCGCTTGGTTGACGTGTTGGAAGACCACGTCGGCCGAGAACCTGCGATAGACCCCGCCGACGTCGAATCCATAGGCGGAGTTATGCGGCGCTTCGGGCGTGCAAGTGGCAGCCGTCCAAGCGGCGCTGGCGGAGAAGCACCCGCCCTGACCGTCGGCGAACTTGTACATCGCGCCGAAATGGACCGGGCCATACGTGAGCCGGTACTTCAGGGCGCTGTCCCACCTGGTGTCCTGAGTGTCGCCGCCGCCCGCCATCAGGCCGTTGTAGCCAATGAACGAAAAGGAATATGCGCCGCCAGCAGGATCGTAAGCCAGCATGGCATCGGTCCCGAGAGCCCGCTGGCGACCGACCGTCAGCGTGCCGAATAGTGTGGAGGATACGCCGACATAGAGCTCGTCGTTGAAGGCCTGGCCGGCGCGTGCGCCGTCTCCGGCGAACGTATACCTGGCCATTGGTAGGCCTGCGTCGGCGGTGTTGGTTGCCCCCAGGTTGGCGAGCTGGCCGGACTGCGGATTGATGCCGGTCGAAGCGTTGAACACAGCGAACCATCCCGGTAGCAACTCTTCCTTGCCCCTGATGCCGAGACCCGTCTGCGAGAGATTGTTCGGCGCGATCAGAAACTGCGAATGGTTGCCGTTCCGGTTGACCAGCGACTCGCCCTCATAGTTGTAGCCGCTTTCCGGCAAACCGTGGCTGACCCAGCCCACGCCCACGTCATACGTCCCGTAGATTGTGATGCCGCGCCAGGTCAGCGAGCCGGCATCCGCCTTTGGCCTCTCGGTGGCTGGCTGCTGGGCCTCGACTGTCTGAATTGACTGGACCTCCGGCCGGGTAGGAGTCGGGGTTTGCGCAACCTGTCCCTGTTGCAAGGCAGTGACTTCCGTCTGAAGCTCCTGGGACTTTGCGACAAGTTGCTGAACCTGTGCCTGCAACTGTTGAATTTGGGCGTCGCGTGGGTCCTGCTGCCGGTCTGGGTCCGCCAGCGCCACCGTAGAGCCGCCCGCCAGCAAGGTCGCGACCCAGACGGCCCGGCTGAACCCGGCCAAATCTAGAATGCTCGCCATCTATTCCCCCTCCGTGGGCGGCGCAACCTGACGTGCTGCCGACACCCCCACGTGTAGTCTAACTACATAACGTTGGGTGATGTAGTCCCCCTACATAACGGCAGGCAATCGAAGCCTGCGTCGTGACGATAGCGGTGAGGTCCGCTTGGCTTGGATCAGCTTATGCGCGGCTTTCGCCGCGACGGCGCACCTCGATCGCAACGTCCGCTCTTTCCAGACGAAACGGCCTCTGCGAAGGCGGGGAGCAAACGTCTCAGTTGGGTCCAGGCTGTCGTAAAAACAGCGACGCAGCTTAGTCTCGCACGTCGATACAGCCCTGGAGCCGTCGATGAAGCGGTTTGTCGAAGGAGAGGACCGACGGCAGGCGTATCTGCTGCCGGAGTCGCTGGACGACTACGTTAGCAAGGACAACCCGGTCCGGGTGGTTGAGGTCTTTATCGACGAGCTGGATCTTAGGGCGTTGGGGTTCGCGGGCGTGGAGCCGGCGTCGACTGGTCGGCCGGCGTATCATCCTTCGACCATGTTGAAGCTGTACCTCTACGGTTACCTCAACCGCCTGCAGTCCAGCCGCCGGCTCGAGCGTGAAGCGGGACGCAACGTCGAACTGATGTGGCTGACCGGGCGACTGGCGCCGGACTTCAAGACCATCGCCAACTTCCGGCGGGACAACGGTCCGGCGATCCGCGCGTCGTGCGCCCAGTTCGTGGCTCTGTGTCGCCGGATGAGGCTCTTCACCAAAGCGATCGTCGCGATCGACGGCAGCAAGTTCAAGGCGGTGAACAACCGCGACAAGAACTTCACCGTGGCCAAGGTCGCCAAGCGCCTGCAGCAGGTCGACGCCAGCATCGGCCGCTATCTGGCCGCCCTGGACCGTGCCGACCGCGAAGAGAGCGACGTCGCCGAGGCCGAGACCAGCCGCATCCAGGACAAGATCGCCGGCCTGCGCCGGCAGATGCAGGCCTTGAAGGCGATGGAGCGACGGGTCGAGGCCGCGCCAGACAAGCAGGTCTCGCTGACCGATCCCGATGCGCGCTCGATGGCGACGAGCAGTCGGGGTAGGGGCGTGGTCGGCTACAACGTGCAGACCGCGGTCGACGCCGAGCACCATCTGATCGTCGCGCACGAGGTGACCAATGTCGGTCACGACCGAACCCAGTCGGCGCCCATGGGCCTGAAGGCGAAGGCGGCGACGGGGTGCGAGGACCTCACCGCCCTGGCCGATCGCGGCTACTTCAACGGCGAGCAGGTGCTGGACTGCGAAGGGACCGGGGTTCTGCCCTGCATCCCCAAGACCGTATGGTCCAGCGAGGATGGCTTCTTCACCCGCCAGGACTTCGTCTACGACGCCGAGAACGATCACTACACCTGCCCGGCGGACCAGAAGCTGACCAAGGGGGCCGCGCGATCGGATCGCAAGGACGACATCGATATCTATCGCCACCTGACCGCCTGCTTCACCTGCCCGCTCAAGCCCAGATGCACACCGGACAAGCTCAAGCGGCTCAAGCGCTGGGAGCACGAAGACGTGCTCGACAAGATGCAGGCCAGGCTCGATCGGACGCCCGACGCCATGCTCGTGCGCCGGCAGACCGTCGAGCACCCGTTCGGCACGCTGAAGTTATGGATGGGAAGCGCCCACTTCCTGAGCAAGACCCTCGAAAAGTCCGAACCGAGATGAGCCTCCACGTCTTGGCCTACAATCTGAAGCGAATGATCCAACTCCTCGGCGTCCGGCCGCTGATGGAGGCCATCAGAGCCTGATCAGGCCGTGCGAGCCGTCGCCAAAGCTCAGTTCGACGGTGCTCTGCCGCCCCGACTGAACCCGATCCGTCAGTCGAATCGAATCCAGCGCGCACGTTTTTCCACGGCCTCGGTCGAAACTCCCCGTTGGCCGCGCCCCAGAAAGCTGCCCTTGGGCTGCCGTCCGTCATTGGTCCGGTCCAACTATTTCCTTCTTGATCGTCGCCTCTGGGCGGACGGTTATGGACCGTCTGAGACACAGAAAGGGATGCTCATGTTCTCACCGAAATTCGCCATGACCCTGCGGTCGTCCCTAATCGCGCTCAAGCAAGACCGCGCGCCGGGCCCATCTGTCGTCGCCATCACCCAGGTGCTGCAGGCGCTGTCCGACGAGCTCAATCACCTCGCGCCGATCTCGCTGTCGAGTTCCGGTTCGGAGATCCAGATCGCATCCGGGCCTGCCGCCTTGACGCTGAAATCCGACGGCACTGTCGCTATCACCGGCAGCACGGTGAGCATCAACGCCACCCGGGACGTAGCGGTCAAGGCGACCGGCGACGTAGTTATCAAGGGGCAGAGAGTGACAACCAACTAGGCTCAGCCAAGCGCCGCGTCGAACCGGGGGCGCAGCGACGTCTCGCTGAGCGGCTGACGGCCATTTTGGGGAGCACGGCCGTCGGACATCGCCAATGTCCGAGATGGTCGAAACTCCGCGTTGGTGTCACGGCCGCAAGCGGAACTTGGCAGCGAACCCGCTGCGAACGCAGACCTTGCGTCAGTCCTTCGAGTCGCCAGACGGTCTGTCCGTGACCGTTCCGACCAGCGTGACGAGGCGCGCCAGAAAGGTCGCCGGATAAAGCTGGCCGATGATGGCCTCCAGGTTGGCCAGGCTGCGCAGGAAAGGGTGCACGGGCGCGATGTCGCCAAAACCCTCGGTGGTAAGCGAGGAGAGGCTGAAATAGAGCAGTTCGCCGAGGTTGCCGCTTTGCGTACGCGACAGCCCTGTGAACGCCGGGTGCAGGTAAAGAGCCGCGAGGCGGTAGACGCTGGCGAAGATGAGCCCGATGTACAGATAGAGGATCACCGCTCCGAGAATGCGGTGCACATTGATGCGGCCGGCGCCGAATGCAGCGTGCGCCACCGTCACGGATACGGCGAGGTCGAACGCGATCGTCAAAGACAGGCTGAGCGTAAGAGTCGCGTCCCCGGCCACGCCGTTGTGCAAGGCGATGATGCTTGCGAGTGAAACGGTGAAGGTGAGTGCGACCGCGGCCCCGAGCATCAGATGGCGCGTGACCATAAGCACCGCGATGGCGGCCAGCGCGAAGCGAAGCGCCTCGACCGTCTCAGAGGTGAACGGGCTCGCGCCGGCCAGCGGAGCGATCACGAACATGACCGTCACCTGCAGCGCCAGGATCACGCTCAAGCCAGCGTCGCGATGCCGTTCGCGCCAATCATGAAGCCGAGGGAAGGAGATTCCCGCGATTACGATCCCATCGGAATTCGTCCGATCCTTCGCCATCGGCGTGGTTCCTCCCCCGGCCGCCCAACCGTTGAACATGCGGGGCCGAACACCGTCAATCGGACGTCTAACTCCCGCGTAGGGAGGCCCTGACAGCTCCGCCAGCTGGGCTACGCGAGCTTCGCCGTCGCTAGACCGATGCCGGAAGTCACGAAGGTCTGCTCATGATGCTGTGGACGGCACTCCACCACCCGCGGGAGCATAGCTTCTGCAAGCAGGAGGAGGAGTGCGATGGGTCAGGTGGTTAGGATCGGTCTGGATTTGGCCAAGTCGGTTTTCCAGGTCCACGGGGTAGACGAGGCGGGCGAGATCGTGGTGCGGCGCAAGCTACGGCGATCTCAGCTGCTGGCCTTCTTCGCCAAGCAGCCGGCGTGTCTGGTGGGGATGGAGGCCTGCGCCTCGTCGCACCATTGGGCGCGGGAGCTGATCGCGCTCGGGCACAGGTGAAGCTGATGCCGGCGCAGTACGTGAAGCCCTACGTCAAGCGCAGCAAGAACGACGCGGCTGAC
>Ga0302314_10006294_pt1 | contig 21547 bp, 18 predicted proteins | sample III_Palsa_N2_3_FD_200533 | JGI IMG/M metagenome (GOLD analysis project Ga0302314, IMG submission 200533) | Peat permafrost microbial communities from Stordalen Mire near Abisko, Sweden - III_Palsa_N2_3 | ecosystem: Environmental > Terrestrial > Soil > Palsa > Peat permafrost | place: Sweden...
TATTTCGGATTGACCGGCCAGACCATGAATGGTCCCGACGCGATCCATGCGCGTTTTGCCGACGCTGTCGTGCCATCGGCCCAATTGCCGACCCTGCGGGAGGCCCTCACCAGGGTTCGTCCCGGCACGGCGTTCCCTGAAATCAAGCTGCTGATCGACGGCTTCGCGACCGGCGAGACCTCAGGTCCCGTGGCCGCGATGCAGCCGAGCATTGATGCCTGGTTCGCCCATGACCGCATCGAAGACATCGTCGCGGCCCTGCAGCGCGACGGCTCGGAACTGGCCCTATCGACGCTAAAGACATTGAACGAAAAATCGCCGCGCGGCATGGTGGTGACGCTGAAGCTGTTGCGGCTGGCGCGGCGCTCGTCCTCGCTGGAGCAGTGCCTGGTGCGGGAATATCGCGCGGCGCTGGCAGTATTCGCCAGCGACGATTTTCGTGAGGGTGTGCGGGCCGCCGTGATCGACAAGGACCGCAATCCGCGGTGGTCGCCCGCCAGAATCGAGGATGTGACGCCCGAGATGGTAGGGCCTTACTTCGCGGAGATCGGCGTCGACGAACTCAAATTCAATCAACCAAAATAGAAACGCGCAAAATACAGCGCGCTGCGAGCGGAGGGAATCTGAGATGGCCAATATCGCATTCATCGGCCTCGGCAATATGGGCGGACCGATGGCCGCCAATCTGGTCAAGGCCGGTTACAAGGTGACCGCGTTCGATCTGATGGAGGCCTCGCGCAACCAGGCGAGAAGCGACGGCGCCTCGATCGGCGAAAGCGCTGCCGGCTCGGTCAAGGGCGCGGATGTCGTCATCACCATGCTGCCGGCCGGCAAGCACGTGCTGTCGGTGTGGGGCGATGTGATTTCGTCGATGGGCAAGGGCGCGCTCATCATCGATTGCTCGACCATCGACGTCGAAAGCGCCAAGCAGGCGCATGCGCTGGCGGCCAAACATGGCATCGCCTCGGTCGATGCGCCGGTGTCGGGCGGTACCGGCGGCGCCAAGGGCGCGACCTTGACCTTCATGTGCGGCGGCGAGGACAAGGCGTTTGCCGCGGCAAAGTCCGTGCTGGAAAACATGGGTAAGAAGATCGTGCATTGCGGTGGCGCCGGCGCGGGGCAGGCGGCGAAGATCTGTAACAACATGATCCTCGGCATTTCCATGATCGCGGTCAGCGAGGCGTTTGCGCTCGCCGAAAAACTCGGCCTGTCGCACCAAGCGTTGTTCGACGTCGCCTCGACCTCGTCGGGGCAATGCTGGGCGTTGACGTCCTATTGCCCGGTGCCGGGCCCGGTGCCGACTTCACCCGCCAACAATGACTACAAGCCCGGCTTTGCCTCGGCGCTGATGGTGAAGGATCTCACGTTGGCGCAGGACGCTGCCAAAGCCGCCGGCGCGGCAACCCCGCTCGGCAAGCAGGCGCAGGAAATCTACCGGGCGTTCGACGCGGCCGGACATGGCGGGGTCGATTTTTCCGGGATCGTTCAGCACGTCCGCGGCCTTGCCGGGAAGGTGTGAAACGCCATGACCACATTCCAGGATGCGCGTGCCTTCCTGCTCAAGCATCGCACCGATTACGACGCGGCCGTAAAGGGATTCCGCTGGCCTGAGCCTGCGCCGTTCAACTGGGCGCTGGACTGGTTCGATGCCGAGCTGGCGCACAATGCCGACAGCCGGGATCGCCCGGCGCTGTGGATTGTCGATGCCGGCAGCAACCGCGAAACAAAATTATCGTTCGCGGCGTTGTCGCGCCGCTCCAATCAGGTCGCGAATTTCCTGCGCGCCCAGGGCCTGAAGCGCGGCGATCATCTGCTGCTGTTGCTTGGCAACGTCGTGCCGCTCTGGGAAACCATGCTGGCGGCGATGAAACTCGGCGTGGTGGTGATCCCCGCGACCACGTTGCTGACCCCGGATGAGTTGCGGGACCGGCTCGATCGCGGCCGCGCCAGGGTCGTCGTCGCGTCGCAGGATCAGGTTGCGAAATTCGCCGGCCTCGGCGGCGATCATCTGGTTCGCATGGTCGTCGGCGCATCGTCGAGCCACCAGGGCTGGCTGCCGTTCGAACAAGCCGCGACGTTTCCGGAAAGTTTTACGCCTGACGGACCGACCCAGGCCGAAGACCCGATGCTGCTGTATTTCACCTCCGGCACCACCGCAAAACCAAAGTTGGTGCGGCACAGCCAGCGCAGCTACCCCGTCGGCGGTCTCTCGACGATGTACTGGCTCGGCCTGCAGCCCGGCGATGTTCATCTGAACATTTCCTCGCCGGGATGGGCCAAGCACGCCTGGAGCTGCTTCTTCGCGCCCTGGAATGCCGGCGCCACGGTGTTCGTGGTCAATCAGCCGCGCTTCGACGCCAAGGGATTGCTGGCGACCATCGGCCGCTGCGGCGTCACCACGCTTTGCGCGCCGCCGACGGTGTGGCGGCTGTTCATCCAGGAGAAGCTTGCGACCTTCAAGGTCTCCTTGCGTGAAGTCTGCGGCGCCGGCGAGCCGCTCAATCCCGAAGTGATCGATCAGGTCAAGGCGGCCTGGGGGCTGACGATCCGTGACGGCTATGGCCAGACCGAGACCACGGCGCTGGCCGGCAATTCGCCGGGGCAGAAGGTGAAGATCGGGTCGATGGGCCGGCCGCTGCCGGGCTATCGCGTGCAGATCACCGATAATGACGGTCACGTCACCAAAGAGGGCGAGGTCAGCCTGCTGCTCGGGGCTGACCGGCCCGCGGGCCTGATGCAGGGCTATCAAGGCGACGACGGCAAATTAAGCGGCGCCGACGGCGATCTCTATCGCAGCGGCGACGTGGTGTTCGCCGATGACGAGGGTTACCTCACCTTCGTCGGCCGCTCCGATGACGTCTTCAAATCGTCGGACTACCGCATCAGCCCGTTCGAGCTGGAAAGCATTCTGCTGGAGCACGAAGCGGTCGCGGAGGCCGCGGTCGTGCCCAGCCCCGATCCGATCCGGCTGGCGATCCCCAAGGCCTATGTGCTGCTGGTGTCCGGCACGGAACGCTCGGCGCAAACCGCGCTGTCGATCTTCCTGCATCTGCATGCGCGGCTGGCGCCGTTCAAGCGCATCCGCAAGATCGAACTGGTGACCGAATTGCCGAAGACGATTTCCGGCAAGATCCGCCGCGTCCAGCTGCGCCGGCTGGAGCACGATAATGACCGCGGCGATGCGCTGCGCGGGCAGGAATTTCGCGAAGAGGATTTTCCGGAGCTGCAAAAGGTGCGAGCGGCCGGATCGACGGAGAATAACTGAATGAATGAAGTCTGGAAGAAGCCGCCGATTTCGCTGGATGCCTACCAAAAAATGGTCGGCCATGAAGTCGGGGTGTCGTCATGGCATGTGGTCGATCAGAAGCGGATCGACGTCTATGCCGACGTGATCGAAGATCACCAGTTCATCCACGTCGATCCCGAACGTGCCAGGGCGGAAACCGCGTTCGGTACCACGATCGCACACGGCTTCCTGACGATGTCGCTGATGAGCATCATGTCCTATGAGGTGATGCCGGTGATCTCGGGCACGACGATGGGCGTCAATTATGGCTTTGACAAATTGCGCTTCATCTCGCCGGTGCGCTCGGGCTCGCGGGTCCGCGGGCGCTTCACGCTGGCGGAAGCCAGGCTGCGCAAGCCTAAGGAATTGCAGTCGCGCACCAGTGTCACCGTTGAAATCGAGGGCGAGGACAAGCCCGCGCTGGTGGCCGACTGGATCGGCCTGATTTACTTCGCCTGAGAGTAGGCCGTCATGGCCGGGCTTGTCCCGGCCATCCACGTCTTGCTTAATGCAACGACCAGGAAAGACGTGGATGCCCGGCACAAGGCCGGGCATGACGAAAGAAACTACATTCAGGAAGCTTACGCATGACAATCAGATTTGACGGACGCGTCGCTATCGTCACCGGCGCGGGCAATGGCCTTGGACGAGCCCACGCTTTGGGGCTTGCGAGCCGTGGCGCCAAAGTCGTGGTCAACGATTTCGGCGGCGCCCGCGACGGCAGCGGCGGATCGCTGACCCCGGCGGAAGCCGTGGTCGAGGAAATCCGCAAAGCCGGCGGCGTCGCCATGGCTGACGGCGCCGATGTTTCGAACTTCACACAGGTCAAGGCGATGGTGGATCGCGCGACCAAGGAATGGGGCAGCGTCGATCTGCTCTGCGCCAATGCCGGCATCCTGCGCGACAAATCGTTTGCGAAAATGGAGGTCGCCGACTTCGCCAAGGTGCTCGATGTGCATCTCGTCGGCACCTTTTATTGCTGCAAGGCGGTGTGGGACGGCATGCGCGAGCGCAATTATGGCCGCATCGTCGTCACCACGTCGTCGTCGGGCCTCTACGGCAATTTCGGCCAGGCCAATTACGGCGCGGCGAAAACCGGGATGGTCGGCCTGATGAATGTGCTGGCCGAGGAAGGCCGCAAGAACAACATCCGCGTCAACACCATCTCGCCGACGGCTGCGACGCGGATGACGGAGGAATTGCTGCCGCCGCAGGCGCTGACGCTGATGCGGCCGGAGGCGATTACGCCGGCGGTGGAATTCTTGCTCAGCGAGGACGCGCCGACCCGCACCATCATGGGCGCCGGCGCGGGGTCGTTCGCGGTGATCAAGATCATGGAAGCCGAAGGCGTCAACTTGGCCCAATCCGACTGGACCCCCGACGCCATCGCGGCGCATTTCGCCGAGATCAGCGACATGTCGAAGGCGAAAGCCCTGCAAGGCGCGTTCGAACAGACCCAGAAATACGTGGGGCAGGCTGCGGCGAGGGCGGGGGTTAAGTTGTAGTCGCGCTACCGCGCAATAATCACCTCGTCATGGCCGGGCATAGCCGTCCGAAGGACGGCGTCGCTTCCGCTCGCCTATGCCCGGCCATCCACGTCTTTGAGCCTCACAAGAAGCAAGACGTGGATGCCCGGGACAAGCCCGGGCATGACGATTGTTTTTGCCGCTCGCGAATCCAGCTTACACTCGCGTTATGTCTTCACTTCCCACAAATGAAGTCGCCATCATAGGCGCCGGACCCGCCGGGCTGATGGCGGCTGAGGTGCTGGCCAACGGGGGCGCCAGCGTCATTGTCTATGATTCAATGCCATCCGCCGGGCGCAAGTTCCTGATGGCGGGGCGTGGCGGCCTCAACCTGACCCATAGTGAGCCGCTGCCGCAGTTCCTGGCGCGTTACGGCAGCGCGATGCCGCATCTCAGAGCCGCGATTGAGGCGTTTCCGCCGCGGGCGTTGCGCGAATGGAGCGAGGCATTGGGGCAGCCGACGTTTGTCGGTTCCAGCGGAAGGATTTTCCCGCAAGCATTCAAGGCCTCGCCGCTGCTGCGCGCGTGGCTGCGGCGCCTGGACGCCAGCGGCGTGCGGTTCGCGTTGCGCCACCGCTGGACCGGCTGGGATGCGCACGGGCCTCTGTCGTTCCAGACACCCGATGGTACGCATGCCGTTGAAGCAAGTGCGACCGTACTCGCACTCGGGGGCGCAAGCTGGCCGCGGCTCGGGTCCGACGGGGCGTGGGTGGATATGCTTGGGGCGAAGGGCGTGACGATCACGCCGCTGCAGCCCGCCAATTGCGGGTTCACCGTGGCCTGGTCCGATATCTTCCGCGACCGCTTCGAAGGCCATCCGCTGAAGGGCGTGGTGCTGTCGTCCGGCACGCACACCGTGCGAGGCGAAGCCGTCATCACGCGCGCCGGCATTGAAGGCGGCGCGATCTATGCGCTGTCGGCCGACTTGCGCGAGGCTGTCTCGGGCTCAGGGCAGGCGACGCTGCGCATCGCGCTACGGCCCGATCTCGACCGAAGCGATCTGGCCGCGCGACTGGCAGCGCCGCGGGCCAAGCAGTCATTTTCAAACTGGCTGCGCAAGGCGGTGCATCTGTCGCCGGTCGGCATCGGATTGTTGCAGGAAGCGGCGGTGGCCTCGGGCGTTTCGCTGTCATCGCTCGCGGCCGCTGATCTCGCCGGATGGATCAACGCAGTGCCGGTTCAGCTCAATGGCGTCGCCCCGATCGCGCGGGCCATCTCCACTGCCGGCGGGATCGCGTTCGATCAACTCGATGACGGCTTCATGATCCGCCGGTTGCCCGGCATCTTTGCGTCAGGCGAAATGCTCGACTGGCAGGCGCCGACCGGCGGCTATCTGCTGCAGGCCTCTTTTGCCACCGGCGCTGCGGCGGGCAGGGGCGTGTTGAGGTGGCTCGGATTGTAGGATGGGTTTCGCTTCGCTCTACCCATCCTACGGGATGCGCCTATCTCAATTTCCCCCGCGCCGCCACCGGCAGCGTGCCGATGATCTCGTCGCCGCGCACCATCACCACTTCGTCCATCATGTTGACGACGACGCAGACATGGTTGGGCACGATCCGCACGACGTCGCCGACATTGGGCCGGGTGTTGCTGCGCGCGAGATCGAGGAATCCATGTTCCTCGGCAAAGCGTGCGATCTTGGCCTCGGGGTGTTCGAGGATCAGGCCGTGGCCTTCGAGGCCGCCGCCGGTATCTGATGTCAGCGTCTTGGAGCCGGCGTCAAGGATGCCGCGATCCGGGCCGGCGCGGCTCACCACGGTCGAATAGATGTTCAGCGCGCAGTCGTCCCAGTCGGCCACGCCAGCCGCGACCTGCATGCGGTCGTTGTAGATGTAGGTGCCGGGCCGGTGCTCGGTGGCGCCCTTGAGCTTGCCGACATTCTTGAGGTTTGGGGTGCCGCCGGTCGAGACCATCGTGGCCTCGAGCCCGTGTTGACGGATACCCGCCAAGGCCTCGTCGAAAAATCTCTGCGCGTCGGCCCAACCGGTCTCGGTCGGATACAGCATGAAGCCTGCGAATATCAGGCCCTTTGAGGCCGCGATCTCGCGCGCGAGCGCGATCGCCTCGGCCGGGGTTTCGACGCCGGCGCGCTTGCGGCCGGTGTCGCATTCGACCACCACCGACAGCGGGCGGCCGGAGATCACTGCCGCCTGCGGCAGGCCCGCGATGACCACCGAATTGTCGGCGGCGACGGTCATGTTGGCCTTGGCCTGCAATGCGGCCAGTCGGGCCATCTTCTCGTCGCCGATCAGATTGTAGCTGATCAGGATGTCATCGATGCCGGTCTCCGCCATCACCTCGGCCTCGCCGAGTTTCTGGCAGGTGATGCCTTTCGCGCCGGCGGCGATCTGCATCTTGGCCAATAGTGGGCTCTTGTGGGTCTTGATGTGCGGTCGGTTGGCAACCCCGGCGGCATCGCAGGCAGCCTGGATCCGCGCGATGTTGCGCTCCACGCGTTCCATGTCGATCACGGCGGCGGGCGTGCCGTATTCGCGGGCAATGCGGGCGGCGAGGGGTGTGGTCATCGGTCAGGCGCTCTCTATCTCTTCGCGTAATACTTCCAGCTCGAGCCACTTGTCCTCGGCTTCCTGCAATTCCTTCTGCGCTGACGTCAGCGCCGCCGAGGCCTGGTCGAACTTCTTGCGATCCTTCTTGTAGAGGTTGGGATCGTCGAGGAACCGTTGCTGCTTGGCGATTTCGGCCTGCAGCTTCGCCATGGTCTTTGGCAGTGTTTCCAAAGCGTGCTTCTCGTTGAAATTGAGCCGGCGTTTCGCTGCCCCTGATGATGTTGCGGCCTTGGTCTCCTTGCGGTCGCCGGCGGCGGTCTTCGCGGCCTCGCGCTTTAAGTCCGCGCCGCGCTGCTTGAGCATGTCGGTATAGCCGCCGGCATATTCGGTCCACACGCCGTTGCCCTCCGGCGCGATCACCGAGGTCACCACGCGGTCGAGGAAGTCGCGGTCATGGCTGATCAGGATCACGGTGCCTTCGTAATCACCGAGCATTTCCTCCAGGACGTCGAGGGTTTCGAGATCGAGGTCGTTGGTCGGCTCGTCCAGCACCAGCAGATTGGAAGGCTTGGCCAGCGCGCGCGCCAGCATCAGCCGGCCGCGCTCACCGCCGGACAGCACTTCGAGCGGCGTGCGCATCTGCTCCTGCGCGAACAGGAAGTCTTTCATGTAGCTGACCACGTGCTTCGGCTTGCCGCCGACCATCACGTTGTCGCTGCCGCCGCCGGTCAGGGCGTCGGCCAGGGTCGATTTCGGATCGAGGCTTTCGCGGTGCTGGTCGAGCGTCGCCATTTCGATATTGGCGCCGAACCGGATGGTGCCGCTGTCGGGCGGTTTGCCTCCGGTCAGCATTTCGATCAGCGTGGTCTTGCCGGCGCCGTTCGGCCCGACGATGCCGATGCGGTCGCCGCGTTGCACGCGGATCGAGAAATCGTCGACGATCTTGCGGTCGCCATAGGTCCGGCCGATCCCCTTGGCTTCGATGATCAGCTTGCCCGATTTATCCGCTTCGGAGGCGGCGAGGTTGGCATTGCCGGCAGCGCCCCGATAGTCCCGCCGCTGCTCGCGCAGCGCGTAGAGATTACCGAGCCGCTTGACGTTGCGCTTGCGGCGGCCGGAAACGCCGTAACGCAGCCAATGCTCCTCGTTGACGATTTTGCGGTCGAGCTTGTGCTGATCGCGCTCTTCCTCCGCCAGCACCTCGTCGCGCCAGGCCTCGAACGCGGAAAAACCGCGATCGATCTGCCTGATCTGGCCGCGATCGAGCCATGCGGTCGAGCGCGACAGGTTGGACAGGAAGCGGCGGTCATGGCTGATGATTACCAGCGCGCTGCGGCGGCTGCCAAGCTCGCCTTCCAGCCATTCGATGGTGGTGAGATCGAGATGGTTGGTGGGCTCGTCCAGCAGCAGGATGTCGGGCGATGGCGCCAGCACCCGCGCCAGCGCCGCGCGTCGGGCCTCGCCGCCGGATATATGCGCGGGGTCTTCGTCGCCGTGCAGGCCGAGCTGTTCCAGGACATAGCTGGCCTGATAATGGTCGTCGCCCGGCGCGAGGCCGTCTTCGACATAGGCCAGCGTCGTCGCAAAACCGGTAAAATCCGGCTCCTGCGGCAGATAACGCACGGTGGCACCGGGCTGCACGAAGCGGCTGCCGCTGTCGGGTTCGACGAGGCCCGCCGCGATCTTCAGCAGCGTCGATTTGCCCGAACCATTGCGGCCGATCAGGCAGACGCGCTCGGAGGTCGATACCGATAGCTCGACACCCGACAATAGCGGCGTGCCGCCGAAGGTCAGCGCGATGTCTTTCAACTGGATCAGCGGAGGCGCCATAGGCTCACTTCAATCTTGTTTGACGGCAGGCTGCGTGGCCTGCTGGCGCTGAATGCGGCGAATGGTCTGATCGAGCGCCGACAGGAATGCCGAGCGGTCGCGCGACGCGAACGATCTCGGGCCGCCGGTGATCTCACCGGACGAACGCAGATCGGTCATCAGATTACGAACCGCCAAGGTCATGCCGATCGATTGTTCCGTGAACGGCTTGCCGTTCGGTGCGATTACCTCGGCGCCGGCTTTGACGCAACGGCTCGCCAGCGGGATATCCGATGTAATCACGATATCGCCTTTGCCGGCGCGTTCCGCAATCCAGTCATCGGCGGCATCCATGCCGGAACCGGCGGCGATGCGCTCGATCATCGGGTCCTGCGGCACGCGAATAAAATTGCCGGCGACCACGCTGACGGGCAATTCGTGCCTGGCGGCGACGCGATAGATTTCGTCTTTGACCGGGCAGGCGTCGGCGTCGACATAGATGCGGGTGGTGGTCAAATCGGGCGTCATCGGTTGGGGTTGGCGGGGGTTCGCCTTCGTGCCGGGTGGTACTCCATCGGATGCGAAAATGCGAGGGAAACACCGGATCGAACCGGCTTGCCACGGCACTTTGTTCGCGTAGGATCGTGACCGAAAAATAGCCGAAATCAGGGAACAGGCATGGCAAGTCCGCTCGAAACCTACCGCGTCTCGGCCTACAACACCTCCAAGCAATCGGAAAACAAGATTCACGACGACGCCGTGGCGCGGAAGTTCGGATTCAGCGGCGGGCTGGTGCCCGGCGTCGATGTGCTGGCCTACATGATCCATTTGCCGGTGGCGAAATGGGGCCGCGCCTTTCTCGAGCGCGGCTTGATCGAGGCCCGCTTCACCAAGCCGGTCTATGATGGCGAATTCGCCGACGTCACGGCCAGCGAAAGCAATGGCGTGCTGTCGATCGAGGTCGAAAGCAAGGGTGAGCATTGCGCCACCGGCACCGCGTCGCTGCCGGCCTCGGTGCCCTCATTCTCGCTGTCGGATTACAACGACACGCCAGCTGTGACCGAACGGCGGCCTGTGAATGCCAAATCCTACGAACCCGGCAAGTGGCTCGGCAGTGCGCCACGTGCCTGGGCCGGCGAAGCGGCAAAGGAATATCTGACCGACATACGCGAAGCCGATCCGATCTATGCCCGCGAGGGGTTAGGTCATCCCGGTATGTTGCAAAAGGTGATGAACAAGGTGCTGGTCGACAGTGCGATTCTCGGCCCCTGGATCCACGTCGGCAGCCGGATGCAGCTGTTATCGGCGGGCAACGCCGGCGATGAAATCACCGCGCGGGCGAAAGTGATCGGCAACTACGAAAAGAAGGGCCACCTTTTCGTCGAGCTCGATGCGCTCGTGGTAGCCAACGGCAAGACGCCGCTGGCGCATTGCCATCACATCGCGATCTACCAGCCGCGCGAGCAGGCGGCGGCGTAGGACATCGACGCGCATCGTGCATTTCAGCTTCGTCATGGCCGGGACAAGCCCGGCCATGACGTAAAGAAACTGCCTACGCTGCCTTCGCCTTCTTCGCGTCCTGGATCGTGCGCCAGACCCGTTCCGGTGTCAGCGGCATATCGATATGGGAAATGCTGTATTCGGAGAGCGCGTCGAGCACGGCATTGACGAGGCAGACGAGGCTGCCGGCGCAGCCGGCTTCGCCGCAGCCCTTGGTGCCCAGCGGGTTGGACTTGGCCGGCGACGGATGATCGCCGACTTCCATCAGCGGAATGTCACCCGCGCGCGGCATCGCGTAGTCCATGAACGAGCCGGTAATCGGCTGGCCGTTGTCGTCGTAGCTGACCTCTTCCATCAGCGCCTGGCCGATGCCCTGTGCGACCCCGCCATGCAACTGGCCCGCGACGATCATCGGGTTGACGACGGTGCCGAAGTCATTGACGCCGGTATAGCGCACGACCTGCACGATGCCGGTTTCGGGATCGATCTCGACTTCGGCGACGTGGCAGCCGTTCGGGAAGGTCGACGGCGTTTCCTTAGAGTTATGATCGACGTCGAGCGAGGAGGGCACGCCCTCAGGCATCTTGCCGTCGCGGGTCCGCTGCGCCAGCTCCATGATGTCGATGCTGCGGTCGGTGCCGGCGATGGTGAAGCGGCCATTGGCGAATTCGATATCGCCTTCGGAGGCTTCCATCAGATGCGCGGCGGCCTGCTTGCCCTTGGCGACAACCAGCGCTGAGGATTCGACGATCGCCTGACCGGTCGCGGTGATCGAACGTGAGCCACCGGTGCCGTTGCCGAAGCGCACGAGGTCGCTGTCGCCCTGTTCGAGCGTGATCTTCTCGAAGGGGACGCCGAGTTGCGCCGAGAGCACCTGCGCGAACGGCGTCGCGTGGCCCTGGCCGTAATCGAGCGTGCCGGTGGTCAGTTTCACCGAACCGTTAGGCTCGAACGTGATCTTGCCGAGTTCACCGCTCGGGGGGGCGGTGACTTCGAGATAGGAGCCGACCGCGATGCCGCGGAGTTTGCCGTTCTTGCGGCTTTCCTTTTTGCGCTTGGCGAAATTGGCGTGGTCCGAAATTTCCAGCGCCTTGTTGAACACGCCCTGGAAGTCGCCGCTGTCGTAGGTGACGCCGGACGCCGCGGCGAACGGCAGTTGCGCCGGCTTGATGAAATTGCGCTTGCGCAAGGTGAGCCGGTTGATGCCCATTTCCTCGGCGGCGCGGTCGATCAGGCGCTCCATGTAATAATTGGCTTCGGGCCGTCCGGCGCCGCGATAGGCCCCCATCAGCGTGGTGTTGGTCAGCACCGTCTTGATGTCGACGCCAAGCAGCGGCGTGCGATAGACGCTGGCGAGATTCTTTCCGGTGTTGAGCGACAAGGGTCCCGGCGACACGCCGCTGATATAGGCGCCGAGATTGCCGTAGCCGCTGAGGCGAACCGCGAGAAACTTGCCCTCGGCGTCGAGCGCGAGCTCGGCATGGATGATCTGGGCGCGGCCCTGGCTGTCCGACAGGAAGCTGGTCGAGCGCTCGTCGGTCCATTTGACCGGCCGGCCCAGCGCCTTTGCCGCATGCAGGATGCAGGTATATTCGGGATAGCTGATGTTCTTCATCCCGAACGAGCCGCCGACATTGGCGGTCAGGATGCGAACCTTCTCAGCCGGAACATTCAGGATCTTGGCCAGCGTCGCCCGGTTGCCCGACACACCCTGGGTCGGAACCTGGATAGTGAACCGCTCGCTGGTCTTGTCGTACGCGGCAAGGGCGACCCGCGGCTCCATCGACACCACGGCGACGCGGGTGTTGACGATATCGAGCTTGGTCACGTGGGCGGCGCCGGCAAACGCCGCATCGATCTTGGCGGCATCGCCATAGTGATAGTCCAGCGCGACATTGTTCGGGATGTGGTCATAGAGCTGCGGCGCGCCGGGCTTGGTGGCTTCCTCGGCATTGGTCACCGCGGGCAGCGCATCGATGTCGAGTTCGACCGCTTCCGCGGCGTCGCGGGCCTGCGCCAGCGTTTCGGCCACGACAAAAGCCACGGGGTCACCGACATAGCGCACCTTGTCGGTCGCCAGCGCCATGCGGTTGGTTTGCAGCAAGGGTGAGCCATCGCGGCTCTTGAGCGGCAGGCCGCAGGTGAAGGGCCCGTAATTCGCCGAGGCGAGGTCCGCCCCGGTCCAGACGCCGAGCACGCCCGGCATGGTTTTGGCGGCCGAGGTGTCGATGCCGCGAATGATCCCGTGGGCGTGGCTGGAGCGCACGATCCAGGCATAGACCTGCTCTGGCAGGCTGAAATCATCGGTGTATTTGCCCTTGCCCCGCACCAGGGTGTCGTCTTCCTTACGCCGGACCGGCTGCCCGACCCCGTATTTTTGCAGTGCGATAGCGTTTTCTAACGACGACCGAGACGTATGATCTTGCATGTAAAGGACCTGAAATGCCGGCTTTTGCGCGATTTTGCAGCGTCTACCCCAGATAAAGCAGCAAAACCCGAACGACAACGCCTGATTGGGTATGGTCCTATGCTGCTCGCTGTTGCGCCCCGGGCCGGCGCTGCTAAAGTTTCCGTGAACGGAAATCCTCGCCGGCCCTGATCGGCCGCGGAAAGACATTTTGATGAACGACGATACGCGGCTTCGCGACGGCTCCGGGCCGCGCGAAAGCCCGCAAGAATCGGTCGCGGTGGCAGGCCAGATCTTGTCGGGCCAAAGCTTCCTGGAAGCCGGCCATTTGCCGGCTGCCGGAACCGGCGTCTATGCCGCGCTCGACCTCGGCACCAATAATTGCCGGCTGCTGATCGCCTGTCCCTCGGGCGATAGCTTTCGCGTGGTAGATTCGTTCTCCCGGATCATCCGGTTGGGCGAGGGAATCTCGGCGACCGGCTGTATCAGCGACGCCGCGATCGAGCGCGCCATTGCCGCGCTGAGCATTTGCCGGGACAAGATCCAGTCCCGGAAAGCCGGGCGGCTGCGGCTGATCGCGACCGAAGCCTGCCGCGCGGCCAGCAACGCCAGTGGTTTTCGCGATCGCGTCGCGGCTGAGACCGGCATTCGATTAGAGGTGATCGACCGCGAGACCGAAGCCGCGCTCGCGGTGCTCGGTTGCTCGCCGCTGCTCGATCCAAATGGGCGCGGCGCCATCCTGTTCGACATCGGCGGCGGATCGACGGAACTGGTCCGGATCGAGCATGATCCCGCCCAGCCAAACGCCGCGCCGCGGATCAAGGCGTGGATGTCGATCCCGCTCGGCGTCGTGACCTTGGCCGAGCGCTTCGGCGGCAGGGATGTCACCCCGCAATGCTACGCGCTGATGGTGCAGGAAGTCGCCAAACACGTCGCTCCTTTCGCGGCCGAGCATGGCGGCGATCTGCGCGACATGCACCTGCTCGGCACCTCGGGCACGGTGACGACGCTGGCCGGCGTGCACCTCAATCTGCTGCGCTACGATCGCCGCCGGATCGACGGCGTCTGGATGAACGATGCCGATATCACGGCGACCATCGCGCGCCTGCTCGCCATGAGCTATCAGGAACGCGCCGACAATCATTGCATCAGCGCCGAGCGCGCCGACCTGGTGCTGGCGGGCTGCGCCATCCTCGATGCGATCCGCAACGCCTTTCCGCTGCCGCGGCTGCGCGTCGCCGATCGCGGCCTGCGCGAGGGCATGCTGGTCGAGATGATGCGCGAGGACGGCGTGCTCAGGGTGTGCCGGTAGGCGCATCGCATCGCGATGTGCTACAGCGCCATTGGAACGCGAACGCTTTAAACACCAACGCTTCAAACACCAACACCTGGCAAGCAAGACGGATATGGCGAAAGACACCACCGGCCGGCTGCACGTCACGGTAAAAAGCGGTGGCAAGCGCAAGCTGTCATCGAAATTGTGGCTGGAGCGCCAGCTCAACGATCCCTATGTGGCGCAGGCCAAGCGGGACGGCTATCGCTCGCGCGCCGCCTACAAGCTGCTGGAAATCGACGACAAGCATCATTTCCTGAAGCAAGGCATCACGGTGGTCGATCTCGGTGCGGCCCCCGGCGGCTGGAGCCAGATCGCGGCCAAGCGCACCGGTGCGGCCGACGGCAAGGGCAAGGTGATCGCGATCGATCTTCTGGAGATGCCTGAAATCCCCGGCGTCAGCTTCGCGCAGCTCGACTTCCTGGCTGACGACGCGCCTGCGAAACTGCTGGCGATGATGGGCGGACGCGCCGATGTGGTGCTGTCCGACATGGCCGCCAACACCACCGGCCATCGCAAGACCGATCAACTGCGCATTCTCGGTCTCGTCGAAGGCGCGGCCGCGTTTGCCGCCGACGTGCTCAATCCCGGCGGCACGTTCGTTGCCAAGGTATTTCAAAGCGGCGCCGACGCCGAACTGCTGGCGCAGCTCAAGCGCGATTTTGCGAGCGTGAAGCACGTCAAGCCGGCCTCGAGCCGGCAGGATTCCTCCGAACGCTACGTGCTCGCGATCGGATTTCGGGGCACGCCACAAAGAGAATCGTAGATGGCCCTCAGTTCTACCGGATGTTGCGCGCTGAGCGCCGCGGCGGCGTCTTACCCCGTGCGGGTTTACCTCCCGCGGCCTTGCGGTTGCTCTTAACCACGCTAACATCTTGCAGGCGTGTTTGTCGGCGACCAGGTCCGGGCCTCAGGGCTTGTTAACCGTCTTCTGTTGGACAATGCGATGCTGTTATGGGGAACGGGTCGTTGAAGGGCATTGCCGGATATCCCGGAACCGGCCGGGAGCCGAAACGACGCGCGTGCGGGTCGCGCGGTATTTTGGTTGCGTGCCTGCTTGGCATAGCCGCAAGCGCGGCTGTTCCGGCTTCGGTGAACGCGGCGAACGAACCGGACTCGGCCGCAGCGGCAACGGTTTCGCCGGCGCAAGCCGACGATCGGCCGAAGCAACCGGATTCTCCCGGTGCGCGAGCCGCGCCAACCGGACAGGCCGCGTTGTTCAAGGCGCTCGTTCGCGCGCTGCTTGAAAAGGAAGTGCAGAATACCGGTTTGCCGGCCGACATCGCCGATGCGGTGGTTCATGTCGAGAGCGACTACAACCCTTCCACCATCGGCAGCGTCGGCGAGATCGGCCTGATGCAGATCAGGCCGGAGACGGCGGCGATGCTGGGATTCAGAGGCAGCAACGAGGACCTGGCCAAGCCCGAGATCAATATCCATTACGGCGTGATTTATCTCAGCAAGGCCTGGCGGCTCGCCAATGGCGATCTTTGCCGAGCCTTGATGAAGTATCGCGCCGGTCATGGCGAGGAGATCATGTCGCCGCTATCGGTGGAATATTGCCGTCGGGCGCGAAACCATCTCGCCGCCCTGGGCTCGCCGCTCGCGATCGGCGGCGCAGTCGCGCCGGCGCCGGGCATTGTTCCGGTTTCGATTACAGCCGCGCCCGAGAAAGCTCCGCCGACGCTGGCGTTGAATTCGCCGAAGGATGTCTACGCGCGATACCGGCAGGGCACGCGCTCGGCCAGTCAGGCGTTCTGGGCCGCGCATGACGCCCGTGTCCGCGCCATCACGGCACAGGTCGAATCCAGATGGCGCCGGGTGGCGTCACGCTGAATTTATCCCAGCCGCTGATCCCTGGCGTTGGCGGTCTCGGTCGCTGCGGTCTCTTCCGGTTCGGCGTCGCGCTCGGGTGAGGTAACCACGATCACGCCGCGACCCGAGACCTGATGTCCGGCGTCGGCGGGCATCTCCCAGAAGAAATACGCCGACAACGTCGAGATCACCGACACCACGATAAAGGCCGGCGCGAACAGGCCCGCGCTCAGCTCGCTCGCATGATGCAACCACATCGTCGATTCCACCGAGGCGGCGCCGACGGCGACGCCGGCGGACACCGCCAGTTGCTGGTTGACGCTGACCAGCGTCGTGGCGCGACTCATCAGGCCGGGCTCGACTTCGGCATAGGCCAGGGTGTTGATCGCGGTGAATTGCAGCGAGCGGAAGAATCCGCCGACCACCAGCAGGATCATGATCAGCAGCAGCGGCGTTGCGACCGTGAACAGCGCGCAGGCCGCGAGGAAGACCGAGCTCACGACCGCGTTGATGGTCATGATGTTGCGAAAGCCGAAGGTGCGGATGATGCGCGCCGCCAGAGTCTTCATGCCCATGGCGCCGGCCGCCGAGGCAAATGTCACCAGGCCGGAGCGAAGCGGCGACAGGCCGAAGCCGATTTGCATCAGCAGCGGCAGCAGAAACGGCAATGAGCCGATGCCGAGCCGGAACATGAAGCCGCCGATGATGCTGGCGCGCATCGTCGGCAATCGCAGCAGTGCAAAATCGAGCACCGGCGAGGCGGTCCGGCGCGCATGGATCACATAGAGCGTCATCGAAATGCAGCCGACCGCGACCAGCGCGATGACGATGCTCCACGGCAGCAGATTGAGGCCCGCGACCGAAAGCCCGAACGCGATGCCGCCAAGACCTAATCCGGCCAGCACCAGCCCGTAGAGATCAAAGCGCTCGGGATTCTCGCTGCGGATCGGATCGATGTAGCGCAGCGCCATCACGATGCCGAGCAGGCCGATCGGAATGTTGATCAGGAAGATCCAGTGCCAGGTCAAATAGGTCGTGATGAATCCGCCGAGCGGCGGACCAATAACTGGTCCGACCAGCGCCGGCACCGTCACCCACGCCATCGCATTGACCAATGCGCTCTTGTCGATCGAGCGCAGCAGCACCAGCCGGCCGACCGGCGTCATCATGGCGCCGCCAAAGCCCTGTACAATGCGCGCGATCACGAAATCGGTGACGGAAGTGGACAGCGCGCAACCGATCGAGCCCACCATGAAGACCGCGACGGCGACGCTGAACACCATGCGCGCGCCGAAGCGATCGGCGGTCCAGCCGCTCGCCGGAATGAACACCGCGAGCGACAGCAAATAGGAGGTGATCGCAAGCTTCAGCGTCAGCGGGCTGGTGCCGATATCGGCCGCGATCGCCGGAAGTGACGTCGCGATGACGGTCGAATCCATGTTCTCCATAAACAAGGCAGTGGCCACGATGAGCGGGATCAGGCGTTCTTTGTTCATCAGGATTCGGGAAGGAGACAACAGGGATGGGAGCAGGGGCTGTATCATTCCATCGCCGCACAAGCTATTGCGGAACCGCGGAAATCACCTAAATCATCGTGATCCCGCCGCAGGCGCGGAGCTGGACCGGCCCGGCGCTTGTCCGTCCCTGCCGGGGCGGCGGAATGCGAGGCGCGCGGCCTGTCAAAACCTGTGCATGGCTGCCAAACCCTTTGATTTCGCGGCCTGCCATGCTATCGACCGCCGCCAACCCTACCGATGGGCTCGATTCGCCGGCGATGCCTCTGGCTTCGCCGAAGAAGGTGCTTATCCCGAGGTAATTGCGGCAAACGGGCCGCCGAATGGAGTTGGTAATGGCGACAGTGCAGGGACTTCAGGGGATACGCGAAGCCTATACGTTTGACGACGTGCTTCTCAGGCCCGGTCTTTCCGACATCCTGCCCTCCGAGGCCGATATCCGCTCCTACGTCACCCGCGCCATCCCGCTCAATATCCCGATTATCGCCTCCGCGATGGATACCGTCACCGAAGCGCGCATGGCGATCGCGATGGCGCAGGCCGGCGGTATCGGCGTCATCCACCGCAATTTCGATGTCGATGGCCAGGCCGCCCAGGTGCGGCAGGTGAAGAAGTTCGAATCCGGCATGGTGGTCAATCCCCTGACCATCGGCCCCGACGCGATGCTCTCGGACGCGTTGACGCTGATGAACGATCACGGATTTTCCGGCATTCCGGTGGTCACCGGCGCCGCCAAGGGCGTGCCGGGCAAGCTGGTTGGCATTCTCACCAACCGCGACGTGCGGTTCGCGACCGATCCGCGCCAGAAAATCTCCGAACTGATGACGCACGAAAACCTCGTCACCGTGCGCGAGGGCGTCAACCAGGACGAGGCGAAGCGGATGCTGCACAAGCACCGCATCGAAAAACTGCTTGTCGTCGATGAGCAATACCGTTGCGTCGGTTTGATCACGGTCAAGGACATGGAAAAGGCGGTGGCGCATCCGTTGGCCTGCAAGGACGCGCAGGGCCGGCTGCGGGTCGCGGCCGCGACCACGGTCGGCGAGGGCGGCTACGAGCGGACCGAGCGGCTGATCGAGGCCGGCGTCGATGTCATCGTGGTCGACACCGCGCATGGCCATTCCTCCCGCGTGCTGGAAGCGGTCAATCGCATCAAGCGTCTGTCCAACGCCGTGCAAGTCATCGCCGGCAATATCGCGACGCAAGAAGGCGCGCAGGCGTTAATCGACGCGGGGGCCGACGCGATCAAGGTCGGCATCGGTCCGGGGTCGATCTGCACCACGCGCATCGTCGCCGGCGTCGGCGTGCCGCAGCTGACCGCGATCATGGATGCGGTCGAAGCCGCCAAGAAAGCCAATGTGCCCGTGATCGCCGACGGCGGTATCAAATATTCCGGCGATCTCGCCAAGGCGCTGGCTGCCGGCGCCGACATCGCCATGGTCGGCTCGCTGTTGGCGGGCACCGACGAGACGCCGGGCGAAGTGTTCTTGTGGCAGGGCCGCTCCTATAAGGCCTATCGCGGCATGGGTTCGGTGGGCGCGATGGCGCGCGGCTCGGCCGACCGTTATTTTCAGCAGGACATCAAGGACACGCTCAAGCTGGTGCCGGAGGGCATCGAAGGCCAGGTGCCGTATAAAGGCCCGGTCGCCAACGTCATGCACCAGCTCGCCGGCGGCTTGCGTGCGGCGATGGGCTATGTCGGCGCGCGAAACCTCGCCGAGTTCCATGAGAAGGCGCAATTCGTGCGCATCACCGGCGCGGGCTTGCGCGAAAGCCATGTCCACGACGTCACCATTACCCGCGAAAGCCCGAACTATCCGGGCGGCGGCTAGGTCGGCGGCCTTAATTAGGCCACCACAACGCGCGCGAAACGGGATAGCGTTCGCCAAGGCAGCGTCGGTTCTGGCGCGAATGAGCGTCACGTCGCGCCTGGTGCCGCGTTCTTCAAAACGATTTATCGCAACACAATTCGAAAAGAGAAGTTGGGTCATTATGGTCGATTGGTCGGACGAAAAGCTTGCCGCACTTGCGGACAAGGATTTGAAAACGCTGCTTGGCAATGCAGAGCGAAAATCCGCCACCGATCTGGTCGCCAAATGCAACGCCGAGCTCGAAAAACGCGATGCCGCCAAACCGCGCAAGACCGCCAAGCCGCGTACCGAGCTGAAGGAATTCGAGCACATGATCGCCGGCGAGATTGCCGCGGTCGGCAAACAGATGGCCGAGAAGTATGACCTATCGGAAGAGACCGCCAAGGCGAAGTCGGTCGGGGTCAAGGGCTTTCGCTCGCACAAGCTTCTGGATGCGAAAGGCTATGCCAAGCTCGGCGGCTCGCAGCGCGATGGCACGGTCGCGGTCGACCGCTATATTTCCTATCGGCTCGGCAACGACATCGTGACGCTGGGCGTCTGGCTGCCAAAGGACGCGCCGATCGATGCCCACGAGTTTCACGTCAGCGGCCCGGCTGCGATGATCGAAGGCGGCAAGTCGTTTTCGGAAGTAAGGCCGGGGATTTCGGAAAAGGACCAGCAGGAAACCCGGCTGATCCGGGCCTTCAAGGACCTGCCGAGTGCGGCGGCCGCGTTCGACGCGGCGCTGGCGAAGATCACGGCGTAGTATCGCGCGGCATTTCTGCGCTATGTTATCGCCGAGCAAATAAAATCGGAGGAAATCATCATGTCCCAGGCCAAGCGTGTCGTTCTCGTCTCTCGCCCCGCAGGCGAGCCCAGGACTTCGGATTTCCGCGTTGAGGAATATGCGCCCCCCACGCCCGGCAACGGAGAGGTGTTGCTGCGCACCATCTGGCTGTCGCTTGATCCTTATATGCGCGGACGCATGAGCGACGGGCCCTCCTATGCCGCGCCGGTGCCGATCGGCGGCGTGATGGAGGGCGGCACCGTGAGCGAGGTGATCGCCTCGAACAATCCGGGCTTCGCCAAGGGCGACATCGTGTTGTCGCGCGCCGGCTGGCAAACCCACGCGCTTTCCGACGGCAAGGGATTGACGAAAATCGATCCGAAGCTCGGACCGGTCTCGACCGCGGTGGGCGTGCTCGGCATGCCCGGCATGACCGCCTATACGGGTTTGCTCGATATCGGCAAGCCGCAAGCCGGAGAGACGGTGGTGGTCGCCGCGGCTTCCGGCGCAGTCGGCTCGGCGGTCGGGCAAATTGCAAAGATCAAGGGCGCGCGGGCCGTGGGCATCGCCGGCGGCAAGGACAAATGCGATTACGTCACCAAGGAACTCGGCTTTGACGCCTGCCTCGATCACCGTGATCCTGATTTGGCGGCAAAACTCAAGGATGCCTGCCCGAAAGGCATCGACGTCTATTTCGAGAATGTCGGCGGTGCGGTGTTCGAGGCGGTGTTTCCGCTGCTCAACGCGTTCGCGCGTGTGCCGGTCTGCGGGCTGATCGCGCATTACAACGACACCGAAGCCCATGCGCCCAAATGGGCCTCGTCGATGATGCGCGCAGTCCTGACCAAGCGCCTGACCATCCGCGGTTTCATCGTCAGCGATTTCGCCGCGCGCCATGGCGATTTCCTGCGCGACATGTCGCAATGGGTGCGCGAGGGCAAGGTCAAGCACCGTGAGTTTGTCACGGAAGGCCTCGAGCGTGCGCCCGACGCCTTCATGGGACTTCTGAAGGGCGCCAATTTCGGCAAGCAATTGGTGCGGGTCGGGCCTGACAAGACCTGAGCTTCCGGCTCACTTGGGATCGGCTAATCAAAAAAACGGAGCGGGAATGAACGAACCCGTCGATGTCCTGATTATCGGCGCCGGCGCCTCCGGCGCCGCGGTGGCGTGGAGCCTCGCCGACACCAAGATGCATATCCTCTGCCTCGACCAG
>Ga0302314_10006295_pt1 | contig 21541 bp, 22 predicted proteins | sample III_Palsa_N2_3_FD_200533 | JGI IMG/M metagenome (GOLD analysis project Ga0302314, IMG submission 200533) | Peat permafrost microbial communities from Stordalen Mire near Abisko, Sweden - III_Palsa_N2_3 | ecosystem: Environmental > Terrestrial > Soil > Palsa > Peat permafrost | place: Sweden...
AAACCCGCGCGGAGCGATCCGCGCGGGTTTTCCATTGGCACCAACTGCCCACCCCCCAAACCAAAAGTCCGGGGGTCCAGGGGCCCCTTGGCTCCTGGCGGGGTCCAGGGGCAGAGCCCCTGGTGGGGTCTGGGGCAAAGCCCCAGTCTTCCTACTCGGCCCCCACGAACCACCACTCCGCGATCTTGCCGTCGGCGATGCGGATGATATTGCCGGACATTTTGCCGATTTGGGCCTTGGGGTCGAAGTGGTTGTTGGTTTCGGGCGAGCCGCCGATGAAGACCAGGTCGCCGTCGGCGAGCAGGAATAGGTGCGGGTGGCCGCTGCCTTTCGGGGGGGCGCCTTTGGGGTTGGCGCTCATCTTGGTGGTCAGCCAATCGACCAGCGCCTGGGCGCCGACCGCGGGCTCACGCGGGTCGTGGTTGCGGAAGTCGGCCTTCATGTATTTCGGCCAGCCGGAGAAATCCCGGTTGCTCCAGAAGTCTTGCAACCAATCGAGCACCAGTTCCTTGTTGGCTACCTGTTGTTCGACCGTGCTCGTGCCGCTGTCGTAGAGGATGGTGGTACCGTCGTCGACGGCGGGACGGATCGACCCCGCGGCGACGTCGATCTTGTCGGCGCCGGGCTGAGTGGTTTGCTGGCGGCGAGGGGCGCCGGGAATGTCGGCGCCGACGCCGCCGGCGCCCGGTGGGGCACCGGAGAAGAACCACTCCTCGGCGATCTTGCCGTCCTGCACCCGCACCAGGTTGCCCGCGACTTGCGCGCCGGGGTCGACTCCGGCCGGCGGGTGGGCGGGGTCGAAGTTGGCGGGTGCGTGGGCGATGAACACCAGATCGCCGTCGGCGATCGCGAACATCTGCGGCTGCACCTTGCGCGCGCCGCCGGGCGCGTTGCTCGAGGCGCCTGGGGGGCGATCCTTGTGCAGGAAGTTCACCAGGTTTTGCGGCCCGTATTCGGGTTCGCGCGGATCGTGATTGGTGTAGCTCGCGGCCATGGTCGAGAGCGGGTCCTGATCCTGGCCGAGATCCCAGAAATTGCGCCACCAGGCGAGCACGACGCTCTTGGTCTGGTTTGAGATGTAAGCGCTGGTGGGGCCCGACGGCACCCAGATCAGCCGGGCGGCTTCGGCGCCGGTAAGGCCGGCGGGGCTGCCGGCGGCGCGCGCGGCGTCGAGCTTGGAGGTGGTCTGGGCGAATAAGGGCTGCGCGAGCGCGGCACATAGCAGCGCGGTGCCGAAGCGGAGGGCGTATTTCATGGGTTTCCTCAATGATTTTTATCGGATTCGCGCACCATGCATCCGCGATCGCGGGCGGTAAAGTCCCTTCGAAACCGCGCGCTCAAGCTCGTCGCCCCCACCCCAGCCCTCCCCACGAGGGGGAGGGAGAAGCAATTCTTCTCCCTCCCCCTCGTGGGGAGGGCTGGGGTGGGGGGCGACGGGATCGCTTACGGGCTGGCGGGTTTCTCCACGTCGTCGGTCCTATCCCCAGTTACTTGGCTCGTCATAATACTGGTCGACTTGCCGGCCGAAATCCGGCGTCCACTCGAACGCGGTGTTGCGATCGTACTTCGGCGCCGCTTCCAACTGCTCGCGGCTGAGGGCGACGACGTAACCGTCCAACCGAACGTCGTATTTCAGCGACCCCCACGGCAGCGGGTAGTAATTCTCCCCCACGCCGAGAAATCCACCGAACGCCATCACCGCGTAAATCGCGCGGCCACTGATCTTGTCGATCATAAGATCGTCGATCTCGCCGATCTTCTCTCCCGATAGGTCATAGACATTGCTGCCTTTGACCGAGCCCGCGGCGATCAGGCTACCGGAGGTGAGCGATGTGGCTTGGGTCATGGTGAGATTCCTTTGATCGAATGGCGATGCGCGATCGAGGCATCGGCATCGGAACAGGCAATAATAGCGCGCGGCAAATGGCGGCTACAGGCTCGGGAATTACTCACTGGAAACCGGGCGGGGTGCCGCATTGCCGCAATCTGACTGTCATAAAAGCTTCACCGAACCGTCATAGGTCTGTCGCGGACGGAAACTAGGGTGCGCCAGCCGCGGCCTCAGGGGTAGCGGCGCGAATCAGGAGGCTTCATGAAAATTTCTTCCGCAATTCTAGCCACTCTGCTGGCTGGCACCTCCACGGCCGCGTTGGCCCAGACCACCATTACCGGCGCCGGCAGCACCTTCGCGGGTCCGCTCTACGACGCCTGGGGCCAGACCGCCAAAAGCGATATCGGGGTGGAGCTGAATTATCAGATGATCGGCTCCGGTGCCGGGCTCAACCAGATCAAAGCCCGCACCGTGGATTTCGGCGGCACCGATGCGCCGCTCACCGCCGACAAGCTCGCTGCGCTAAAGGAGTTCCAATTCCCCACCGCGATCGGCGCGATCGTGCCGATCGTGAACATCCCCGGCATCGCGCCCAATCAGTTGAAACTGTCCGGTCCGTTGCTGGCCGGAATGTATCTCGGCCAAATCATGTACTGGGACGATCCCAAGATCAAAGCGCTGAACCCTGGACTCGCGCTTCCGCATCTCGCGATCGCGCCGGTGCACCGCGCCGACGGATCGGGCACCACCTTCGTGTTTACCTCGTATCTTTCGGCGGTGAGCCCGGACTGGAAGTCCCAGGTCGGCGCCGCCACTTCGGTGAGCTGGGTGCTGGGCTCCGGCGCCAAGGGCAACCCCGGGGTCGCCGGCACGGTGAAACAGGTTCCCGGCGCGGTTGGCTATGTCGAATACGTCTTCGCCGCCAAGAACACGCTCACCACCACCGAAATGTTGAACCCTGCCGGCGCCTACGTCGTTGGCACACCGGCTTCGTTCATGGAAGCGGCGAGCAGCGCCGATTGGGCGCACGCCCAGAACTTCGTCGCCAACATGCTGAACACTTCCGGCGTCGCAGCGTGGCCGATCGTGACCGCGACCTATGCGGTGCTGCCGGAAAATCCCAAGGACGCCGGCAAGTCGCTCGCGGTGCTGAAGTTCTTCGATTACGGCTTCAGCAAGGGTGGCGATACCGCGACCAAGCTCTATTACATCAATCTGCCCGAAGCGGTTGAGAACTCCATCCGCAAGGCGTGGACCACGGCGATCAAGGCTCCGGACGGCAGCGCGGTCTGGAAGTAGTCCAGCGCGCAAACCGTCGACATCTACGGTCCCGGCCGGGCAAATACCGGCCGGGTTGCTTCCTTCCCGAAAACCCGGGGACATCTTGTGTCACAAGCCACTGTAACGACCCCCGCCGCCGCCAAACGCCGCCGTTCGGCCGCAAACTGGGGCGACCTGATCTTCGCCGGCCTTACCCGCACCGCTGCGGTTTTCATCCTGCTGCTGCTCGGCTCGATCATCGTCATGCTGGCGGTCGGCGGCTGGCCGGCGTTCCAGACCTTCGGGATCGGCTTCATCACTTCGACCAGTTGGAACCCAGTCACCGATATCTACGGTGCCGGCGTTTCGGTTTACGGCACGCTGGTGACCTCCGTGCTGGCGATGATCCTGGCGGTGCCGGTGTCGTTCGGCATCGCCTACTACCTCACCGAACTGGCGCCCGGCTGGCTGCGCCGCCCGGTCGGCACTGCGATCGAACTGCTCGCCGCGGTGCCTTCGATCATCTACGGCATGTGGGGCTTCTTCGTGGTGGTGCCGTTCATGGCGAACCATGTCGAACCAGCGCTGATCGGCACCTTCCAGAACGTGCCGGTGCTGCGATCGCTGTTCGCCGGCCCCCCCTTCGGCACCGGCATCGCCACCGCCGCCTTCATCCTGGCGGTGATGGTGCTGCCCTTCATCGCCGCCACCATGCGCGACGTCTTCAACACCGTGCCGGCGGTCTATAAGGAATCAGCCTATGGAGTCGGCTGCACTACTTGGGAGGTGGTGCGCTCGATCGTGCTCCCCTACACCAAGACCGCGGTGGTCGGCGGCATCATGCTCGGGCTCGGGCGCGCCCTGGGCGAGACCATGGCGGTGACCTATGTCATCGGCAACGCCAACCACGTCACCCCCAATCTGTTCGGCTCGGGAAATACCATCGCCTCGCTGGTGGCGCTCGAATTCGGCGAAAGCGACTCGGGCAGCCTCAAGCTCGCTTCGCTGCTGGCGCTCGGCTTCATCCTGTTCGTGATCTCGTTCATCGTGCTGGCCACCTCGCGGCTGATGCTGCGGCCGAAGTTCAAGGAGTAGGTGGCATGAGCACGACAATTATCGCCGGCGCCGCCCACGACAAGAAGACCGCCGTGGCGATGTCGCGCCGCCGGCGTAATCTGGGGCGGGTGGTCGACACTCTCTGTGTGCTCGCGACCCTGTTCGGCCTGTTCCTGCTCGCCTCGATCCTGGCGATTCTGCTTTGGCGGGGCCTCGGCGGCCTCCGGCTCTCGGTCTTCACGATGTCGACCAGTTCGCCCGGCACCCCGGGCGGTCTGCTCAACGCGATCGTCGGCACCCTGATCCAAGCCGGGCTGGGCACACTGTTCGGCACTCCGATCGGTCTTCTGGTCGGCACCTACCTGTCGGAATACGGCCGCACCAGCAAGCTCGGCAACGCGGCGCGATTCGTTTCGGATATTCTGCTCTCCGCGCCGTCGATTCTGATCGGACTGTTCGTCTATCTGATCTTGGTGGTGCCGGCGGGCGGCTACTCCGGCTGGGCTGGTTCGGTCGCACTCGCCATGATCGTGATCCCGATCGTGGTCCGCACCACCGAAGACATGCTGCGGTTGGTGCCGACTGCGCTCCGCGAAGCCGCGGTGGCGTTGGGCGCACCGAAATGGAAAGCGATTACCAAAATCTGCTACCGCGCCGCGCTCGACGGCATCGCAACCGGCATTCTGCTCGCGATCGCCCGGGTGGCGGGCGAGACCGCCCCGCTGCTGTTCACTTCGCTCGGCAACCTCAACTGGTCGGCCGATCTGACCCAGCCGATGGCGAGCCTGCCCGTTACCATCTACAACTATACCACCTCCGCTTTCGACGATTGGATCCAGCTGGGCTGGGTCGGCGCGCTGCTGATAACCTTCGGCGTGCTGAGCCTCAATATTTTGGCCCGCGTGGTTCTGCGCAAGCGAAACTGAGGAAAGGGATTAGGGAAACCATGAGCACCACCATGAGCGACCAGAAAATCGGCGAAAGTGCCGCCTCGACCGGATCGCCGGAAGTTGCGCTCCGGCTTTCGATCCGCAATCTCGATTTCTTTTACGGCGCCAACAAAGCGCTGAAATCGATCAACCTCGACCTGCCGGAGCGCAAGGTCACCGGCATGATCGGGCCCTCCGGCTGCGGCAAATCCACCCTGCTGCGCGTGCTGAACCGGATGTACGATCTCTATCCCGGCCAGCGCGCCGTGGGCGAGGTGATGTTCGACGGCGAGAACATCCTGGACAAGGGCATTGACATCAACGTGCTGCGCTCCCGCATCGGCATGGTGTTCCAGAAGCCGACGCCGTTTCCGATGTCGATCGCCGACAACATCGCGTTCGGCGTGAAGCTGCACGAGAAACTGTCCAAGGCCGAAATGGCCGAGCGGGTCGAATGGGCGCTCACCAAGGCGGCGCTGTGGGGCGAGGTCAAGGACCGGCTCAACACCAACGCCGCCGGCCTGTCGGGTGGTCAGCAGCAGCGCCTGTGCATCGCCCGCACCATCGCGACCAAGCCGGAAGTGATCCTGCTCGACGAGCCGACCAGCGCGCTCGATCCGATCAGCACGCTGAAAGTGGAAGAACTGATCGACGAGCTGAAGCGAGAGTTCACCATCGCCATCGTCACCCACAACATGCAGCAAGCCGCGCGCTGCGCCGATCAGGTGGCATTCTTCTATATCGGCGAAATGGTCGAGGTCGGTCCCGCGACCCAGATATTCACCGCGCCACGCCAGAAGCGCACGCAAGACTACGTAACCGGCCGGTTCGGCTAGGGGAACAGCGATGAACGACGAGATCCAGCACATCGTGAAGAGCTACGAACAAGAGCTGGTACAGCTCCGCGATCTGGTCACCCGGATGGGAGGACTGGTCGAATCCCAGGTGGCGCTCGCCACCGACGCGGTGACCGAGGGCGACGCCAGCGCCGCCTCGCGTGCGGTCGAGCAGGACCCGGCGGTCGACGCGATTGAACGCGAGGCCGAGCAGTTCGTGATCCGGCTGCTCGCGCTGCGCCAGCCGGTGGCGGGCGACCTGCGCCAGATCGTGGCGACGCTGAAGATCACCACCGACCTCGAGCGCATCGGCGATTACGCCGCCAACATCGCCAAGCGCAGCATCGTGCTGAACCAGTTCTCGCTGCCGTTCTCGCTGTCGGGTGTCGCCAGCATGGCGCGGCTGGTGCAGGAGAATTTGAAGTTGGTAATCGACGCGATCGACCTCGCCGACCCGGAAAAGACGGTCCAGGTCTGGCGCGCCGACCAGGCGGTGGACGATCTTTACAACGCGCTGTTCCGCGAGCTGATCACCTACATGATGGAAGATCCGCGCAACATCACGCCGTGCACCCATCTGTTGTTCGTCGCCAAGAATTTCGAGCGAATCGGCGATCACGCGACCAATATCGCCGAGATCGCGCACTACGCCATCACCGGCGAGGTGCTGCCCGACGGCCGGCCCAAGGGCGACAATTCAGCCTACGCGATCGTGCGTCCCCGGGAACAGGATCAATCAGTTTCGTCATGAACACCCAATTGCAGACCAGCGCCTCGGTGACAGAGTCTTACACCAGCCTCGCCAAGCCGCTGGTGCTGGTGGTGGAAGACGAAGCCGCCATCGCCACCATGCTGCGCTATAATCTGGAGAAGTTCGGTTTTCGCGTCGACGAGGCGGCCGACGGCCAGGAAGCGATGACCCGGATTGCCGAGGCCCAGCCCGACTTGGTGCTGCTCGATTGGATGCTGCCGGTGATGTCGGGGATCGAGGTTTGCCGGCAAATCCGCCGCCGCCCGGCGACGCGGGAACTGCCGGTGATCATGGTCACCGCGCGCACCGAGGACCAGGACGCAGTGCGCGGTCTTAATACCGGCGCCGACGATTACATTACCAAGCCGTTCAACATGGAGGCGCTGCTGGCGCGGATCCGGGCGCTGCTGCGGCGGTCCAACACCGTGCCGTCAAAAGGCCGGCTGGTGTTCCACGACATCCAGATGGACCTCACCTCGCACCGGGTGCAGCGCAACGGCCGCACCGTGCATCTGGGGCCGACCGAATACCGGCTGCTTGAGTTTTTGATGCAGCATCCGCGCCGGGTGTTCGCGCGCGAGGAGTTGCTCGACGCGGTGTGGGGGCCGGATATCCATGTCGAACCGCGCACGGTCGACGTGCATATCCGCCGGCTGCGCAAGTCGATGAACCAGGGCGACGAACTCGACGTGGTGCGGACGGTGCGGGCGGCGGGGTACGCGCTCGACACCGAAATATTGTAGGAAGAAGGCTTCTTTTTTGAAAAAAAGAAGCAAAAAACTTTTATTCGATTGGTTCGGAGCGTACCGCCGCGATCCGGTTCACACGGAACCAAAGTGACAAAGTTTTTTTGCTTCTTTTTGTTCACAAAAAGAAGACTCTTCCCCTAACCTAATATACTTATATTATTATTGTAATTCTAATCACTCGCCGTAGCGAGCCCAGCCCCGCGCGGGTCGGTGGCGAAGTGGCAGGATTTATCGTTCCCCGGCAGATATTGATCGCAGCTGGCGACGTTGTAGCGCCCGGGGTCGGGCACGATCGGTGCGGTGCTACCCTGGAGCGCGGCACTCATCGCCGCCGCCGCGGCGGCGGGGGCGGCGGCCTGGCCGGTGCCGGCCGCGGCGGCGCGGAAGGCGTTCAGTCCGGGTTTCCAGGCGATGGCCACGGCGATCAGCGGATTGGGCTTATGCAGCGGCGAGGCGCCCAGCACGATGCCGGTACCGGGCGCCAGACGGCCGGTGCCGAAGAGGTTGTTCATGCTGAACGCGCAGCCCACCGCGTCGCCTTTGCCGTCGACCACGATCAGCGACGTCGAAGCCGGTAGCTCGGCGGCAGCGGGAGAGATGGCGCCGGTCAAGGCCGCCGAGGCGGCGAGCCCGCCCTCACCGGGCACGAACGCGACGCTGTTGCCGGCTTGCTCGACGATGATCGGGGAAGCGACCGTTGGCAGGGCGTTGCGCAGGGTGTCGATCGAGACCGCGCCGCCGCCGGCGCTTTTCACCGCCGCGATCAGGTTGGTGGCGAGCGCGCCGTCGTAAAAATCGCCCACACCGAATTCGCGGATCTGCCCCAGCATCGCGCCGAGATCGGGCTGGATCAGAGTGTCACCGACCGCAAGCGGCGCGCCGTTGGGCGCGAAGATCGCAGCCGAGCTCGGGTCGGCGAGCAGCGGGGCGGCGACGTCGTTAAGATCCTCCACCAGCGCGCGAGACGCCGGAATGCCCTCGCGCGCGGCGGTCTCGGCCGGAGCGATCAGCGAGGCAAAATCGCGTGAGCCGTAGCGCGCATTGAGCAGAAATAGCCCGCGCGCCAGCATCGGCACCGCCGCGGGACGATCGCCGCCGGGTCCGCCTGGCGTCGGTTCGAACAGAATCGCCTGAGGCGAGACATCGCCGGGCTTGTAGGCCAGGCAGGCGCCCGAAGCACCCAGCGACGCCCGCGACGGCAGGCTGACGCTCATCATGAAGGCAGCGGCCACCGCCGCGTCCGCTGCGTTGCCGCCGGTGGCAAGCACGTCCCGCGCCGCAAGCGCGGCCCGCGGATCGTCCGCCGCAGCGCCGCCGATGAAGCCGCTCAGCACCTGGGGCGTGGTGCTGCCGCCGCCGAGCACCGCGGTTTTGACGCTTTGCACCGTCGAGCAGCTCGGCAGCGCCAAAACGGGCGCCAGCAGAACCAGGACCTGAAGCCGATGCCGCGCCGCTTTGCCCGTGGGGGACTTCACCTGTCGCACCAACATTCATCCTTCCTGAATTCCCGTTCGAGGCGCTGGCATAAAGGTCTTCGCCGCGGCTCGCAACCTCGTGCCGTGCGGTCTATTGGCGGTTCGGCGAAGTTCCGGCAGATTGATCGCGGCGTATCAGGAGGACCCTCGGGTGAAGGCTTGGATTTTGGCGGCGATGCTGGCGGGTGCAGCGATCGGGGCGCGGCCCGCGCGGGCGGACGATTTCACCCCGGCGCAGCGGGCCGAGATCGTGCAGATCATCCGCGAGGCGATGCAGAAGGACCCCTCGATCCTGCGCGACGCGGTGGCGGCGATGCAGGCCGACGACGACGCGAAGCAGGCCCGAGCCGACAGCACCGCGATCGGCAAGCACCGCGCCGAGATCCTGGCGACCCCGGCCGGCATGGTCGCCGGCAACCCCGAGGGCAAGATCACGGTGGTGGAATTCTACGACACCAGATGCCCCTATTGCCGGAAAATGATCCCCGAAATCGACCAGCTGCTGCAATCCAACCCGAACGTGCGCTGGGTCTACAAGGACTTCCCGGTGCTCGGCCCGAGCAGCACGATGGAGGCCAAGGCCCTGATCGCCGCCAACCGCCAGGGCGGCTACGCGCGGCTGCAGGCGTTGTTCATGAAACAAGGCGGGATCGAGACCGAGGATAACATCGCAGCCTTGGCGGATTCGGCTGGGCTCAATGGCAAGAAGGTGGTCGCCGACATGAAGGACCCCGCAATCGACGCCACGATCAACGCGAACCTGACGCTCGGGATGAATCTCAACATCAACGGGACGCCAGCGTTCGTGGTCGGCGACACGCTGGTGCCGGGAGCCGTGGATCTGGATGATTTGAGGAAGATCGTGGCGGCGGAGTAGGGAAGGTTAAGCGAAGAATCTTCTTCTTTGAAAAAAAGAAGCAAAAAACTTTTGAACGTTAGAGTTGAGTTGTGCGTTCTGATGCGGCGGTGCCTTGGCGGGCCTTGAGGATGGCCAGGGCGGTCCGCGCATTCGTCGCTAATCCAGCGTCTCCCGATAGAAATACACCGCAATCGCGATCATCCCTGCCGCGAACAGCGCCATTGGCCACAGCTCGGGGGCGATGTCGGCTAGGCCATTGCCTTTCAGCAACATCCCGCGCACGATCCGCATCGCGTGAGTCGAGGGAAAAATCTCGCCCAGGAACTGCGCCCAGACCGGCATGCCGCGGAACGGGAACATGAAACCCGACAGCAAAAACGACGGCATGATCAGCATCTGGGCGAATTGCGTCGCCTGCATCTGATTGGCCGACAAGGTCGAAATCGTCACCCCGAGCGCGAGGTTAGCCGCAATGAAGATCCCAATGCTCGCCAGCAGCAGCGGCAGAAATCCCTGCAGCGGCAGGCCGAACATCAGGGTCGAGAACACCAATATCAGGATCACCTGGATGTAGCCGATCACCACGTAGGGCACGATCTTGGCGATCATGATCTCGACCGGACGCACCGGCATCGAGAGCAGATTTTCCATCGTGCCGCGCTCACGCTCCTTGGTGATCGAAAGCGTGGTGGCGAATAAGGTCGAGAAGGTCAGCACGATGCAGATCAAGCCGGGAACCACATTGAACGCGGTGAGCTGTTCGGGGTTGTAGCGGGCGTGCACGATGAACTGGAACGCAGGATTGGAATTTTTCGGCTGCCGGTTGGGCGGCAGGTCGCGGGTGAGCGCGGGGATGATGCCGGAGAGCGCGCCGGTGGCGTTGCCGACCGCGGTGGGATCGGTGGCGTCGGCGTCGACCAGGATGCCGGGGGTTTCGCCGCGGTCGACCGAGCGATCGAAATTGGGCGGGATTTCCACCACGAACAGCAGCGAGCCCTCACGCAGGCCGCGCTCGGCTTCGGCTTCGCTGGTGAGCAATTTGATGTCGTAATAGCCGGTGTTTTTCATCGCCGCGACGATGGTACGTTCGTATTTTGAAGGCTGGGCTGCGAGCAATCCGGTCGGCAGATTTTTCGGGTTGGTGTTGATCGCAAACCCGAACAGGAACAACTGCATGATCGGCAAGACGATGATGAACCGCAGCGTCATCCGATCCCGCGTGACCTGAATCGCCTCTTTGCGCATCAGCGCCACCAGTCTCCGCCAGGAGAATCCGGTCATTTTAATTGTCCAAAAGTTTTTTGCTTCTTTTTTTCAAAAAAGAAGATTGCTTTGCTTGTTTTCATTCCTTCGCCCCTTTGACCGACAGCATGTGGATAAACGCGTCTTCCAATTTCGGCTGCACTTCGGTCCAGGTCAGTCCCTCCACCGTCACGCGGCCGATCGCCGCTTGCAGTGCCGCGCGATCGGTGCCGGCGACGTGCAGTGCGCGCCCGAACACTGCCGCCGCTTCGACCCCCGGTTCGCGCCGCAACGCCCTGGCGGCCAGATCGACGTCGCCGCCGGTGGCCTCGAAGGTGATCAGCCCCGATGCCGCCGCCACCTCGGCGCCGGTGCCCTGCACCACGATCTTGCCGCCGGCGAGGTATACCACGCGTTTGCATCGCTCGGCTTCGTCCATGTAGTGGGTCGAGACCAGCACGGTCAGTCCTTCGCCGGCCATGTCGTGGATCAGGTCCCAGAATTCCCGGCGCGCCTTGGCATCCACGCCCGCGGTGGGCTCGTCGAGCAGCAGCAGCTTGGGCGTGTGCAGCACGCAGGCAGCCAGCGCCAGCCGCTGCTTCCAGCCGCCGGATAGCTGGCTCGCGAGCTGGTCCCTCCGGTCGGTGAGGCCCATCCGCTCCATCATCCCGTTCACTGCCGCGCGTTTGCCCGGCATTTCGTAGACGCTGGCGACAAAATCCAGATTTTCGAACACGGTCAGGTCATCGTAGAGGCTGAAGCGCTGGGTCATGTAGCCCGCTTCGCGCCTGATCTGCACCGCTTCGGTGATGATGTCGTGCCCGAGGCAGGTGCCGTGTCCGCCGTCGGGGCGCAGCAAACCGCACAGCATGCGAATGGTAGTGGTTTTGCCGCTGCCGTTGGCGCCCAAGAATCCGCAAATCTCGCCGCGCGCCACGGTCAGATCCAACCCGTCGACCACCGTCCGCGCGCCGAAACGCTTGACCAAGCCGACGACGTCGATAACCGCGTCGTTCATTTGGTCGCGGCCAGCGGCGAAACCTCGACCGGCATGCCGGGGTTCAACAATACCGCCTGCGCCGGCGGCGGGCGGGCTTCCACCTCGGTGACCAGCTTTTCGCGCTGGCTGTCACTGTAGATCACCGGTGGAGTGTATTCAGCTTCCGGCGATATGAACGAGACCGTGCCGACCAGATCGCCCGGGCAGGAATCACACACCAGCTTGACCTTATCGCCAAGATGGACATGGGCGAGCTCGGTCTCGCCGACGAAGAAGCGGACGAAGATATTCTGCGGCGGCAGCAGCGAGATCACCCCGTCGCCGGCATCCAACGTCTCGCCCGGCTGCGCCAGCACGTCGGCGATCACGCCCGCGGCCGGTGCCCGGCCGGTGCGCTGGTCCAGCATCCATTGCGCCTGCTTGGTCGCGGCGGCGAGCGCCGCCACCTGCTGCTCCTGCGCCATGATCGCCTCGTCACGTCCGGATGGCGCCTTGGCCAATTCGAGCGTCGCTTGCATCATCTTTACCTGTGCCGCGGCGGTCGCCTCATCCTGGGTCTCCTGCGCGACGAGCTGCTGGGTCGCGAAGCCGCTCCTCAGCAGCATCCGGTTGCGGCGCAGATCGTCGGCGGCCTTGGCTTCGGCCGCCTGCGCGCCCGCGAGATTTGCCTCGGCCGCGGCGATCTCCTCCGGCCGCTCGGACTGCCGCAAATTATCCAGCTGCGCCTCGGCCTGGGCCTGCGCCGCCTGGGCCTGGGCGAGTGCGGCCTGGTCGTTGATCTTGTCCTGGGTGAACAGCACCTGGCCGGCGCTGACGTGATCGCCGCGCGCGACCAAAAGCTCGGTGAGCTTACCCTGCTCGGTCGGTCCGATGGTAACATAATCCGCCTCGGCGTAGCCCTGCCAGACCACGCCACCTGGCGTCCTCGTGCGCCACCACAACGCGCCCACGATCACGAGAACGAGCACCAGGCCCACTAGCAAGCGACGCTTCATCGTCCATTTCCGTGATATTGCGGGTACTTAATTCTGTGGCCATCGGGCGTCCCCTGGAAGTGCGCGCCAAAACCGCCATAATTTATCCTTACGAAGCGAAATCGGTTCCGACAAGCCACCGCGGTCACCGACCGGTGAATTGTCCCAACAAACAAACTAACGCCAACAGGAGAACGTGATTCACCATGCGTGGTAAAATCCAGCTCAGCCTTTCCGTGATGGCCCTGGCTTCCTTGTCGGCTTGCGCTGTCGCGCCGCCTTCGGGGCCGAGCTATCCGGCCAGCCCAGCGCCGGGCGAAAGCTACAACCAGTTCACCCAGGACGACGCGGTCTGCCGCAACTTCGCCACCAACCGCTCCGGCACGCAGTCCGTACAGCAGCAACAGAACAATCAGGTCGGCACCGCGGTTGCCGGTACCGCGCTGGGCGCCGCGGCCGGAGCGCTGCTGGGCGCCGCGAGCGGCAATGCCGGCGGCGGCGCCGCGATCGGCGCCGGGCTCGGCTTGCTCGGCGGTTCGGCGGTAGCGTCCAATCAAACCCAGGGACAAGCCTATTCCGCGCAACAGAACTACGACATCGCCTATAATCAATGCATGGCCTCCAAAGGCGACATCGTAAGCGGCCCCTACGCACCGCGGTACTACTCGGCGCCCCCCGGCCCGCCGCCGGGGTATTCGACGGCGCCTCCGGGGCCGCCGCCGGGGCAGTGATGAGGAAGATTAGGAAGGGAAAGTCTTCTTTTTCTTAGAAGAAAAAGAAGCAAAAAGAATTTTGAACGTTTTGGGACTGTGCGATGACGGTGAGAACTTTGCTTGGGGTGAGAGCGAGACGGTGAAACCTGGCAGGTCTCATCGCCTGCACTCGCTGGGATGTCTCAGGGCGCGGCACGGTCCGAATCCCATTCGCAGAGCGCTGCCGCGCCCCTGAGACATCCCAGCGAGTGCAGGCAGTGGGCAAGCGAGATCTCGCCGCCCCGTTCTCCCCAGGCGAAGGTCTTTCCGCTATCCCACTGACCAAAAACGTATAAAGTTCTTTTGCTTCTTTTCTTTCAAGAAAAGAAGACTTCCTTCCTTATCTCCGCATCACCGTCCAGGCCACTGCCAGGAGCACGTTGGCTACCCCGGCGAGGGTCATCGTGGTGGCGGCGACGGTGCCTTCCGTGGTTCCCCACTGGAAGGCGCGGGCGGTGCCGACGCCGTGGGCGCCCGCCCCCAGCATAGCGCCACGGGCGAATTTTGAGGTGATGCCAAGCGCTTTGCTGAGCGGTGCGGCGACCCCTGCGCCGAGCAGGCCGGTTATAGCGGTGAAGGTCGCGGCGAGGCCAGGCACGCCGCCGATCTGGGCGGCGACGATCATGGCAAACGGCGCCGAGATCGAGCGCGGCAGCAGGCTCGCGCGCAATTCGGGCGAAAACATCAGCGCCCGTGCCAGCTCCCACGAGATCGTCACCGAGATGATGCTGCCGGTCGCGACCGCCACCAGCAGAATCGGCCAGCGGCGCAGGATCATCGCGCGTTGGTCATAGATCGGCACCGCGAAGGCCACCACCGACGGGCCGAGTAGCAGCGTCAGCGGTGCGCTGCCGTCGCGGTAGGTTTGAAACGGTGTTTTGGTGGCGAGCAGGATAGCCATCAGCGTGAGCCAGCCGAGCAGTAGCGGATTGGTCCAAAACGAGGGGCCGCGCAGATAGAGCGCGCGAAACAGCAGATAGACCGCGACGGTGAGGCCGCTCCAGACCAGGATCTCAAGCATCGTCGCGCGTCATGAATTGCACCGCGAGCCCAGTTACGCTCATCACCGCGACGGTGCCGGCCACGATCACGGCGAGCAGCTTGACGCCGAGCCAGCCCAGCATCTCCGGGTGGGCGCGCAGCACCAGCATTGGCGGTAGGAAGAACAGCAGCAGATGGCGCAGCAACACATCGCTGCCGCGCCGCAAACGGTCGGGATCGATCAGTTTCGACCAGAAGGCGGCGAGCAACGCAAACAGCCCGAGCACCGCGCCGGGCAGCGGCAGATGCAACAGCGCCGCTCCGCGGTCGAAGCACCACCAGATCCCGATCAGCGTCGCGAGTTCGCCTAGGGTGCGAAGCGCGTCGCCAGGCTTTGCTATCAATATTGCAGCGAGGGGCTGGAACTGGACTTGCCGATGACGGTCCGCGACCTGATCAGGTGGCGAGGCCGAATCGGCGGATCGAGATATTCCGGCACCTCGGCGACTTCAATCGGGGTGTCGTCCGGCACCACGGCGACTTGCACGTCGACCACACCGCGGTAGAGCATGCCAAGACGTGCCGCGGCGCCGCGCGCCAGGTCGATCGCGTCGTGATTGGTCGGGCCGGGACGGTCATTGATCCGCACCACTACCGATCGGCCGTTGTCGAGGTTTGTCACCCTTACCTTCGTGCCGAGCGGAAGGGTGGACTGCGCCGCAGTCATCTCGTTGTCGTTGAAGCGCTCGCCGGTCGCGGTGCGGCGGAAAATTCTGCTGTGACGGTAGTAGGTCGCCATGCCGACCTGGCTCCAACCGGCTGAGCCATCGGCAGTTTGGGGCGAAGGAGTCGCGGCGGCGCTGTTCTGTGCTGACCAGAGCGTCGCCCAATACCCGTTTTCAGCCGATTGTGCAGCCGCCGGTTTGGGCAGAAAGGCGCAGGCCAGGGCGCCCAGCAGCATGAACGGGAGGTCGCGGAATTGGCGCCGCGGGCTCGGTACGAGGGGTGAAAAAGAGGCGCCCGGGTAGAGCCGCAAGGCTATGAGGTCCGATTGCATCCTGCCCCGGTAGGCGAAGTCACGATGAAAAGCAAGCAAAAGCGAATTGCGGTACAATTGTGAGACAAATGGCGAGCACAAGACGTGACGTATACTATACTTGGATGCGAATGAATCGCCGCGATATTTGCTGGCCGCAGCAAGTATTGATCATTACTTTGAAAGAATTCCTGCCTGTCAGCCCCACTCTGTACTTGCGCTGGGTCACAAGGCAGCGCGCGCGCTCGAACCCCGGTCGCAGCTTCCGATTGGCGGCCGATGCGGCGGCAAAACTTTTGACACTGTTACATTTATCCCACCCTACTTAACCCACCTGTGACGTGCCCCACGGTATAAATCGCCGACTGCCCGCCCCAGGGCAGAAAGGGACGAACGAAAGGTCCCACAATGATCGAACAGGAGAAAGTCGGTGACTAAGGTTCAGAAGTTGATGTTGGCGGCGTGCGCCGGACTGGGTCTGTTGGCCGGCGGAGTCACCATGGCGGCCAACTCCAACGGCAGCGATTCTGGCGGCAGCGATTCTGGCGGCGGCGATTTTGGTGGCGGCTTCGCCCAGGGCGGCGGCTACGGTTTTGCGGGCTGGCGTCACCACGGCGGGTCCGGCGAAGGGCGCGGCTTTGCAGAGCTGCACATGCTCGGGCGGGTCGGGCTCAGTGATTCCCAGAAAGCCACGATCATCGGCCTGCTGAAGGCGGACCGCCCAAAACTGCAGGCGATCCGCGAGGAAGAACGCGCGGCACGCAAGGCGCTCGCCCAGGTCCAGCCCGACGACGCCAATTATAGCGCGGCGCTCAACGACGCGGCGTCGAAGATCGCCGACGCGGCCCGCCAGCAGGTCGAGCTCACCGGCCAGTTGCGGCAGTCGGTCGACAATGTGCTGACGGCGGACCAGAAGACCAAGCTCGCCACGCTGCGCACCCAGGCGGAATACCGCCGCGTGTTCGGGGGCGACGGGCAGATGGGCCGCGGCGGCTGGCGTGGCGGGCAGCGTGGCGATGCCGGTTCCACGCCCGGCAACGGCCAGGCGCAGACCAGCCAATAACGGAAGCTACTGGGTCCCGTTCCCGAGCGACGCCATCGCGCCCGCGGCGGCGTAGTACTCCATCAGCGGGCGGCATTCATCGCGCTGGGTTTCCTGGAATGCCGCCTGCGCCAGATCGCGGTTGTTGTGGATCAGGAAATATTCGCCGACGTAGAACGGCGCTTCGCACGCGGCCTGATCGTTGCCGCTCTCCTGCACCCATTGCAGCAGTTGATCGGGCGTGACCCGGCCGAGGAACATCTGCGCCGCCGCTTGCGGCCACTGGTTCTCGGTCTGTGGCGTCAAGGTTTTGGCGAGCGCGCTGTCGGTGTTTTGACCCAGGCGGCTTGCGGCGATGTAGCGCAGTAGCGGCGCGTAAGGGTCGGCCGGCTGCAAGTTTGCGATCTTGTCGACCGTCGCGATCACCGCGGGATATTGATAGAGCTCGAAGTCGAACCAGTAGCGGGCCGACAGCGGCTCCGAGCTCTGCGGTTTCAGCGCCTGGGCCCGGTCGAGGTCCTGGAACGCTTCGGCGTAATGGCCGGAGTTGGCATAGGCGACGCTGCGATCGAGGCGTGCGTCGTATTCGTCGCCGAGGTCGATCGCGCTGGTGTAGGCGGTGATCGCGCCGACGTGGTCGCCCTGGTTGTCGAGCTGGTTGCCTTTGGCGATCAGCGCCTCCGCCTGATCTTCGTCCGCGGCAAAGCCCGCGAGCGGAACCAGCGCCAGCATGCTGGAGAGCAGCAAAGCCAGTGCAGGTCGCGCCATCGCCGTCTCCTCGAACACTTCAGCCGGTGGGGGCTAGGCCAGCGGCACCGCGATATGTTTGCGATAGCCCGGCCGGCCAAGCAAGCGATCGTACCACGCGCGCAGATATTGCAGGTCGGGCCGCTCGATCGGCATTTCGTACCAGGCGTGGATCACCGCGCCCAGCGCAAAATCTCCCACGCCGAGTTGCTTGCCGGAGAAGAACGGTTGGCGGCGGAGTTCGCCGTCGGCGATCGCCAGCGCAGCGCCGGCGCGCGCGAGTCCTGCCGCCATTGCAGCGTGGTCGCGCTGATCGGCTGGGGTGCGAACCAGGTTGACGAAGATTGGCGCGAAGCCCGGGATGAAGGTTCCGAGTGTCCAATCCATCCAGCGTTCCGCTCGCGCTTGCTCGGCGGGATTCAGGCTGCGCCCGTACTGCGACCATAGGTACTGCGACCACAGGTAGCGCACGATCACGTTGGATTCCCACAAGATCAAGCCGTCATCGTCGATCGTGGGAACCAGTCCGTTGGGATTGAGCGCGCGGTATTCCGGAGTATCCACCACGCCGAAGGCGCCCCCAGCGTCGATCCGCTCGAACGGCAGTTCCAATTCATCCGCGCACCAAAGTACTTTTTTGACATTGGAAGAACTTGTGCGTCCCCAGATTCTCAACATTTTAGTGTTCCCGACAGCCCAAAGTGACAAAAGTTTTTTGGTTCTTTTTTTCAAAAAAGAACACTTCAACACTTAAGACCGCGACAACGGCAACTTGGTGCCACCGATGGCGCGTTCTTCCAGAATTTCGCGACGGAAGCGCACCAGCCGAGCGGGGCGGCCGCCGGTGGCGGTGGAGACGCCGCCGGTTTCCTCGACCAGGCCTTGTTGATCGATCAGCCGGCGGAAATTCTGCTTGTGCAGGCGCAGGCCGGCCAGCGCCTCCATCGTCCGCTGCAGTTGCAGCAGGGTGAATTCGGGCGGCATCAGCTCGAACACCACGGGGCGATATTTGATCTTGGCGCGCAGCCGGGCGATGCCGGTGGCCAGTATCCGGCGGTGATCCTGCGACATCGCCAGGCCGGGCAGGGGATCCTGCACTTCGCGCTCGCGCGCGGCTTCCGGCACCAGACCGGCTTCGAACAGCAGTTCATAGCGCTGCAGCACAAAGTCCTCGTTCCAGCGCTCGAACGCGAGCCCGACGCGCTGCCGGCGCGCGCGCGCTTTACCCGCCCACTCCAGCAGGCGCGGCAGGATCACGCCGCGGATCAGCGCCGGCTCACCGTTGCGCCAGTCCTCCCAGGGCAGGAATGCGTACCAGTTGCGCCAGATCGCACCGCCGGCGGCGGCGACCTCGCGCGACAGGCCGAGGTAGGAGATCGAAATCACCCGGCCTTCGCGCGCGCGGTCACGATCGGCGAAGGTATAGAGCTGCTCCATATAGCCGAGCGGATGGTGAGTTTGCAGTTCCACCCATTCGCGCAGGCCGGATTGCAAGGTGCGGTGGCCGCTTTCGAACGGACCCGAGGGCAGCGCCAGTCCGTCGCCCACGGTGAGGACACGGGGCTCGTCGCCGGTCACGGCCACGACCACGGCGGTGAGCTCGATTGCGGCGTTGCCCGAGCTTGCCACCGGCTAGACCTTGAGGAGACCCACCAGGCGTTCAGCTTCACAGACGATGGGATCGGCGATTGCGGCCGCGCGCGATGCACCGTCGCGCAGGACGTTGTCGAGCGTGGCCGGGTCGGCGAGCAGACGCTCGGTTTCAGTGGCGATCGGTTGCAGTTTTGCAATTACCAGCTCGGCCAGCGCGGGTTTGAACTTGCCGAAGCCCTGGCCGGCAAATTCCTGCAGCACCGCCTGTGCGCTGCTGTCGGCGAGGGCGGCGTAGATCTCCACCAAATTGCGCGCTTCGGGGCGTTCCGCGAGGCCATCAGCGCTTTCCGGCAGCGGCTCGGGATCGGTCTTGGCGCGCTTGATCTTCTGCGCGATCTCGTCGGCGCTGTCGGTGAGGTTGATCCGGCTTTGATCGGAGGGATCCGACTTCGACATTTTGCGGGTGCCATCGCGCAGGCTCATCACCCGCGCCACCGTGCCCTGTATCAGCGGCTCGATCCGCGGGAAGAACTCGACCTCGTAGTCGTGGTTGAATTTCTGCGCGATGTCGTTGGCGAGTTCGAGGTGTTGGCGCTGATCGTCGCCTACCGGCACGCGCGTGGCGTGGTAGGCGAGAATGTCGGCGGCCATCAGGTTGGGATATACGTAAAGCCCGGCGGACGCGTTCTCGCGGTCGGAGCCGGCCTTGTCCTTGAACTGGGTCATCCGGTTGAGCCAGCCGAGCCGGGCAACGCAATTGAAGATCCAGGCCAACCGTGCATGGGCCGGTACCGCAGATTGGTGGAACAGCACGTGCTGTTGCGGATCGACACCGCAAGCGATCACCGACGCCGCCATCTCGCGTGTTCGCTCGCGCAGTTGGGCCGGATCCTGCCAGGTGGTGAGCGCGTGCAGATCGACCACGCAGAACAGACACTGGTGTTCGTCCTGGAGCGCCACCCAGTTGCGGATTGCGCCGAGATAATTGCCCAATGTCGGGATGCCCGACGGCTGAATACCGGAAAAAACACGTTGCATGGCATGTCTTGTCGGGGGGAAAGGGCGGCCAGTCAAGATCGCGCGAAGGGGCAATCGCGGGCGGTCGCGAGAAGCTGACAAAAACCAATTATCAAAGTTTTTTTGCTTCTTTTTGTTCACAAAAAGAAGACTTGGGGACTCTTCTTTTTTGCAAAAAAGACGCAAAAAACTCCTGTCAGTTGGCCGGCAGCGGCATCGGAACCCGCCAGAAGCCGCCGGGCCAAACCAGGGGAGAATAATTCGGGTTGTGCCGCCACTTGGCGACTTCGGCGCTCCAATCCGGTCCGTGAGCAAAGATGGCGGCGGGGTGTAGGTAGGCGTCGGTGCTGGCCAGACACAGCCACAGCACCAGGAACGCTGCGATCCGGGGTGCGAGGCCGAGACCGGATGCAGCGATCAACAGCAGCGACCAGGCGAATAAAACCTGGGGGGCGAAGGCATAGCGGTTGCCGAGATGTGGTTCGACCATGTCGTTGGTGACCAACAGGGCGCCGTAGTAGGAAACCAGGGCCAAGGCTGCGCTCGCCGCAGCCAGCCATCGAGCCGCGGCCGGCCCGCGCCACAGCAGCGCCACCACCAGCGCGACCGCGAGCACAATCGTGACCATTACCGCAATCGGCAACTGCCCGCGGTCGAGCGCCGCATGCAGCCAGGTCGCGATCGGTTGCGAGCCACCGAAGGAGAGCAACGGCAGCACGATGTTTTTCGCAAAAAACGTCGCGAAGATCAGCTTGAGATCAAGCGATTGCCGGCCGCCGACCTGGTGGAAAAAGAACCCGAGCTGGATCGCCGACCCTGCGCCCAGGATCAGGGTCTCGACCAGACGCGCGCGCGAGCGGTCGATCGCGGTGCGCAGCGCGAACAGCGGCAGCAGAATGATCGAAACCACGCCGTAGAGCGGCGCCAGAAACAGCAGGAATTTGCGCAACCAGCCGGGCTCGGGATCGAGCGCGAGTATCAGTCCGACGCACACCGCGAGCTGGAACTGGCTATGCAGCGTGTTGAGCCAGACCTCCTCCGCCGAGGGCGCGGCGGCGAGCAGAAACAGCGCCAGGGCCAGTGCCAGCCGGGATTGCAGCAGCGCCGCGCGGCTGGTGACCAGCAAAATCGCCGGTGCTGCTTGCGCCAGCAGCGCGAAGGCGAAGGTGACCCGCGGCCCATACTCGAGCGGCACCAAATGGCGCGCCGCGACCGCGGCGAGATTGGCGCTGAGGTTGAGGTAGCCGGCGTAGGATTTGACCAGCACATGATACCAAGGGTAGCGCGCGGCGTCGAAATAGAACCGCCTTCCTTCCTCGGCCCAGAAGCGCCCCTGCAATACCACCGCGGGCATGCGGCAGAGCGTGAGCAACAGGTAGAGCGCGAACAGCAGCCAGCGGTCGCCGGTACG
>Ga0302314_10006296_pt1 | contig 21540 bp, 12 predicted proteins | sample III_Palsa_N2_3_FD_200533 | JGI IMG/M metagenome (GOLD analysis project Ga0302314, IMG submission 200533) | Peat permafrost microbial communities from Stordalen Mire near Abisko, Sweden - III_Palsa_N2_3 | ecosystem: Environmental > Terrestrial > Soil > Palsa > Peat permafrost | place: Sweden...
GCATTGTTACAAACAAAATAGCCGTCGATATCATTCGGGTGGTCCTTATCTTCCGCAAATGAACCATCCGCGAAAACCTCCGTGATACCGATCGTCCACAATTGCCGGGTAAGAGCTTCCAGATTATCGACCAACTTGTGGCGCCATGACCGATCCCAGTTCGGATAGAGCGAAACGTCGCCAGTTCCCTGCACCAAGATCGATCGACGCAACTCGTCGAACGTGACTTCGTAGTCGCCAATCGGAAGCAACCCCTCGGTCGTGAAAGACGGAACTACGGGCATCCCAAGCTCCAGCGCTATCGCCGGATAGTTATAGCCATACTTGACGTATATGTCAAGTATGGCGCGGAATTCGAATTGGAGGAGATCGCGAGACGGGCCGCGCTTTCTGGCGAGAGGACCTACTGTGCCGATACCTTGAGCGACTTGCGCAGATCAAGCTCAGCGCTGTTCACGGCTCGATAGCCCAGGCTCCGATAGCCGGCCGCCCGTTTGACAGCCATTTTCGCGAGCATCGGCTCGTCCTCATCGACGTAGTCGTAGATCACCACGTCGCGTTTCGCCGCGTGCAGGCGGTGCAGCCGCCCGGCATATTGAGCAAGGATTCCGCGCCAGGAGACCGGCATTGTCAGAAACAAGGTGTCGAGGCGTGCATCGTCGAAGCCCTCGCCGAGATAGCGGCCTGTCGCCACCAGCACTCGTTCCTGATCGTCCGAGGTCGTCGCCAGCGCCTCGGTTGCCGCCCGCGACTGTCGCGCCGTCATGCCGCCCCGAAGCACGATGACGTTCTTGGCGGATTTCGACAGGCGATCCGCCAGCGTTTCGAGATGATCCTTCCGCTCCGTGATGACGACCGGTGAGCGGCCAGCTTCCAGCGCCGATAGGATGTCTTCGAAGATCAGATCATTCCGCGCCTGGTCCTTTGCGAGGCTTGCATAGAGTTCCTGGATAGCGGGCTTGTCGTCCGGGCTGCTTCGAACCCGCCGGAATTCGGTGCGGCGGAAGACGACCTTATGGTCGAATGGCCGAATCGCCGCCTGCTTCTTGGCATCGACCCGATGGCGGACCGGGCCGCATTGCATGAAGATGATCGGATGATGACCGTCCTTCCGCGTCACCGTCGCAGACAGGCCAAGCACATATCGGGCCTTCGCTTCTCGCGCGATCGCTTCGAAGCCGACCGCGGACAGGTGATGGCACTCGTCGACGATGACATGGCCATAGTCGGTGACCAGATCGGAAACAACGCCCTTCCGGACCAGGCTCTGCATAAGGGCGACATCAACCACCCCGGTCGGTTTCTTTTTGCCGCCATGGATGACCCCGATCTTGCCCGGCGGGAGATCCAGGAAGGCCTGGAGGCGCGCCACCCATTGATCGAGAAGCTGCCGGCGATGGACGAGAACCACCGTATTGCGCCCTCGTGCGGCAATCATGTCGGCGGCGATCACGGTCTTCCCGAAGGCCGTCGTCGCCGCGAGCACTCCGGTCTCATGCCGAAGCAGGGCAGTGGCAGCGACGTCCTGATCTGGCGTCAGCTCGCCGAGAAAACTGGTTTCGATGGGCTGTCCTTGCTGGCGCTCATCGCGCAGCTCGACGGCAATGCCTGCATCGCGAAGAAGGCGCAATAGATCGTCAAGGCACCCTCTCGGCAGAGCGACGTGTTTCGAGAACAGCTCGGCGCACGAAATGATGCGAGGCTTGCCGAAAGTCGGCAACCGCATGGCCTGCGCCGCATAGAACTCGGGATTCTGGAAGGCCGCCAAACGTATGATGCGATTCACCAGCGCAGGCGGGATGTCCGAGCGATCGATATAAACCTGATTGCCGAGGACGATTTCGATCGACTGGGGCAGCACGCCCTCGATCGCCGGCTCCTTGCTCCGACGCGACGGCAGCGCCGCCCAGGGTTCGTCGTCCTCTTCCATTGACGGCAGCCGCACGCCGATGATCTGCCCGACAGCGGCCGCCTCGGCCACGATCGACATCAGGGCGGCCGGCGACATACGGCCGATCGTCGATAGATGGGCCCACTGATCCTCGTAGGGGCGGAAGTTGTCATCCAGGAAGACGCTGTTGCCGTTCTCGCGCGGCCGGTTCTGCAGCGGCAGCGCGATCAGATTGCCGAAACCGCCCGCCGGCATCGTGTCCTGGCTCGGAAAGAATCGATCATATGAATCGAAGCCAATGTCGGGGCAGCGGTCCATTGTCGCCGTGATGAGAAGCGTCCCGAGGCGTCTGGCATCGGCAGCAGCCACGGGTTCGGTAAAGAAGATCCAGGCGTGAGCCCCGTTTCCCGAGCGCGATCGTTCGATGGCAACAGGAACGCCCTTCGCTCGTGCCGTATCGCGAAACGCGGCAACGTCCTGGATCCAGGACTTCTTGTCGAAATCGGCGGCGAGGAACCAGCAGGTCTCATCCAGGAGCATCGAATAGACGCCAACCGTGAAATCCGCCGAATTCCCGGGCGCCTTCCCCGATAGATGCGAGCGGAAGATATCGTCGCCGAGGGAGATGAATGCCTGGTTCGGGCATTCGCCGCATTTGACCTGTGGTTTGCCGCAAACGCCGCGAACCCATTCGTTCCCACACGCCGGCGCATAGCCAGCCTTCCCGGTTTTCGCATTCTCCCACCGGCGCGGAAACACGTCCTCCCGCCCACGAAACAGGCTGCGGAACAGTGCGATCTTCTCTGCAGTGGGAGACGCCATGGTCACACTGGCAGTGGTCCACTGGGCCACAGCGCCCCTTTGCGCATGCGCCAGAGCTTCCAATTGTCCGAAGATCTCCGACCGTTCCTGGTCGAGTGCCGCCAGCCGGACTTTCAGCGCTGCAATCTGTCTGTCAGTGTCACTCGCGCTGGCGATCGCATTGCCCTCGTCTGTTGACCAAACCCCGCCAACCTACCGCTAACCGGCTATCATCCAAAGAGGCAGTAGCGGGTGCCACACAGCCGTCAATAGGCCGAAGGACTGGCCGTCGGCCCGCACATTTGGCCATTCCCAACAATTGAGCTGGCCGTGTCACACCATCTGAACGCGTCGGTCGCGCTCCAACACCGCATTTGCCACGCCTCACCCCCTCACTTACAGTTGCCGCTTGGCCATTTAGGGGTGCCACGAATGTCCAAGTACATGCGAGCAGTGCTGATCGGCGTCGTGGTCGGCTTCCTGGTGGCGTTCGGCCTCGGCGCCCTTTATGCGGCGACCGGGATCCGCGGCTCCAACATGCCGACGCTGTCGGGCCTCGGCGCATTTGCGATCACCACCTATCTGCTGGCCAACTTGGCAGGCAATCGGTCCGGTCCATCCGCCACGGCGGACCAGAGGGCCAAGGCTCTGGCCGCCCAGCCGCCTGCCGGAAAGGCGCTGCTGTACCTCTATCGCGAGGGTTTTGTGGCCAAGCTGGCCGGGATGAACGTCTCAATCGACGGCCGCGTCGTGGCGCAGTTGAAGAGCCCGCGCTTTACCTGCATCACGGTCGCGCCGGGCACGCATCGGATCGCCGCCGGTCTCGGCGGGCTGGCTGGGCCGCAGAACAAATCCTCCGAACTCAGCGTCGAGATCGCGCCGGACAGCGTTGTGGCCCTGCGCATGACCATGCAGATGGGCATGCTCCAGGGCAGCGTTGCTATTGCCCCGCAAACCGACCTCGCCCCGGTCTTGCGCACCCTGGCCGGGATGACGATGATTTCGCCGGATATCGCCGAAATCTGACCGGCCCCGACCAAGGAACCCTGTATCGTGTCCGTCGATTACCTGCGCTTCCACGCCCTGGCGCAACCGCAGGCGATCGCACTCATCGAGGATGGGCGCGAGATCCGCTATGGCGAATTCGCGCGCGATCTCTGGAAATTCACCCGCGCAGTCCAGGCATTCCGATTGCCGCGCGGCAGCTCGGTCGCCATCGGCTGCGAGGATTTCTACACGCATTGGCTGCTGATCCTGGCCTTCGAGCGGCTCGGCATTGCGACCGCCTCGTTCGGCAGTACCGAGGGCGTTGCCAGCCGGGATTTGCTCGGCTCGGTCGATCTGGTGCTGGCCGAGCCGCATTTCCCGACCGGCGGCTGGAACACAAGGGCGCTGACCGAGGCTTGGCGGCAGACGGTGCTGGCAGCACCCGACGAGGGGCCGGTGCCGGGTGCTGCCGAGCATCCCGACGATGTCGTCCGCATTCTGCGCACCTCGGGCACGACCGGCACACCCAAGCGGTTCCCGCTGCGCCGCCGCATGTCCCAGGCGCGCCAGCAGCGCCGGCAATGGCTTTATCGCGGCTGGCCGGAGGGCGCGCGCGTCCTCGTCAGCTTCGCCTGGAGCGTCGGCGATACCTATGGCAGCGTGGAGGCGGCCCTGCGCGCCGGCCAGACCGTGGTAGCCCTGCGCCACCTCGCGGTCGCCGATATGCCGGCGCTGGTCCGGACGCATAAATTGCCGCTGCTGACCGTGCTGCCGGTACAGCTGAAGCAGCTGCTGGAACTCTTGCCGGATGATTGGGTCAAGCCCGACCGGCTCGAAATCCGCAGCTTCGGCGGCGCCATTCCCGAAGTGTTGCGCTGCGCTGCCCTGGAGCGCTTGGCCACGCGGGTCACCGAAGTCTATGGCGCCAACGAGTTCGGCTTGGCCACCGTGACACGCGAGACGGACAGCGGCGGCTTCGGCATCCTGCTTCCGGATGTCGAGATCGAGATCGTTGACGAGACCGACCGGCCGGTGCCGGACGGCACGCCGGGACAGATCCGGGTCCGCGGCCCCAGCGTCTTCGACGGCTATCTCGACGACCCGACCCTGACCCGGCGGATGCTGCGCCAGGGCTGGTTCTATCCGGGCGATGCCGGGCTGCGCGCCGGCGGGCGCCTGCAGGTGCTCGGGCGAAGCGACGACCAGGTGAATATCGGCGGCATCAAGTATCCCCTGGCCCAGCTGGAGGAGCACATCCAGAAAATCGACGGCCCCGGCCTGCGCGACGCGGGCCTCGCCGCCATTGCGGGTGCTGACGGCATCGCCGAGCTGCATGTGGCGCTGGTGACCGACGGCAGCGACGATCGCGCCCTGCTGGACCGGGTCATCGCGGTGCTGCAGCCGATCGTAGCCGGCAATCTCAATTTCATCCGGCTTGACCAGATCCCGCGCAACGAGATGGGCAAGATCGATCGCATCCGGCTCAAACAGGCGATTGCAGAAACTCGCGCCGGGGCCGCTTGACAGTGACCCGTGCCATCCTAAATCTTGAGGTGGCATCGGGATCGACCCGGCGCTTACATCCGTGACAGGAGCTGTCATGACCGAAAGAGACGCGGCGCCGGAGCGCCACACCCCCCATTCCAGCAGCAGGCCCTACGACTTCCTGGTCTTCATCGGGCGGTTCCAGCCTTTCCATAACGGCCATCGCCACGTCATCGAAGCGGCGCTGCGCCAAGCTGGCCAAGTCATCGTGCTGGTCGGTTCGGCCTTTGCGGCGCCCTCGCATCGCAATCCCTGGGGCTTCGACGAGCGGCAGAGCATGATCGCCGGCAGCTTCACGCCGGATGAGGCGGCACGGCTCGCCATCCTGCCGCTGGAGGACCGGCTCTACAACAATACCGTCTGGGTCGAGCAGGTCCAGGAAGCGGTCGATGATCTGGTCGAGGCCCGCCATGATTTCGCGACCAGCCCGCGCATCGGGCTGATCGGGCTCAACAAGGACAATACGAGCTATTACCTGAAGCTGTTCCCGCAATGGGGCTCGATCGAGGTCACGGAACAGGCGACCCTCGCTGCCACGGCGCTGCGCGAGGCGCTGTTCTCGGACGAGGCCGCCGGCTGGCTGGCCCGGGCCGGCGAAGCCGTGCCGGCAAATGTCCTGGCCCAGCTCGCCCGGTTCCAGGCCGACGAGGCCTATCGCCGGATCCTCGAAGAATACCGCTTCATCCGCGGCTATCGCCAATCCTGGGCCGCAGCACCCTATGAGCCGGTCTTCGTCACGACCGACGCCGTCGTCATCCAGGCCGGCCATGTCCTGCTGATCGAGCGCGGTTCGCGGCCGGGCAAGGGGCTGCTGGCGCTGCCCGGCGGCTATCTCGGCACGACGGAGACAGTCGAGGAGAGCATGCTGCGCGAACTGCGCGAGGAGACCCGGATCCGCGTGCCCGATCCGGTGCTGCGCGGCAGCATCGTCGGTCCGCCCAAGGTCTTCGACGAGCCCAATCGCGACCCGCGCGGCCGCTTCATCACCCATGCCTTCCTGCTGGCACTGGCGCCGCGCCGCGAGGAAGGCTTCAAGCTGCCCAAGGTCAAGGGCAGCGACGACGCCGTCACCGCCCACTGGCGGCCACTGGCCGAATGCCGGCGCGCCGACATGTTCCTCGACCATTACGACATCATCCAGAACATGGTGGCGCAGCTGTAATTGCTGACCCCTCGCCCGCTTGGCGGGAGAGGGAGGGGCCCGGCGCGTAGCGCTGGGAGGGTGAGGGTGGGTGCACCGCCCGCGCCGAACTGCTCCGCCGCAGCGCCCACCCTCACCCGGCTCGCTTCGCTCGCCACCCTCTCCCGCCAAGCGGGCGAGGGTATTCAGGAGAGGCTCCTATGACCAAGAACATCATCCTCAATGCCGACAGCTATAAACTCTCGCATTACTGGCAATACCCGCCGGGCACCGAAACCATCTACTCCTATGTCGAATCGCGCGGCGGGCAATGGGATCGCACACTGTTCTTCGGGCTGCAGATGTTCCTGAAGGAATATCTGGCGGCACCGGTGACGCGCGCCGATATCGACGAGGCCGAGCCGCTCTGGGCCGCCCATGGCGTGCCGTTCCACCGCGCCGGCTGGGACCATATCGTCGACGCCCATGACGGCAGGCTGCCGATCGAGATCAAGGCGGTGCCCGAGGGCACGGTGCTGCCGACCCGCAACGTGCTGGCCACCGTGGTCAATACCGATCCGGCCTGCTTCTGGCTGACCAGCTTCCTCGAGACGGCGCTGCTGCGCGCGATCTGGTACCCGACCACGGTCGCGACCAATTCCTATATGTGCAAGCAGGTGATCCGCCGCTATCTGGACCAGAGCTGCGACGATCCCGAAGGCCAGATCGGCTTCAAGCTGCATGATTTCGGCGCGCGCGGCGTCTCCAGCCGCGAGAGTGCCGCCATCGGCGGGGCCGCCCATCTGGTCAATTTCTTCGGCACCGACACCATGTCGGGCATCCTCGCCGCCCGCGACTATTACGGCGAGCCGATGGCCGGCTTCTCGATCCCGGCGGCCGAACACAGCACCATCACCGCCTGGGGCCGCGACGGCGAAGCGCTGGCCTATGGCAACATGCTGCGCCAATTCGGCAAGCCCGGAGCGCTGGTCGCCTGCGTCTCGGATTCCTACGATCTCGAGCACGCCATCATCGGGCTCTGGGGCGGTACACTCAAAGACGCCGTGCTGGCGACCGGTGGCGTGCTGGTGGTGCGGCCCGATTCCGGCGATCCGGCGACCATCGTCGCCCGTTCTGTCGAGCAGCTTGGGTCGGCGTTCGGCTGCACCACCAATGCCAAGGGCTATCGCGTGCTGCATCCGGCCGTCCGCGTCATCCAGGGTGACGGCATCAATTTCAATTCGATTGGCGGCATCCTGGAGCGCCTGACCGCGGCCGGCTGGTCGGCCGAGAACGTCGCCTTCGGCATGGGCGGCGGCCTGCTGCAGCAGCTCGATCGCGACACGCTGAAATTCGCCATGAAATGCTCCGCCGCCAAGGTCGGGGGCGAATGGCGCGACGTCTGGAAGGATCCGATCACCGACCCCGGCAAGGCGTCGAAACGTGGCCGCTTCGCGCTCGTCGTCGAAGACGGCGCCTGGCGCACTGTGCCCGAAGCGGGCAATGCCGCGCGGGACCGGCTCCGGCTCGTCTATCGCGACGGGGAGTTGTTCAACGAGACCAGCTTCGCCGAGATCCGGGCCCGGGCGAACGCGACCGCACTCGGATAGGGAACACGGCGCAGCACCCCGAACCCGGCGGTCCGGCTCGGCGTGACCGGGCCCCCTGAGATACCTGAGCGACTGTTAATCCCTTGGTTGCTCGGTGCGGACATCATGCCGGCATGAGTCTGGCCGATCGGCGCTTGAAGGAGATTTCACGGGCAGCCGGAAGCGGGCCGCGCGTTGCCGTCGGCATGAGGCTCTTCGTCGCCTTTGTCTGTGTCTGCATCGTCCTGATCGACGGCTGGCGGATCTGGGACGCGCGGGTGACCCAGCTGCGCGAAGCGTCGATCGCCACCAATAATCTGGCGCGGGCCATGGCCCAGCATGCATCGGATGCATTCGACGCCGCTGACATCGACCTCGAAGGCATGGCCCGCAGGATCGGAACTCATGAAGCCGGGCCGGCGGATAGGACTGAGCTGCGCGACTTTCTGGTTGCCTTGGCCGCCAAGTCACCGCAGCTGATCGATCTCGCCTTCTTCGACGCGAATGGCGACCGGGTGGTCTCGTCACTGCCAGGACCGCCGGGGGTTTCGAATAACGCCGACCGGGACTATTTCCAGTTCCACAAGAACAATCCCGAGCTGAGATTGCATCTGTCGGCGGCCATCATCAGCCGCCTGACCAAGCAATGGATCCTGCCGATCTCGCGTCGGATCAATCATCCCGATGGCCGCTTTGCCGGCGTCTTGCTGGCCACCGTCGATCTTCGCTATTTCGAGCGGTTCTACGACTCGCTCGACATCGGCCTCGAGGGATCCACCTTGCTGGCGACTCTGGACGGCACCATTCTGGTGCGTCGTCCCTTCGTCGAAAGCAATCTCGGCAAGAGCGTGGCCAGCAGCATCCTCTTCCGCGATTGGCTCCCGACCGGACAAAGAGGTACTGGCGAACTCGTCTCCGGCGCCGACGGGGTGCGGCGCATCGTCAGCTGGCTGCGCCTCGACGGCTACCCGCTGGTGGTGGTGGCCGCCCTGTCGCGGAATGAAGTGCTTGCCGGGTGGCGGTCCGACGCGTTCGCGCATGGCATCGGCCTGCCCCTGCTGGTGTTCGCGATCGGGCTGCTCGGCTACCGGTTGAGCGGCCAGATCGCCCAGGTCGCCCGCGCCGAACAGGGATTGCTGGAGAGCCAGCAGCAGCTGCTGTTGGCGCAGCAGATCGGCAAGATGGGTCATTGGATTTCGACCGATGCGACGCAGACCTCGGTCTGGTCGGCCAACATGTTCGCGATGGCCGGCGTGCCGCCCGTGCCGGCCGTACCCTACGGTTTCCCCCGCTCCCTCATCCATCCCGATGATCTCGGCCTCTATCTCGAAAAGCGGGCGCGGAACCGGGACACCGGTCAGCCGGAGGCCCAGGAGCTGCGCTGGCTGCGACCGGACGGGCAGATCATCTGGGTGCGCCTGGAAACCAGCCCGCATTTCGACGAGAACGGGCATGTGCTCGGGCGCTTCGGCGTCTGCCAGGACATTACCGCGCAGAAGCACGCAGAGGCGACACTGCGCGAGAGCGAAGAACGCTTCCGTCTGCTTGCGGAGCATTCCAGCGACGCGATCATCCGGCTCGGATTGGACGGCAGCCGGCGCTACGCCTCGCCGGCCATGCAGCGCATCCAGGGCCATACGCCCGAAGAGATGGCCGCCGGCGAGTTCGGCAAGTTCGTTCATCCGGACGATCGCCCGGCGGTCCAGGCGGCGCTCGCCCAACTGCGGCAGGGGGCAGTCGATGAAAGCGTCATCTCCTATCGCCATTGGCACAAGGACGGGCGCTATATCTGGCTGGAAGCGATCAGCCGCCTGGTCCGCGACGCGGAGACCGGCCGTCCGCTCGAGATCGTCACGTCCGTGCGCGACATCGACCGGCGCAAGCGCGCCGAGGTCGCCTTGCACGAAAGCGAGGATCGCTTTCGCTTCCTGGTCGACACCGTCCAGGATTACGGCATCTACATGCTCGACGTCACTGGCCGCGTGAAGAGCTGGAACAGCGGCGCCGAGCGCATCAAGGGCTATCGCACCGAAGAGATCATCGGGCAGGATTTCGCAAGTTTCTACACCGCGGAGGACCAGGCCGCCGGCGAGCCGGCCCGGGCGCTGGCAGCCGCCGCCCGCCTCGGCGTCTATGCGGCCGAGGGCTGGCGCGTCCGCAAGAACGGCAACCGCTTCTGGGCCAGCGTCGTCATCACCGCGGCGCACGATCTCGATGGCAAGCTGGTCGGCTTCGCCAAGATCACCCGCGACCTGACCGAGCGCACCGTCGAAGAGGAACAGCGCCAGCTGATCGTCGAAGCCGCGCCGAACGGCATGCTGATCGTCGACGAGCAGGGCATGATCACGCTCGCCAACAGCGCGATCGAGAGGATCTTCGGCTACGAGCGCGGGGCGATGCTCGGGAAATCCATCGAAACCCTGGTGCCTCAGTCGTACCGGCACGGCCATCTGGCACTGCGCGCCGCCTTTGCCGGCGACACGGCGGCGCGCTCGATGGCGGCCGGACGAAGCCTGACGGGTTTGCGCGCCGATGGTTCCGCGATCCCCATCGAGGTCATGTTGAGCCCGGTCGCGACCCCGCGCGGCCGCATCGTCGTGGCGACCGTGGTCGATATTACCGCCCGCCGCGCCGCCGAGCAGGCCTTGCAGGGTGCCACGGTCGCCGCCGAAGCGGCGACCCGAACGAAGTCGGCCTTCCTGGCGAATATGAGCCACGAGATAAGATCGCCGATGAATGCCATTCTCGGCATGCTGCAACTGCTTCTGGGAACGGAGCTCACCGCCCGCCAGCGCGACTACGGCACCAAGGCGCATTCAGCGACCCGGTCGCTCCTGCATCTCCTCAACGACATTCTGGATTTCTCGCGGATCGAGGCCGGCCGGGTCGATCTCGAGATCCGGCCCTTCAGTCTCGACACCATGATCGGCGAAATCTCCGGCATCCTGTCGGCCACCATGGGCACGAAGGACCTGGAACTGGTATTTTCGATCGACCCGGACGTGCCGGAGCACGTGTCCGGCGACGAGTTGCGCCTGCGCCAGGTCCTGCTCAATCTCATCGGCAATGCGATCAAATTCACCCAGGCGGGCGAGATCACCGTCTGGGTCCGGCAGGTCGCACAAGATGCCGGATACAGCGAGATCGAGTTCGCCGTCCGGGATACCGGCATCGGCATCGCGCCTGAGCAGCTCTCCGCGATCTTCGAGGAGTTCGGCCAGGCCGAGGCATCGACCACCCGCCGCTTCGGCGGCACCGGCCTCGGGCTCTCGATCAGTCAACGCCTGGTGTCGCTCATGGGCGGCAGCCTGGCGGTCGAGAGTGAGCCGGGTGTGGGCAGCCGGTTTCACTTCACGCTACGCCTGAAGACTATCGGCGACGCCGTCACCGACCCGGGGCGGATCGGGCGACGGCTCCGCAATCCGGTGCGGATGCAAGCTGCCGATGACCAAGAGTTGGTCGGTGGGGCTATCGCCGATACGGTCGAACCGCTATCGCCTGGATCGCCGCTCGGACAGCATCGACTGGCGGGTCTGCGGCTGCTGGTCGTTGATGACAATCCGATAAACCAGCAGGTCGCAGAAGAGCTTCTGTCCAATGAGGGAGCGCAGGTCGCCGTCGCCAGCAGCGGCCGATCGGGCGTGGCAATGGCGCTAGCCGGTGATCCACCCTTCGATGCCGTGCTGATGGACATTCAAATGCCCGGCATGGATGGCTATGAAGCGACCCGCCTCTTGCGTCGCGAGGCACGAACCCACACCCTGCCGATCATTGCGATGACCGCCAATGCGATGGAATCCGACAAGGTTGCCTGCGCCGCGGCCGGCATGAACGACCACGTCGCCAAGCCGATCGATCTCGAAGCCCTGATCGCGACGATCCTGCGCCATAGCGGACAGATCGGGAGCGAGGCAGCGGCGCCAGCCGGCACGGCAGTCGAGGCGCGGACCGATATCGACCTCGCCCTGCGCCGCCTGGGGAACAACAAGACCCTGCTCGCCGGCCTCATCCGGCGTTTTGTCGGGGAATCGCCGGCGATGGCATCCACAATCGAGCGGGCGGTCCGCGACGGCGATCACCGCGCCGCATTGGCGGGTCTGCATACCTTCCGGGGTTTGGCGGCGACCGTGGGGCTCACGACGTTGGCCGAACAATCCCAGCTTCTGGAAGGGGAATTGAAGGCAACCGGCCACACGACCGATGCCGCTGCGCGAGGGCTCTCGACCCTGCTGGCCCAGGGAAACGCGGTTCTGACGGCATACGCGTCCGGTGTCCGCGCCCCGCCCGCGGCGCCAGGCTCGGCACCGCCCGCCGCGAATAGCGGCGTCTATACCCGTCTCGCCGACGCCCGCGATCCTTAATGCTTTGGCAAGGCACACGCCGGGATACTTCGAGCCGCGGGAGCACACGACCAAGTCGAAGGAAAATTGTTGCCGGGTTCAGGTTTTTTCTCTGAAGAGGTCATACGCCTCTTCGGGCTTGCCGGGCGGGTCGACCGCGCGGCTCGAGGTTCGTCATGGAGCGGGTAGAGGGCGAAGATCTCGACTATTTGTTCGAGTTGGCGCGCGATAAAACCGTTGCCGGCCGGCGCATGCTGGTGGCGACGATCGGCGACCTGTTCTTTGCGCAGAACGAGGTCCTGACCGATCGCGAAAAATCACTGATGACCGAGATCCTGCGTCAGCTGATCCATGACGTCGAGATTACCGTCCGGCGGGCGCTGGCCGATCGGCTGGCGGAACAGCCAACCGCACCGCCCGATCTGGTCCGGGCACTCGCCAATGATTCGATCGAAGTGGCTCATCCGCTGCTGGTCAACAGCCACGTGCTGCAGGATCTGGAGCTGGTCGAGATCATCCGCAACCGCACGCTGGAACACCAGCTGGCCATCGCCATCCGCAAATCCTTGAGCGAGGAGGTGACCGAGGCTCTGGTCGAGACCGGCCATGTCGACGTCATCAAGACACTGCTGGAGAACGGGCAGGCGCACATCTCGCGCAACACCATGGAATATCTGGTCGAGCAGTCGCAACGGGTCGATACCTATCAGAATCCGCTGCTGCGCCGGCCCGATCTCGACACGCAACTGGCCAAGCGCATGTATTGGTGGGTCTCGGCGGCACTTCGGGCGTATATACTTGAGCACTTCGATGTCGACCCGAACGAACTCGACGACACCATGGAAACGGCGGTACAGGAACTCACCAGCGGACCGCTAGCACCGGCGCCCAAGGCCGTCGAGCTGGCCGCCCGCCTGTCCGAGCAGAATCAGATTTCGCCGGCGCTGATGCTGCAGACCCTGCGCGACGGCGAGGTGGCGCTGTTCGCCGCGATGTTCGCGCGCTTCACCGGCATCCGGCTGCAGCTGGTCCACCGTATGCTGTTCGAGGCGGGCGGCGAGGGGCTGTGCATCGCCTGCCGCGGCGCCGGCATCGACAAATCGACCTTCGCCTCGGTGTTCGTACTGACCCGCAAGGCGCGCGGCCGGGACCAGCCCTCGCAGCTGGGCGAGATGGCCGGCATCCTCGCCCTTTATGAACGCATCAAACCCGACGCGGCCGGCACGCTGCTGAAGAAATGGCAGCGCGATCCGAATTTCCTCCGCGCCATCTGGCAGGTCGAGCAGCCGATGCGCGGCTCCTCGCCGCCGTCCTGACGCCCGGGCGATGGCCAGCCTGACCCTTGTCCCGCCGCCCACGCCGCCATCGGCGTCCATGGCGGCGCCGGCGCGCCTGATTCTCGATCGCGTCGGGCTGGACTTCCTCGCCCACGGCGACCCGGCCTTCATTGCCGATGCCGAGGGCATGGTGGTCTGGGCCAACGCGCCCTGGCGCTACCTTCGGAGCCGGCTGGAACTACCCGGCGGCGATCCGGCTGCCCTGCCCTGGCATGCTTGCGACATTGCCGCTGCGGCACGGCTGGCACCGGGACCGGTCATTCGCCAGGACCGCATGGCGCTCGCGGGCGGCACCGAGCTGATCCGATCCGAACATTGGCCGGCCTTCGGCGAAGACGGCAGCCTGCTCGGCTGGGCGGCCAACATCGCCGAGCCGGCCCAGGCCGACCGGTCGCGCCGCCAGATCGGCGCGCTGCAGGAGCGGCTGGACGATCTCACGCGCCTGGTCTCGGACTGGATCTGGGAAAGTGCTGCCGATCTGACGCTGAGCTTCGTCTCGCCGCGGGTCGGCGAGTTGCTGGGTTTTCACCCGCGGGAAATGCTGGGACGGCCGCTGCATGATTTCGGCCATTTCGTCGATGGCGAGGGCAAGCCGGTCCAGAGCCCGCTCGACGCCGCGCAGCCACGGCCGTTCCGCGACGAGATTTTCCTGGCCACCCATGCCGGCGGCCGGCCGCTGCAGTTCCGCCTGGCGGCACTGCCCGTCTTCGATCCGGAAAGCGGCGGCTTCCGCGGCTTCCGCGGCACTGCACGCGACGTCACGGCGGAGCATGCGGCCCTGACCCTGGTGGCGAAATCGCGCAGCCAGCTGACCCACGCCATCGATTCGATCTCGGAAGGCTTCGCCCTCTACGACGCCGAGGAACGGCTGGTGCTGAGCAACCAGAAATATCTCGACAGCTTCCCGCTGACCGGCGCCCAGATCCGGCCGGGCCAGAGGTTCGCCGATATCCGCCGCCGCGCCTTCGAGGCTGGCGACATCATCGCGACACCGTCGACCGAGCGGATCCGCCAGCAGAGCCTGGCCACGCGTGCCCGTGCCCTCGACGCCATCGAGTGGGAAATCCACGGCGGGCGCTGGATCCGCGCCGCCGACCGGATGACGCCGGATGGCAGCATCGTCGGCATCCGCACCGATATCACCGAATGGAAGAACCGCGAGCGGGCGCTTTACGATGCCAAGGAATCGGCCGAACTCGCCAACCGCACCAAGTCGGAATTCCTGGCCAATATCAGCCATGAGCTGCGCACGCCGCTCAACGCCATCATCGGCTTTTCCGAGCTGATCGTGAGCGAGGCGATGGGGCCGATCGGCAATGCCCAGTATAAGGACTATTTGAACGACGTGCTCGGCAGCGGCCGGCATCTGCTCGACGTCATCAACGACATCATCGACCTGGCCCGCGCCGAGGCCGGAAGGCTTGAGCTGAACGAGGAGCCGACCGATCTGGCCGAGGCGGCAAATGCGGTCTTGCGCATCATGCGGGAGCGCGCCATGCGCGGGCGGATCCAGCTCGGCACCGATTTCGACGAGGATCTGCCGCCGATTCAGACCGATCCGCGCAAGCTGCGGCAGATCCTGACCAATCTGGTTTCGAACGCGATCAAATTCACCCGCGAGGGCGGTGCCGTCACCGTCGCGGCCCGGCGCGAGCCCCAGACCGGCGACGTGCTGATCCAGGTCATCGACACCGGCATCGGCATCGCCGCCGACGACATCCCGACCGCCTTCAAACCCTTCGGCCAGATCGATGCCAGGCTGAGCCGGCAATATGAGGGCACCGGCCTCGGCCTGCCGCTGACCAAGGTAATGGTCGAGCTGCACCAGGGCCGCATCACCATCGACAGCGCGGTCGGCATCGGCACCACGGTGACGGTCCGCCTGCCGGCCAGCCGGGTGAGGGAGTAGGGGGGCGCGAGGGATTCCGCCGCATTCTTCTCCTCTCTGCCCCATTGGGAGCGCGCGCTAAAGCGCGGCGCTCCGTTCGCGAAGCGAGCCGCGCGCCAAGCGCGCGGAAGGGAGGCCGGGAGAGGTGGGGAACGCTCGGGAACTGAAGGAACTATGGCTGCACTGTTCGATTGAGCGGAAGGCCTTGATTCGTAACGGTTTCACTAATTTTCCGAGGCGATATACTCCAGCCCTGAGCGTGGGGGGGGGCGCGCCCCCCCCCCCCCCCCCCCCCCCCCCCCCCCCCCCCGGCGGCCCGGCACACCCCGCACCCGCACCCACCCCCCACACCCCCCCACCCCCCCCGCCCCAATGGGGCAGAGAGGGAGAAGATCGGGATATCGCGCCCTCCAAATCCGAGGCTCCCTCACCCATGTCCCTCACCGACCGCGTGCGCATTCGCGAGATCACGACGCTTTCCGACAATTGGTATGTGCTGAAGAAGACCGTCTTCGACTTTCAGCGCCGCGACGGCACCTGGCAGACCCAGAGCCGGGAGACCTATGATCGCGGCAATGGCGCCACGATCCTGCTTTACGATCCCGACCGGCGCACGGTGATCCTGACGCGCCAGTTCCGCTTCCCGGCCTTCGCCAGCGGCTGGACCGAGCTGCTCATCGAGGCCCCGGCCGGGCTGCTCGACGATGCCTCGCCCGAGGCGCGGATCCGGGCCGAGACCGAGGAGGAGACCGGCTATCGCGTGCAGGAGATCACCAAGGTCTTCGAGGCCTTCATGAGCCCGGGCTCGGTCACCGAGACGATCCATTTCTTCATCGGCCGCTATACGCCGACCGACCGGATCGCCGCCGGCGGCGGCATTGCAGGGGAAGGCGAAGACATCGAGGTGCTCGAAGTGACCATCGAGGCGGCGATCGAGATGATCCGCAGCGGCGCCATCCGGGACGCCAAGACGATCATGCTGCTCCAGCACGCGGCCCTCTGCGTCTTCACGGCCTGACCTGAGGAACGGTCGACGCCGGCGTTCACGGCGCAGTCACTGCGTTGTGTTCACCGGCCGCGGGATCCGGACGCTATGATGCCGGCGCGGACATGGACCCTTCTGTCCAGAGGAAGACGACCGTGCTGGACGAATCGAAACAGCCGAGCACTCGCGGGCAAGCGCTCCGGCTCGCCCTGATCGGCGCCATCCTGCTCGGCGCGGCCGGGGCCTTCGCCTATGTCGGCGGCCGGCTCTCGCCCAACCGCCTGACCCAGACAAGGATGATTGCGGCGTTCGAGGCGCTGTCCGGGGACCATCCGGGCTTCCGGCGCAACCATGCCAAAGGCATCTGCGTTGCCGGCTGGTTCGAGAGCAACGGCCAGGCGGCCGGCCTGTCGAAGGCGACGCTCTTCGCGCAAGGGCAGCGCGTGCCGGTCATCGGCCGCTTCGCGCTCGCCGGCGGGCTGCCCTTCCAGGCCGACAAGGCCGCGACCGTGCGCAGCCTGGCACTGCAATTCCTGCCGCCGGGTGGTGCCGAGTGGCGGACCGGGATGAACAATATCCCGGTCTTTCCGGTGAATTCGGCCCAGGGATTCTATGATCAGCTGCGCGCCGGCACGCCCGATCCGGCGACCGGCAAGCCCGATCCGGCCAAGCTGCAGGCCTTCATGGCCGAGCATCCCGAGGCGGTCCGGGCCGGCGCGCTGATCCGGCAGCGCCCGGTCTCGTCCGGCTTCACCGACGCCACCTATAACAGCCTGAATGCCTTCCGCTTCGTGGCAGCCACTGGTGCTGCCGTACCGGTGCGCTGGGCCGCCGTGCCGGTGCAGCCCTTCGTCGCCGAGAGCGCGGAGCAGGCCGCTTCCCTCGACAAGAACAGCCTGTTCGACGATCTCGCCGCCCAGATCCATCAGCAGGCGCTGCAATGGAAGCTGATGGTGACGATCGGCGAGCCGGACGACCCGACCGCCGATGCCACCCTGCCCTGGCCCGCGGATCGCCGCCAGGTCGAGGCCGGGACAGTGACGCTCGACCGAATCTCGAGCGAAGATACCGGTCCCTGTACCGACATCAATTACGACCCGCTGGTGCTGCCGCCCGGCATCGAGGCGTCGGACGACCCGCTGCTCAGCGCCCGGTCGGCCGCCTATGCCCGCTCCTTCACATTGCGGGCCGGCGAGAAATCCGAAAAGCCGCCGAGCGCCGTCACCGCTGCAGAAATCCAGGCGGGAGCCAAGCCATGACCCCGCAACACACGCGCTTCCCGCTCCTCTCCAGGGTGCTGCATTGGCTGATGGCGGCGATGGTCCTGGCCATGCTGTTCATCGGCATCGGCATGGCGGCCTCGGTCTCGGCGCGCTATGGGCTGCTGGTCTCGATCCATCGGCCGCTCGGGATTGCGATCCTGGTGCTTGTCGTGATCCGCCTCGTGAACCGATGGCTGAGCCCGCCGCCGCCCCTGCCCGACTCGATCCCGCCGGTGCAGCGCCTGGCCGCCCACGCGTCGCATATCCTGCTCTACACGTTGATGGTCCTCATGCCCCTGGTTGGCTGGGCCATGCTGTCGGCGGCGCGCACCCCGATCGTGCTCTGGGGCTCGCTGCAGCTGCCGCCGATCCTGCCACAGGATCCGGTTCTCTATGCCTGGCTGCGGTTCCTGCACACCGATCTCGGCTATCTGCTCTACGCCACCTTCCTTATCCATCTCGGCGCGGCGCTGCTGCATGGCCTGATCCGCCGGGACGGCGTGTTCGGAAGCATGGCGTCGTGGCGCCTGGGCAACCGGTGACGGCCGCCGTCATGGCGCCTCGGCGACGATGAGGCAGTCCCGGCCGCCCGCCTTCGCCGCATAGAGGGCCGCATCCGCGCGGGCGTAGAGCGCATCGAAGCTCTCGTTCGGCCGCAGCGCCGCCAGGCCGAGGCTGGCCGTGATCTGGATATTCGCCTCGGCAATGCGGGTTTCGTCGCTCTTGATCGCCTCGCGCAGCCGGTCGGCCAGCAGCGCCGCGCCGACGGCGGCAGTGTTGGGCATGAGCAGCGCAAATTCCTCGCCACCCATGCGGCCGAGCAGATCCGTGGCCCGGATATGGTTCCGGCCGGTCCGGCCGATCATGCGCAGCACCGCGTCGCCGGCCGGATGGCCGTAGACATCATTGATCCGCTTGAAGTCGTCGAGATCCATGACCACCAGGCTGAGTGGTGCTCCGGTGCGCCGGCCGAGTGCTATCAACTCATTGGCGCGCTCGACGAAGTGCCGCCGGTTCAAGCAGCCGGTGAGCGGGTCGATCGTCGCCAATTCGAAGAGCCGCACATTGGCGGCGCGCAGATCGGCGGTTCGGTCGGCGACCTGGCGCTCCAGCTCGCCTTGGCGGCGGCGCAGATAGGCCGTGCGGCTGCGCACGAGCGCTGCAACCCCGGCGAGCGCCGCGGCGGTCACGCCCAGCGTAAACCAGAGCGTCTGGTACCAGGCCGGCACCACTTGGATCGGGATCTCGAGGTCCCGCTCGGTCCACGCACCATCGCGGTTCGAGCCGCGCAGGCGCAGGCGGTAGCTGCCGGGCGGCAGATTGGTATAGGCGGCGAGCCGGCGGGTCGCGTCCGTCTCGATCCAGTCCCGGTCGAACCCCTCGAGCCGGTAGGCATAGCGGTTACGCGCCGGTGCTGTGAAGTCGAGAGCGGAGAACTCGACGGCCAGGCTGTTGGTCTCCGGCGTGAGCACGAGCGGCTCGGACGAGCCCGAGCCATTGAACCGCCCGCTCGGTACCGAGGTGCCGCCGATGCGGATATCGGTCACCACCACCGGCGGGCGGAGCGTCCAATCCACCAGCCGCTCCGGCCGAACCACCGTCAGGCCGCCCTTGGCGCCGAAGAGGAGCTCGCCGTGATCATCGACGGCACCGGCGCCCTCGAAGTAGTCCGCCAGGGCGGAGCCTTCGGCGCGATGCAGGGCGCGGATGGCGAAACTCGCCGGGTCGATGACCGCAAGACCGTCATCGGTGCCAGCCCAGATCTTGCCCTGGGCGTCGAGCAGAAGCGTGTCGACGTTGAGATGCGGCAGGCCATCGGCAATGCCCAGGCGGCGGAATCGCGGCTTTCCGTCCGGGCTCCGGCCGGTCATGACCGCGATTCCACCGCCGAAGGTACCGACCCAGAGCCGGCCTTGCCGGTCGACCAGCAGGGACGCGACGAACCCGGCCGGGAGGGCTTCCGGATTGGCGGGGTCGGCCAGGATGCCCTCGACGGCACCGGTCGCGAGATCGAGCCGATTGAGGCCGTTGCGGGTCCCGATCCACAGATCGTGGTCCCGGCCCGGCCGGAGACAATCCACCGTGTCGTCGGTCAGCAGGCTCGACTGCGCCGGGCCGAAGACGAGCGGCCCGGCCCCCTCGATCCGGCCCCCCCACAAGCCATTATTCAGGCCGCCGACCCACAACACGCCATCGTTGACGAGAATTGTATAGACCGAGGCGTGGGGGTCGCGCTGCGGCAAGGAAACGAGGGCGACACGCTGGCTGGCAGCATCGGCCCGATAGACGCCGCGGTTGGTGCCGACATAGACCTCGCCTCTTTCGGCCTCGGCCATGGAAGTCACAATGTCGAGCGGGAGCGTGGCATCGGGACGGGACGGGTCGGGGCGCAGCTGTGCGACGCGGCCGGCGGCAGGATCGACAACGTCGACGCCGCCACCCAGGAAACCGAGCCAGACCCGCCCATCCGAGGTCGGCAGGACCGCATAGACATCCGGGTCGGTCAGACCGTCCGCCCGGCTCGCGCCCCCGAAGACGGTCGATATTGCACCCAGCCCCTCGGCATGGTAGCTGAGGCCGCCCGTGCCGCCGACCCACATGGACCCGGCGCGATCCCGCAGCAAAGTCCAGATATCATCATGCGCGAGGCTGCCGGACAGCGCCCGATCGTGGCGGATCCGCCGGGTCCGGCCGGTCGCCGTGTCGATGACGACGATCCCGGCACCACGCGTGCCGATCCAGATCTCATGCGCGCCCGCTGCACCGATCGAAGAGACGAAATCGCTCTGCAGGGTCGGTCGGGCAGTGCCTGTCTCCTCGACCGGCCGCGGCGCCTGCGCCGCGGTGTCGAGGACAAAGGCGCCATGCTGGGTCGTGCCGATCCAGATGCGCCCGTCTTCATCCTCGAACAGGGCGGTAACGCTCGTATTGCCGTCCGAGGACCCGGCGAGCGTTACGGCCGCGAAGCCTTCGGCCCCGGGATCTCGCCGGCCGAGTCCCTTGCCGGTACCGACCCAGAGCCGCCCTGAGCGGTCCTGCAGCACCATCTGGATCTTGCCGTCGGGCAGGCTTGCCGGGTCTCGTTCATCATGGCTGAGTGCAACGACCGCTCCCGTTTCCGGGGCCAGGTGATCCAGCTCGTCATCCGTGGCGATCCACAAGCCGCCGGCACCGTCATCGGCAATCGCACCGACCCGCGCGCGACCGGGTCGCGGCGGGCCAAGCGGGATCTTGATGAAGCGGTCGTGCTCGCGGTCATAGCGCGCGAGCCCGCCGGCGCCGGTGCCGATCCAGAGCCGCCCATGAGGATCGGTGTGAAGGGCGTCGATCCATGAGTCCGGCAGGCTGCCCAGGTCCTTGGGGTCCGGCTTGTAGCTGCGGAAGCGGTAGCCGTCCCAGCGCGCCAGGCCGCCTTGGGTACCGACCCAGAGAAAGCCGTCGCCATCCTGGGCGAGCGCGATCGGAACCGGGTGCGGCAGCCCCTGCTCCCGGCCAAAGTTCTGGAAAACAGTCTCGGCAAGATCGGCCCAGCGTTCGTCGGCCGCAGCACCGGGTGCTGCGAAGCCGAGCAGCAGGGCCAGGACGACCAGCCACGTTCCGCCTAAGGATCTGACACGGAATAATCGCTTCAAACTCCTCCTCCCCTTGCGGGAGGAGGTTGGGAGGAGGGGTGCGCCGCAGGCGCCGACACGGTCTCGACAGCGTCACTCATCTCATTGATATGGCTTTGAAATATCATAGATCGGCGTCGACACCCCCCCTCCCGGCCGCCTCCCGCGAGGGGGGGGGGTGAGG
>Ga0302314_10006300_pt1 | contig 21530 bp, 23 predicted proteins | sample III_Palsa_N2_3_FD_200533 | JGI IMG/M metagenome (GOLD analysis project Ga0302314, IMG submission 200533) | Peat permafrost microbial communities from Stordalen Mire near Abisko, Sweden - III_Palsa_N2_3 | ecosystem: Environmental > Terrestrial > Soil > Palsa > Peat permafrost | place: Sweden...
AGAAGTGACCGAGATGCAGCGCACCGTGCGCGGCGAGGTCATCAGCTCCACCTTCGACGAGCCGGCCGCGCGCCACGTGCAGGTCGCCGAGATGGTGATCGAGCGCGCCAAGCGCCTGGTCGAGATGAAGAAGGACGTCGTCATCCTGCTCGATTCGATCACCCGCCTGGCTCGCGCGTACAACAACGTGCTGCCGTCGTCGGGCAAGGTGCTGTCCGGCGGCGTCGATGCCAACGCGCTGCAGCGCCCCAAGCGCTTCTTCGGCGCGGCGCGCAACGTCGAGGAAGGCGGCTCGCTGACCATCATCGGCACGGCGCTGATCGACACCGGCTCGAAGATGGACGAAGTCATCTACGAGGAGTTCAAGGGCACCGGCAACTGCGAAATCCACCTGGATCGCCGCATGGCCGAGAAGCGCGTCTACCCGTCCATCCAGATCAACCGTTCCGGCACGCGTCGCGAGGAGATGCTGCTGAAGCCGGAGATCCTGCAGAAGACCTGGATCCTGCGCAAGCTGCTCTATCCGATGGACGAGATCGAGGCGATGGAGTTCATGCTCGACAAGATGAAGGCCAGCAAGACCAATCTCGACTTCTTCGACATGATGCGTCGCGGCGGGTGAGCGGGATCTGCCCGGCTTGATATGCTGCGCTCCGACAAGAGGAGCGGCCATGTGGCATATCCATGAAAGGCTCGCGATCGCGAGCCTTTTGTTCGTCTGCAGCGCCGCGGCCCTGGCCGCCGACTCCGCCGAGCACTTCGGCGTGAAGGATTCGTCGCCGCCCACCGGTTCCAGCCTGCGGCGCAACATCGTCGAGGGCAGCCTGCCGTTCGACAAGCGCTACGACGAGCTGACCCCGCCGCAGCGCGAACTCTTCAAGGCGCGCTACGAGCCGATGGCCGCCGACGACGAGCCCCCGTTCCCGATCGACGGGCTCGGCCCGATGATGCTGGCGCTGCACCAGGGCGCGGTCCGCTACGACATTCGAGGGCGGCTGGACATGAGCGTCATGGTCGGGCCGGATGGCGCGCCGAGCGCAGTCACCGCCTACGAGACGCCCGGCGACGAGCGTTTCACGAAGTTCGCCGCCACGATCCTGATGGTGCAGAAGTACAAGCCGGCCGTGTGCGGCGGCCGGCCGTGCCAGATGGCGTTCCCGGTGCAGGTGACCTTCCACGACCACTAGCGCCCGGGCGCTTCAGTAGACACCGGGCTCCAGGCAGCATATAATCCAAGGTTTTCCGCTTTCGGAAAGTGCTGGGCATGGTGCCCATGTGGCTTCCGACGACGCCTCGGGTCGAGAGATCCCCGGCAAAGCGAGATAGAGGGCATCCCCATGAAGCAAGGCATTCACCCCAACTACCGCGAAGTCTGCTTCGTGGACCAATCGAACGGTTTCAAGTTCGTGACGCGTTCGTGCGCGCCCACCAAGGAAATGATCAAGATGGAAGACGGCAAGGAACTGCCGCTGTTCAAGCTGGAAACCACCAGCGAGACCCATCCGTTCTACACCGGCACGCAAAAGAGCATCGACAGCCTGGGCGGCCGCGTCGAGAAGTTCCGCAACAAGTTCGCACGCGTCGGCCTCAAGAAGTCGACCGCCGCCGCGGAATAAGACACGGCTCCGGCCTCGTCACCTGGAAAGGCAGCTTCGGCTGCCTTTTTTGTTAGTATCTCGACGCGCCAACTTGCCCCGGCGCTGCCGCTCACTCGCCCCAGATGAAGTCGCAAGGGAGCGGCGGAACCGGCTCTGCCGGGCCGCTCGCGGCCGGCCCCTCGGGGGCAGGGAGCGCGCGCGCAGCCTCCCCTCCGGGGGACGGCGACCGTGGGGCCGTCAATTCCTCCCCCGTGAATCTGCCAACTCCCGCCCTTGTCACCCAGCGCGCGGCCCAGCGACTGCCGCGCTGGGCCTTGATGCTCCTGTGCGCCGCCTACCTGCTGCCCGGCCAGTTCGGACGCGAGCCGTGGAAGAACGCCGACATCACCGCGTTCGGCTACATGTCGTCGCTGGCCGAGGGGCGCAGCCCGTGGACGGCGCCCGCGCTGGCCGGGCTGCCGGGCGACGGCGCCCTGCTGCCCTACTGGCTCGGCGCGCTGTCGATCAAGGCCCTGCCCTTCATCGACCCGGCCAACGCCGCGCGCGTGCCGTTCGCGCTGCTGCTGGCCGCCACGCTGGCGCTGATCTGGTACAGCACGCAGCACCTTGCGCGCACCGAGGCCGCGCAGCCGGTGGCGTTCGCGTTCGGCGGCGAGGCGTCGCCGCTCGACTACGCGCGCGCGCTGGCCGACGGCGCGGTGCTCGCGACCATCGCCAGCCTCGGATTGCTGCAACTGGGCCACGAGACGACGCCGGAGCTCGTACAGTTGAGCGGCGTCGCGCTGTTCATGTGGGTGCTCGCCGCGGCGCCCACGCGTCCGCGCGTGGCCGCGGGCGCGGCCGTCGTCGCGCTGACGGTGGTCGCCGCCAGCGGCGCGCCCACGATCGCGCTGGCGCTCGGCGCGAGCGGCTTCGTCATCTGCCAGTGGTCGCGCCATCCGGGCGCGCTGGGGCTGCGTCCATGGCTGATCCTGGGCATGCTCGCGGGCGCGCTGGTGGCCGCGGCAGGACACGCCTGGGCCTGGCGCGCGGGCATCCGCTGGAATTCCGCGTGGGAACTCGTGCGGCTGAGCGTGTGGTTCCTGTGGCCGGGCTGGCTGCTGGCGCTGTGGACGCTGTGGCGCTGGCGCCATCACCTCGCGTACCGCCACATCGCGGTGCCCAGCGTGGGCGTGGCCGTCGCGATGGTTGCGTCGCTGAGCATGGGCGCGTCCGACCGCGCGCTGATGCTGGCGGTGCCCGGCGTCGCGGTGCTGGCCGCGTTCGCGCTGCCGACGCTCAAGCGCTCCACCGGTGCGGCCATCGATTGGTTCACGGTGTTCTTCTTCACCGCGCTGGCCATCGTGATCTGGGTCTTCTACGTCGGCATGATGACCGGCACGCCGGCCAAGGCCGCGCAGCGCATCGCCGCGCTGCTGCCCGGCTTCGAACCGCACTTCTCGCTGGCCCTGCTCGTGCTGGCCATCCTGGGCACCGCCGCCTGGCTGGCTCTCGTGCGCTGGCGCACGGCGCGCGTGCAGCACGCGTTGTGGAAGTCGCTGGTGCTGCCCGCGTCGGGCGTCGCGCTGAGCTGGCTGCTGATGCTGACGCTGGGCCTGCCGGCGTTCGACTATGCGCGCAGCTACCGGCCCTGGGTCTACCTGGTCGCCCAGCACGTGCCCAACGGCGTGTGCGTGGCCGCGCAGCTGCCGCGCTCCGCGCTGGCCGCCCTGGAGAACTACACGAACTGGCGCATCGACGCGCAGGGCGACGTCATCAAGAACAGCGAGTGCCCGTACCTGCTGATCGACGAGAACCGCCACAACCTGGTCTCGGCACCGCCCGGATGGACGCTGGTCGCCCACCTGCACCGGCCGTCGGAGCGCGACGAGTCGACCGCCGTCTTCAAGAAGGCGACGGCACCGTCGCCACGCCCCGCCGACTTCGGCCGCGTCGCGCTCGCGCGCTGACGCGCGTGCCCGCGCGCGCGTGACGCGCGCGGCCGCGCGCTCAGCCGCGCCAGCGCCCCTGCTCTTCGCGCCGCTGCTCGCGCAGCATGTACAGGTAGAGCCCCTCGACCTTCTCGCGCGCCCACGGCGTCTTGCGCAGCAGCTTCAGGCTGGACTTGATGCTGGGCTCGAACGCGAAGCAGCGCAGCGGGATGCGCTCGTCCAGCCCCTGCCAGCCGTAGGCGTCGACCAGCGCGGTGACGATCGCCTCCAGCGTCATGCCGTGCAGCGGATTGCGAGGCTGGGCAGGCGGCGGCGCGGGCGGGACGGGCTCGGTCATGCCGCATTGTCGCGCCTGGACGGCAGTCTCAGGCATGCGACGAGCGGCCCCGGACGCGCACGCCGAACGCGAAGTTCTTCACCTGCCCGGTGCACGTGACGGCGCGCCCGAGCGACGCGATCCGCGCGACCACGTCGGCCGCGAATTCTTCGCTGTGGAAGTCGGCGAGGACGACGCCCGTGCCGTCCTGGATGTCCAGCGTGCGCACCAGCAGCGCCGCGAGCGCCTCGGGATCGTGCGTGCCGGTCGCGCGGCTCGCCTCGCGCTCGCAGGCCGGGCCGTGCTCGGAGATGACGATGCTGTCCCGCTGCACCCCTGCGGACGCCCGCTCGCCTGAATTCCTGGAAATCGACAGCAGCTTGGCCCGGCGGAACCTGGCCCAGTGCGTGGCGTTGGCGGCCTTCTCCTCGTCGCCGGTCAGCGAGAGCACGTACGTCGTCATGGCATTCCTTCGAAGTGGATGTCGTGCAGCGGGTGGGCTCAGTGGGTCGCGCATTCCTCGCGCCGGGCGGACTTGCGGCCACGCGCGGCGATCACGGCGCCGGTCGCGCGCAGCAGCTCGAAGGCGATCGCGGGGCAGGACGCCGTCAGCTCCCGTTGCCGCGACAGCGAGAGCTCGAGGACGAGCGAGTCCTCCAGCGCGCGCGCGTCGAGGTCGGGGGGCGCGTCCGAGAACGGCGCGTCCTCGCCGAGGATCGTCCCGGGCAGCAACGCCGTCGTGCGGTTCGCGTTGGCCGCGGATTCCTGCCACAGGCTGCCCTCGACCACGAACCGCAGCGTGCGGTCGACGCGGCCCGGGATCAGCACGCGACAGCCCGCCGGCAGCCGCCGCGAGATGCAGAAGCTCGAGAACGCGCGCCAGTCGGCGGCGGTGAACGCCGGCCGGAACGCGTTGCGCGAGGCCGACTTGCGCGCCTGCGCCGCGAAGCGCAGCGCGTCGCCGTCCACGGGCGCGGCCACCTGGTGGCGGCTCAGGTCCATGGCGGCGGGGAATGCGAGCGGGCGGTCGCCGTGGGCGATGAGGCGGTCGACGATCGCGAAGCGGCTCTCGACGGGCGTGTGGAACATGGCGGACTCCTCGGTGGTTTGGAATTTGCGGCGCCGGCGTGCCGACATGGGACGCATGTTCGGACGACGCCCGCAACGCGTCCATTACGAGCCATAACGCCGGGCATCCGCGCTGGCCGAACTACACTTCCGGCTGCGTCGGTGCGTCTGCCGACGCGGAGATCTGCGCCCATGGGTACGTTGTTCGATCCTCGCACCGGCGATCGCGTGGTGCTTCGCGCCGAGCACGTGTTCGGCCGCAACGCGCTGCGCGCCGACACCGTGCTCGACGACCCCGCCATCTCGCTGATGCACGCGGTGATCCGCTGGCGCAGCGGGCGCTGGCTGCTGACCGACCACAGCCGCAACGGCACCTTCGTCGACGGTCGCGTGCTGGCGCCCGGCGAACCGTTCGCGCTCGAGGTGGGCGTCGAGGTGCGGCTGGGTCGCGAGCCGGGCGTGGCGTGGCGCGTGCAGGACGTCGCCGAACCTGTCGACGCCCTGGTGCCGGCCGATTCGCGCCAGCCGGTGATCGCGCTGTCGCCGCACAACCTCCTCCCGAGCAGCGACGCGCCGGAGCTGTGCGTCTACCAGGCGAGCCCGGGGCTGTGGATGCTGGAACAGAACGGCGAGACGCGCGCCCTGAAGGACGGCGACCGCCTGCAGGTCGGCAGCGCGGGACCGCACCGCTTCATGGCCGCGGCGCCGCTGGACGACACCCAGGTCGCGGAGATCGAGCGCGAGGCCGAGGCCCCGTGGCTGGTCATGCGCCTGAGCCTCGACGAGGAACACGCCCGCCTCGAGGTGAAGGACGGCGCGACCAGCACCGACCTCGGCGAACGCAGCCATCACTACTGCCTGGCGACGCTGGCGCGCCAGCGCATGGCCGACCAGCAGGAAGGCCGCGAGCCGGGCGCCCAGGGCTGGCTGGGCAGCGCCGAACTCGCGCGCATGCTGGGCGTGGATCCGACGCACCTGAACATCCAGATCTTCCGCGCCCGCGAGCAGCTGATGACCGCGCTGCCCGGCATCGCGCCGCTGTCGCGGCTGATCGAGCGCCGCCGGGGCGAGCTGCGCATCGGCGACCTGCCGTTCGAGATCTACCGCGGCGACCGGCTGGAGTGCCGCTACCGGCCGGCGCCGCTGCGCTGACGCGGCGCCCGGCTAACGCGGCAAGTCGTGGTCGCCAGCGGCAAGGCTGCCGAGCGACGCATCCCCGGGGCCCGGCTTGCGCGGCTCGACCTCCGGCGCGTAGAGGGCCAGCGCATCGACCAGCGCAGCGTGGCTGCGCGCGCCCCGCAGCACCATCTCCGCCATCGGCTCGACCGGGCGCCGCGGCGCCTCGCGCTCGGCGCCCGGCTTGCCCGCGTCCTGCACCACCGTCGCCACCACCGTGGCGAGCGGCGAGGCGGCGGCCTGCGACGCCGCGGCGCGCAGCGCCTCGCGCATCTCGTCGGCGCTCGAGAAGCGATCGTCGGCGCGCTTCGCGAGGGCGCGCCGGATCACGCCGTCGAACGCGGGCCCGACCAAGCCGCCGCCGGCTTCGCTCAGCAACGGCGGCTCCTCGTTCAGAATCTGATGCATCACCGCGGCCGGGGCGCCAGTGAAGGGACGGCGTCCGCTCAGGAGCAGGAACAGCAGCACGCCGCAGGCGAACAGGTCGGCGCGGTGGTCGAGCGCGCCGCCGGTGAACTGCTCGGGCGCCATGAACGCTGGCGTGCCGATGAGGGACGAGACCCGCGTCACGCCGAGGTCGCGCAGCCGCGCCACGCCGAAGTCGGTGAGCTTCACGCGGCCCTGCGGCGTCACCATGATGTTGGCCGGCTTCAGGTCGCGATGGCAGATGCCCTGGCCGTGCACGCAGCCGAGGGCGGCCAGCAGTTCGTCCATGATGGCCAGGGCGCGTTCCTGGCCCGGCAGCGGCGAGCGCAGCAGCGCGTCCTCGAGGTTGCTGCCTTCGATGTATTCCATCGCGATCCACGCGTGCAGGCCGTCCTCGCCGAATTCTTCGACCGCGACGATGCCCGGGTGGCGCAGCCGTCCGATGGCGCGTGCCTCGTTGCGGAAGCGCAGCAGGATGGCGTCGGCGTCCACGTCGGCATCGGCGCCGTCGCGCTGCAGCGTCTTGATGGCGACGACGCGCCGGCTGGCCGGATCGACGGCCTTGTAGACGATGCTCGTCGATCCGCGCCCGATCTCGGCGGAGACGTCGTAACGGCCAATTCGCAGGGGAAGCATGTCTGGCGGAGCCGCGGGCATTGCGCGCGCGGGGGTCGTGAGCGACCCGGCAAGTATCCGCCAGATTCGGCCTGGCGCACCCGCCGTCCGTCAGCCCGGCTTGACCACGCTGCTCTTGATCAACGCCATCGAACTCGCGATCAACGCCGACACCTCCGTCATGTTGCCCGGCACGATCATCGTGTTGTTGGTCTTGGCGAGCGCCTGGTAGGCGTCGACGGCGCGCTCGGCCACCTTCAGCTGCACCGCCTGCTCGCCGCCCGGCGCGCGGATGGCCTCGGCGATCTTGCGGATGGCGTCGGCGGTGGCGTCGGCCACCGCGACGATGGCCGCGGCCTCGCCCTGCGCCTTGTTGATCTCGGCCTGCTTGTCGCCCTCGGAGCGCGCGATCGACGCCTCGCGCTGGCCGGTGGCGATGTTGATCTGCTCCTGGCGCCGGCCTTCCGACGCCGCGATCAGCGCGCGCTTCTCGCGTTCGGCGGTGATCTGCGCCTGCATCGAGCGCAGGATCTCGGCCGGCGGCGTCAGGTCCTTGATCTCGTAGCGCAGCACCTTCACGCCCCAGTTCGACGCCGCCTCGTCGAGCGCGTTGACCACGAGGCCGTTGATCATGTCGCGCTCCTCGAAGGTCTTGTCCAGCTCCATCTTGCCGATGACGCTGCGCAGCGTGGTCTGGCAAAGCTGCGTGATGGCGACCACGTAGTTGCTGGAGCCGTAGCTGGCGCGCATCGCGTCGGTGACCTGGAAATACAGGATGCCGTCGACCTGCAGCTGCGTGTTGTCGCGCGTGATGCAGACCTGGCTGGGTACATCCAGGGGTATCTCCTTCAGCGAGTGCTTGTAGGCGACGTTGTCGATGAACGGAATGAGGATGTTGGGGCCCGGCGGCAGCACTGCGTGGAACTTGCCGAGGCGTTCGACGACCCAGGCGTTCTGCTGCGGCACCACCTTCAGCAGGCGGTACAGGAAGATGATCGCGGCGAGGATCAGGATGAGGGCGAGAACCTGGAATTCCATGGCGGATGTCCTTGTTGGAGGCGTTCAGGCGCGCCGCAGCGCGAGTTCGTTGTGGCGGACTTCGGCGATCACGTGCGGGCCGGGCACGGCGGCGCCGTCCCCGATGTAGCGCACGTTCCACGACGAGCCGCGATAGGGCACGCGGGCGGTGCCGTCGGCGTTCCAGCCGTCGACCTGCACGTGCTCGCCGATGTCGAGGTTGATGTCGCGATTGGCGGCCGGGCGCGGATGGCCCGGGCCGCGCTTGCGCTTGCGATCCCAGGTCAGCACCGCCGCGCCGCCCACGACCACCGCGACCGCCACCTGCGCGAAGAACGAGGTCTGCGCATAGCCGGCGAGCGCGCCGAAGACGCAGCCGATCGCCAGCATCAGCACGTAGAAGGTGCCCGTGGCGAGCTCGCCCGCCACCAGCACGCCGGCGGCGATCCACCACCAGGTCGATGCACTCCAGTCCATGTCGTCGTCTCCCGTCGTTACGTGCCCATTTTGAGCCGCTTCGGCGCGCGGTTGTTCCGCGCCCGACCCGTATCATGCACGCATGGATCCGACTATCGAGAATGAAGACGCCGCCGACGGCGTCGTGCACGAGCCGCGGCTGTGGGTGGACAACGGCTGGACGGCCAAGGTCATCAAGAACGAGGACGACGACGGCTGGGCCGTGGCGATGACGCGCGACGGCGAACGCGAGCCCGCGCTGGTCGGCCCATGGACGATGGGCCGCGACAAGAAGAACCCGAAGCCGCTCGACGTCAACGCGTTCAACACGCTGGTGAAGACGGCCTCCGAGGTGATCCGCCGCCACGAGCAGGCGCTGCACGCCGCCATGCACAAGCAGTTCCAGGTCGCCACCGACGCCGGCCGCGTGCTGGTGACGCTGGACATCGTGCCCGATGAGTTCGACCCGCACGCGCTGCTGGCCGCGCAGGACGAGTTCGGCGAACAGATCGCGCAGGTGAAGGTGCGGCCGGACTTCAAGCTGACGATGGCCGTCGCCACGTCCTGGGTCGAGGCGGAGTACGCCAGGCCGGCATGACGCGCGTACGCGCCGACGATGCCGGAAAGTTGCAGCTGGAGATTCATGCGCGATCCGGCGCGCCGAAGCTCCTCTCTCAGTCGCAGCGCTCGACGCGGCACGAGAAGCATCCGCGCCTGGCGTTGTGCAGGTGGATGAACGCAACCGCGGGATCGGCGATGAAGCGTTCGATGACGCCGCGCACGTCGCTGCCGTCGCAGACGTCGGCCGCGATCATCATGTCGCTCGAGTCATAGGCGCGCGCCGACATCCAGCGCCGCGCGATGTACGGCGGGATCTGGCCCGGCCCAAGCACGGCGCGCCGCGCGCCCTTGCGAACGAAGACCGGCCCGCTCGCGCGGTACGGCGAACGCGTGAGCAGGTGGTCGAACGGCAGCAGCAGCAGCTCGTCGCCAACCTCGGCGTCGGCCAGCGAGACGCGGCACGGGAAGCCGAACGCCTCGTCGGCGACGATTCGGCGCGCGCCGAGCGCGGACAGCTCGTCGTCGCTCATCGCGAAGAATGGCTCGAAGTTCTCGGCGCTGAGGCCGACCAGTCGGAACGAGGTCATGAGATGCATTCGTGCAGTGAAGGAATGGCCGCAGTCTCCTGCGCGGCGACCGCGTCGTCCCGCCGCATTCGGACATCGAATTCGTCCCCGCTCATCTGCCAGAATCGCGGCTCCTGCCAAGCCCGGACCGAGACGCCATGCACGTGGAACCGTTGGAAAAACTGCCTCGCTCGGTGCGCGAGTTCCTCGCTCACTATTCGATGATCGTGCTGTCGATCCTCACGGCGCTCGCGTTGGAGCAGGTGGCTCTCGGCCTCGAGCATCGCCACGAAGGCGCGCAGGCGAAGGAGGAGATCGAACTGGAGATCGCGTCCAATCGCAAGGCCGTGGAGGACTCCCTCGTGAAGACGCACCGCTTCCAGCGCGATTGGGAAGCGATGCTGCATCGCACGGCAGACGAGCTCAAGGCCGGCCAGAGCACCAACGACAGCCGCGTGGCGCTGCTCCAGGAAGCGAGACCCAAGTTCGGCGACGCGGCGCCCGCGTTGAAGACGACAGCGTGGGACGCGGCGGTCGCCGACCACGCGGTCAACTACCTCGATCACGCCGATCTGACCCGCTACAGCGAGACCTACGCGCTGCAGCGCTTCTTCTCGCAAGCCATCTGGGACACGGTGCGAGACAACGCATCGCGCAATCTGTCGGATCTGTCGCTGCCGGCCTACACGGGCATCGCGGACCCGATCCCGACGCTCACGCTGCTCAACTCGCGCGTGCGAGCACTGGCGATCATGGAGTCGCAACTGCAGCAAGTCGACGAGGCGCTCAAGGGCACCGAGCCCAATGTGGGAACCATGCCGGCAGATGCGGCATCGGCGGCGTCGCGCTGAATCGTCAGGCGGCCTTGTCCGGCCGCGGGATGCGGAACAGGTCGCGCTCGGCGCCGTCCGGCGCGACGAAACGGTCGATCTGCTCGCCGCCGAGGCGCCGCACCAGCGCGCGCGCCTGGTCGTTGGTGTCGACCATGTAGGTCTCGACGCTGGGCCAGCCGAGCACCTCGTAGGCGTGCGCCACGACGGCCTCCGAGGCTTCCTGCGCGAAGCCGCGGCTGCGATGGCGCGGCAGCAGCCACCACGTGAGCTCGCGGCGCCAGCCCGGCGCCTGCCAGAAGCCGCAGACGCCCACGAACTCGTTGCGCTCCCGGTCGCGCGCCACCCACACGCCGAAGCCCTGCAGGTGCCACGAGCCGAGGTCGCTGGCGAGCCGCGTCCAGGCCCCCACCGGCGACAGCGGGCCGCCGTACGACGACGACGCGTCCGCGTCCGTGTAGAACGTGCGATACAGATCCGCGCACTCCGCGCTCGGCGGGACGAGGTCGAGGCGCTCGGTGCGCAGCGTGGGGATGTCGAAGGCCATGGCGACGAGTCTAGGGCCTGTTGCCCCGCGCCGGTCGCGGTGGAAACACCTCGGGATTTGCCCGGGGGGTCGCGCGGTCTAGCGAACCGCCGACGGCTCTTCCGTGGCCGGTTGCGCCGGCGCGAGCGGCCGCACGCGCGCGGCCGGCACGACGATGCGGAACGCCGAGCCGCGGCCCAGGTCGCTCTGGATGTCGAGTTCGCCGCCGTGGCGCTGCACCACGTGCTTAACGATGGACAGGCCCAGGCCGGTGCCGCCGGTGTCGCGCGAACGGCTGCCGTCGACTCGGTAGAAGCGCTCGGTCAGGCGTCCGATGTGCTCGCGTGCGATACCCGGGCCGGTGTCCTTGACCTCGATCTCGGCGTTGCCGTCGCCGCGGTGCGTCCAGTTGACGGTGATCGTGCCGCCGGACGGCGTGTAGCGCACCGCGTTGCTCACGAGGTTGGCCACGGCGCTGGTCCATTCGCTCTCGTTGCCGGCAAGCTCGTCGTCGCCCTGCACGTTGAAGCGGAAGGTGTGGCGCCCCGCGGACAGCCCGCGCGCCTCGCTCTCGACCTGCGCGAACAGGCGCGCCACCGGCGTCCAGCGGTCGCAGGTGGGACGCGGGCTGCCTTCGAGCTTGGCCAGCGTCAGCAGGTCCTCGACCAGCGTCGTCATGCGCGAGGTCTGCTGCGTCATCAGCGCCAGCACGCGCTCGCGCTCGACGTTGGTCAGCGGCAGCGACGCGATCGTCTCGACGAAGCCGGCCAAGACCGTCAGCGGCGTGCGGATTTCATGCGAGACGTTCGCGACGAAATCGCGGCGCATCGCCTCGGTGCGCTCGCGCTCGGTGATGTCCTGCGTCAGCACCAGGCGCATGCCGTCGCCGTAGCGGCTGACGATCACGCTGAGCGTCGAGTCGCCGCCCGGCGTCGAGAACACGACGGGCTCGTCGAACACGCCGGCCTGCAGGTAGGCGACGAACGTGGGCGAGCGCACGAGGTTGGTCACGCGCTGCAGGCGGTCGCGCACCGGGTCGAGTCCGAAGTGCGTCGCGGCGACGGCGTTGAGCCACTGGATCTGGTCGGCCGCGTCGAGCAGCAGCACGCCGTTGGGTGAGGCCTCGATGGCGGACATGAACTGCGCGAAGCGCTCCTGCTCCTGCACGAAGGCGCGGTCGCGCTGGCGCAGCGCGCGCTCGATGCGGTACGACGCCTCGCCCCAGAAGCCGCGATCGCGCGGGGACTCGCGCCCGAGGTCGCCGCGCAGCCAGTCCATCAGGTGCAGCGCGCGCACGCCGTCCACCATCACCCAGATCGCCACCGCGATCGCGGCGCCGATGGCCGGGCCGAGCTGGCGCGCGTTGACGAGGTCGCCGACGATCGCGCCGACCCCCGCGCCCACGAGCGTGAGCGCGATGACCAGCATGGCACGGTTCAGCAGCCAGCTCACGTCGCGCTCCAGGCGGCCTGCGTCAACGCGGCCAAGCTCAGACGGAGGTCGCCGCGGCCTGCTGCGTCAGGCGATAGCCCGCGCCGCGCACCGTCTCGATCAGCGTGGAGCACTGCACCGGCGCAAGCGCTTCGCGCAGGCGCTTGACGTGGACGTCCACGGTGCGTTCCTCGATGAACACATGGTCGCCCCAGACGCGATCGAGCAGCTGCGTGCGGCTGTGCACGCGCTCGGTGTGCGTCATGAAGAAGTGCAGCAGGCGGAACTCGGTCGGGCCGATCTTGACCTCCTGCGTCCCGCGCGTGACGCGGCGCGTGGCCGGATCCAGGCGCAAGCCCGAGACCTCGACGGCCGAATCGAGCGCCTCGGGCGCCTTGCGACGCAGCACCGCACGGATGCGCGCCAGCAGCTCCTTGGTGGAGAACGGCTTGGTCAGGTAGTCGTCGGCGCCGGCGTCGAGGCCCGACAGCTTGTCGGCCTCTTCCGAGCGCGCTGTCAGCATGATGATGGGCAGGTCCCGCGTGCGCGCCTCCGCCCTCCAGCGCTTGGCCAGGGCGAGGCCGGTCTGGCCCGGCAGCATCCAGTCGAGGACGACCAGCTCCGGCAGGACGCGGTCGACCTCGGCCTGGGCCGCGTCCGCCGTTTCGGCGACGGACACTTCGAACCCGGCGTGACGCAGGTTGATCGCGACCAGTTCGGCGATCGCGGATTCGTCTTCGACGACGAGGATACGGCTCATGGGGGGCTGCCTTGTCGGGTGACTGGGTTGGTTAACGAACGGCGTCTTCGACCGCTTCCACCGTGTGGTGGCGGACGTCGGTGCCCTTGACGATGTAGATGATCTGCTCGGACAGGTTCTTGGCGTGGTCGCCCACGCGCTCGATGGCCTTGGCCACGAACACGAGGTCGATCGACGACGAGATCGTGCGCGGGTCTTCCATCATGTAGGTGATCAGCTTGCGCAGCAGGCCGTCGAATTCCTTGTCGATCTCGTCGTCCTGCTTGAGCACTTCCAGCGCGCGCGCGACGTCCAGGCGCGCGAACGCGTCGAGCACCTTGCGCAGCTGCGCTGTGGCCAGGTTGGCGCCGAAGGCGATGTCGGCCACCGGCAGGCGCAGGCGGCTCGAGACGCCGGAGTTCATCAGGCGCTGCACCGTGCGGGCGATGCGCGTGGCCTCGTCGCCGATGCGCTCGAGGTTGCCGATGGTCTTGGAGATGGCGATCAGCAGGCGCAGGTCGCGCGCGGTCGGCTGGCGGCGGGCGATGATCGCGGACAGGTCGCGGTCGATCTCCACTTCCATCGAGTTGACGCGCAGCTCGCGATCGAGCACCAGGCTGGCCGTCTCGCCGCTGAAGTTCGTCAGCGCGTAGACCGCCTGCGCGACCTGCGACTCGACGAGGCCGCCCATCTCGAGAACCCGGTTCGAGATCTCGCTGAGTTCGGCATCGAACTGCGTGGAAAGGTGCTTGTCGCTCATGATGGTGTCCCTGGGAACGGTGCGTGCCGATCAGGCCTGCTTGATACGGTACTGGGTATGGCTAAAGAACGGCTGAGGATCAGCCGAAACGGCCGGTGATGTAGTCCTCGGTGTCCTTCTTCTTGGGCTTCATGAAGAGGTCGGTGGTCTTGCCGAACTCCACCAGGTCGCCGAGGTACATGTACGCCGTGTAGTCCGAGCAGCGCGCGGCCTGCTGCATGTTGTGGGTGACGATCACCACCGTGTAGTCCGACTTCAGCTCGTGGATCAGTTCCTCGATCTTGCCGGTGGAGATCGGATCCAGCGCGGAGCACGGCTCGTCGAGCAGCAGCACCTCGGGCTTGATCGCGATGCCGCGCGCGATGCACAGGCGCTGCTGCTGGCCGCCGGACAGCGCCGAGCCGTTCTGGTTCAGCTTGTCCTTGACGTCGTTCCACAGCGCGGCCTTCTTCAGGGCCCACTCGACGCGCTCGTCCATCTCCACGCGCGGCAGCGTCTCGAACAGGCGCACGCCGAAGGCGATGTTGTCGTAGATCGACATCGGGAACGGCGTCGGCTTCTGGAACACCATGCCGACCTTGGCGCGCAGCAGGCTGACGTCGAGCTTGGAGTCGAGCACGTTCTCGCCATCGAGCATGATCTCGCCGACGGCGCGCTGCTCGGGATAGAGCCCGTACATGCGGTTGAACGTGCGCAGCAGCGTGGACTTGCCGCAGCCCGACGGCCCGATGAAGGCCGTGACCTTGCCTTCGGGGATGTCGAGGTTGATGTTCTTCAGCGCGTGGAAGGCACCGTAATAGAAGTTCAGGTTGCGGATGGAAAGCTTGGCTTTCTCGTTGACCGACTGGTCGACCTTGGCGTCCATGATGGCTCTCAATTCTTGTTGCGGAAGAACACGCGTGCGGCCACGTTCAGGCCCAGCACGCCCAGCGTGATCAGGAACACGCCGGCCCACGCGATGCGCTGCAGGTTCGGGTACGCCGAGTTGGCGAAGTTGAAGATGATGACCGGCACGCTGGCCATCGGCTTGGCCAGGTTCGAGTTGAAGAACTGGTTCGACAGCGCGGTGTAGAGCAGCGGCGCGGTCTCGCCGGCGATGCGGGCGACGGCCAGCAGGATGCCGGTGACGACGCCGGCGCGCGCGGCCTTCAGCGTCACCGTGGAGATCACCTTCCACTTCGGCGTGCCGAGCGCGTAGGCAGCCTCGCGCAGCGCGTGCGGCACCAGGTTGAGCATGTTCTCGGTGGTGCGGATCACGACCGGGATGACGATCAGCGCCAGCGCGACCGCACCGGCCCAGCCGGACGCCCCGCCCGACGGCACGACGATCAGCTCGTAGATGAACAGGCCGATCACCAGCGACGGCGCCGACAGCAGCACGTCGTTGATGAAGCGCGTCACCGCGGCCAGGCGGCCCTTCGCGCCGTACTCGGCCAGGTAGATGCCGGAGAAGATGCCGATCGGCGTGCCGATCAGCGTGGCGACGACGACCATCACGACCGAACCGTAGATCGCGTTGGCCAGGCCGCCGCCGTCGGACATGGCCGCCGGCGTCGACTCGGTGAACAGCGCGAGGTTCAGGCCGCCGCCGCCCAGGCGGATGGTCTCGAACAGGATCCAGACGAGCCAGAACACGCCGAACGCCATCGCGCCGAAGGCGAGCGCCAGGCCGACGGCGTTGACGCGCTTGCGGCGCCGGTGCATGGCCAGCTTGCTGGCCGACATCGCGGAGATGGCGGTCATGTACGGGCTCCTTCGTTGCGTTGCAGGCGCATCAGCAGCATCTTCGCGAGCGACAGCACGATGAAGGTGATGACGAACAGCACCAGCGCGAGGTACAGCAGCGCCGAGCGGTGCAGCCCTTCCGCTTCGGCGAACTCGTTCGCCAGCACGGAGGTGATGGTGTTGGCCGCGTTGAACAGCGTGAGCTGGCTCAGCTGGCTCTGGTTGCCGATGACGAAGGTCACGGCCATCGTCTCGCCGAGCGCGCGGCCCAGGCCCAGCATGATGCCGCCGATGACGCCGGTCTTGGTGAACGGCAGGACGACATTGTAGACGACCTCCCAGGTGGTCGAGCCCAGGCCGTAGGCCGATTCCTTGAGCATCGGCGGGGTGACTTCGAACACGTCGCGCATCACCGAGGCGATGAACGGGATGACCATGATGGCCAGGATGATGCCGGCGCACAGGATGCCGATGCCCACCGGCGGGCCCGAGAACAGCGTGCCCAGCACGGGCACGTTGCCGAAGGCGGACTGCAGCGGCACCTCGACGTACGTGGCGAGGATCGGGCCGAACACGGTCAGGCCCCACATGCCGTAGACGATGGACGGCACGCCGGCCAGCAGCTCGATGGCCACGCCCAGCGGACGCTTGAGCCAGCCGGGCGACATCTCGGTGAGGAACAGCGCGATGCCGAAGCTCACCGGCACGGCGATCAGCAGCGCGATGATCGACGTCGCGAGCGTGCCGTAGATCATGGCCAGGCCGCCGTAGTGGTCCTGCACCGGATCCCATTCGCTGTGCCACAGGAAGGAAATGCCGAACTCGCGCATCGCCGGCATCGCTCCGACGATCAGCGAGCCGATGATGCCCGCCAGGATCGCCAGGGTCAGCCACGCGGCCGAGTGGGCGAGCACCGAGAAGAGCGCATCGCCCCACGGCGTGTTGTGACGGCGTTCGGGCGGACGTCCGGAGTCCTTCGCGTTGCTCAGGGCAGATTCGGCAGGCAATGTGGCAGCCAAGGAGGCCTCCGGTGATGTGAGAACTCCACCGGCCGTCACGGACGGCGCGGCGGAATGGCCTTTTCAGGCGACTTGCTTACTTCGAGGCGACGGCCTTGCCGGCCGTGTCCTTGATCGACGAGTCCCACGCCTTGTGGATCGCGGCCTTCAAGGTGTCGGGCAGCGGCACGTAGTCGAGTTCGGCGGCGGCCTTGTCGCCGTTGGCGTACGACCAGTCGAAGAACTTCAGGACCGCGGTGGCTTGCGCCGGCTTGTCCTGGGCGGTGTGCATCAGGATGAAGGTGGCGCCGGTGATGGGCCACGAATCCTTGCCCGGCTCGTCGGTCAGCACCTGGTAGAACGACTTGGACCAGTCGGCGCCGGCGGCGGCGGCCTTGAAGGCGCCTTCGACGGGCTCGACGAACGAACCGGCCTGGTTCTTCAGCTGGACGAAGTCCATCTTGTTCTGCTTGGCGTAGGCGTATTCGACGTAGCCGATCGAGTTCGGCAGGCGCTGCACGTATTGCGACACGCCTTCGTTGCCCTTGCCGCCGACGCCGTTCGACGGCCAGTTCACGGCAGTGCCCTCACCGACCTTGGACTTCCACTCGGCGTTCACCTTCGACAGGTAGTTCGTGAAGATGAAGCTGGTGCCCGAGCCGTCGGCGCGGTGCACCGTCGAGATCGTCGTGTCCGGCAGGGTGACGCCCGGGTTCAGCGCCGTGATGGACGGGTCGTTCCACTTGGTGACCTTGCCCAGGTAGATGTCGCCCAGGACGGCGCCGGTCAGCTTCAGCTGGCCCGGCTTCACGCCCGTGACGTTGATGACGGGAACCACGCCGCCGATGACGGTGGGGAACTGCATCAGGCCCGCGGTCTTGAGGTCGTCGTCCTTCAGGGGCATGTCCGATGCGCCGAAGTCGACGGTCTTCGCGTTGATCTGCTTGATGCCGGCGCCCGAACCGACGGACTGGTAGTTGATCTTGTTGCCGGTGGCCTTGTTGTAGGCTTCGGCCCACTTGGAATAGATCGGTGCCGGGAACGACGCGCCAGCGCCGGTCACTTCGTCGGCGGCATGCGCGGAGAACGCGAGAACGCTCATGGCGGCGGCGACGCTCGCCAGACGAATCGGTTGGAAACTCATGATCTAGGCCTTTCGGGGGCAGTTTAATGGGACTGCGCCAATGTAGAAGGCCCGCGTGACAAGACTATGACACTACCGTGGCAGCTCGGTGCATGGCCTTGCCCCAGGGAAAATGCCCTGGGAAATCATGAACTTGCAGCTGCCGCCACGCGGTCGGGCACCGATTGTGACAGTCGGCCCGTCGACTGTCACAGAGTTGTCACGAGGCCTTGGCGGCCTCCGCAAGCCGGCTGGCGAGCGCCTGGGCGACCGCTCGCTCGCGCGTCTCGACCATCACCCGCAACACCGGTTCGGTGCCCGAGGCGCGGATCAGCACGCGCCCGTCGCTGCCCAGTTCCCGCTCGACCTGGGCCTTCTCGGCCACAAGCGTCGCATTCTGCTGCCAGTCCGAACGCACCGCCAGGCGCACGTTGATCATCACCTGCGGGAACAGCTGGACACCGTCCAGCAGCGCCGGCAGGGATTGGCCCGTGCGGCGCACCGCCTGCAGCACCTGCAGCGCGCTGACGATACCGTCACCCGTCGTGTGGCGATCGAGTACCAGCAGGTGCCCCGAATTCTCGCCGCCGAGCTGCCAGCCGCGCGCCACCAGCTCCTCCAGGATGTAGCGATCGCCCACCTTGGCCCGGATGAGCGGTACGCCGCGCCGCTGCAGCGCCTGCTCGACGGCCATGTTGGTCATCAGCGTGCCGACGACGCCCGGCACCGCGTGGCCGCGCGCCAGGCGGTCGGCCACCACGGCGAAGAGCAACTCGTCGCCGTCGTAGCAACGGCCGCTGCCGTCCACCATCTGCAGGCGGTCGGCGTCGCCGTCGAGCGCCACGCCATAGTCGGCGCCGTGCTGGACGACGGCCCCGATGAGCGCCTGCGGCGCGGTCGCACCGACGTTGTCGTTGATGTTGAAGCCGTTGGGCTCGCAGCCGATGGTGACGACCTCGGCGCCGAGTTCGTGGAACACGCTGGGCGCCACGTGATACGCGGCGCCATGGGCGCCGTCGACGACGATCTTCAGGCCCTTGAGCGACAGATCCTGGGAGAACGTGCTCTTGCAGAACTCGAGATAGCGGCCGGCGGCGTCATCCACGCGGCGCGCCTTTCCGAGCGCGGCGGAATCGACCCATTGCGCCGGCTCGGCCAGCGCGGCCTCGACGTCCATTTCCCATTGGTCGGGCAGCTTCTCGCCCGAGGCGGAGAAGAACTTGACGCCGTTGTCGCCGAACGGGTTGTGCGAGGCGCTGATGACGACGCCGAGGTCGACCCGCAGCGCGCGCGTCAGGTAGGCGACGCCCGGCGTGGGCAGCGGCCCGGTGAGCAGCACGTCGACGCCGGCCGACGCGAAGCCGGCCTCGAGCGCCGATTCGATCATGTAGCCGGACACGCGGGTGTCCTTGCCGATCAGCACGGTCGACTTGGCCGACTTGCGGCGCAGCACGCGGCCGACGGCGTGGCCCAGGCGCAGCATGAAGTCCGCCGTGATCGGGGCGGTGCCGACCGTGCCGCGGATGCCGTCGGTGCCGAAGTAGGTTCTGCTCATCTTGGAAATCGCTCCTGAGGTCTTGCGGCCGCCGGCCGGCATCCGGATGCCGGCGTCGTCGTTGGTGGAATTGCAATCAGGCAGGGTTCAAGGCGCGCCATGTCTTCAGCGCGTCCACGGTCTCCGCCACGTCGTGCACCCGCACGATAGCAGCGCCTTGTTGCACGGCCGCCAGCGCCGCGGCCACGCTGGCCGCGGTGCGCTCGCCGACCGGCCGGCCGGTGATCTGGCCGAGCGTCGACTTGCGCGACCAGCCGAGCAGCAGCGGACACGCCAGCGCCAGCAGTCGCCGCTGGCCGCGGGCCAGGGCCACATTGTGCGCCGGCGTCTTGCCGAAGCCGATGCCGGGGTCCAGCGCGATGCGCTCGCGCGCGATGCCGGCGGCCAGCGCGGCATCGCGGCGGCTCGCCAGGAAGCGGGCGACCGCGGAGACGACGTCGTCGTCCTCGTAGTGCGGCGCCTCCTGCATCGAGCCGGGTTCCCCCAGCATGTGCATCAGGCAGACGCCCGCTGCCGGATGCGACGCGGCGACTTCGAGCGCGCCCGGCGCCCGCAGCGCGCGGACGTCGTTGAGGATGTCGACGCCGAGATCGAGCGCCGCGCGCATCACCGCGGCATCGGCCGTGTCGACCGACACCGGCACGCCCAGCGTCACGGCATGGCGCAGCACGGGCAGCACGCGCGCCAGTTGCTCGGCGGTGTCGGGCAGGCGCGCGCCGGGGCGGGTGGATTCGCCGCCGATGTCCAGGATGTCGGCGCCCTGCGCCACCAGCAGTTCGCAATGCGCCCGCGCAGCGTCCGCGTGCGCGAAACGTCCGCCGTCCGAGAACGAATCGGGGGTGACGTTGACGATGCCCATCACCCGGGGCCGCGTCAGGTCGATGCGGAAGCGGCTGGTCTGCCAGATCATCGGGAGGTGCGAGAGGAAAATGCAAAACGGGGCACGAGGCCCCGTTGATCCGACCCGGGTCGGCTGGACGCCCGAGCGTCAGGCCGCGGCCGGCGCGTTGTCGACCTTGACCGGCGGCGTATCCTTCGAGCGGCTCGTCGCCGGAATCCCGTCCTTGGGCGGGCGCGGCGGCTTGCCTTGCATGATGTCCTCGACCTGGTCGGAGTCGATGGTTTCCCATTCGAGCAGCGCGTTGGCCATCGCGTGCATCTTGTCCTGGTTGCCCTCGATCAGGTCGCGGGCCACCTTGTACTGCTCGTCGATGATGCGGCGCACCTCGGCGTCGACCGCGCGCATCGTCTCTTCCGACATGCTCGTCGTCTTGGTCACCGAGCGGCCGAGGAAGACCTCGCCCTCGTTCTCGGCGTAGACCATCGTGCCCAGCGCATCGGTCATGCCGTAGCGCGTGACCATGTCGCGGGCGATGCCCGTGGCACGCTCGAAATCGTTGCTCGCGCCCGTGGTCATCTCGCCCATGAAGACCTCTTCGGCAATCCGGCCGCCGAACAGCATCGAGATGGTGTTGAGCATGCGGACCTTGTCGAGGCTGTAGCGGTCGCGTTCCGGCAGCGACACCGTCACGCCCAGCGCGCGGCCGCGCGGGATGATCGTGACCTTGTGGACCGGGTCGAGCTTGGGCAGCAGCCGCGAGACCACCGCATGGCCGGACTCGTGGTACGCCGTGTTCCGGCGCTCGTCCTCGTCCATGACCATGCCCTTGCGCTCAGTGCCCATCAGGATCTTGTCCTTGGCGCGCTCGAAGTCGACCATCTCGACGACGCGGCCGTTGCGGCGCGCGGCGAACAGGGCCGATTCGTTGACCAGGTTGGCCAGGTCGGCGCCCGAGAAGCCGGGGGTGCCGCGGGCGATGATGTCCGCGCGCACGTCGCCACCGATCGGCACCTTGCGCATGTGGACGTTGAGGATCTGCTCGCGGCCGCGGATGTCGGGCAGCGTGACGTAGACCTGGCGGTCGAAGCGGCCCGGGCGCAGCAGCGCGGGGTCGAGGATGTCCGGACGATTGGTCGCGGCCATCACGATGACGCCGAGGTTGGTCTCGAAGCCGTCCATCTCCACCAGCATCTGGTTGAGGGTCTGCTCGCGCTCGTCGTTGCCGCCGCCCAGGCCGGCGCCGCGATGGCGGCCGACCGCGTCGATTTCGTC
>Ga0302314_10006301_pt1 | contig 21529 bp, 10 predicted proteins | sample III_Palsa_N2_3_FD_200533 | JGI IMG/M metagenome (GOLD analysis project Ga0302314, IMG submission 200533) | Peat permafrost microbial communities from Stordalen Mire near Abisko, Sweden - III_Palsa_N2_3 | ecosystem: Environmental > Terrestrial > Soil > Palsa > Peat permafrost | place: Sweden...
ATGTCAGTGATCGCGATCTCATTTGCACCCGGCGCCGGATATACGGTCGCCGCGAGGAACGCGCCTGGATTTGCCGGGTCATGCAGCAGCACGGTGACGGTGTTTTGTCCGCCGATGACGATGTCGAGGTGTCCGTCGCCCTGCAGATCGGTGACCACAATGGATTGCGGCAGATCCTGTGCGGCGATCGGATAGCTGACGGGCGCGGCGAAAGTGCCGTGAGCTGCCGCTTCCTGCAGGAGGACGTTCACCGTCGGTGCCATCGCGCTGCTCGGACCTGGATCGGTGATGATGAGATCATTGAGGCCGTCACCATTGACATCCGCAATGGCGACGATATTCGCGCCGGCCAGAGTCTGATTTTGAGTCTGCGTAAATACGCTGATGGGCGCCGCGTAGGTCGTCGCCGATGCTGCGCCAGTGTGCATGAGCACCTTGACGCCGACATTATCCGTGAGCGCGATATCCGGCGCGCCGTCATCATTGAGATCGCCGACGGCGACCCAGTTGGCGCCGCCGGAATACAGGCTGATCGGTGCGGCAAAGGTTCCCGGGGAAGTCTGCACGAAGAGCGATACATTGAAGTCGGCGGACACCAGGTCCGGCAGCCCATCGCCATTTACGTCGGCAATCGCAACCTGCGATGCGCCCGGACTTGCAAGGACGAGCGGTGTATTGAAGGTGCCGGGGCTTAATTTGTCATTGAGGAACACGCGCAGCGCGCCATCATCGGCGCTCGCCGAGACGACATCATTCAGCCCATCGCCGGTGAGGTCGGCGGTGGCAAGATATAGCGGATTGTTACCGTCCGGTGTCTGCGTTGGTGCGGCAAACTCGCCGGCGCCGATCGACAGGTAGGTCTCGAGATTGGAAGCATTCGGCCCCGACGGCGGTTCGATGGAATTCAGTGCGACGACATCGGCAAAGCCGTCCTTGTTGAAATCGGCGCTCACGACGCCGAGAGAAAGCTCATTCTGTGGAACCGGGCCACACTGGAAGCAGTAGTCGCCGTGGTCGTGGTCACCGCAGGCTGCAAGCAGGGCCGGCAATGCGCACGCGAGAAGCGCTCGCGCGAAGCTCAGTAACGTCCCGCCAAGGCGTGGCACCGGTTCATGTGGCATGGATAGGGGAAGAGTTGAGTACCGCATAAGTTCCTCCTCACGATCTTTCCGCACAGGCAGCTCCTCGTTGTATCGGGCGGGCAACACCCGGGCCTCGCGCACTTCCAGTTGGTCGAAGTGGAAGTCTTGGCTCCTTGTGCCTGTCCACGCGTACGCAGCCGTAGACCATTGACGTATAACGCGGCGGTTATGGCCGCGTTGACTGGCGCACGTTGCGTGCGCTCGGCGAGCGCACTAGCTCGATAATAACGCGAGCGCCTTCAAAGTCTTGGAGGTGGCATTGCTGCCGCAGCCGTCATCACGCACAGCATAAGCGTGGCAATTCCTGCACGGCCCGCACGCGCACTCTCGCAGCCGAGCGGCTAATTCGCGGGCGCAGAGCCGACGCCCAGTTTCGCGGATCGAATCCAGCTATTGGTGCGAGCGTCCAATAGGTCGAGCGGCAGCACACCGCCGTTTAGCATCTCGTCGTGAAAGGCGCGAATGTCGAACTTCGATCCGAGTTCTTTGCGGGCACGATCGCGCAGTTCGCGGATCTTCAGCTGCCCGAGCTTGTATGCCAGCGCCTGCGCAGGCCAGGCGATGTAGCGATCCGTTTCGGATTGGATGGTCGGCTCATCGACGGCTGCGGATTTGCGGAAGAAATCGACCACCTGCTCGCGCGTCCACCCTTGCGAATGAATGCCGGTATCGACGACGAGACGCACCGCCCGGAAAAGCTCACTCGATAGACGTCCGTAATCGCTGACCGGGTCCTGATAGAAGCCGACTTCCTTACCGAGCTGCTCGGCATACAGAGCCCAGCCCTCGATGTATCCGGAGTTCTCGGCATGGCGGCGAAACTTCGGCAGGGCGGTCAGCTGCTGCGCCACGGACTGCTGCATGTGATGTCCGGGAATGCCTTCGTGATAGGCAATGGCCTCGTCGAGGACCAGCGTGCGCTGCTGGAAATTGGAGGTCGCCACGACCACGCGGCCGGGGCGTTTGCCGTCCGGAGTGCCCGTCTGATAGTGAGTCGGACTTGCAGCCTGAAAGGCGGGAATGGCCTCGACCGTCACCGGTGAGCCGGGAATGAAGCCAAAGAGCTCCGGCAACTTCGGTTGCATCTGCGCGATGTACTTGCGGAAGTCCTCGATGATCTGCTCGGCGGAGGTGGGTATATATTTGGGGTTGGTCTTGAGCGCCGCACGGAATGCTGCCAGATCCGCAAAGCCCTCCTTGCGCGCGATGGCGAGCATCTCGGCCTGAATGCGCTCAATCTCGCGCAGGCCGATCCGGTGGATCTCGGCCGGAGTGAGATTGCTCACGGTGGTCCGGCTCTTGATGTCGTTGAGATAGCGCTGCGCACCTCCGGGCAACGACGTTACGGTGAGCGCGGCGCGACCGCGGGGGGCGTACTCGGTGGCCATGAAGCTTGCGAAGGAGGTGTAGGCCGGCAGAACATCGTCGACGACCGCGTCGCTGATCGCTTTAGCAAGACGCCGCTGGTCCTCCGGAGCGATGCTCGCTGGAAAATGCTTGGTCGGCAGCAGAAACGGGTCTGCCGTGATGATCCCCTGGCATTGCGCGGCAATCTTCTCGAGGAGAAAGCGCACCGGCATGAGGTTGTCCGCCATGCCTTTGCGCAGGACCTCTTCAGTCTGGGTAAAGACGCGCGGCACCTGATGCAGGCGCGCGATGTAGTCCTCGTACTGCTGTACCGAATCGAACGGCACCGCAAGCGGCAGATCGGCCAGACGCACCTGCGGACCGTCCAGCTGATTCACCGGCATCTCGAATTCCTTGAACTCGTAGTTCCTGATGCGCTGTTCGAGACTGCTGCGTAACACCTCGTGCGACAATGCGTCCTGTTCAGGAAAACCAGCGGTGGAAATGGCCTTCAGGCGCGCCAGAAAACTCTCATCGCTCGCATGTTCGCGGCTTAGCCCCGCAAGAGAGTAATCGCCCAGCCGGTCGTTATAGCGATAGTCGCCGAAGGCCGTCGCCCGCTCCGGGTGGGCCTTCAAAGCGGCCTCGTATTCCTCGTCAAAGAGGGCATTCTGCGCGGCGATGCGCGACTCCACGGGGGCGGGGGCGGCCGCGGCGGATGCGCATGCGAGGAACATCCAGCATGCGGTAAATAGAACGGCGGGGGCTTGCCTGTGCATTGCGCGAAAGGTTAGCACAGCTCGAGCGATGAGCGATTGTGCGCCAAGCGTGCGCTAGCCCGAAGTTCCCGGCGATTTTAGCTACTGCGTAGTCAGCAGATCCCTATTTTTTCTGTGTGTGGAGTGGGCTTCGCGGGTTTACATGGGTACAATATGTAGTCACTAATTGATTGACATAATGACCGTCATATGCTACGTTTCTTGACATGTCAGAACGTGGGGGCGCTGTGCACGTCGTCACCACACGGCGCCGCTACAAGGGCCGTGTGTATGCCACCCATCTCTTGCGCAGAAGTTATCGCGAGGAGGGCCGCGTCAAGAACGAAACCCTCGGCAACCTCTCGCACCTGCCGGAGTCTTTGATTGACATTGTCCGCAGGAGCTTGCGCGGTGAGACCTTCGTACCGCTTGCGGCTCGGCTCGAGATCTTAGGATCGCGGCCCCATGGCCATGTGCAGGCGGTGCGCACGGCGATGCAGCGCCTGGGGATCGAGTCGCTCCTCGGCTCGCGAGCCTCACCGGAACGAGAACGCATTTGCGCACTCATTGCCGCACGTGTGCTTGCTCCGCACACGAAGCTTGCGACCACGCGCTGGTGGCACACGAGTACGCTCGCCGAGGTGTTCGGCGTGACAGATGCCGATGAGGATGATCTGTATGCGGCGATGGACTGGCTTCTCGAGCGAGAGAGCGTCATCGAGCGCAAGCTTGCCGCGCGGCACTTGGGCGAAGGGGCGCTGGCGCTCTATGACCTCTCCTCGAGCTACTTCGAGGGCACGCACTGTCCGTTGGGACGCATCGGCTACAACCGCGACGGCAAGAAGAACAAGCTGCAGGTGAACTACGGCCTTCTGACCACCCGGCAAGGTTGCCCGATCTCGGTGTCGGTGTACGAGGGTAATACGGGGGATGCGAAGACCTTGATGCCGCAGGTCGCAAAGCTCAAGGAGTCCTTTGCTCTTGAGCGTGTGGTGCTGGTGGGAGATCGCGGCATGATCTCGCACAAAGCGATCGGCGAGATCAAGAGCATCGAGGGCATGGCCTGGATCACGGCCTTGAAGAGTAGCCAGATCCGCACGCTCGTTGAGGCCGGTGCGCTGCAGCTGGGCCTCTTCGATGAGCGCAATCTCTTTGAGATCACTCACCCCGCCTATCCGGGCGAGCGGCTCATTGCCTGCCGTAATCCGCAGCTTGCGAAGGTGCGAGCGCACAAGCGCCAGGCCCTCCTCGAGGCGACTACGCTTGAGCTTGAGAAGATCTGCGAGCGCGTCGCACGCGGGGCGCTGCACGGGAAGGCCACGATCGGTTTGAAGCTCGGTCGAGTGCTCAATAAGTACAAGGTCGGCAAACACTTTGCTCTGACCATCACGGATACACAGTTCACGTACCACATCCTCGAGCCCCAAGTCGCCGCCGAGGCCGCGCTCGATGGGATCTACGTCATCCGCACCGGCTTACCGAAGAAGCAGATGTCCGCGCCCGAGGCGGTGCGCAGCTACAAGGCGCTCGCCCAGGTCGAGCGTGCGTTCCGCTCTTTGAAGAGCGTGGACTTGAAGATCCGCCCGATCCATCACCGCCTGGAGAGTCGCGTGCGCGCGCATATCTTCCTCTGCATGCTCGCCTACTACGTGGAGTGGCATCTGATCGAAGCGTGGCGGCCGCTCTTGTTCGCCGACGAGGATCAAACCGCGAAGGCCACCCGCGATCCGGTCGCCCCCGCGAAGCGCTCCGCCGCCGCACTCGAGAAAGTCCACAGCCACTTGAGCTCACACGGCACGCCCGTGCACAGCCTGCGCACCCTCATCGCCGAACTCGCCACCCTCGTGCGCAACACCTGCCGCACGCCCGGCACCCTCGAGCATCCAGCCACCTTCGATATCCTCACCACACCCACCGCTCTGCAGCGCCGCGCCTTCGAACTTCTCAACTCCATCGCCGCGTAGTCAGAAAGCCAACACCCATACTTCACGCATGTCTCGGACATCTATGCAGTTTATCGCACGGCGCAGTTAGGAACTTCGGGCTAGCGCCTCCAGAAATCTTTGCAAACCCTGGAAGACACCTGCAGGAGAGCTCACCGGCGGCTGCAAGCGGCAGCCGAGCCGCGCACAGGACATTCCTATTTTCGGACGACGGGGATCTCGATATAGCTACCGCCGTACCAGCGGATCTTCAGCGGGATCCTGCCGTCGGCAAGCGATTCCTCGGCAACATCGGCGCCGCTGCCGTAGTTGATTTCGCGGTCCGGCCGCTTGTTGACCCCGAGCACCATGATCAGGCGGCTGCCAGCCTGCAGTGTGCGGCTCGTCAGCCGTTCGCTCCTGATCGTCAGCTGCTGGCGTTCGCCGGCCTTGAGGAGATGGCGGTGGGAGCGGTCACGCGCGTAGCTCGCACGGATCTCGTAGGCCGGCGCGAAAAGCGCAAGATACCCGCCGCTCGGTAAGAGCTCGTAGAGCGCGATGTTCAGATCCATGTCCATCTTGTTCGTTGTGAAGTCGAGCCGCGCCGTAAAGAGTCCCGCGACGTCGAGCACATGCGGCAGCGGCTCGCTCACGAAAGTCACGTCGTAGTGAGTCTTGATATCCCGACTGAGGAGGGCGGCGGGTGCCGTCCAGTTGGCGTCGCTGCGATCTGCGAGGTCGACACTCTGCCTGAGGAATGTGGCCGGCGAAGTCGCATGCCGCAGGAGCGCGTGCTCCTCGCCCGCGCCTGCCGCATCCAGATAGAACCTGAGCGATCCCTTGGCCATGCCCTCAAGCGATGCAGCATGGCGCCATTCGTTTGCCCCCATCACTTCGTAATTGACGCGGTTCTTCAGCAGATCCGGTTTCGCACCACCCTTGAAGACGGAGTCAAACCACTGATAGCGCAGCTCGCGAAGATCGATGAGCGCGGCCGGATCAACCTGGTAACCCTGCAAATTGGCGAGCGGCCCATGCTGCATGACGGCGTCGTCATAGGGGCCAATCAAGAGGGTTTGGTTGGCGTGCGGGTTATATTGATAATGCTGCGTGAAATAATACAGCGAGCCGATCTCGCGATCGGCGAAGTAGCCGGCGATCGTCAAAACCGGTATGCCGATGTGGCCGAACTCCTCCCGGTAGGGGATGAGCTGCTGCCAGAACCGATCGTAGCTCGGGTGGTTGAGCCAGCGCTGAAAAAGCGGATTGTGGCCGCCATGGACGCGGCCGAAGTCCCGGTATGACTTGCCGCTCGCATACCAGGTTGCATCAAGCGCGCGCCATTGAGCGTCGTCGCTGCAGCCTTTTTCATCCGGCGCCTGCGAGTGCGTTGAACAGTAGCTGAAGCGATACGCTGAGCTGCGGAAAATTCCGCCTTCCAGCGGGGCGTCTATTCCCGGCGCGCTGGCGGCGGATGTGGCGATCGCCTGCAGCGCGGAGGGCAGGCGCTTTGCAGCAGCCCATTGCACGAAACTGCTGTAGCTGCCGCCATACATGCCCACGCGACCGTCGCTCCAGGGTTGCTTGGCAATCCAATCGATCACCGCCCGCGCATCTTCACCGTCGTCCTCATAGGGAACGATCCCCTCGGGGCTGTCGGCTTTTGCGCGAACATATGCCGTGACCCCCACGTAGCCGTGAGCTGCGCATTCCTTGGCGTAATTCTGCGCGGAGCCGTCGAGCGTAAGCTCAAGTAACGTCGTCAGCGGTTTGACGGCAGCCCGCGGGCGCACCAGGAAGACGGAAATGCTCCGGCCGCTCTCTGTAACAAGCGGCACGTCCTCGGCAGTCATATAGCGCCGATGATCATCGTCGACGTCGAATGCATTGATCAGCGGCCCAAAGTTGCGGTAGGCATCGAAGGTCAGGTAGGTGCGGATGAGCGCTACCGCCTCCGCCAGCGTCACCGTGCCCTTGGCGCGCCGCTCATCAAACGATTTTTGCAGATCCAGCTGCAGAACCGACAGCGGGGTGCGCAGTTGCTTGAAGAGCGCGTACGCGTCCGGATTGTTGAGCAGCAGCAGCACGTCCTGGAATGACTGCGTAAACGCTTGAGCGAATGACACCCGGTCCTGGGCCTCGATGGCCCTTGCGCGCACGTAGATATCGGCGACGAGCTCCTGGCCGCCGAGCCGATCGGGATACGCGTTCTGCCGCCGCTCGCGCAGAGACTGCTGCGACGCGTACGCGGCTGCGTAGTCGCCGGATGTGAGTTGCAGCGCAGAAAGATTCGCAAGATAGCGCTCGGGATCATTCTCCTGATACACGGGCAGGATGCGCACTGCGAGGTCGCGCATGATGGCCGGCGTTGCCGGGTCCGCCGCGGATATGGGCGGATGAAACTCGAATTCCTGCGCGTTGACGCGGCAGTGCGTGCAGGCGAGCACTGCCAACAGCAGTGCCCAGCCTGTCATCCGCGCAACGGCTTTGCTTGGCTGCGCGTTGCGCTCGCCCGCATTGCGGCGCCGGTAGTGCGGAGGAGGCGTCATTGCTGGCTGAGCGCGGATGCGCGCTGCGCCGCGGCGGTTCTGCCGTGTGCGAGTGTGCGTATCGCGGGCGCCTTAATGAGGTGCAGGACGCGCGTGAAAAGCGGATCACGCGCCTGCGCGCCTCTGCCAATGTTGATGACCGTGGTGCCCGCAAGTTCGTGCGCGAGGACGTCGATCACGCGCTCGAGCGCTTCGTCGTCCAGCGAGCCGAGCGTGTCGTCGATGAGCGCCCAGCGCGGCTTCTGCAGCACGATCCGCGCGAAGGCGAGGCACAATTGCTCATCCTGGCTCAGTTCCCGGTCCCAGCGGCGGGTCACATCGAGCATCGGCACGATGCGCTCGAGTCCCAGGCGCGCAAGCGCGTGGGTGAAGGCGCTGTCGGCGAAACCGTCGGCTTTCAGCGGGTAGGCGAGGACTTCGCGCAGGGTGCCGCGGGACAGATACGGAGTTCCGCGCGGCAGATAGAACATCTCTTCATCTTTCGGGCGGGTAATGTGCCCCATGCCGTAGGGCCACAAGCCTGCGAGCGCACGAAACAGCACCGTTTTTCCTGTTCCCTGGGCTCCGACAATGAGGATGCGTTCGCCAGCCGTAATGACGACCTTCTTCTCTTTGAGCATGTCGCAGCCGGCCGGAGAAACGATCTCCAGATCCTCGATCGTCATCATGCCGGGTTCGCCTTCGCCGTAGACGATGCGGGTCTCGAGCTCCGGTGGCTCGTCGGAGGCGGTCATGACAGCGCGGCGGAAACTCGCGACGCGCAGCAGCGTCGCACGCCAGTCGGCAATGACGCTGAAATTATCGACAAACCAGCGCAGCGAGGATTGTGCCTGCGTGAACGCCGCGGCCGCCATCATGAGGCCGCCGAAGGAGATCTTGCCGGAAAAATACAGCGGTGCGGCGACGAGTATTGGCGCTACGATCGTAATCCAGCCAAAGCCGGCGGTGACCCAGGTGAGATTGGTGAGCCCCACCACGAGCCGTCGGGTGGCGGCGAGTACGCTGGCGAGATGCAGTTCGACGCGCTGTCGTTCGTGCGCCTCCCCGGCCGCCAGCGAAATGCCGTCGAGGTGCTCGTTGATGCGCACCAATGAAAAGCGCAGATCGGCCTCGCGCGCGTAGCGCTCGGCGTTGCGATTGATGAGATCGCGCCCGACCCAATAGCTCAGCAGCGAGCCCGCACCGGCATAGATGATTGCCGCCCACAGCATGAACCCGGGAACGGCGTAGTCGGTATCGGCGATGCGGAAGGAGAACTCTTTGGAAAGTATCCAAAGTACGCCGGCGAAGGTGGCAAACAGGATTGAGGCCTGCAGGAGGCCGATGCCAAGATCGGCGGACAGGTCGCACAATTTGCGCGCGTCCTCGTGCATGCGCTGGTCTGGATTGACGCCCATCGGCCCCGCGTGAGCGAGCCAGAATGCGCGGCGCGGCAGCATCCAACCGCGGAGCAGGTCGTGCACGAGCCCTTCGCGCAGTTTGAGTTTCAGCAATTCGGTCAGCCATCTCTGCGCCACATTGAGAATCAGGACAACTCCGGCGATCAGAAAGAAGATGCCGAGCTGCACCAGAAACGCGTGCAAGTCGCGGCGTGAGAGCGCATCGAAAAACGGCTTGTTCCAGCGATTGAGGACGATTTGCCCATAGGCCGTGGCGATGACGATGACCAGGATGCCGGCCACGAGCCACTTGAGCGTCTTGCCGACCGGCGACGCCAGCAGCGCCCGCACCATCATGCCGAGCTGCGGCCCCAGCCCCGAATGGGCGGCCTCCTCGCTCTCGGCTGCGGCGCCGGCGATGTCTTCTGGGGACTGCATTAGCCTGATTCGCGTTCCTAAACGTGCGTCACAATTTGTAGTTCCCGCGCTTCGCGGCCAACGTCTCGCGTTCGCCCGCATCGCAAGCTCCGCGAGGAACTAAGATGCGCCAGCAGCTGCGTATGACATGATGCAGATGACTGCGGCGGCAGCATTGACGAGCGTCACGGAATCCTGGTCGAAGGTCGTACACGGCTCGCCGTTAACAGTCACGCTGCAGAGTGCGCCTGGCAGCGGCGGCCGCAGAATGAGCGTGGCCGTGATCCCGCTTGCGACCTCGAAGCGCAGGGTTTGCGCATCGAGTCTGCGCAGGGAAAAACTCAGGTTGCCGTAAAGAGTCGGCATGCGCGCGACGCTTACACCAGCGCCTGCAATCCATTCGGGCGCGAGCCCGGCGGCGAGGATCAATGCGCGATCGGCCGGACGTTCGTAGGCGAAGAGGCTGCGCACGGCGAGCACGTACTCGGCGGCGATCCAGGTGTGCGGCAGGTCGCCCAGGTGAGCCGGCGCGCGCGGGTCACGCCACGCGATCTCCGGCCACTGATTCCAGGCAGGTGGGCGCCGGTCCGCGAGAAAGAACCGCAGCAGCTCGAGCGCCGCGTCGCGGCGCCCAAGGCGCACGAACGCACCGATTATGCGTATTTCGTAGGGCGTGTAGTTCTGCCATGCCAGAGCGCCGCTACGCTTGCGACGCCAGTCATAGAGATACCTGTCGAAGGTTTGCTCGACGGCGCCGCGGTCGAGCTCATCGAGCATATCCAGGAGCGCGATGGCGTTCGCCGTGGACGTTGGATCGAAGTCCGCCCACTCGATGCTGCCGGGGATGAAGTTGAGGTCGCGCTCCTTGCGGGTTCGTTCGATCGAGGAAAATACCGCAGCGGCAAAGCGTGTCGCGAGCGCCTGCCAGCGCCCGGCGAGGTCCGCTTTGCCGAGCAAGCGTGCAAGCTCCACGGCATCGCGCACACCGCGCAGAGCCCAAAAGTCGTCCCAATACGAATGCACGGGCTGGGCAAGGTAGCCCTCGTGGCTCACTGAAATCGGCAGGAGGCCATCCACTTCCAGCAGACTCTCGATGCACTCTACCGCTCGGGCGACACAGGTCCACAGTTCCTCGACGAGCGTGGCGTCCGCGCTGAACCGGTAATAGTCGGCGATGAGCGCGATCAATTGTCCGTGGCTGTCGTGCTCGACGAGCCAATCAGCCCCATTGCCATCCACGCAGCAGGGTACGAAGCCATCGGCGCGCTGGAATGGCGCATACCAGCGCACAAACTCGCGCACTTCCTCGACCCGCCCCATGCGCAACAGTGCAGCGCTCATGATCGTCCCATCCCGGATCCACGAGCGCGTGTAACGTCGCGGTCCGGGTTGCAGCGCCGCTCCCGAGCGCGTCACCAGTACGTGCGCTGCCGCCGTGAGCGCCGCACGGGTCGCATCCGCACCCCAGGCGCCGGCGCTCCACTGCGTCACCGGTAGCTTTGCGTCCCAGTTGAACGCCGGCTCATCGATGCGCGCGCCGGCGGCGACGGGCATGCACGTGACGACAATGCCGCGGCTCTCGCGAGCTTTTGGCGCCAGCTCAAAGCACAGCGCCCCCTGCGCGAATCCGAATGCATCGTGCGTGTGCGCATTCTCGGCGAGCGTGCCTGCGGCGAGACGGCCCGCGATACAACCCTCGTCGAAACTCATTGCGGCAAAGGTTGCCGGCGCGGTGCTCGGCACCACGCGCGTCGATTCGTTGACGTGCATTGCACCTTCGCGCCAGGCGAGATCGTGGATGCGGCTTACGCCGCCTAACTTGCCGAAGCTCTGCCAGGGTGGGGTGACCTGAAACGGTCGCAGCAGCACGAACAAACTCGCCGTCAGCGGCTCCGCCGTCAAATTCTCGAATCCGTAGCGCACGCGCAATAGGCCGCTTACTGTGGTCTCTGCCTTTATGTGCAGACGCCACTCGTCGGCCTGCCAGGTCGCGGACGGCACCGGCAGGTAACCCTGCGCGAGCTCCTGCGTCGTGGCGACGTCCGTCCATGTGAAGAGGCGCTCCCTGACGCGCAGCATCGGCTCGATCGAGAACGACCCTGGCGCCACTTCGACCATGGCTTCTTCATTCATGAGTGCGCACTGTGTGCCGTTTGCGATGCCGCTCGGCGTCCAATAGCTTTGTTCGCGATGCAGCCAGCGCGGATGCCAGCCGCGCGGCTCGTACTTTGCGATGTTGTGCCAGAAGGCTTCAATGGAACGCGAGAACTCGAACGATTGCGGTCGCAGGGCGGCGCCGCCCGAGGGCGCGCTCAACTCCAGACGCAGGAATCTCACCCTGGCGTCTGGCAGGTAGACGTAGCTGCGCGCGCCGCCGGCGCGCAGCGCCACGTGTAGCGTCTTCCAGCTGCGGCCGCTCAGCGAGCCGCGCACACAAAAGCCGCTGGCGGGGGCGTCCGCCAGCCAATCTATGATCAGGCCGCCGAGCGTGCGCGGCTTCACTGAATCAATCATGATCCAAGGCTTCGGGTCATTGGCGTCCGGCTTCCAGCCGCTCTCGCCGAGCGCATCGGCGGCGGCGAAGCCGGGCTGCGTACTTGAAGCGGCGAGCCGCGGCGCCGCACTCGGGCTGCAGTCTTCGATGGCAAGGTCGGCAAGCCACAGCGTCCCCGCACCGCCCGTGCCCGCAACGATGGCGATCTCGATGGCGCCGAGCGTCGTCATGACACCGCCGCCGGCCGGTCCCCAGGCGAATTCCATATCGCGGCTCGTCACTTTCGTCTTCGTCCAACGCTGCGGCAGCGCAAGGTCCTTCTGCACGTGCCGCCAGACGTTCTGGCCAGTGTCGTCCACGAGCTTGATCTCGAGATTGTTGACCGGCCCGCGACCGCGCAGCCGCAGGCGCAGTACGTAATCCTCCGGCATTGAGCGCTCGACGATGCGCCGCGCGACCACAAAGCCGCCGCCGCCTTTGAAGTCGAAATCCATCCGCAGCGCCGGGCCGCTGCCCGCGCGCGCCTGCGAAAGTTTGAGTTCCGCGCGCCCGGAAGCCACTGCCAGCCAGGCCGTTGCCTCAGCGAAGAAGTCTTCGTGTTTGTTCATCAATGTGCGCAGTGTGCCGCCCGCGGGGGTGGATGGCAAAGCAGCCAGCTCGCAGCGTCACTGTTGGCGTGCGCGCAAACAGGGGAGGCGGCGCTTATCCATCGGCAGCGGATCGCTGCGCGGGTTTGCCGCGCGCTGCCGGCGCCGCTTGGCGGGCGAGCCTGCGTATCGTTGGATCCTTGATAAGGTGCAGCACACGCGCGAACACCGGGTCGCGCGCCCGGCCGCGCCCGATGTGGATGATCCCAGTGTGCTTAAGATCGGTCGCGAAAATATTGAGCACGCGCTCACGGGTCTCCTCGTCGATCGAATCCAGGACTTCGTCGATGAGCACCCAGGATGGTGCGTGCAGCACCACACGTGCAAAGGCGAGGCTTTGCTGCTCGTCGTCGCTTAATTCGCGCTCCCAGCGCCGCGACAGAGCAAGCATCGGCACCAGGCGGCGCAAGCCGAGCAGCTCCAGTGCCTGCGTGAGCGCCCGCGGGCGAAAGCTCTCAACCTTCAGAGGATAGGCGAGCACCTCACCCAAGGTGCCGGGCGGCAGATACGGTTCGCGCGGCATGTACCACAGCTCTTCGCCCTTGGGGCGCGTGACGCGCCCCGCACCCCACGGCCACAGACCTGCAAGCGCCCGAAACAGCAACGTCTTGCCGGCGCCGGGTTCACCTACGATGAGGACGCGTTCGCCGGCGGTCACTTCAACTTTGGATTCCTCGAGCATGGTGCAGCCGGCGGGCGAGGCGATCTCGAGGTTTTCTATGCCGATCTTGCCGGGCGCGCCCTCAACGAAGGTGATGCGGCTTTCGACGTCATGCAGGGCATCGGTGGTGATGACCGCGCGGCGAAAGTTCGCGACGCGCAACAAGGTCGCGCGCCAATCGGCAATGGTGCTGAAGTTATCGACAAACCAGCGTAGTGACGACTGCACCTGGTTGAAGGCGCCCGCGGCCATCATGAGGCCGCCGAATGAGAGGGTCCCGGCGAAATACAGGGGCGCTGCTACGAGTATTGGCGCGACGAGCGTGAACCAGCCATAGCCCGCGGTGACCCAGGTGAGATTCGTAAGACCGGTGACGAGGCGGCGCGTCGCGGCGAGCACCCCCGCAAGATCTGCCTTAATGCGCCGCGCCTCGTCGGCTTCGCCGCCAGCGAGCGATATCGCATCAATGTGCTCGTTGACGCGCACGAGCGAAAAGCGCAGATCGGCCTCGCGAGCGTAGCGCTCTGCATTCTGGCTGACGAGCCTGCGGCCCACCCAATAGCTCAGGAGCGATGCAGAACCTGCATAGATGATGCCCGCCCACACCATGTAGCCCGGAATGACGATGACGCGCCCACCGATGTGAAACGCGAAGCCGCTCGAGAGCGCCCAGAGCACGTCGATGAAGGTCGCAAGCAGGATCGAAGCCTGCAGCAGCCCGATACCCAGATCCGCCGAAAGCTCGGTCAGGTGACGCGCGTCCTCGTGCATGCGCTGATCGGGGTTGACTCCGAGCGCTCCTGCATTCGCGAGCCGGAATGCCCGGCGTGACTGCATCCAGTTGTCGACCAGATCCAGGGTCAAGCCCTCGCGCAACTTGAGCTTTAACATCTCAGTGAGCCAGCGTTGCAGTACGTTAAGGGCCAGCAGTGCTCCTGCGATCAGGGCGAACACGCCCAACTGCACCAGGAACTGCGCAAGCTCGCGGTGCGACAAAGCATCGTAAAAGGGCTTATTCCACTGGTTGAGCCGGATCTGACCGTATGCGGTGACGGCGATGACGATGAACACGGCAGTCGCGAGCAGCAGCAGCACGTTGCGCACCGACGCGGCCCACAGGGCGCGTACCATCATGCCAAGTTGCGGGACGAGGCCCGAATCGGCAACCTCCTCTGGTGCGGATGTGCCGCTCGGCCTCTCTTCTGATTCTTTATGCATCATGGGTTGGTTCGCCTTGGAGCACCGCACTCCTGCCGTACTCGGTACCTTGCCATTAGCGGGCCGAGAAGAGCATGAAAAATGCGCTGGATGCCCTTGAGGTCGCGGCGCGGGAGGGGATGAGCATTAAATGAGTCGCATCCAGACCTTGATAAACGCCATGACGCTGCCGGAGAAGCTCGGGCAGCTCAGCATGGTGGCCGGCGGCTATGCCGTCACGGGCCCCGTGCCCGTGGAGGATCCGCGCGGCGCCATCGCGGCCGGCACCGTCGGCAATCTGCTCAACGTGGTGGGAGCGGACGACGTGCACAGGATGCAGCGGCTGGCGGTCGAGGAGTCGCGCCTGGGAATCCCGCTGCTGATCGGCTTCGACGTCATTCATGGACATCGCACTGTGTTTCCCGTGCCGTTGGCGGAGGCCGCATTATTCGATCCAGCCACTTGGGCTCTAACCGCGCACGAAGCCGCCGTGGAAGCGAGCGCCGATGGCGTGGCTATGACGTTCGCACCGATGCTCGATGTCTCGCGCGATCCTCGCTGGGGGCGCGGCATCGAAGGCCCGGGCGAGGATCCGTGGCTGGCCGCGCGTTTTGCGGATGCCAAGGTCCGAGGCTTCCAGGGCACCGCTCTTGCTGCGACGACCGCACTGGCGGCGGTCGCCAAGCACTTCTGCGCATATGGCCCGGTGACCGCCGGGCGCGACTATGCATCCGTCGACATCTCCGAGCGCACGGTGCATGAAGTGCACCTGCCCGCCTTTGCCGCGGCGGTCGCCTGCGGTGTTGCCGCCGTCATGCCTGCCTTCAACGACCTTGCCGGTGTTCCGATGACAGCCCACAGCGTTCTGCTGAACGGTTGGCTGCGCGGGCACCTGGGCTTTGACGGTGTCATCGTCAGTGACTACAACGCCATTGGCGGACTCATCCATCACGGCATCGCCGCGGACCTCACACAGGCCGCGGCCCTGGCGCTCAACGCCGGAGTGGACATCGACATGATGGCCGATGCCTATCGGCGTGGCCTGCCCGGCGCTCTGGAACGCGGACTCGTGAGTCTGGCGCAGATCGATGAGGCTGTGCGCCGAGTGCTCACTCTCAAGGAGCGGCTGGGTCTTTTCGAGGATCCCTACCGCCGCGGCGCGAAATCTGAAAGCGCTGCGGTTCTTGCGCAGCGCCGCCTGCTCGCACGCGCGGTCGGCGCACGCGCGATTGTGATGCTGAAGAACGAGCGCGCTGTGCTGCCGCTTGCGCACTCTGTCCAGCGTCTGTGCGTCATCGGTCCGCTCGCCGATGCCGCCGCCGAGATGGGCGGTCCCTGGGCTGGGGCGGCCGACTGCGCTGCGCATGTGAGCGTGCTTGCAGGTGTGGCGGCCGGCCTGCCGGGGGTGCAGGTCCTGCATGCGCCCGGTGTTGCCATCGACGGGGGCTCCATGGCCGATGCGGGCGCCGCGATCGAGCTGTGCGCTCATGGCGATGTCATTCTCGTTTGCCTGGGCGAAGCGGCCGCCATGAGCGGCGAGGCGGCGAGCCGCGCTCACTTGGGTCTGCCGGGAAAGCAGCGGGCGTTCGCGGAAGCTGCGCTCGATCGTGCCAAGGCGCTCGGCAAGCCCGTCGTTGCGCTGCTGTTCTCGGGCCGACCGCTCATCGTTCCCTGGCTCATCGAGAAAGCCGATGCCGTGCTCGCATGCTGGTTTCTCGGCACCGAGGCGGGCAACGCAGTCGCTGATGTGCTGAGCGGGCGCGTCTCGCCGAGCGGCCGTACCCCCGTCACCTGGGCGAGGGCGGCGGGACAGATTCCCTTATTCTTTGGTCAGCGGCCGAGCGGGCGTCCCGCCGATCCCAAGGATTCTTTCACGAGCAAGTATCTCGACGTGCCGAACGGGCCGTCGTTTGCCTTTGGCCACGGGCTGACCTATGGACGCTTTACCCTCTCGGATCTGCGGGCGATGCCGCAGCGGGTGCACGTGGGCGACACCATCGAGGTATGCGTCGATGTGGTCAATGACGGCGCGCGCGCGGCGGAGGAAACAGTTTTCCTCTTCACACACGACAAGCTCGCAAGCATCGCCCCGGCGCTCCTCGAGCTCAAAGGGTTTGGCAAGATCGCATTGCAGCCCGGGGAGAGAGGAACGGTGACATTGCACCTGCCGGCTGCGCAACTGCGCATTCTGGGGCTCGACCTCACGCCGGTGTTCGAGCCGGGCGCGGTGGAGATTCTGGTTGGCCCCTGCGCCGACAGGTCACAGCTTCTCGGCACGAGCATCGAGTTGGTGGTCTGATGCAGCTCAGCTGCTCTTGCAGTTAGCGCAGTCAGCTCTTTGACTGCGGCCGCTCACGCCGCAACCCGCGCAGCCGTTCGACGTCATACGCCTATTTGAGCGCATTCTGCGCCAGAGCCGCGCGCACGCCGTTGCAGCGCGGCCGCGCGCCGCACCCCTGTCGGTAATTTGTGTGCGCCTGCGCACACTAATCCCCGCGCCTGCGTACGCCAGCGCACCGCAGCTTTTGCAGCTGCGGCGAATACTAAAAGCTACACGGCCGCTTGCGCGCGCAGCGCACCGGGCGTCGCCGTCGCATCGACACGCCGGCCACCTACATCAGTGTTTTCCTGGGACCGTAGGCAGAGGAACGAAGATGAACACGTTTGAAACACTCTCCGGGCGCCTGGCGTGCCTGAGCGCGCTACTCCTCGCGGCGTTGGCGGGATGCAATTCGGGTAGTTCCGCACCCGCACCGACAGTGACCGCCGTCTCGCCGGCCGACCATTCCACACTCGTAGCGACCGACAATGCTGTCATCAGCGCGACGTTCAGCGAACCCATGGCGTCGATCAGCGGCGCAGCAACTTTCACCGTGACCTGCGCTGCGCCATGTGTGAGTCCGAGCGGAACAGTGGCTTTGAATGCGACGAACTCAATTGCCACCTTTACCGTCGCCCCGACGACGAATCTTATGCCGCTCGCGCTCTATACCGTGACGGTCAGCGGCGCTTCCAGCCTTGCCACCGGCGCGGTATTGGCGACGCCGTACGTATGGCAGTTTACGACGGGCGCAACGCCGAGCTCGGCGCTTGCGCCGACGGTTACCGCAGTAGCCCCGATCGACGGCGCTACGGGCATTGCGATCAATGAATTGGTCATCAGCGCTGCATTCAGTGTGCCGATGGCGGCGATCAGCGGCGCTGCGCGCTTCACGCTGACGTGTGCTGCACCTTGCGTCAGTCCTGCGGGCACAGTGGCGCTCGACGCCACGCAGTCAATCGCCCTCTTAACGCTGGCGCCGGGGAGCAGCCTCGCCCCACTGACGCTGTACACCGCGACGGTCAGCGGCGCCACGGGTCTTAGCAGCGGACTTGAATTGGCCGCACCCTTCGTGTGGCAGTTTACGACAGGCGCCGCCGCGGACACGACCCGGCCCAGAGTCGCAGTGACCGAACCTGCGACGACGAATCCGGGACCGACGCCCGCCGTGCCCAGCAACGTGGCGATCTCCGCAGCCTTTACGCAGGACATGTCGCCGGCAACACTCACGGCTGCCAGCTTCACATTGACATGTGCCGCGCCTTGCGTGTCTCCAGGCGCCGCCGTGACCTACAACGTTGGCAGCAGAACCGCGGTGCTGACCCCGGATGGCGCGCTGACGGTGGGCGCGACTTATACAGCCACGATCACCACGGCAGCCACGGACCTTGCGGGCAACGCGCTGGCCGGTGACCAGGCGGCACTGCCTGCGGCGAGCAATTACGTGTGGACCTTTGTGACCGCGGCGCCAAGCCCCGCGGCGGTGATCTCGGTGCTGTCGACCAAACCTTCAGCGGGTGAGTCGAGCGTGTGTCCGGGAGCGGCCATCAATGCGACGTTCCGCGTGCCTGCGGGGCTGCGCATGGACGCGACTACGGTAAACTCAGCAACGTTCACCGTAACGGGTCCTGCGCCGGCACTGGTTGCCGTCGTCGCAGCATCAGTCGTCCTCGACGCGGCTACCGGCACTATTGCGACCTTTACGCCGCACAGCCCGCTCATCGATGGCGAGACCTATACGGCCACAATCATGGGCGGCGCCGACGGAGTCAAGGACCTGGCAATTCCGGCAGACGAGTTGCCGGACAATTTCAAATGGGAGTTCACCGCCGGAGCCGCAACGGGCAGTTGTGTCGCGCCAATCAACTTGGCGTCGGTCGCCGCCTCGGGAACATTCGGCGGCAGCGCCGGCATGACGAACTCGGGAATTCTGACCGTCGTCAATGGCGATATCGGCACGATCGCTACGGCGCCTTCGTCAATCACAGGATTCCACGACACCGCAGGCGACATCTACACCGAAACGCCGAGCAATGTCGGCGCAGTGAACGGCACGATCTTCACGTGCACCCACTCCACGACAGGCCCCAACTCAGCCGCACCCAACGCCGCCAATTGCAAGATCGCGACTCAGTCCCGACTCGATGCGCAAGCGGCCTATCTGCGGATGAAGGGTTTGGCGCCCGGCGCAAATCCGGGCGGCAACCTCGCGGCACTCACCCTTGCTCCCGGGGTCTACACGGCGCCCGCCGGATCCTTCCTCATACAGGGGGGCGATCTCACCCTCGACGCCGCAGGCGACGCGAATGCGGTTTGGGTGTTCCAGATGGCGAGCACGCTTACGGTTGGCGGCCCGGGGGCGGCAGCACCGCAGAGCATCGTCCTTGCGGGCGGAGCGCAGGCTAAGAACGTCTTCTGGCAGGTCGGCAGTGCCGCAACGATCAATGCAGGAGGAGGGGGGACGATGGTCGGAACCATCATTGCCGCGGATGGCGCGGCATTTTCGACCGCCGGCAACACCACGATTGTCACGCTGAACGGCAGGGCGTTATCGCTTGGCGCTTCCGTCACCCTGGTGGATACGGTCATCAACGTGCCTGCTCCCTAAAGCTCTGGCGGCGATGCCGGGCAGGGCCCGTGAGCGGCTCGGCGCCGGCAGTTCGCAACAGCCGTACCTTCTTCGAACACGTCGCAGCTGCCTCGGCAGGCATCGATTCCATGAGGCTGCGCGCGAGCTGCGCCTGCATGAACCGTCACCCGAGCGCCAACCAAGCACGCGCGGTTTCGTCGTGATATACAAGGCCTGCGCCCATGCAGCCCGACGAGCCATCTGCCATGCCTGCCGCCTTCTTTGGGCATGGCAGCCCCATGAATGCGCTGGACACAAACCGCTATACCGCGGCGTGGGGACAGTTTGGGCGCACGACGCCGCGGCCTCGCGCAGTCCTATGTGTTTCGGCCCATTGGTGCACGCGTGGTACGGCGGTCACGGCCATGGAGCGCCCGAAGACAATCCACGATTTTGGCGGCTTTCCGCGCGCACTTTTTGACGTACAGTATCCGGCTAGAGGTGACCCGGCTCTGGCAGCGCGCGTCAAACAGCTGCTGGCCCCGACGCCAGTCGTCGAAGATCACTCCGACTGGGGACTGGACCACGGCGCATGGTCCGTGCTGCGGCACCTCTTCCCGCAGGCCGATATTCCTGTCGTACAACTGAGTCTCGACATGCAGCGGCCGCTCGCGTACCACTACGAGCTCGCAAGGCACTTGGCGCCGTTACGTGATGAGGGCATCTTGGTGATCGGCACCGGCAACATTGTCCACAACCTTAGGACGGCACTGCGCGCCGACGGCGTTGCGCCGTTTGACTGGGCGGCTCGCTTCTCCACGCTGGTGCGCATGCGACTCCTGGCCAAGGATCACGCGGGGCTCGTCGACATGGATTCATTGGGCCCGGACGCCGCACTGTGCATCCCGACGCCCGAGCATTACCTGCCGTTCCTCTATGTGATTGCGCTGCAGCGGGCGGATGACGGAATAGCCTTCCTCACGCAGGGCATCGAACTTGGATCGATCGACATGATGAGTATCGCTGTTGGTGCGGAGCCAATGCGCTAAGGCGCAGGTCCGCATTCCGCGCTGATGCCGCGCCCGGGATAGCCTTAATTCTCGCGTGCGGCCTTGAGATTGGAGAAGCAGATGGAAAACGCGGGACGCTCACGGCGCGAGTTTCTGTCCGGGGCCGGGAGCGCCCTGGGTGTCACGCTGATTGCGGCTCATTGGCCGGCCATCGCTGCTGCGCACGCGCATGCGGCTGCCGCGGCTGCGGCCGGCGGCCCTGCGCCGCTTGAGTTCTTTGCGGCGCCGGAGGCACGCGATGTGGACGCCATCGCCGCACAGATCATACCCACCGATGATGCTCCCGGCGCGCGCGAGGCTGGCGCGCTCTACTTCATCGACCGTTCGCTGCACACCTGGCTTGCACCTCGTGGGGAGATATTTCGCGCGGGGCTGCGTGAATTCCAGGCGCAGTTCCAGGCGGCGCATTCAGCAGCGTTCGCGGCTGCGGATGATGCAACGCAGCAGGCTTACCTGACCTTCATCGAGCAGAGCGAGTTCTTCCAGGAGGTGCGCGCGCTCACGCTGATCGGACTATTCGCATTGCCGCAGTACGGCGGCAACCGCGGCGGCGTGGGCTGGCGGCTCATCGGCTTCGAGGAGCGGCACGTTTTTGCACCGCCCTTTGGCTACTACGACGCCGACTATCCCGGCTTTACGCTGCCGGATGCGGCACCGTGACTCGCACCTACCGGGATTCCGAGGCAGTCGACTTCCTGATCGTCGGCTCCGGCGCCGCGGGCGGTGTCATGGCGCGCGAGCTTGCGCGCGCTGGCTTCGCCGTCGTCGTGATGGAGCAGGGGCCGCGCCTGCGGCCGCAGGACTTCGAGCACGACGAACTCAAGTACTGGCTGGCCAATGGGATCACGAACGATCCATCCGTCAGTCCGCAAACGTATCGCAAGACGCCGGCTGACGCGGCGATAAAGACCGCGCCGGGACGGACAAATGCGCTTTGGTATGCGCGCACGGTCGGCGGCAGCAGCGTGCATTTTACCGCCAACTTCTGGCGCTTCCATCCTGTGGATTTCAGGGAGCGCAGCGTGCTCGGCGGAGTCCCCGGCGCCGCATTCGAGGA
>Ga0302314_10006303_pt1 | contig 21525 bp, 21 predicted proteins | sample III_Palsa_N2_3_FD_200533 | JGI IMG/M metagenome (GOLD analysis project Ga0302314, IMG submission 200533) | Peat permafrost microbial communities from Stordalen Mire near Abisko, Sweden - III_Palsa_N2_3 | ecosystem: Environmental > Terrestrial > Soil > Palsa > Peat permafrost | place: Sweden...
AGGAGGCCGGGAACATGGTGGACCTGGACTCCAACCCGACCAAGCTGATCGAGATCGTCGAGATCGGCAAGCAGCTCCTGATCACCCGAGGCGCGCTGACGACGTTCTCCATCGCCAATGACGTCGCCAAGTACTTCGCGATCATTCCGGCCATGTTCGCCAGCGTCTATCCCGGCCTCAGCGACCTCAACATCATGCATCTGCACAGCGCGCGGTCCGCGATCGCCTCCGCGATCATCTTCAATGCGCTGATCATCATCGGCCTGATCCCGCTGGCCCTGCGCGGCGTCCGCTACAAGCCCTCCTCGGCCCAGGCGCTGCTCCGCCGCAACCTGGGTCTCTACGGGGTGGGCGGGCTGATCCTGCCCTTCATCGGGATCAAGATCATCGACCTGATCGTCCAGTTCATCCCCGGTCTGCACTGAGAACCGAGAGAAGCGGTGTGAATCGCCATGGCCAAACCCCTTCCCACCTCCGTGCGGAACCATCTGACGGGTCTGCGGATCCTGCTGCTGTTCACCGTTGTCTGCGGCCTGGTCTATCCGCTGCTGATCACCGGCATCTCCGAGGTCGTCTTCTCCGGGCAGGCCAACGGCTCGCTGCTGAAGAACGGCCAGGGGAGGGTGGTCGGCTCCTCGCTGATCGGCCAGAACTTCACCGTCGTCAACAGGAGCGGACAGTCCGTCATCCCCTTCCCCAGGTACTTCCAGTCGAGGCCCTCGTCCGCCGGCGCCAACGGCTACGACCCGACCGCGTCCCAGGGCAGCAACCTGGGCCCCAACAGCGCCGTCCTGATCGCCGAGTACACGGCGCGGCGGAGGGCTGTGGCCCTCTTCAACGGGGTACGGAGAAGCCAGGTCCCGCCGGACGCCATCACCGCGTCGGGCTCGGGTCTGGACCCGGACATCAGCCCGGCCTACGCCGACATCCAGATCCGGCGGGTGGCCAGGGTGCGGGGGCTGCCGGTGAGCAGGGTGCGGGCGCTGGTGAAGCAGTACACCCAGGGCAGGACCCTCGGCTTCCTCGGTGAGCCGCGGGTGGACGTCCTCAAGCTCAACCTCGCCCTCGACCGTACCGGCTGAGGAGAAAGGACGACGGGTGCAGGGGTATCCGCGCGGCGGCGGAAGGCGCGGTGCGCTGAAGGTGTTCCTCGGCGCGGCCCCCGGCGTGGGCAAGACCTACCGCATGCTGGACGACGCCCGGCGCCGGCTCGACCTCGGCACCGACCTGGTGGTGGGGCTGGTGGAGAGCCACGGCCGGCGGGGCACCGAGGAGAAGCTCGCCGGGCTGGAGCACGTCCCCCGCCTCCACCGCTCCTATCGGGGCGCCGAGTTCACCGAGATGGACGTGGACGCGGTGCTGGCCCGCCGCCCCCAGGTCGCCGTGGTGGACGAACTCGCCCACACCAACGTCCCCGGCGGACGCAACGACAAGCGCTGGCAGGACGTCGAGGAACTGCTCGCCGCCGGCATCGACGTGCTGACGACGGTCAACGTCCAGCACCTGGAATCACTCAACGACGTGGTCCAGAAGATCACCGGTGTGCCGCAGCGCGAGACCGTCCCCGACGAGGTCGTCCGCCGCGCGGACCAGATCGAACTTGTCGACATGTCGCCCGAGGGCCTGCGGCTGCGGATGTCGCACGGCGACATCTATGCGGCCGAGAAGGTCGACATCGCCCTGTCCAACTACTTCCGCGTCGGCAACCTCACCGCGCTGCGTGAGCTCGCCCTGTTCTGGCTGGCCGGCCGGGTCGACGAGGGGATGCAGAAGTACCGTGCGGAGCACGGGATCGAGCGGATCTGGGAGACCCGCGAGCGGATCGTGGTCGCCCTCACCGGCGGCCCCGAGGGCGAGACGCTGATCCGCCGCGCCGCCCGCATCGCCGACCGGTCCGCCGGGGGAGACGTGCTGGCCGTCCATGTGGCCCGCAGCGACGGGCTGGCCGACTCCAGCCCGGCGGCCCTGGCCGACCAGCGCCGACTGGTGGAGAGCCTCGGCGGCAGCTACCACTCGGTGGTGGGCGACGACGTCGCACGCGCCCTGATCGACTTCGCCCGCGCCGAGAACGCCACCCAGCTCGTGCTCGGCACCAGCCGCCGCAGCGCGCTGCGGCGCTCGCTCACCGGCCGCGGCATCGGCGAGACCGCGGTCGAGCTGTCCGAGGACATCGACGTCCACATGGTCACCCACGAGCAGTCGGGGCGCGGCCGCCTGCTGCCGGTACCCGGAACGCCGCGCTCCGTCCGGCGGAACACCGCCGGGATGGTGGTCGGTGTGCTCGTGCCGTTCCTGCTGACGGCGGTGCTCAGCCAGGCGCGCGGCTCGGTGGACATCAGCAGCGACATCCTGCTGTTCCTGCTCGCCGTCGTCGGGGTCGCCCTGCTGGGCGGGGTGGTCTCCGCGCTGCTGGCCTCGCTGATCGCGTCCGCCCTGCTCAACTACTACTTCATCCCGCCCATCGACCGATTCACCATCTACTCGCCCAACAACGCCCTCGCGCTGGCGGTCTTCGCCGCCGTCGCGATCATCGTCGCCCTGGTCGTCGACCACGCCGCCCGGCTCTCCGTCCGCGCCGCCCGCGCCACCGCCGAGGCCGAGACCCTCTCGGCGCTCGCCGGAAGCATCCTCGGCGGACAGGGAGAGGTCGAGGCGCTGCTCACTCGGCTGCGGGAGACCTTCGGCATGGACGAGGTCACCCTGCGCGACCGACGCACCGGCGCGGGACCTCCGGACACAGCCCCTGCGGAGGGCCAGGCGGTGGAGGAGGTCAAGGTCGGCGAGGACGCGATGCTGGTCCTGACCGGACGCCCACTCCCCGCCGCCGACCGGCGGGTGCTGACGGCTTTCGCCGCCCATGTCGCCGCGGCCCTCGACCGGGCCCGCCTGGCGGCCGTCGCCGCCGAGGCGGAGCCGGTGATGGCCACCGACCGGCTGCGCACCGCGCTGCTCGACGCCACCACCCAGGACCTGCGCGCCCCGCTGGCCGTGGCCACCGCCTCGGTCGCCGCGCTGCGCAGCGGGGACGCCGCCCCGCTCTCGGCCGAGGAGCAGGCCGAGCGGCTGCGCGCCGCCGAGGAGTCACTGAACCGGCTCGACCGCCTGGTCGGCAGCCTGCAGAAACTGAGCCGCCTTCAGATCGGTGACCTCTCCCTGGAGCTGCGCCCCACCGACCCCGCGGAGGTGGTGGCCGCCGCGCTGGACTCGCTCACCGCGGACGAGGGCGGCCTCCCCCTGCCGGTGCACACCCAGGGCCTTGAGCAGGCCCCGGCGGTGCTGGCCGAGGCCTCACTGCTGGAGCGGGTCGCCGCGAACCTGCTGGCCAACGCCCTGGGCCAGTCCGGCGCGGAGCCGGTCCTGGTGACGGCCCGTCGCCTCGGCGACCAGGTGGAACTGCGGTTCACCCCCGGAGAGGCCGGCCCCCTCCCGGCGCCGGGCCCCGGCCTCGACCTGGCCCGTGGCCTGACCGAGGCCATGGGCGGCACCCTCGCCGCAGAGTCCACCCCGGGCGGCGCCGCGTCCCTGGTCCTCTCCCTACCGGCCGCCCCCGCCGCCCAGGGGTGATCCGCGCCGTCGCCTCGGCCAGGAGGACAGTGCGGTGCCGACGAGGGCGGCTGTGGCGCACGACGCCCTCGCCGTCGTCATTCGCGCACGCCCCGAGCGCCTTGCCGCCAGTGTCAGCAATCGCCTCCAAGACCTCGGCCGAAGTCTCTCCGTGCGGCGCTACGAGGGCTCGCCACAGTTCCTGAGTCTCCGTGAGAATGTCCAGGAAGCCTTGCTCTCGCCCCGCCCTCACGACCGCCCCGGAGCCAACCACGTGACGAGCAGCACCGCACCGCAGGATGCCGCTGTGACCGACAAGGCCCGCTTGACCAACAGCGCCTACGCTGACAGCCGACACCTGGTCGCCCGCCAGTCGATCTACCGATGGCAGCAGCCCTGCTACGACCTTCCCAGCATCGTCGTTCAGCAACTGACCGAGACCACCGGGACCGTTCTCGACGTCGGCTGCGGCAATGGCAAGTTCACTTCCCGCCTCCACCAGGAGCGCCCCGACCTGCGCATCATCGGTATGGACATCTCCGCGGGCATCCTCACCGACGTGCCCCGACCCGTCCTCGTCGCAGACGCGCAGGCACTCCCATTCGCTGATGCCTCCATGGACGCTGTCCTGGCTATGCACATGCTCTACCACGTGCCCGACATCCCGGTTGCGATCAAGGAACTGGCCCGGATCATCCGACCGGGCGGAATCGTGATCGCCTCGACCAACAGCGACACCGACAAGCGAGAACTCGACCGGCTGTGGAGCCGGGCCGCCGCAGATGTCCTCGGCCTGGCGGAAGGTCCATCGCGCGTGTCACTCAGCTCCCGCTTCTCTCTGGAGCGGGCACCTGCCCTGCTGAACGGGGCCTTCATGGACATCGATGTCCTGGAGCTGCCGGGCACGATTGAGCTCACCGACGCGGCCCCAGCTGTGGCGTATCTTGCCTCCTACGAAGCCTGGGCCGACCAACTCGGCGTGCCCTTCGACGCCACCCTGCAGCGGGCAGCTGAGTTGGCCGAGTCCGAGATCGCCCAGCGGGGTTCGTTCCGCATCACCTGCCTCGGTGGCATCCTTGTCGGGCGGCTGCCCGACGACGCGCCCCACGACTGACGCGAAGGTCATGCCGCGTACATGGTCTTCCCCGGGGAGACTGCGGTGGCCGATGTCCCTTGAAGGACAGGCGGTCCTCTGGACCGTCAACTCGAAATACCTCTTGGCCACCAACCAAGTGCCATACAGCTACGAAATGGCCTATTACGGGATCTACCTGAGCGGCACGCCAGGCACGTGGGGCGGCGAGTTCATCTGCAACGACGAGACCCTTGATAATGAGAAGCGCGTCAACTTGGGAAACGACACGGGGTACTGCTGATGCACGCGACGATCGGACGGCTGGTGGCGATGATGCCACCTCCGGCAACACGTCCCACCGCCGAACCCTGGCACCTTGCTCCAGGGGAAGTCGGCTTCCGGTTTCCCGACGACTACCGGGATTTCACGGACCTCTACGGCTCTGGCCTGATCAACGACAAGTTGCTGATCTGGACGCCCAGCCTCAAGTGGGGCACGGTCCGCGAAGGCGACGCGCGTGAGGGGTTCACTGCCCTGGCTGCGGGCCCGCCCTCCGGGCTGGGCGACTATGTTGCGGAGCTGCACGAGGACGAACCGGACGAGAATCCGTATCCCATGTACCCGGACGAGGGCGGACTGCTCGCCTGGGGCAACACCTACAGCGCTAACCACTTCTTCTGGCTGACGGGTGAACCGGACCCCAACACATGGCCGGTCATCGCCTGGAACCGCTCAGGGGATTGGCATCGCTTCAAGGGCGGGTTCGGTGACTTCCTCACTGACGGGAGTGATGGCGCGAGCGCTTCAGCCTCCGCAGCGGGTTCCGTAGACGACATGAGCGGTTGAATGCTGTCGGATCGACTTCGGGCAGCGGTTGATATGGGTGGGGAAATGATAGTTGAGGATATGCGGAGGCCTTCGATGGCGCGGCGGTTTTTCGGGCGGGCCTGGTGGTCGTTGGCGTGTGTTCTGCTCGGGGTTGTGTTCGCACTGGGTGGAATTGTCTCGACTGCGGCGGGTTTCCACGCCTACACCGTGAGCAGCGAGTCCATGTCCCCGACGTTCGCGCCCGGGGAGTTGTTGGTCGGGCAGCATGGTGTGGCAGGCCAACTCCGGCGTGGCGACCTGGTCCTTGTCCGACCGCCGGCGGGATGGGGGATCGGGACTGAGCCGATCCTTCGGAGGGTGATTGGTACGGGTGGTGACCGGGTTAGCTGCTGCAGCGCGGGGCGAGTAGTCGTCGACGGGCAGCCGTTGAGCGAGCCATATGCGTCCTCGGCGAACGGCGGGATGCCGGATTACTCGGTGAGCGTTCCAAAGGACGGATTGTTCCTCTTGGGCGACAATCGTGCTGATTCCATGGATTCCCGAATGTTCCTGATGCAGGACCAGGGCAGCGCTCCCGCCGATGCTGTGGTTGTGCGGGTGGTCTGGACCGCGAAGGGGGGCTTCCTGACGGGGTCCGGTTCGTTGGTCGTGCACCTCGTCCTGATTGGTGTCGGTGTCCTGCTGTTCCTCTTCGGGCTTGCGGCCACGCTGGTCATGCTGTTGCTTGCCCGACGGCGGGGCCGGGGAGCAGAGGGGTCGTCGGCTGTCCACGCGGGGCTCGGGACGCCGGTGTAGCGTTCCTCGCGCGACTCCGTTCACGTTGGCGTAGGTCACGCCGGCTTCAGGCCGGCAGTCTGTCGGCACGGTCGAGATGGCGGCCGAAGAACCCGGTCGCGCTGTCGGCCTCGAATCCGGGCAGGGCGCTGTGTCCGCCTGCGTTGGCGTGCAAGGTCTTCTCGTTCGAGGCGCCTGGCTGGCTGAGTGAGTCAGGCGGTCGCGCGCAGGTCGTCCAACGCGGCTTGCACAATGGAGGGCCCGTATCGGGCGAGAGCCCGTAGGGCTGAGATCTGGGTGGCTTCTGACCAGAGGTGTCCGGCCGGAGAGGGTGGCCGGAAGGCGAGGACAGTGATGTGCCGCTGTGCGAAGACCTGGTCGTCGAGGTAGCGCATGCCTCCGGTGCCGCACAGGTACGTGTTGGCGCCAACGGCGGCGGCGAGGTCGGCCAGCCGGACGGAGCGGCCGGAGGAGGCGGGTAGGTCGCTGCTGCGCAGGATGGTGCCCTGCCAGCCCAGGAGGTTCAGCAGCGCCCGGGTGCTGGTCTCGGCGACGGCCGCTGTGCCCCCGACGTTGTCGGCGGCGGAGGCCGATGACGTGAGGGCGAGATGCAGGTCCCGCCAGTAGGGGCTCGCGTGGTAGTGCTGGGCGGGAAGCTGGAGCAGGCGGCGGGTGGCGCGTACCGGGTCGACGAGTTGGGCGTCGCGTATGTGTGTGGCGCGTCCGAGGGGTAGGCGGGTTTCCAGTGAGAGCCACTGCTGGTGCTGTGGATCGTCGAGTGCCGCGAGTCGGGCCCGGTGCTGGTGGTCGCGTCGTGCGAACTGCACGTCGTCCAGGACCACCCAGATGTCCGAGGCGTAGAGCTTCGCCAGGGTGGAGAGTCGGGGCAGGAGGTTGGGCTGGTGGATCGCGCACTCACGCACACTCCTTGCTGCTGCGGATGGTGTTGATACTGCGTAGTTGGTGCTGGAGGCCGTACTGGACGGCGATTCCGGCAGCGCGGTCGAGTGCGAACCGACCCGCAGCGCGGGTCGCCGGGTCGGTGAGCAGGATGTGGGCTTGCGCGGTCTCGATCTGGACACGCTGAAGCGGGGTCTCGAAGCGGCCGTTGCTGCGCGCGGTATCGATGTGGTGCAGGGCCCGGGTGAGGTCTCCGGCACCGCGGTGGGCAAGCGCCAGCTTCTGCTGTGCGCGGTCGCCCACCCCTCCGGTTCTTCTTGTGTGTCGCAAGGAGGGCGGCTGCGGCAGTATCTCCTTCATGACCTCACCTGCTGATCAAGCTGCGTTCTACCCCGACGTTCTGGCAGAAGGAAGCCTCGCGGCGGTCCTTCGAGCCGCTGCGGATGTGGATGGCGTCTCGGTCCCCATTGCGGTCTCAGAGTCCAGCCCGCTGTACCGCGCCACAGTGGCGAGCAGGGTTCCCTGTCGGAACAGGCTGACCGTCAGTGCGTACTCATGGAAGCGGTGGTGGTCGATCCGTGGCGAGGAGTCGTTCCAGGGTATGGAACTCATCGGTGGGGACACCGATGATCTCGCGCAGATTGTCAGGGCTGCGCAGGCCTGGCATGAAGGAACTGCGTTGGCCGAGATTCGCCGGACCGCGCCCTTCGTGCAGCTGACGGGCCGTTTCGAGGTGCCCGACAACGATCCGGCGCAGCTGGCGGAATCCGAGTGGCAGCACCTCCGAACTCGGGCGGCTGAGGCGGACGCGCCGGAGTTCCAAGCGCTGATCGAGGCGGCGTACCGGGAGCCGGCGTTGCGAGCGCTCTACCCGTTCACCAGTATGTGGACGTTGCGGTTCTCCACCTGTACGCGCCCGGGCCTCGCCGACCTCGGACTTTTCCTGGACGCGCATCGCGGGGGCCGGTACACCCTCAGCAACCATTTGCTCGATGGAGAGATCCTCGGCGAGGCTGCGAAAGCAGAAGAACTTGCGTCGGTGGCTGCGCGTCACCTCCCCTCCCATCTCGGACCTGTTACCTCAGGGGTGAGTGCTCCACCCCAGGACTGAGCGGAAAATCGGTTGCGGCGTGTCGGCCCGCGGTGTCTGATCCGGGCTATGACCATTGCACTGGGCACGCCGGGAGTCGACGAGCTCGACGAAGCAGTCGGAGCGGTGCGGGAGTGGCAGCACGAGGCGGCGCCGATGCAGCTGCATTCGGGCGACCTGGGCTGGAACTACCGATTCGGTACAGAAGAAACGGCCGCGGCGATCCGGACCTGGAGCCGCGACGGACGGATCCTCGCCGTCGGAATGCTGGACAGCCCCACGGTGCTGCGGATGACGGTCGCGCCGGACGCCTTCAGGGACGATGAGCTGGCGCGGCGGCTGGCCGAGGACATGATCCTCCCGGAGCGCGGCGTGCTTCCGGCGGGCCCCGTGGGCATCGAAGCGCCAGTGGGCCTGCTGCTCCACGATCTGCTGACCGAGGAGGGCTGGGGCGTCGACGAACCGTGGACGCCCCTGTTCCGCGACCTCACAGAGCCGGTGGAGGACCCGGGCGTCCGCATCGAGGTCATCGGACCGGAGCACGCCCACCTGTTCGCCGAAGTCATCCGATCGGCGTTCAACAGCAAGGCCTTCACGGCTGAGCGCTGGCACGTGATGACGGCGGGGTCACCGTATGCCGATGCCCGGTGTCTGGGCGCGTACGACGGCCAGGGCAACCTGGCGGCGGTGGTGACGGTCTGGTCGGCCGGACCGGGCAAGCCGGGGCTGATCGAGCCGATGGGCGCGCACCAGGACCATCGCGGTCGCGGCTTCGGCACGGCGATCACCATCGCCGCGGCGGCCGCGCTGCGGGAGCTGGGCTCCTCGAGCGCGCGCGTCTGCACGCTGAGCTCCAACGTCGGCGGCGTCGCCACGTACAAGGCGGCCGGGTACCAGGCGATGCCGGAGATCGGGGACCGGATCCGGGTGTAGCCGGCGATGGCGTTGTTCTGCTCGGCGTGGCTGCGGTGCCCGCCAACCTGCTCCGGGGGAGGGCACCGGCGCGCGGGGTAGCCTGGGACGGGCTGCCCGACCAAGGTCATCAGGGCGCCGGCCACGTCGTGCATCAGGGGGGTTGAGCTGTGACGAAACTCGCGGATCTCGTACCGGAGTTCAAGGACATACTCGAGAGGTACAGTCGTGAGGACTTCGTCCCCGGGGTGTCGCTTGCGGTGCGTGTCGGGGACGAAGTGGTCGAGTGCGCGTCCGGGGTGCTCAACCTCAACACCGGGGTGGAGGTCACTCCTGACTCGCTGTTCCAGATCGGGTCCATCACCAAGACATTCACGGCGACGCTCGTGATGCAGCTCGTCGACGAGGGGTTGGTCGACCTGGACCGGCCGGTACGCACCTACGTGCCCGAATTCTTCGTCACCGACCGCGAAGCCGCCGAGACCGTGACTGTTCGTCAGTTGCTCTGCCACACCGGAGGTTTCGACGGGGACGTGTTCGACGACTTCGGGCGCGGCGATGACGCGGTGGCCCGATACGTCGAGGCGCTCAAGGACCGCGACCAGGTCTTCCCTCCCGGGCGGATGTTCTCCTACTGCAACTCCGGGTTCTCCGTCCTTGGCAGGCTCGTCGAGCGGGTCAGGCAACTGCCGTCCTGGGACGCCGCGTTGCGCAAGCACCTCATCGAGCCGCTCGGTCTCGCGCACACGGTGACGCTGGCCGAGGAGGCGATCATGTTCCGCGCCGCCGTCGGGCACGTCGACGGCGAGGGCGAGAACGTGGCCGAGCAGCGTGTCGCCCCGTCCTGGCAGTCTCCGCGCTCGTGTGCTCCCGCCGGTGCGACGCCCTGCGCCAGTGCCCGCGACCTGGTGGACTGGGCCGGGTTCCATCTCAGCGGCGGCCTGGCCCCGGACGGCACCCGGGTGCTGAGCGCCGAGTCTGCGGCTGCGATGCTCGAGGCGCAGACGGTGCTGCCGGACTTCGGCGAGGACGTTGCCTCCACCGCCTGGGGCCTGGGCTGGGAGCTGACGGAGCTGAAGGGCGGAAGGGTGTTTGGGCACGCCGGCGGCACGCTCGGTCAGGCGTCGCTGCTGGAGGTCGCCCCGGACAGCGGGGTCGCCTTCGCCGTGCTGACCAACGGCGGCGAGCCGACGCGCCTGATGCACGCGGTCCGCAGCCGGGTGTTCGGTGAGTCGGCCGGGATCGAGGTCCTGCGGCTGCCCGAGCCGCCGAGCCCGGCGATCGAGGTCGATCCGCGCCGCTTCGTCGGCCGTTATCAGACCGTCGGCGCGTACTACGACGTCAAGCAGGATGCCGAGGGCGGCCTCGTGGTCGAAATCGGCCTGCGCGGTGCCCTTCAGGAGATCAGGAAGGAGGAGCCGACGACGCATCGGCTGACCGGCTTCAGCCCGACGGTCCTGATCCAGCGCGAACCGGCTCGGGGTGTGTCCTGGCGGCTGGCGTTCCCGGAGGCCGACGCGGACGGCCGCGCGCCCTACATGTATCCGGGTGTCCGGGCCGCGATACGCGTGGACGACACGCAGAGCCTCGCCCATCGTCGGTTCGTCTCGTCGTCCGCTTCGGCAGGTGGCCTTGCCCAGTAGGTGGCGTCGGTGGAACGCCGGCCTGCATGACGACGCTGGGGCAGCGGCGGGTTGCGTTCACCTCTCGCACCGCGTACCAGGCGTTCTGCAGAGGACTGGAAGGCCTTCTTTCCGGACCATGAGATCCGGAGCATCCCTGGCTTCGAGCTCCGGGATGTCGACTGGGACCGTGAAGTGCTGCTGATCGCCGCCATCGGTACCCGCTCCAGCGGCGGGTTCTCAGTCGAAATGGACGTGCAGGCAGCGGGCGACGGGCTGATCGTGTCCGTGCAGGAGGAGCAGCCGGGCCCACACAGCGTTGTCACCGCGGCACTGACATACCCTTATACCGCAGTCGTCGTGGACGGCCGGCCCGCAAGCGTGACCTTTCGCTTGCTTCCGCCGGTCGTGCGTGATCCAGGGTGAGGCGGCGCGAGAGACCGCGAATCCCGGTCTGCGGACTTACGAAGGCATCCCGCTCAAGGCCGCGTGAGACATCCGGGCGAGGAGAGCACGTGGACGCGCCGGCCCTCTGCATCCCTGGTGCCGTGGCTGGAATCAAATCCGAGGCGTTCGGCCAGGCGCCGTGAGGGCATGTTGTCCTCCCGGATGCGCGCCACCACCGGAGTATCCGGGAAGAGCGAGCGGGCCAGGTCCAAGGCGCTGCGGGCAGCCTCCTCGGCGAACCCGCGTCCCCAGGAGGAAGGAGTGAACCGGTAGTACAGATTGAGCATGGGCTTGCCTGCGATGTGACCCACCCTTGTCCCCGAGAATCCGATGATGGTCTCCGGGTCCTCGCGACGTGCCACGGCGCAGTAGCCGATGCCGTCACGGGTCCAGTCGGCGAGCATCGTCTGCAGGAATGCCTCGCTCTCGTCGAGCGACCGGTGAGGTCCATGGGGGTTGTGCAGGTTCGTGGCCGGGTCCCCATGCACGGCGAAGACTGCCGGGGCATCACTCGGATCAGGACGCATCAGGATCAGGCGATCGGTTTCCGAGACCTGGGAGCGCATCGGCAAGATCCACCCTTGCAGTTCAGTAATGGATGAAGATACGAATAGCCTATTACCAGCAGTGGGTTCAATGCCACCCCAGGTCGCTCAGGGTGTTGGTTCTGCTGCCCGGGAGCCGCCTGTCAATAATCTGATCGCGGTGGGGGCGCTCGTGTGGGCGATGGGGACAGACCTGGCAGCGATGTACCGCTGCAGCTCGTCGACGGGAGCCGCGATCGGGGGCCGGTCCCGTGGGACCGGCCCCGGCCAGGGCCTGTTTGCCGCCTGAGGCTAACTGCGGACGCGGGTGAAGCGCCGGGCCCGGAGGCGGTCGAGCAGGATGGCGACGCCGAGCACCGCGCCCTGGACCATCTCCTGGTCGTAGGCGCTGACCTTGAGTGCCAGCAGGCCGTTGCTGATGAACTCCAGCAGGATCGCCCCGGCTGCGATGCCGATGATCCGGCCCTCGCCGCCGAACAGCGAGACCCCGCCGACGACAGCAGCAGCGATCGCGGTGAGCTCCCAGCCGGACCCACCGACCGAGGGGTCGGCGACGTTCATCCGGCCGATCACCAGGATGCCGACCACCGCGGCCAGGCAGGAGCTGGCCATGTAGGTGGCGGTGATCCGGCGGGCGACCGGGATGCCGACCAACCGGGCCGCCTCCTTGTTGCCGCCGACCGCATATATCTGCCTGCCGAAGTAGGTGCGCTCCAGGACGAACCAGGCGATGACCGCCGCGCCGACGAAGAACAGTGCAGGGACCGGGACTTCGCCGACGTAGTAGGCGCTGAGGTTGCTGAACAGCGGGTCGATCCCGTTGATCGGTGAGCCTCCGGTGATGGCCAGGGCCGCACCGATGGAGACGGTGTAGGTGACCAGGGTGATCACGAACGGCGGGACGTTCAGCTTGGTCACCATCATGCCGTGCCACCAGCCGATCACCGCGCAGATGACCAGAGTCAGCAGGATCGCCAGCGGGGCCGGCATCCCGGCCGAGACGTTGAACCAGGCGGCGAGAATCCCGGCCAGGCCGGCCAGGGCCCCGACCGAGAGGTCGATCCCGCCGGTCAGGATCACCAGCGACTCGCCGATGGCCAGGATTCCGACCTGGGCCAGGTCACGGCCCATCACTTGCAGGTTGCCGACCGAGGCGTAGGTCGACGCGTTGGCGGCGATGCTGACGAAGACCACGACGCAGGCGGCGATGATGCCCGCCTCCGGGGTCTCCACCAGTACCCGGGTCAGGCTCCGAAGCCTGCCCGACGCGGCTTGCCCGGGCTTGTCGGCCCCCGTGGCGGGCCGGGTCAGATGAGTGGTCATGCGGCACCCCAAGTACCTGGTTCGGTGGACGGGTTGACTGCCGGATCGGTACCGGCCGCCGCAGTCCCGGCGGCGGCGTTCATGATGCGTTCCTTGGTGGCCTCGGCCCGGTCGAGCACGGCGACCACCCGGCCGTGGTTCATCACCGCGATCCGATGGCAGATCCACAGCAGCTCCTCCAGTTCGGAGGAGGCCACCAGCACCGCTGTACCGGCCTGTGCGGCCCGGTCCACCAGCTCGTAGATCTCGGCCTTGGCGCCGACGTCGACCCCGCGGGTCGGTTCGTCCAGCAGCAGCAGCTTCGGTTTGACGGAGAACGCTCGGCCGAAGATGGCCCGCTGCTGGTTGCCGCCGGACAGTGAGCCGACCGGCTGGTCCACCGACTGCATCCGGACGTTGACGCCCTCCGCGATCAGCTGGGCCTCGGCCCGCTGCCGTTTGGGGCGCAGCACGCCGCGGCTGCTGATCTCGCGCAGCACGCCGACGGTGACGTTCGCCTTGATCGGCGCGAACAGCACCAGCGCCTGCTCCTTGCGGTCCTCCGGGATGAGTGCCACCCCGGCCGCGACGCCGTCCATGGCGTGCCGGGGACGGTAGCGGCGGCCGTCGAGGACCATCTGCCCGCCGGTGGCGGGCTGGGCTCCGGCGACGGTGTGGACCAGGCGGCTGCGGCCGGAGCCCATCAGTCCGGCCACGCCCAGGATCTCGCCGCGGCGAATCTCCAGGTCCACCGGGCCGAGGCCGTCGGCGGTGACCCCGGTCAGGCCGAGCAGCACCTCGCCTTCGGTGAGCGCCTCCTTGGGCGCCATGTGGCTGATCTCGCCGCCGACCATCTCCCGGATCAGCCGGTCCTCGTCGGCCTGCTCGCGGTCCAGGTCGGCGACCAGGCGGCCGTTGCGCAGCACCAGGACGCGGTCGGAGACCTCTCTGACCTCGTCCAGGCGGTGCCCGATGAACAGCACCGTGCCGCCCTCCTCGGCCAGCCGCCGGGCCAGCTTCAGCACCAGCGCGGCCTCGACGGGGCCGAGCGAGGAGGTGGGCTCGTCCAGGATCAGCAGCCGGGGGGCGCGGCCCCAGCCCTTGGCGATCTCCAACAGCTGCCGGGTGGGCGCCGGCAGCAGCCGGACCTCACGGCCCAGCGGGACCGAGTCCGGCGGCAGGCCGATATCGGTGAGCATGGCCGCGGCTTCGGCCCGCTGCGCCTTGCGGTCCACCAGGATCCGTCGCCGCGAGGCCCGCGGGCGGCGTCCCAGCAGCAGGTTCTCGGTCACCGAGAGCTGGCCGACCAGGGGGAACTCCTGGGAGACCAGGGCGACGCCGAGTTGCTGGGCGGCGGCGGGGGAGCCGGCGGTCAGCGCTTGGCCGTCGATCTCGATGTCGCCGCCGTCGCGGTGGACCGAACCGGCCAGGGTACCCATCAGGGTGGACTTGCCCGCGCCGTTCTCGCCGACCACGCCGACCACCTGGCCCGCGTAGAGGTCGAGTTCGGGCAGGTCCAGGACCCGGGTGGGCCCGTACGACTTGTGCACCCCCCGCAGCCGCGCGGTGACCGCGCGACCCGGGGCGTCCGGGGACTGGGTCATCTCAGCTGATCCCGAGCTGGGTCTCGAGCGACGTGTAGGCGCTCAGGTCGGAGTTGGTGATCAGGCCCACGCCGGAGCTCAGTGTGGAGCCGTCGGACTCCAGGTAGGGCTTGACCAGCTCCATGGTCGCGGCCGTGCCCAGGACGTGCTCGGCAGCCAGGATGTAGGCCCCGGAGAAGCCCTGCTCATAGGGCATCTGCACGACCGTGCCGGATATCGCGCCCGAGGAGATGAAGCCGAGCGTCTGGGTGTCGGAGTCGTCGCAGACGACCTTGACCGTGCCGGTCTTCTTGGCGGTGAGCACCGCCTGGGCCAGGGCCGGGCCGTCGTAGGAGTAGACGCCGTAGAGGCCGTTGATGCCGGTGTTGTTGGCCAGGATGGTCTCGGCGTCGGTCTGCGCGGTGCTGGCCGAGAGGTTGTCGTTGACCTTCTGCACCACGGTGATGTTCGACCCCTTGATGGCGGCCTCGAAACCGGCGATCCGGCCGGTGGCGTTGGCAGCCGTCAGCGAGCCGACGAGGATCGCGACCTTGCCGCCCGCGCTGCCCAGGGCCGCCTTCATCTCGGTGCCGGCCTCGAAGCCCGCGGCGTAGTTGTCGGTGCCCAGGTACAGCGAGGCGGCGGCGGTGCCGGGCAGTGGCGAGTCGATGGCCAGGACGTTGATGCCGTTGGCGACATCGGTGGCGATGGTGCCCTTGGCGGAGGCCGGGTCGATCGCGGAGATCGAGTAGCCGGTGATGTTCTGCGAACGCAGGGTCTCCAGCTCCGAGTTCTGCTCGGTGAGGGTGCCGTTCGGCGGGGCGAAGAAGGTGCAGTCGCTGCTGGGCAGGCCGACCGCCTTGCAGCCCGCCTTGAAGCCCACCTCGCCGGCGTTCCAGTAGTCCGCCGCGACGTTGACCACCATCGCGATGTTGACGCCGGACAGGCTCTTGCCCTTCAGTGCGCAGGCCAGGGTCTGGTCGAGCTCGCCCAGGTTGGCGTTGTTGAAGGCGACCGGGTTGCCGGCCGGGTCCGGGGTGGCGGACGGCGAGGAGCCGCAGGCCGCGACGGCGGCCGAGGCGGAGGCTGCGGGGACCGAGGCGGCAGCGGCAGTGCCGGTGCCGGACTTGGAACAGCCTGCGACGCCGAGGACGACCATGACGGCGGCCGCAAGGGCGACAGTGGATCTGCTCGAGTTGGCGGTCTTCATTGATCTCTGCCTTTCAATTGGGCGATGCCCATCGGGTGGGTGACGCAGAAGATGTGAGCGCTAACAATTGAAGGTTCTGCAGGTGCGGGCAGAAAGAATGGATCTGCGGGGATCGGTAGGTCCGAGCCGGCTTACCTGACGGCGGCGGTGCTGCTGCGTACGACGAGTTCCGTGGCCACCAGTAAACGGCCGCTGGTCCGGTGCCCGTCCTCGACCTGCGCCACCAGGAGCTCCAGGCCGCGCCGGCCGAGCTCACCGAAGTCCTGCCGGACCGTGGTGAGCGGCGGGGTGAAATAGGAGGCCTCGGGGATGTCGTCGAAGCCGATCACGCTGATGTCGCCGGGAATGCTGCGACCCGACTCGTTCAGGGCCCGCAGCAGCCCCAGCGCCATGTGGTCGTTGGCGCAGAACACCGCGGTGACCGCGCGGTCGGCCTGCAGTCGCAGTCCGGCCTCGTACCCGGCCCGCGCGCTCCAGTCCCCGCCGACCGGCTCCGGCACCTCGGCCCCCGCCTCGGAGAGCACCGCGCGCCAGCCGGCCTGCCGGGCCCGGGCGTCCAGCCAGGTGGCCGGACCGGCGACGTGGTGCACCGTGCGGTGGCCGAGGTCCAGCAGGTACCTGGTTGCCGCACGCGCACCGGCCTCGTTGTCGACGGCCGCCCCGGGCATCCGGGCCTGTGCGCCGGACCCCACCGCGACCACCGGCACCGAACTGCTGACCTGTGCCAGGGCGCCGACCGAGGAGGTCTGCGGAGCGATCACCAGCACCCCTTCCACGGCCTGGTCCAGCAGTCGGTCCATGGCCTCCTGCATCGACCGGCCCTCCAGCGAGCGGACGCTGGCGATGCTGACGAAGTAGCCGGCGTTGCGGGCGGCCTGCTCGATCCCGTAGAGCATCGAGGCGGGACCGTAGAGAGTGGTGTCGAAGCTGACCACGCCCAGGGTCTTGGAGCGGCGGGTGACCAGCGCCCGGGCAGCCGAGTTGGGACGGTAGTCCAGCTCGCGGATCGCCGACAGCACCCGCTCACGGGTCTGTTCCTTGACGTTCGGGCTGTCGTTCAGCACCCGGGACACCGTCTGGTGGGAGACCCCGGCGAGCTTGGCGACGTCGGCCATGACCGGCTGCCGTCCCGCAGCAGCTCCAGTTGGGCTCATGGCTTCCTCATTCCGGTTTCTCCGAGAACGCGACTCTACGGCAGTGAATTCGCTGTGGCTCTGTTTCGCCACGATTTCGGATGCCATATTGTTTGCGCTCACATGGTGGTGAGTCAACAGGTCGCGCAGGCAACGTTACCGAGCCGGTACCGGAGGGCCATCCGGCCGCGCGGCAGGCCGTCACAGGCCCTGCGCAAGGCGGTGGTAGGCCTGGTTCCAGCGCAGCTCCTGGGCGAACCGGCGGGTGGTGGTGTCGGTGTCGATCAGGGCGAGTTCGGTGCCGAGCATGTCGGCCAGGTCGGCGAGCTCCTCCGTGCCCAATGCGCTGGTGTAGACCGTGTGGTGCGGCCCGCCGGCTGTCAGCCAGGACTCGGTGGACGTCCGTAGGTCGGGACGCGGCCTCCAGACCGCGCGGGCCACCGGCAGCGCCGGGAGCGGCTCCGGTGGAGCAACGGTGTCGATCTCGTTGGCGACCAACCGGAACCGATCGCCCATGTCGGCGAGGCCGACGACCAGGGCCGGCCCGGGGGCGGCGTCGAAGACCAGCCGCACCGGGTCCTCACGCCCGCCGATGCCCAGCGGGTGGATCTCGCAGGAGGGGGTGTCGGCGGCGATGCTGGGACAGACCTCCAGCATGTGCGCGCCCAGGATCAACTCCCGCCCCGGTTCCAGGTGGTAGGTGTAGTCCTCCATGAAGGAGGTACCCCCGGGCAGCCCCCGCGCGGCGGACTTGAGGGTGCGCAGCAGCGCAGAGGTCTTCCAGTCGCCTTCGCCGCCGAAGCCGTAGCCGTCGGCCATCAGCCGCTGCACCGCCAGCCCGGGCAGCTGCCGCAGCCCGCCCAGGTCCTCGAAGTTGGTGGTGAACGCGCCGAACCCGCCGTCGGTCAGGAAGGCGCGCAGGCCCAGCTCGATCCGGGCGGCGTAGCGCAGTGGGGCGCGCCGCTCGCCCTGGGCCCGCAGCTCAGGGGCGAGGCGGTAGGTCTCCTCGTACTCCTTGACCAGGCCGTCGACGGAAGCGTCGGAGGCGGCGTCGACGACGGAGACCAGGTCGTTGACGCCGTAGGTGTTGACGGAGACCCCGAAGCGGCGCTGGGCCTCGACCTTGTCGCCCTCGGTGACGGCCACGTCGCGCATGTTGTCGCCGAAGCGGGCCAGCCGAAGCGTGGCCAGCTCGGTGCGGCCGAGCGCGGCGCGGCTCCAACTTGCCACTCGGGCCGTGACGGTGGAGTCGCTGACGTGTCCGGCGACGGTCTTGCGGGCGACGCCCAGGCGGGACTGGATGTAGCCGAACTCCCGGTCGCCGTGGGCGGCCTGGTTCAGGTTCATGAAGTCCATGTCGATGGTGGACCAGGGCAGGTCCACATTGAGCTGGGTGTGCAGGTGCAGCAGTGGCTTGCGCAACGCGTCCAGCCCGGCGATCCACATCTTCGCGGGTGAGAAGGTGTGCATCCAGGCGACGACACCCACGCAGCCGTCGTCGCTGTTGGCCTCCAGGCAGACCCGGCGGATCGCCTCGGCGTCGGTGAGCACCGGCCGCCACGCCACCCGCACCGGCAGCGGACCCGAACCCAATGCCGCAGCTATCTCCCGCGACTGTCCAGTGACCTGACGGAGTGTCTCGTCTCCGTACAGCCCCTGGCTCCCGGTGAGGAACCAGATCTCGCGGCTGGGGGCGATGGTCATGCCTGGTCTCCTCGGGGGTTTGCGGTGTGCTGGCCGTAGACGTTCTGGTAGCGGGCGTGGAGCGAGTCGATCTGGTCCTGCTGGAGGCGTTGGACCTGGCCGAGTTGGCGGGCGAGGTGGACGGTGCGGGCGACGTCCTCGCACATCACCGCGGCTTTCACGGCGGCCTCGGCGTTCTTCCCGATGGTGAACACCCCGTGCTGGCGCATGAGCACGGCCGGGGAGCGGCTGCCTGCGAGGGTGGCGACGATTCCCTGTCCTATGGAGTCGTCGCCGATCAGCGCGAAGGGTCCGACCGGGATGTCGTCGCCGAACTCGTCGCCCATGGCGGTGATCGCGCAGGGGACGGGCTCCCCCGCCGTGGCCCACGCGGTGGCGTAGGGCGAGTGGGTGTGGACGACGCCGCCCACGTCGGGGCGGTGGCGGTAGACGTAGGCGTGGGCGGCGGTGTCGCTGGAGGGCGACAGCGCGCCGGCGAGCTGCTTGCCGTCCAGATCGCAGACGATCATCTGCTCCGGCGTCAGGTCCTCGTAGGGGACGCCGCTCGGCTTGATCACCATCAGCTCGTGCCCGGGGACCCTCGCACTGACATTGCCGCTGGTCCAGGCGACCAGGCCCCAGCGCAGCAGTTCCGCGTGCAGGGCGCATGTCTCGGCTTTGAGCGCGTCGAGTCCCAAGGTGTCCAGCCCGAGCGCGTCGAGCCCGGGAGTGTCGGACGTCATCGTGTCTCCTCCAGGCGGGCGGCGTCGCGCAGGGCGCGCAGCCGGTGCATGCTGCCGCTTCCACCGCGGCCGAAGTGGTCGTACTGTTCGCGGTACTCCGCGAACAGCCGGTCGTAGGCGTCGGCGCGGGCCGGGTCGGGGGTGTGCACGGCGCGGTCGACGCGGCCCATGGCGGCGGAGGCGGCGCGGATGTCGGGGTAGACGCCTGCCGCGACGGCGGCGTGGATCGCCGAGCCCAGCGCGGGCCCCTGCTCGGAGCCGATCACGTTGATCGGCCGACGCAGCACGTTGCTGTAGATCTGCATCAGGAAGCGGTTCTTCGGCAGGCCTCCGGCCACGGTGAACTCGGTGACCGGCACTCCGGCCTGCTCGAATGCCTCGACGATGACCCGGGTGCCGAAGGCGGTGGCCTCCAGTAGCGCCCGGTAGAGCTCCTCCGGGGTGGTGTCCAGGGTCAACCCGAGGACCAGCCCGGACAGGTGGTGGTCGACCAGGACGGACCGGTTGCCGCTGTGCCAGTCCAGCGCCACCAGGCCGTGCGCGCCGACGGGCTGGGCGGCGGCCTTCTCGGTCAGCAGCTCGTGGACGCTGATCCCGCGCTCGCGGGCCTGCACCGCGTAGGACTCGGGGGCGGCGGTGCTCACGGCCCAGGCGAAGATGTCGCCCACGCCGGACTGCCCGGCCTCGTAACCCCACAGTCCGGGGACGACCCCGCCGTCGACGACCCCGCACATCCCCGGCACTTCGGCCAGAACGTCGGAGTTGAGGATGTGACAGGTACTGGTGCCCATGATGGCGAGCAGGTGCCCGGGGTCCAGGGCCCGTGCGGCGGCGCTGGTGACGTGGGCGTCGACATTGCCCACGCTGACCGGGATCCCCTCAATGAGCCCGGTCCACGCCGCCGCCCGGGCGGTCAAGGTGCCCGCCGCCGCGCCCAGTGGCGACAGCGGGTGGTCGAGCTTCGTCGTGAAGTCCGCGAAGCCGGGATGCAGCGCGGCCAGGTACTCCTGCGGGGGAGGGGCGCCATCCTGGATGATGCCCTTGTAGCCGGCGGTGCACACGTTGCGGTTCTCCGCGCCGGTCAGCTCCCAGACGATCCAGTCCGCCGCCTCGATCCAGCGGTCGGCCGCCGCATACAGCTCCGGGTCCTCCTCCAGCAGCTGCAGGCCCTTGGCGTACTGCCACTCGCTGGAGATCCTCCCGCCGTAGCGGGCGAGCCATGGCTCGTCGAGCTCTGCCGCCAGGGCGTTGATCCGGTCGGCCTGCGGCTGGGCGGCGTGGTGCCGCCACAGCTTGGGGTAGGCGTGCGGGCGGTCGGCCAGCCCGGGGAGTTCGCACAGCGGGGTGCCGTCGGCGGTGGTCGGCAGCACGGTGCAGGCGGTGAAGTCGGTGCCGATGCCCACGACCTGGTCGGAGGTCACCCCCGCCAGCGCCAGCGCCTTGGGCACAGCGGTGCGCAGAACCTCCCGCCAGTCGTCGGGAACCTGCAGCGCCCAGTCCGGGCCCAGCCCGGTGACACCGTCAGGCAGAGTGCGGTCCAGCACACCGTGGCGGTAGTCGTGCACAGCGTCAGCGAGCTGTGTTCCGTCCGCGGCGGACACAACGACGGCCCGCCCCGACAGAGTGCCGAAGTCGACACCGACGGTCACCTGCAATTTGTTAACGCTCACATTTTCTCCGGGCTTGATGGTGGTGATGGGCACGACGGGGGCCAGACCGGAGTACGGCCCGGGACGCATGGGGCAGGGCGATGGAGGCTCCCGGAGGAGCCGGCCCGAATGGCTCTGAACCGGTCGACCGCCCTGCCGCGATGCCCTATTGTTAGCGCTCACAGAGAAGGGCCGCAAGGGATCGCGCACGATTTCCCTGGCCACCGACTCTGCCGGTGGCGCCGAGCGAGAGGCGTGAGGGACAGGGGCGCCCTGGTCGCTGAACGGCGGTATCCGCCAGTGGCGTTGGGATTTCCAGGAAGGTCATTCAGAAGGCCGTCGATCATGTGGTTCGTGCTGACGGCGTCGTCCGGCGGTCGCCGTGGCCATCACCGCGCAGAAACCCAGGGCATGGGTTCTCCACAGGCCGCGACCCTAGCTTCGGGAGCTGTCCGGGACTGCCCCTGGACATTTCCTGAAAGGCAG
>Ga0302314_10006306_pt1 | contig 21518 bp, 17 predicted proteins | sample III_Palsa_N2_3_FD_200533 | JGI IMG/M metagenome (GOLD analysis project Ga0302314, IMG submission 200533) | Peat permafrost microbial communities from Stordalen Mire near Abisko, Sweden - III_Palsa_N2_3 | ecosystem: Environmental > Terrestrial > Soil > Palsa > Peat permafrost | place: Sweden...
CCTCGACCGCCGTTCACCAGTCCTGCATCTCGTCCAGAAAATCCGCGACGAGAGCCACCGCTTCGCCGTCAGCTACCACCGCAAGCGCCGCGAGATCCGCGACCGCGACTCCGAACTCGATGCCATCGCCGGCGTCGGCCCGCGCACCCGCCAGCGCCTGCTGGAACACTTCGGCAGCGTTCGCGGTATCCGCCAGGCCAGCCAATCCAGCTCAGACGCACTCACCGCCGTAGTCAGCTCCACCGTAGCCGAAAAAATCCGCAAGCACTTCGACGCTGACAGCGAAGCAAACACCAAAGCCACGCTTCCGATCCTCAACTAGCCGTCCCCATAGTCACGCCGCGCACGCCCCGACGCGGCTCAACCGTCGTACAACCCATAACGTTCTACATTGAAGGCGGAACTGGCGCCGTGGGCGGCGTAGGCGGCGTAGACGGCGTCCTCATCCTGGGGGCAACTGGAGCAACCGGAGGAGTAGGAGGCGTAGGCGGCATCGGCGGCGTAACGCGGCGATCGAAACGATTCGCCGAGCTGCTCATATCATCCAGTTCGTCCAGCGACATATTCCCGCTCATGTGGATGAACGTCAGCTTCTGCGGCTCCGCGGTCATGATCACCATCTCGTTCGCCTCTTTATCGCTGGACGAGCGTGAGCAGATGTCGGTCGAGCCCTTAGGGCTGCGCACACGGATAGAGCAGGTCCAGCTCCCGTCCTCCAGCTTCTTGCGATACGCGTCCAGATCCTCCATCCGGTACATGCCTGGCTTGTCGTACCGGTACGTGTGGATCATCATCTTCTTCATCTTGCGTGCCATTTCACCCTCTTTCCCATGCTCCTTGCCCACCAGGCCCATGGTCGACGGATCGAGGTTGATCTCCGTCACCTCCGCCGCTCCGTTGGCAAACTTCTGCGTGTCGCCGAAGATGTCGTCTTTCCCCTGATACCCAACATTCACCGTCACATTCGTCTGCAGCTCAACGCCAGGCACGACCACCGTAATCGCCCGGCTCGCTGTTGATTGCGCACCCGCCATCGAACCTGCAACCATTACCATCGCCACTGCGAGCCGCATCGTGTTTGTCATCGTTGTCATCGCTTTCTCCTTGCGTGCCTGAGCCGCCAAAATCATCTACTTCGGACCTCTTACGCCCTCTTGCTGTAGTTGCAAATGCACCTGTTCCAATGTCTGATCGGTAATGCTGATCGCCGTCTCAAACTGCCTCTGCGCCAGCTCCGCCCGTTCGCGTTCGTGCCGCACATGGGTCTGTTCCCCGAAAAACGCGCCCGCCAGCACCATCGCCGCAATGGCCCCGCCGTTCATCCAAAATCGGCCACGCGACGGCATGTGCAGTACCCGCGCGCGAGGCTGCTCTTGCGCCTGCGCCCGCGCCATCGTCCTCTCCGCAAAGCCGGCCGGCGGATCCACCGCCCGCATCGCTTGCGTCAACTCCTGCTCGAACTTGGTCAACAACTCCTCAGGCTGATTCACGGATATACTCCTTCATCGTTACCGCGGCTTTCCGCCGCAAAAGCTTCAAACCGTGGTGCAGGTGGCTCTTCACCGACGCCAGGGACTGGCCCAGCAGCCGGGCAATTTCGTCAGGCAGCATCTCTTCCTGGTAGCGCAGTACCACCACTACCCGCATCGGCTCCGGCAGCGTGCGCAGCAACTCGTCGAGCCGCGCCTGAATGGCTGCACTGGTAACCCCTGCATCGTCCACAAACTGCTCTTCCATCCACTCCTCCGCACCAGCTTCGGGCCGCACAGCCGTCCTCCGGATCGCGTCGATCGCGCGGTGCGTAGCCACCCGGCGAAGCCAGTACTTCACATGGTCGTCGCCGGCCAGCCGTTCCCCCGTCCGATGCAGTTCGAGAAACACATCCTGGGCAACCTCCTCCGCCGTGGCGTAGTCGCTGGTAATGCGCAGCGCGATCGAGAACACCATGCGCTGGTGTGTTGCGATGAGCCTCCGGAACTCGTCATCTGCGATTGCCATCTACGCTCTCATCTGCCTATACGCCGTTTCCCCGCAATGGGATGCAAAAACTTTTGCCGCGCCGAAATGATCGAAACCAGCCGGATTATCGGAACCAGCCGTCGCGAGCCGCTGAAACCAACCCGCCAACACGACTAGAATAGAACTATGGCAACTGCGACGGAATTAGCAATCGGTTTGGCGGGCCTGGATCACAGCGCTCCCTTTGTGAATGAGGCTTTCCTCGACTTCGGAGACGGGGACGTCCGCCGCTCCATGCAGCAGGCCATCGCTGACGTAAGGGTACGCCTGGGCCACGAGTACGACTTCGTCATCGGCGGTCATCGCGTCCGCACCGAAAAGAAGATCGTCTCCATCAATCCCGCCCGCCCCGCCGAAGTCGTCGGCATCCACCAGATGGCTGGCGCCGAGCACGTCGAACCCGCCATGCAGGCCGCGCAAGCCGCTTTAGCCGCCTGGAGCCGCACCACCGCTCAGGAACGCGCTGCCCTGCTCTTCCGCGCAGCCGGCCTGGTCCGCCTGCGCAAGTTCGAGATGTGCGCGTGGCTCACCTTCGAAGTCGGCAAAAACTGGGCCGAAGCCGACGCCGATGTCGCCGAAACCATCGACTTCCTCGAGTTCTACGCCCGCGAGGCCCTCCGCCTCGACGCCGCCGTCACTCCCATCCAACTCCCCGGAGAACGCAACCAGTTGCGTTACATTCCCCTCGGAGTAGGTGCGGTCATTCCCCCCTGGAACTTCCCTCTCGCCATCATGGCCGGCATGACCGCCGCAGCCATCGTCTGCGGCAACACGGTCATCCTCAAGCCCTCGGGCGACGCCCCCACCATCGCCGCAATTTTCTTCAGCCTGCTCGAAGAAGCCGGCCTGCCCGACGGCGTGGTCAACTTCTGCCCCGGCGCGGGCGCAAAATTTGGCTCGGCCATCGTCGCCCATCCGCAAACGCGCTTCATCGCCTTCACCGGCTCCAAAGCCGTCGGCCTCGAAATCCACGAGGTCGCTGCCAAAACCCAGCCCGGCCAGAAGTTCATCAAGCGCACCGTGCTTGAGATGGGCGGCAAGGACTCCATCATCGTCCAGGCCGACTGCGACGTCGACGCGGCCGTCGAAGGAGTCGTCGCCAGCGCCTTCGGATTCAACGGCCAGAAATGCTCCGCCTGCTCCCGCGCCATCGTCGACGCGCCCATCTACGACACCTTCTGCGACCGCGTGCGCGAGCGCGTCGCCGCCCTCAAGCAGGGCGATCCCTCCGAAAACGTCTACGCCGGCCCAGTCGTCAACAAAGCCGCATATCAGCAAATCCTCGAGTACATCGAGATCGGCAAATCCGAAGGTCGCTTGCTTGCCGGAGGCCACGCAGTCGAGAACACCGACAGCGGCTTCTACATCGCCCCCACCGTCATCGCCGACGTCGCTCCCACCGCCCGCATCTCGCTCGAAGAGATCTTCGGCCCCGTCCTCGCCATCATCAAATCCACCGGATTCGACGACGCCCTCGCCATCGCCAACAACACCGAGTACGGACTCACCGGAGCCATCTACTCCAGTTCGCGCGAGAAGCTCGACCGCGCCCGCGAGGAGTTCCACGTCGGCAATCTCTACTTCAACCGCAAATGCACTGGAGCCATGGTCGGCGCGCACCCATTCGGTGGGTTCAACATGAGCGGCACCGACTCCAAAGCCGGCGGCCCCGACTACCTGCTCCTCTTCACCCAGGCCAAATCCATCGCGGAAAAACTCCAGGGATAACCGACAGGACTGATGAAGCCGCTGCAAGGCTGATGGAGCCGCTGCAAACCGGCCGGAGCCGCTGCAACACCCGCTTCTGAGATAGGCCGGGACTTAGTCCCGGCATTCCCGGCGGAGAAAGGATTCGGGCTTGAGCCCCCGGGCCTTTTTCCCAACTAACCCGTCTCCGTTTTCTCTCTCTTAACTCCGTGTCCTCTGTGCTTCGCTTTTTCTCGCGCTAAGCAGACTTCGCCTGCAACAAATCGCCTGCCCGCGTCGCAGCCTCGGCCAGCACCTTGTGGTGGATCGTAAACAGCGCCAGTTCTAGCCGGTCCGACACGCCCGTCTTGTCGTAAATGCTGCGTAGATAGTTCTTGATCACCTGTTCCTTCGTCCCCAACTGCGTCGCAATCTGCCGGTTCTTGCATCCCTGGACGATCAGCGCGACAATCTGCATCTCCTTCGGCGTCAAGCGGTCGCGCACCCGCGTGCCGGCCGTGTCCTGCGCTAGAATCGACGTCACGTTGGAGTGCAGCACGCAGCGCTGCCCCGCCGCCACGCGACGGATGCAGTCGAGCAGGTCGACGCCGGGCACGTTGCGAAACAGAACTCCGTCCAGCAGCCGCACCAGGTCGTCGGCCACATCCGTGCCATTTTCAGCCACCAGAATCGTCCGCGTACCCGCCGCCCGCGCGCGCGCCACCACGGCCTGCATCTCCAGTTGCATGGTGGACGAAACCAGCAAAATCGCGCCGCGGTGCGCATCGAGCGCACTCGATAGCCGCGTCAGGTCCTCGCACTGCGCTACGATCCGCATATCGTCTTCCAGCGCCAGAACGCGCGCCGCGCCCGCCCGGAAGATGGCCTGATTGTCGGCAAGGATGATTCGGTTCATCGTTTGGTTCTCCTCGGGCGACGCGTTGCCACCAGTCCCTTCATCGGCGGCACTCGCACAATGGCGGGACGATGTCTACAATTCGTACAGCATCCTCCGGAACCCGGGCGGAAAAATCGGTCTTAGCCACAAGGCTACCCCGCGCCGGACGTTCCGGAAACAACGTTTTTTGAACCTTAGCCCGGCTGCGGAGAATCGAATCGTGGCAGACTCCGCTTCGTCGCCGGTCATTCGCCCGACACCAACCCTGCAAACATCAGAAACTCATGCCGAAACCTATCCTTCTAGCCATCGACGATGACACCAGCGTACTCGAAGCTGTTGTGCAGGATCTGCGCCGCAACTACGGCCAGTACTATCGCATCCTGCGCGCAGCTTCCGGAGTCGCCGCCCTCGACATCTGTCGCCAGTTGACCGAACGCAAGGAAACTGTAGCCCTCTTCCTCTCCGACCAGCGCATGCCCGGCATGACCGGCGTCGACTTCTTACAGCAGGTCATGCCCCTCTATCCCGAAGCCAAGCGCGTCCTGCTTACAGCCTACGCCGACACCGAAGCCGCCATCCGCGCCATCAACGCCGCCAAGATCCACTACTACCTCAACAAACCCTGGGACCCACCCGAAGAAAAACTCTACCCCGTCCTCGACGACCTCCTCGAAGCCTGGAAGCAGGGCTACAAAGCCCCCTACGAGGGCATCCGCGTCATCGGCCTGCGCTGGTCGCCCACCGACCATGCCGTCCGTGACTTCCTCTCCCGCAACCGCATCGAGTACAAGTGGCTCGACCCCGAAATCATGCCCGAGGCAGTCAACCTGCTTAAGGAAAAGGGCCTCGACGACGGCAAGCTGCCCGTCGTTCTCTTCGGCGACGGCACCGCCATGGTCCAGCCCAGCACCATGGAACTCGCCAGCCGCATCGGCCTCCGCACCCAGGCCAAGGAGGAATTTTACGACGTCATCGTCGTCGGCGCCGGCCCAGCCGGCCTCGCCGCCGGCGTCTACGGCGCTTCCGAAGGCCTGCGCACCCTGGTGGTCGAGCCCGAAGCCGTCGGCGGCCAGGCCGGCTCCAGCTCCAAGATCGAGAACTACCTCGGCTTCCCCCAGGGCCTCTCAGGCGACGAGCTCGCCAAGCGCGCCTTCCTCCAGGCCAACCGCCTCGGCGCCGAGTTCCTCACCCAGCGCGTCACCGGCATCCGCTGTCAGAACGGCTACCACATCCTTCGCATGAGCGACGACCGCGAACTCACCTGTCACGTCTGCCTCATCTCCACCGGCGTCTCCTACTGCCGCCTCGACGTCCCCGGTGCGGACCAGTTCGCCGGAGCCGGAGTCTACTACGGCGCCGCCAAAACCGAGGCCATGTCCTGCGCCGAGGAGGAGGTCTACCTCATCGGCGGAGCCAACTCCGCCGGCCAGGCCGCCATGCACTTCTCCCGCTACGCCGCCAAGGTCCACATGCTCGTCCGTGGACCGTCCCTCACCCGCAGCATGTCGAAGTACCTCATAGACCAGATCGAAGCCACGCCCAACATCATCGTCGAACCCTCCACCGAGGTCGTCGCCATGTCCGGCAACGGCCGCCTGGAATGCCTGAGCCTGAAGACTCCGAACGGCCCGGAATCGCGACCCGCAAACTCCATCTTCATCTTCATCGGCGCCGCCCCCAAGACCGACTGGCTGCCCAAAGAGGTCGCCCTCGACGACAAGGGCTTTATCCTCGCCGGCCCCGACCTGAAAGCAAAGGCCCCCACCGCCTGGAAGCTCGAACGCGACCCCTATCTGCTGGAAACCAGCGTCCCCGGAATCTTCGTCGCCGGCGACGTCCGCTTCAACTCGGTCAAGCGCTGCGCCTCCGCCGTCGGCGAGGGCTCCATCGCCGTCCAGTTCATGCACCAGTATCTGGCTACGCTTTAGGAGGAGTAGCAGCGGGCTTTAGCCCACGGTACCGCTTTAGCAGGAGTAACAGCGGCCTTTAGCCCCACGGTACCGCTTAGCAGGAGTATCAGCGCGCTTTAGCCCCACGGTACCGCTTTAGCAGGAGTAGCAGCGCGCTTTAGCCCCACGGTACCGCTTAGCAGGAGTAGCAGCGCGCTTTAGCCCCACGGTACCGCTTAGCAGGAGTAGCAGCGCGCTTTAGCCCACAGTACCGCTTTAGAAGGGGTAGCAGCGCGCTTTAGCCCCACGGTACCGCTTTAGCAGGAGTAGCAGCGGGCTTTAGCCCACAGTACCGCTTTAGCAGGAGTAGCAGCGGGCTTTAGCCCACAGTACCGCCTTAGAAGGAGTAGCAGCGGGCTTTAGCCCACAGTACCGCCTTAGAAGGAGTAGCAGCGGGCTTTAGCCCACAGTACCGCTTTAGCAGGAGTAGCAGCGGGCTTTAGCCCGCGGTACCCGGCTCAGAATGGCAAAGGGGCTTTAGCCCCGGAGTTCGCCTCGGCAGCCCTGTAACACCCTAGTGCAAGAGCCAAATGGCCCCATAGGGCCATAAGATTTCAGAAGCGTTTAGGATCGGGGAGCAATCAAATAACACTGTGACAGAGAGCGTCCAGACCGTCGAGAGCAAGCCGGAGCCGATCAGCGCTGCCAGGCTGGAGCGTCTGCGCGCCGTCGAAATCCTCGCCTCAGTCCCCGAGCAGGAGATTCACTGCCTCGGCGACGCACGCGAAGTCAACTTCGCCGCCGACGATCTCATCGTCCACCAGGGCGAAGTCGCACACAGCTTCTGGATCCTCCTCAGCGGCGAGGTACGCCTCTACCAGACCATGCCCGACGGCCGCGAGATGGTCATGGGCGTCATCCCCGCCGGCACCGCATTCGGCGAGCTGCCGCTGCTCTCCAACACGCCCTACGCCGGCAGCGCCCGCGCCACCGAAGCCTGCGAGCTGCTCCAGTTCGACGAGCAGCAGTTCTGGAACCTCATGACCTCGTGTCCCGAGGTCCGCAAGGCCATCCTCGGCAACATGGCGCATCGATTCCAGAAATTCCAGAGCGTCATCGTGCAGCAAGAGAAAATGGCCTCCCTCGGCACGCTCGCCGCCGGCCTCATGCACGAGCTCAACAACCCCGGAGCCGCCGCCGTCCGCGCGGCCGCGCAGTTGCGCCAGAACCTGCTCCGCATGCACAAGCTCACAGCAAAATTCTCCCAGGCCGAGCTCAATCACGAGCAGAAGCGGTGCATGTTCGAGCTGCAGGAGTACGCCCTCGCCAAGCAAAAACCCCTGCGCATGAACTCGCTCGAACAGAGCGATGCCGAAGAAGCCCTCGCCGAGTGGATGGAAAACGCCAACGTCGAAGACGCCTGGAAGCTGGCCCCCGCCCTGGTCTCCGTAGGCATCGACTCCAGCGAACTTGAATGCGCACGGTCCGAATTCCCCGGACCGTTTTTTTCTGACGCCCTAAGCTGGCTCGAGGCCCTCGTCTCCAGCATGCAGCTCGTCGGCACCATCGAAGAGAGCATCGGCCGCGTCTCCGACCTCGTCAAAGCCGTCAAGTCTTACGCGTATGAGGGCAAGGGCCAGAAGCAGTCAGTCGACATCAACGAGAGCATCCACGCCACTCTTGTCATCCTCGCCCACAAAATGCGCGAGAAACAGATCACCATCGAGAAAGACTTCGCCGCAAGCCTTGCCCCCCTGCAATCCGAGTGCTCCGGCCTCAACCAGATCTGGACCAACATCCTCGACAACGCCATCGATGCAGTCCCGCAGGGCGGCCACATCCGCCTTCACACCTGGGAAGATGAAACTCCCGCCCCCGCCAAATCCGCCAACCCCACCCGCCACTACCTCTGCATCTCCATCGCCGACGACGGCCCAGGCATCCCGCTCGAGAGCCAGCCCCACATCTTCGACCCCTTCTACACCACCAAAGCTGTCGGCGTAGGCACCGGCCTCGGTCTAGGCATCGTCCAGCGCATCGTCGAGCAGTACGGCGGCACCGTCACCTTCTCCTCCGAGCCCGGCAACACCGAATTCCGCATCCGCCTCCCCCGCGAACGCGACTAGCCCCTCGCAGCGCCTTCACCCCGCCTTCAATGACCCTGGATCATCACCTGGTGCAGCGGCTTGCCCTCAGCCTCTTTCACCGTGAAGTCCGCAGGGACCTGAAACATGCTGGCGTCCGGCTCGACCCGTTCAAGATGAGTTACCTCGCGCGTCAACAACTCCCGCGGATCCTCCATCCGGGTGGCCAGCACCAGTTTAATGTCCGGCGACACCCACCGTTCGCTCACGCTCACCACCGTCTTATCGTTCCCAATCGTGCCCGGTGGCCTCGTCCGCGTCACCCGCCTGCCCACCGCGTATACGCCCGCAATCGTCTTCCCCTGCAGCTTCTCCACCTTCACCTGGACGCCCGGCATCGCGTACAGCTCCTTGTCGTCCAAATCGACATACTTGTTCAGCGTCCCCTCCGGCAGATGAATCACGCTCGCCGTCTTCGTATCCATATGCAGGGTTGTAACCGTGTTCTTCACCGGATCGACGATGGTGGCGATCTGAAATACGGGCTCCTGCCCATCCTCAACCTGGGTCACTTCCTTCCGGAAACGCCCCTGCGAGTCGCGCCACTTCCGCTGCTCAGTTTGCCGCGTGATCTTGGTCCCATCCGCCAGCGGCTTTACTTCGACAACCTTTTCGGCCGCGATGCACGGCTGCGCCAGCACGATCCCCGCATCGTCTCCATTCAGCGCAGCCACCGCGGCCCCGCCATACTGCGCAACCGCAATTGGCACGGCTAGAAATGCCATCGCGCCGACCGCCAGAACCTTGCCTTGTAAGATCATGAGTCTCTCCAGTGAGGGTGCCGCGAGCGACGCGCCCCGCGATCCGGCCGCCCTTGTCCGACTAGCGACCTTTGCCTGCATTTTCACTCGGCACGGAATCCAAGGCAAGCCAAATCCCACCGCTACGGCAACATCTGCAACACCCCACCCACAACCCCATTCCGGGGCTGCTCCTCCACCGTGTATCCCGCCGGAGGCGCAAACAAGCTCGGATCAGGCTCTCCGCGATTCAACTCTTCATACTCGTTCACCGTTCGTCCGCGCCGCGGATCGTCATTGATCGCCATCATCACCAATCCCAGTTCATTCGATCGCCATGTCTCATCGATCACCACCAGCGGCTGATCGTTGCCCTCTTCTCCAGCCGGTATCGTCCGCGTAGTGCGTCTTCCATGCGCAGAGACACCGTTGAAATCCCGAACACCCAGGTCCTCCGTGCGCGTCTCACTGCGCTGTTTTGCCTGCTGCACCTTCGCAACCTCCATCATCTTCTGCTGCCGCTCCAACTCCTCCGGAGTAGGCTGCGGTCTCGCCGCCGGCTGCGTTGCCGGACGCACCGGCCGATCCGGCGTATGAAAAACATGCACCACCTTGGGCTGATCATCCCCGCCCACTTGCCAGTTCATGCTTGTCCGTGCCACCGGATCGTTCACGCTGACACTCCTGCGTTCATGCATCTGCCCGTCCGCGCCTAAAACGCAGCCCTGCTGCCTCTCCGTCATCGTCCGGCCGGCTGAGTCCCGCGCCTGCCGCGTCACCCCGACCCTGTGGATCGCGTTGCCGTCCGCCAGCTTCTGCTCAAAGCTCAACTTCACGGTTGCGCTGAAAGGCTCGCTCTTCTGAGAGCCCCCGATGCCGTACGAAATCCCACCCATCACAGCGCCGGTGACACACGGACCGCTCTGCGCTCCCGCAGAAACCCCGAAAACCATGGCACACCCAATCGCAGCTACCGCAAAGCAATGCAGTTCAGCTCGCATAGGCCCTCCGTTTTCACAATATCTATCAGATAGACGCTCCAAGTATCCACCCGTCCGCACCTGTCGGCGATTAAATTTCACCTCAACCCGAACCTCGTCACCCCGCCGCCAGCGTCCGCAACACTCCCACATTCCTCGCCTCATCCCCCGGCTGATCCACCGGTGTCTCCGCAATAAACGCGCAGTGCCCAAACCGCGCATCGTGCAGCAGCCTGCGAAACGCCGCCGCGCCAATCGTCCCTTCGCCAATGTGTTCGTGCCGGTCCAGCTTTGATCCAAACGGCGCCTTCGCATCGTTGCAGTGCCAGACCCTCACCGCATCGAACCCCACCGTCGCCTCCACCAGCTTCATCGTCTCGATATACCCGTCCTCCGAAACGATGTCGTACCCCGCCACATGCACGTGGCAAGTATCCAGGCACACACCCACCGGCGCGCACGGCTTCAGCTTTTCCACCAACTCCGCCACCTGCTCCAGCTTCCCGCCCAGCGAGAACTCCGCCCCCGCCGTATTCTCAATCAGAATCCTGAAGTCCTTCCCCACAAAATCGATTCCCGCAATCGCCCGCTCAATCGACTCCGCCGCCAGCCGCAACCCCTCTTCGCGCGTCAACCCCTTCCAACTGCCCGGATGCAGCACCAGGTACTCCGCGCCCAGAGCCAGCGCCCGCTCCACCTCGCCCCGAAACGACGCAACCGAGTTCACCCGCACACTCTCCGTCTGGCTGCATAGGTTGATCAGGTAGCTCGCATGGACCGCCACCGGCCCCACTCCAAACTCCGCCCGCAGCTCACGCATCTTGCGCCCGTCCTCCGGCTTCACCGCTGCCGCCTTCCACATCCGCGGGCTCGACGAAAAAATCTGGAACGTATTGGCTCCCACCTCTACCGCGCGATTCACCGCCATCCACGCCCCACCCGCCGTCCCCAGATGCACCCCAATCCGCTTCATCGCCATGCCTTCGAGCCTAAATCATGCAGCCGGGTGCCCCACGATCGACGGCCCCGGCCGTAGGTCCGCCCTATCGTGGGGATGGTCTCTCCCATCTCCCTCGATCGCGCGTGTATCATCCCCGTACCGCACATCGTCGATTTCCCTGCGCCCGAAAGGACTCCGCCCCATGCCTGAACCGCAAAATTTCAAGAACCACACCCGCTTCGACCCAGTCTGGCACTTCTTCATCCTGCCCCTGCTCTTGCTCAACATCATCTTCGCTATCTGGGCAACGATCCGCCACTGGCCGAACCACCCCCATCTTCTCCCCTGGGCAATCCTGATGTCGATCGTCCTCTTCATGGCTGTCGGCACGGCCCGCGGCCACTCGCTCAGGGCACAGGACCGCATCATCCGTCTCGAAGAGCGTCTCCGCATGGCCGCGCTTCTACCCCCCGACCTGCTCACCCGCAGCCAGGCCCTCACCGAGAGCCAATACATCGCCCTGCGCTTCGCCTCCGACGGCGAACTCCCCGCCCTGGTCAAACGCACCCTCGACGAGAACCTCACCAACAAGCAGATCAAGGAGTCCATCAACACCTGGCGCCCCGACTACTTCCGCGTCTGACACATGCGTCACGCATAAAAAGGGAGCCCCAACGAACCACGTTAGGGCTCCTTTTCTTCTCGAACCTCGTACCTCGTACCCACCTTTAGTACACATCCTTCTGATACCGCTTCTGCTTCTTCATCGCCGCCAGGTACTCCGCCGCCTGCTCTGCCGATCCCTGCGATCCCGCCATAATCGCATCCAGCAGCGTCTCCTCCACTTCTTTCGCCATCCGCGAAGCATCGCCGCAGATATAGAAGTACGCCCCGCGCTGCAGCCACGCCCACAACTCCGCCGCGTTCTCCCCCATACGGTCCTGCACGTAGATCTTCTCCCCCTGGTCGCGCGAGAACGCCGTATCCAGCCGCGTCAGCACCCCATCCGCCACCATCCCCGCAAACTGCTCCTCATACAAATAGTCCGACGCCCGATGCTGGTCGCCGAAAAACAACCAGTTGTCGCCCGTCGCCCCCGTCGCCTGCCGCTCTTCCAGAAACGCCCGAAACGGCGCAACGCCCGTCCCCGGCCCAACCATAATCACCGGCGCCGAATCGTCCGCCGGCAACTTGAAGTTCTGGTTGTCCGCCAGAAAAATCGGCAGCACCTCGCCCACGTGCGCGCGCTCGCCCAATTGCCCACTGGCCACGCCCAGCCGTCCGCGCCCATGCGTGTCGTACCGCACCACGCGCACGCTCGTCTCCGCCGTCCCCGGATGAACCTTCAGGCTCGACGCAATCGAGTACAGCCGCGGCACCAGACGCTGCAGCACATTGAACAACTCCTGCGGCGTACGCACCGCGCCCGGAAAGTCCGTCAGCAAATCGATAAACTCCCGCCCCCAGCAATAATCCTCCGCACGCGACTTATTTTCCGGCCCACACAGCGCCTTCAATTCATCGAACCCGCGCCCGCCCACGCTCACCGCACCCGGCAGCTTCGCGTACTGGCCAATCGCCCCGCGCGCCAGCTTGCCAATCGTCAGCCGCGTCCTTAGCGCTTCTTCAAAGCTGATCTCAACCTTGTAGTGATCCAGCACCGGCTCGTCGCCCGTAAATCCCAGCGCCTCCAGCACCTCCGCCACTCCCTGCGCGCGGTTCTGCGGAACCACCCCAATCGCGTCGCCCGGCTCATACGTCATCCCCGCATCCAGCCCGAACGCCAGGTGCCGCGTCTCCTTCTCCGACCCCTCGCCGCTGAGCAGGTAGTTCATCGTCATAGTTGAAAAATATGGATTGTTCCGCGTGTATTTCGGCGCTTCAACCTCACCCGCTACACTGTCCTCGGCGGCCGCCGCAGTCCCTTCAGCCTCACTCATGCGTTGATTGTAAACCGGGGGGTCACACGCCGTTCTCAGCACAAAACCTCTTCGCGACCATCGGGAGCACCCCCGTGAAGCCCAGTACCCGTCACGAAGTGACCGCCCCACGCGCAGTGGGCCCGTCCGGTAGGACACCGAGACTAAAATAGAATCGTGCAGACCACCCCCGCCACGCTCTCCGACATCCGCGCCAAAATTGACGCCCGCGAGCGCATCTCCCCCGAAGACGCCCTCCTCCTCTGGCGCGAAGCCTCCGACGCCGATCTCCGCCAGCTCGCCTCCCAGGTCCGCGCCCGCTACCACTCGCCCACCGCATGCACCTACATGCTCATGCGCATCATTAACTACACCAACGTCTGCGTCGCCCAGTGCGACTACTGCGCCTTCTACAAGCTCCCCGGCCAGGACGGCGGCTACGTCCTCTCGCACGATCAGGTCTTCGCCAAGCTCGACGAGCTGCTCGCCCTCGGCGGCGACCTCGCCGGCTTCAATGGCGGCTTCAACCCCCACCTGCCGCTCGACTACTACTGCGACCTGTTCTCGGCCATCCGCGCCCGCTACGGCGACAAGCTAGAGTTCTACGCCCTCACCATCGCCGAGTTCATGTACCTCGCCGACCACGCCAACCTCGACTACCTCACCGCCGCCGCCCGCTTCAAAGCCGCAGGCGTCCGCTGGATCACCGGCGGCGGCTCCGAGATCCTCACCGAAGACTTCCGCCGCCGCCACAGCAAGTTCAAATACACCGTCGCCGAATATTTCCAGGCCCAGCGCGCCCTCGTCGACGCCGGCCTGCGCACCTCCGCCACCATGGTCATCGGCTTTGACGAAACCATCGACGAGCGCATCGAGCATCTCGAACGCACCCGCGCCTTCCAGGATGAGCTGATCGCCGCCGGTCATGGCGGCGCCGGCGGCAAGCAACCAGCCCTCTCCAGCTTCCTCTGCTGGACCTACAAGCCCTGGTTCACCCAGCTCGGCGGCATTGAAATCACCACCGGCGAATACCTCCGCCACCTCGCCCTCAGCCGCATTTATCTCGACAACATCCCCCGCATCCGCACCTCCGTCCTCACCCAGAACGAGCGCGCCCTCGAAGGCCTGCTCTACGGCGCAGACGACTTCGACCTCCCCATCGAAGACGAAGTAACCCAGCTAGCCGGAGCCACCATCAGCCTCAACTTCGACAAGATGCTGGACACCGCCCGCACCCTCGGCTTCACCCCCACCTACCGCCACGTAGCCCTCGGCTGGAACCAACCCGCACTTTAGTCGGAGTAGCAGCGCGCTTCAGCGCGCGGTAAAGTGCGTCCATACCAAGGGGCTTCAGCCCTGGGCCTTCGTTCAGATTGCGCCCTCACATTTGTCATTCTGAGCGCAGCGAAGAATGACCGCATCTACTTTTGGAGTTGCTCGTCATTCTGACTCGAAAAGTCAGAATCTCCGTAGCATCCCCCTATTTTCCCACCGTGACCGAAGGCGGATGCGCCTGCGGAACCAGCGCCAAATCCACAGTCACGATATAAATCCCCAATGCCGCGGCAACGAAAAACACAGCCGTCCACAGCCGCCAATCCCGATGCGCGCGCTTCCAGTAAGGAATCGAGTTGTCATGGTCCGAAGGCGCATGCGGCCCTTCGTCAGGATGATGATGGTGCTTGATCTCAGTCATACGTTCCTCGTCAGCCCAGTTCAGCAACCACCGGTCTCTAACTGAGATGCACGCGGGGCCAAAGAAGTGAGCCTCCCACCCACCGCACCGCCTCGATCGGACTAGCAGCAGGCTTCAGAGGCATCTTCGTTAAGGGCACGGGTTTACCCGCGCCATAAACGTCACAGAATTAGAGGGGCTTTAGCCCCTGAGGTCACTGTACAAGGACGTCAAAGTCCTGCGCATAGCAGCCCGGACTAGCAGCAGGCTTCAGAGGATACCGAAAACACTGGTCTCGCACTTCGGAGGGAGCGGGGGCTTTAGCCCCGGGCCCTCCCTCAACACGCCTGACACGAACCGCCGGGCGCACTACTACCCATACGCCACAGGATTCTTCTTCAGCCACCGCGCATCCCGTACCACATGCACATGGTCCATCAAATGCCGGGCAGCCTCCATCTCCTCCTGCCGCTGTTTCCAGGTCACCACCGCGGCGCAACCAGCCACCGCTCCCAGGCACACCTGCCCCAGAACGGAGAGTCGCCTCTTCCTGGCCAGCAACGAACAAGCCAGTGCGGTTCCAGCCGCCGCAAACGCCACCACCGAGGCTAACCCTAACAGGGGCGCCCCACCCTCCGGCTCCTTGCTTCGGGCCGTGTTCGCAAACGTCACAGCAGTGTCCATAGTCCCACTCTCCACTTCCGTTCGATGCTAGTCTCCACCTTCCTCGCCCTCGATGCTATGACGCGCGTCACCGGGGTTTCGGCCCTCTTTCCCACAACCAACCCTTGACACCCCGACTAGAATTAAAAATAGGAGCAAAAGTTGTCGTGCGCCGTCGCGCAGGACCTTACCCTTCCGTCCCAAAACCAGATCCGGGTCCAGATCCGGGTCGAGGCCACGAACGATCTTTGAAATCCAACCGCCCCAAAGTCTCCAGACCCAGTCCAGACTTGGTCCAGACCTAACCCTTTTAGACGGGATACTTTAGGACTTAAGTACGGGGGGAGGGGGGGTGCCACCGCCAGTCTCATTGCACCTGGGGCCTGGCCGCTTTCACTCACCACTGACTACGTACCGCGTGCCACTCACCTCATGCCACTCGCCTTTCTGAAACGAATGCCCAACCGCAGGGGTCTATCATTGCAGCCGGATACTTCCGGAATATTTTTCTGCAAGATCCTCATCGGCTGCCGTTCTATCTTCGGTAGTCGATTTACGCAGCAAGACCCTTTAGGCCGGAAGGAACTCCCGAGCGTGCGCCAGGCAATCAGCTTCTCCTCTCTCTTTCTTGCAATCACTCTCATCGCAAGCGCGCAGCAACCTGCCGCCAAGCCAGCTGCCGCCCGGCCCGCTCCAAAGCCCGAAGCCGCAGCGGTCTCCTCGCTACCCGTCACCCGCGTCGCCCTCTATAAAAACGGCGTCGGCTTCTTCGAGCACGCCGGCCGCGTCACCGGCAACCAGTCCGTCACCATCGACTTCACCACCGCGCAGCTCAACGACGTCCTGCAATCCCTCACCGCCATCGACCTCAACGGCGGCCGCATCGCCGGAGCCGGATACAACTCCACCACGCCGCTCGAACAGCAGCTCAAGGCCCTCCCGCTAGCCCTCGGCGAGGATCCCTCCGCCGTCGATTTCTACAACGCCATCCGCGGCGCCCGCGTCGAAGTCCACTCCGGAACCGCCAGCATCACCGGCCGCCTGCTCAACATCGAAGTCGCCAACACCACCGACAAGGATTCCAACACCGAGAAACGCCTCATCACCGTCATCGGCGAAGCCGGAGAAATCCGTACCCTCGAACTCACTCCCGCGACTGAGGTCCGCCTGCTCGACTCCGACCTGCACACCGACGTCACCCGCTACCTGCAACTGCTCGCCAGCACCCGCAACCAGGGCCTTCGCCACCTTACCCTGCAGGACAACGGAGCCGGAGCCCGCGAGCTGCACGTCAGCTACATCTCCGAAGTCCCCATCTGGAAATCGACCTACCGCATCCTCTTCACCGATCCGAAATCCGGCGCGTCCACCACCAAACAAACCGCAACCCTGCAAGGCTGGTCGGTCGTCGACAACACCACCGGCGCGGATTGGATCAACGTCCAGCTCTCCCTCATCGCCGGCGCACCGCAGAGCTTCATCCAGCCGCTCTCCGTTCCCTACTACTCGCGCCGCCCCGAGATCGGCCTCCCGCAGGAAGCTCAGCTAACCCCGCAAACCCACGAGAGCGGCGACGAAATAACCCAAGCCAAAGTCGCGGTGAACGGACTGCACGGCACCGCCATGGGCCAAGGCGTCGGATTGGCCGCCGGAGCCGGCGGAAACTATGGAGGCGGAATCCTCCAGAACAATCTGAATCAGGCCTACCTCGAAAACCGCCAGGTCAACTCGCTCCCGCTATCGATGAGCGACGGCCCACTCCCGGCCCCGCCCCAATCCGCCTCCTATCAGGACCAAGCCGCCGAATCCTTCACCGGCAACGCCGCCACCACCGCAGCCTTCGACGACTACTTCGCCTACAACCTCTCCGAACCCATCACCATCCGCAAGAACGAGTCCGCCCTCGTCCCCATCCTGCAAACCAAGATCGAAGCCGAACGCGTCACGCTGTGGTCGCCGCGCCAGCCCACTCCGCTGCGCGCTTTATGGATCACCAACACCTCCGACCTCACGCTCGATCGCGGCTCCTTCTCGATCGTCGAAGACGGCAACTTCGGCGGCGAAGGCCTACTCGATCCCATCCATCCCAAGGAGAAGCGCCTGCTCTCCTACGCCGTCGATCAAGCCGTCCGCGTCACCACAGAGTCGCAGCACGACACCACGCAATCCACCGCGCTCACCGCCGCCAAAGGCGTCATGGTCCTGCACCACACCCAGATCGCCGAGATCACCTACGTCGTCCACAACGCCGCCGCCGACAACCGCACCGTCGTCATCGAGCATCCCATCCGCCAGAACTTCGTCCTCGACAACGGCACCAGCAATTCCACAGATCCCAAGCCCGCCGAGACCACCCCAACGCTCTACCGCTTCCGCGTCGCCGCCGCGCCCGGCGAAACCATCCGCCTCCACGTCGGCGAACACCACAAGAGCGTCATCACCTACCAGCTCACCAACTTCAACGACACCCAGCTCACCTACGTCCTCAGCCAGACCAGCAACAACGCAGCCATCAAGCAGGCGCTCGCGCCCATCCTCGACGCGCGCCGCCATGTCGCCGACATGCAGGCTGCCCTCGACAAGGTCAAAGCCCGCCTCACCGACCTGCGCTCGGACGAAGACCGCCAGCGCGCCAACATCACCGCCCTGGCCGGCGCCGACAAGGACTCCCGCGAGCGCTTCGTCCGTGACCTGAACGCCACCGAGGACCAGATCGCCGCCGCGCAAAAGGACCTCACCACCGCCCAGGCCAACCTGCAAACGGCCAAGGACGCGCTCGCCGGCCAGATCGAATCGCTGCAGATCGACGAGCAGCTCTAGTCCTTCCGGACGAGCGCGCTCCACGTGGAACGCTCTACTCAGGCGATTGGTAGTTGATCTCTTTCAGCCATTCCAGCGAGTAGCGCTCAATCGCAACGCGCACCAATTGGCTGCGCGTCCGCACCCCGGCTTTGTGGAACAGCTCCTGAATTGTAGCTTTCACCGAAGTCTCCGAGGCCTGCATCCGCGCCGCGATCTCCTTATTCGTCAGCCCGTCCAGGATCGCGCGCAGCACCTGGCGCTGCCGCTCCGTCAGCGACCGCACACGTGCCGGCGAAGCCTCTTCTCCATCGTGAGGCGCCATCACCGTCCGCAAAATCCCAGGATCCCACCAGGTCTCTCCGGCTGCCACCTTGTGGACCGCCTCAATCAGCAGCCGCGGATCGCTGTGCTTCAGCACGATGCCCGTCACGCCGGTATTCACTGCGTTCAGCGTGGCGTTGGCTCCCATTCCGGCGGTCACCATGATCACCTTGGTGTCGCTGCCTCTGAATCCCAGCCGCGCCAGCAAGTCGGTTCCCACTTCATCGCCCAGGTCGTAGTCCAGCAACACCACATCGACGCTTGTCGAAATCAGCGCCTGCCGGCCCTCCGCGACCGTCGAGCAGCGCGCGACCACTTCGAAGTCCGGCTGCGTCTCCAGCAGCCGCACCAGGCTCTCGCGAAAGAGCATATGGTCGTCAATCAACAAAATGCGAATGCGTTCGATCATAATCTCCTGCTTACCTCAACGCACGGGTGCGAGTTCAACCACGAAGCACGCGCTGCCGGGAAGCGGTATGTATTTCAGATCGCCTCCAAACGAGCGGGCAAACGCGCGCGCCAGGTAGAGCCCGAGCCCCGTATTCTGCGCACCCGTCTGAAAGGGATGGAACAGTTCCGCTGGCTGTTTGACACCGCCGCCATTATCGACCACTTCCACGGTCACGCGGTGACCCTCGTTCTTGGCCCAGATCGTCAAAGATCGATCCGATTCCTTCTCCGCCAGTGTGCGAATGCTGTTCGTGGTCAGGTTCAGGAAAACCTGCATCAGGTTGGTGCCATCCGCCCACACCAGTGGCAGGTCCGGATCAAGGTTCCAGATGCAGCGGATACCCTTGTCGTGCAGCGATGGCGTGATCACGATTCTCAGGTCATCCAGCACAGCGAGCAGGTCGACCTCCATCGCCTGGTGCGTGTACGGGCGAAGGTCAACCGCCGCAATGCGCTCCAGTGCCACGACAAGATTCCCGAGCGCCTCAAAATCCTTGTCCTGCGCCAGCCGATGATCGCGAGAGAGGTTCCGGTGCACCACCGCGATCGCGCCGCAGACGTTGCGCACCTCGTGCGAGACCGCACCGACCGCGATCCTCGACCCGGCCATCATCTGGTGCAGGCTGGACTCCTCGCGCGTCCGAAATTCCTCCGACGAATCGAGAATCATGGCCGCCAGCCGCGATCCTGAAGCAGTCTGGTATGTCGAGAAGCAGATCTCCGCCAGAAATCCCTCGCCATCCTCCCGCTCGCCGCGCGACTGCATCACCGTGCGAAACAGCCGTTGCCCGGTCTCCCTGCCCGAAACATTCGAGAGAGAGGAGAAGTAGCGTTGAATGGACCGCCCCAGCATCAAAGGCACTTTCACCCCCAGCATGCGATGCGCCGCCTCGTTGGCCATCAGCACCGTACCGTCCGAGTCCGCCGTAATGACCGCCGCAGGGCTGCTCTCAATCAGCACTCTCAACTGCTCTTCGGCGTCGCGCCGCGCGTCTCTCTGCTCCTCGATCTCGTGCAGTTGCTCCAGGATGATCTGCCGGTGGCGATTCATCTCCCCAACGAAAATGCCGATGGAAAAGAACGCCATAAAGTAGAGAACGTCGCGCGGAAGCCCTGTACGCAGGTTCCACGCATACTGGTCGAACTCCTCGGTCAGGTACGTACACAGCCCTGCCACCAGTGCCGTCTGCCACGGCTGCAGCACCTTGCCGACAATCAGCATCGGCAGCAGGTACAGGAATCCCAGCGGCACATCTTCCACCACGCGCCAGTCGACCACCGCGATCATCGCAATCAGGCCCGTGGACCATATCAGGCTCGCGCGCTTGTTGCCGCCAAAAAGCGAAGAAAATAGTGTTCTCACTCGATCCCGTCCGGGGGGCACAATTCTGTCGGCATCTCCTCGCCGAAGACAGTGCCAGCGCTCAATACTTACTAATGATATTCGTGGGTTCGGGTTGCGCCGTCGAAATACTTTCGCTCGCCCAGCGTTCACACCGCACGCATCCGCGCTCAAAGCTCTCGCTCTGATCCGGGTCTTCGGTACAAACCGGGGTTAAGCAGTTCGCAAGGCTAGAACGTAAACGACAGCCCGCCCTGAATCGTCCTCGGAGCCTGCGCCAGGAACAGCGTCCGCCCATCCGCCGACAGGAACGGTTGATACCCTTCCGCCAGCAGGTTGGTCACGTCGATCGTCGCCTCGAGCCCCGGAGGCAGCCTGTCGCCCCAACGCATCGACTGGCGCACATAGAAGCCCAGATACCCCTGATCGCTGACCCCATCGTACGGGTTCACCGCGGTCACCATGTGCTGCGGCTGCCAGCGGTAGGCCGCGCGCACCCGGGTGCCGGTACGCACCACACGCCCCTGCATCGCCGCGGTCGCCGCCCCCGCGTTTTCAAGCTTCATGTTCGCAGCGGCCTGCGCCAACCCCTCGGCGCCCGTGTTCCGCGCCGTCAGCGCCGCTCCGCGATCGTATTCAAGCGACGCCCACCAGCCTGCCTTCATAGGCTCGGCCAGGGACAGGCTCACCCCGCTCGCCGCGTAGCCCGCGCCCAGAAAGCGGAAGCTGTCGGTAGCTGTATCCACCACCACCGAGCTCGATCCCGCGCCCGCAGCCATGTCCGCCGCGCTCAGCGCACCGGCTCCGGCAATCGCCGAACGACCAATCGCGTCGCGGTAAAACGCAGCCTGCATCACGCCGCCGGCAACCTTCCGGCTCACTGAAATCTCCTGGTGGTTGCCGCCCTCGATACACAGCCGCCCACCGCTCATGGCCGCCACCGGCAGGTCCGCGGCAATCGAATCCAATCCATCAAATCCCTGGAAATCCCGCGAAGTCGCCAGTTGATAGCGCACCGCCCAGACCTCGCCTGGATGCACCGTCACG
>Ga0302314_10006308_pt1 | contig 21517 bp, 18 predicted proteins | sample III_Palsa_N2_3_FD_200533 | JGI IMG/M metagenome (GOLD analysis project Ga0302314, IMG submission 200533) | Peat permafrost microbial communities from Stordalen Mire near Abisko, Sweden - III_Palsa_N2_3 | ecosystem: Environmental > Terrestrial > Soil > Palsa > Peat permafrost | place: Sweden...
GGGCTCGAATCTCGATGTGCTGCACCGTAACAGCGCCGATCAGCAGCGTCAGCTCGCCGATCTGCACGGCCCGCTGAATTGCGAGTTCAGGATCGGCCCGCTGACGCTACGCACGATTGCCAACCCGGTACTGGACGCCCAGGGCAAACGCCTCGGCACGGTGGTGGAATGGGTCGATCGGACGCAGGAAGCGCAGGTCGAGGAGGAGGTCGCGGCGATCGTGGCCGCAGCGCACGGCGGCGACCTGCTAGCGCGTATCCGCACCGACGACAAAGAGGGCTTCTTTGGGAATCTGGCCAGCGGTATCAACGGCCTGCTCGACAACATGATGCAGGTGGTGCGGCAGATCAAGAGCGCTGCCGCGGCGGTCCAGAACGGTGCCGAGGAGATTTCCAAGGGCAACACCAACCTCTCGCAACGTACCGAGAAGACCGCGGCCAGTCTGGAGGAGACGGCGTCCTCGATGGAGCAGATGACATCGACCGTCAAACAGACCGCGGACAACGCCGGCCAGGCCAATCAGCTGGCGATGGCTGCGCGCAAGCAGGCGGAGAAAGGCGGCGCGGTGGTGGGCTCGGCGGTGCAGGCCATGAGCGCTATCAACGGCGCTTCGCGCAAGATCGCCGACATCATTGGTGTCATCGACGAGATCGCCTTCCAGACCAATCTACTGGCGTTGAACGCCGCGGTTGAAGCCGCGCGCGCCGGAGAGCAGGGACGCGGCTTTGCGGTCGTGGCGACCGAGGTGCGCAATCTGGCCGGACGCAGCGCCACCGCTGCCAAGGAAATCAAGGCGCTGATTCAGGACAGCGTGGCCAAGGTCGACGAAGGCAGCAAGCTGGTCGACGAGTCGGGTAAGACGCTTGCGGAAATCGTCAATGCGGTCAAGAAAGTCACCGACATCGTCGGTGAGATTGCTGCGGCGAGCCGCGAACAGTCCTCGGGAATCGAGCAGGTGAACAAGGCAGTGATGCAGATGGATGCCACCACGCAACAGAACGCGGCGCTGGTGGAGCAGGCGGCCGCCGCAAGTCACGCCATCGTCGAGCATGCGCAATCGCTCAACTCGGTCATCTCGAAATACCAGGTAGGCGAGGAATCGCCTGCGCAGGCCGCGGCGGCGCTCGAGCGTCGCGCCGGCAGCCGTCCCTGGAACAATACAGCGCCCAAGCCTGTCGCGGCCGCAGTGGCCGCTGCCCCGAAATCTGCCGCTGCTGCGCTCAGGGCGCCGGCGGCACGCAAGCTCGCCAGTGGCCCGGCGGCCAGCGACAGCGAATGGCAGGAGTTCTGAGGAGCAGATCCATGACGCAGCCCATGACAGCCGGTTATGAATCATCGAGCCCCACGGCGCAGCACGCGGCTCAGTACCTGACCTTTGTCTGCGGTGGCGAGGAGTACGGGGTCGAGATACTGCGGGTGCAGGAGATCAAGGGTTGGGATCATGTCACGCGTGTGCCGTATTCCCCACCCTATGTACTGGGAGTGATGAATCTGCGCGGCATGATCGTGCCGGTAATCGACCTGCGCACACGCCTCAACCTCGAGAAACGCAATTTCGATGCCTCTACGGTGGTGATTGTGGTGCGCGTGCAGAGCTCGCGCGGCGAGAAGACCGTAGGCATCGTGGTGGACGGGGTTTCCGAGGTCTACAGCGTGCCGGCCGAGGCGATCAAGCCGATCCCGGAGATAGGCGCCGTTGCCGACGGCAGCTGCGTCAAGGGCATTGCCACGGTCGACGGCAAGATGGTGATGCTGCTCGACATCAACGCACTGGTGGCCGCATGCGTCGAGACCGACGTGCCGCGGCCGCTCAGCGCCTGAGTGCTCTTAGGGAGTGCAGGCGAAATGTATCAGGTGGCCACCTTGACAGCGAATCCCGGCGCCGCGCACGATTTTGTGCTCACGGATGCGGACTTCAGCCGCATCTGCGCGTTGGTGCGCGAGCACACCGGCATCGCCCTGACCGACGCCAAGCGCCAGATGGTCTACGGGCGGCTGGCGCGGCGCCTGCGTGCGCTGCGGCTGGTGAGCTTCGCCGACTACGTCGAGCTGCTCGAATGCGCCGATGTACGCGAGCTGCAGGAATTCACCAATGCAATCACTACCAATCTGACTTCGTTTTTTCGCGAGGCGCATCACTTCGAATATCTTGCCGAGCAGGTGCTGCCCGCTGTTGCCGCGCGTGCCGGCGGCGCCGGCCGCCTGCGCATCTGGTCGTGCGCCTGTTCCAGCGGGGAGGAGCCGTACAGCATAGCCATGGTGTTGCGCGAGCAGCAGGCGCGGCTGAGCGGCCTCGATGCCAAGATCCTGGCCACCGATCTGGACTCGAACGTGCTGGCGACCGGCGCGGCCGGCGTGTACCCCGCGGAGCGGCTGCAGAACGTATCAAAGGCCAGGGCGGCGGAGTTCTTTCAACAGGGTACCGGCGCGCAGCAGGGCACGGTCAAGGTGGCCGCCGGACTGCGTCAGCTGATCACCTTCAAGCAGCTCAATCTGATGAAGGACTGGCCGATGCGCGGACCGTTCGACGCGATTTTCTGCCGCAACGTGGTGATCTACTTCGATCTGGAAACCAAGCGCGCGCTGTTCGAGCGCATGGCGCAGCTGCAGCCGCCAGGGGCCATTCTGTTCCTGGGCCACTCCGAGAGCCTGTACCGGATCAGCGACCGGTACGAGCTGATCGGCCGCACGATCTATCGGCGCCTGGGAGCATAGGATGAGCAAGAAAATTCGGGTGTTGATCGTCGACGACTCCTCGCTGGTGCGCCAGATGCTGACCGATATACTCAATGAGTGCGCCGACATCGAGGTGGTGGGCGTCGCCAACGATCCGCTGATCGCCCGCGAGCGCATCAAGGCGCTGAACCCCGATGTTCTGACGCTCGATGTCGAGATGCCGCGCATGGATGGGCTCACCTTCCTGTCCAATCTGATGCGCCTGCGTCCGATGCCGGTCATCATGGTCTCATCGCTCACCGAGCGCGGTGCCCAGACCACGCTGCGCGCCCTGGAGCTTGGCGCGGTGGATTTCGTCTCCAAGCCGAAAGTCGACCTGGCGGGTACGCTGCGGGATTTTTCCGAAGAGATATGCAGCAAGGTGCGCGTGGCCGCGCATGCGCGCGTGCGCGCACGCACCGATACGGCCAGTGTGCAGGTGCCGCCGAAATACTCGGCCGATGCGGTGCTGCCGGCGCTGGTTGCGCAGCGAGTGCTGCGTACCAGCGAGCGCATCATTGCCATCGGCGCGTCCACCGGTGGCACCGAAGCCATACGCGCGGTGCTGCAGACTCTGCCGGCCGACGGGCCTGCGGTGGTCATAGCCCAGCACATACCGGCCGCCTTCAGCGGTGCCTTCACCCACCGCATGGACACGGTTTGTGCGATGTCGGTGTGCGAACCGCGCGATGGCCAGCAGATCGTCCCCGGTCACGTCTATATCGCCCCCGGCGATCGACACCTGATGGTCGAACGCGATGGTGCGCGCTACCTGTGCCGGCTCAGTGACGGACCGCCGGTCAACCGGCACCGGCCCAGCGTCGACGTGCTGTTTCGATCGGTGGCGCAAAACGTCGGCCGCAATGCCGTAGGCGCGATCCTGACCGGCATGGGCGATGACGGCGCGCGAGGTCTGAAGGAAATGTTCGACGCCGGCGCGCCGACCGTGGCGCAGGACGAGGCCAGCAGCGTGGTCTGGGGCATGCCCGGCGCCGCGGTCAAACACGGCGGCGTCAAGGAAGTGCTGCCGCTGGAGCGCATCGCCGAGGCGGTACTGCGTCTGGCGACCGGTGCCGCGGAGTCGCACACCGCGACAGTCAGAACGGTAAGTGCGGGATGAGCGCCCGAAGTGATCTTTCGAGTAGTCCAATTGTGAGCAGTCAATCATGAAAGCAAAACGCAGCAAGTCCGCACGCCAACCAACGCAACGCAAGGTCGCGATCGACGCCCGCGAGCTCGAAGAGCTGCGCGGCACTCTGGCGGCGACTCACGATGCGCAGGCGGTCATCGAGTATCAGCCGGACGGCATCATTCGCACCGCCAACGAGAAGAGCCTGCGCCTGATCGGCTACACGCTGGCGGAGATCCAGGGCAAACATCAGAGCATGTTGGTGCCGGCCGCCGAGCGCGACAGCCCGGAGTATCGGACCCTCTGGGCCAGGCTCGCACGCGGCGAAGCCTGTAGCGCGCTGAGCCGGCGAGTCGACAAGAACGGCCGCGAACTGTGGGTGCAGGCCTGCTATCAGCCGATCCGGGATGCGCAAGGTGTGCTGTACAAGATCGTGAATTTCGCCACCGACATCAGCGAGCAACAGACGCGCATCGCCATGTATTCGAGCGAAATCGCGGCAATTCGCCGCGTGCGCGCCATGATCGAATTCAATCTGGACGGCACCATCCGCTTTGCCAATCCGAATTTCCTGAAGATGTTCGATTACACGCTCGAGGAGATTCAGGGCAGGCATCACTCGATGCTGCTGAGCGCGGCGCAGCGCGACAAGCCCGAATACCGCGATCTATGGCAGCGACTGGGCAAGGGCGAATACGAGGCGGGCGAGTTCGTGTACCTCAACAAGAGCGGTAAGGAAATCTGGCTGCAGGGCTACTTCAGTCCGACCCTGGACGCGAATGGCAAGCCGGCGACCGTGGTGAGCTACAACACCAACGTGACCGCACAGGTGCTCATGTCGCAGCAGTTGCAGGCGACCGTGCAGCAGACGCAGGCCGCGGTCAAAGCAGCGCTGGACGGGGATCTGACGCAGCGCGTGACGCTCGAGGGCAAGAGCGGCCAGATCGAGGCACTGAGCCGCGGGGTCAACGAATTGTTCGATACCATCGGCGCGGTCGTCGACGACGTCAACGTCGTGGTCGAGTGTGCCAAGCAACGCGACCTGAGCGCACGCGTCGACAGCGTGGGTAAATCCGGTGCCTTCGGCAAACTGGCTTCGGGCATCAATGCGCTGATCGCCAACATGATGGGCCTGGTGCAGCAGATCAAGTCGTCGGCTGCCGAGGTCAAGACCGGCGCCGAGGAGATATCGAAAGGCAATTTGAATCTCTCGCAGCGCACCGAAGAGCAGGCCTCCAGTCTCGAGGAGACCGCCTCATCGATGGAGCAGATGACGGCCACCGTCAGACAGACGGCCGACAATGCCGGACAGGCCAATCAGCTGGCTTTGGCCGCGCGGCGCCAGGCCGAGAAGGGCGGCACCGTGGTAGGGGCCGCCGTTGCCTCGATGGCCGGCATCAACGCGGCCTCCAAGAAGATTGCCGACATCATCGGTGTCATCGACGAGATCGCCTTCCAGACCAATCTGCTGGCGCTGAACGCAGCGGTCGAGGCCGCTCGCGCCGGCGAGCAGGGCCGCGGCTTCGCGGTGGTGGCGACCGAAGTGCGTAATCTTGCCGGGCGCAGTGCCACCGCGGCCAAGGAGATCAAGGCGCTGATCCGCGACAGCGTGACCCGGGTCGATGAAGGCAGCAAGCTGGTCGATGAATCCGGCAAAACGCTCGAGGAGATCCAATCGGCCGTCAAGAAGGTGACCGATATCGTGGCCGAGATCGCCGCCGCCAGCAGGGAGCAGTCGACCGGTATTGAGCAGGTCAACAAAGCCGTCATGCAGATGGATCAGTCGACGCAGCAAAATGCCGCGCTGGTCGAGCAGGCGGCTTCCGCCAGCCAGGCGATCGTCGAGCAGGCCTACGCACTGAGCCAGATGATCTCGGGCTACCGCCTTGGCGCCGAGGACGGCGCCGCGGGCGCAGGTACGGTCGAGCGTCGCGCCGACGAGCGGCCGTGGAGCAGCAGCGCCGGTGAGCGCATCACCCAGAGCAAACGCAGCGCATCGCGATGACGGTCCGTGTTGGAGGAACACCATGGCACGATTAATCATGACGGTGGATGATTCGGCGTCGATGCGAGAGATGGTCCGCGCGACTTTGCAGTCCGCGGGCTACGAAGTCGTCGAGGCAGTCGATGGGCAGGAGGCGCTGGACTATGCCCGCGAAAATGCCTGCGATCTGGTGATTACCGACGTCAACATGCCGCGCATGGATGGCATTACGCTGGTCAGTGAGCTGCGCGGTCTGCCGCACTATCGGTTGACGCCGCTGCTGCTGCTGACCACCGAGTCCAGCCAGGAGAGAAAGCTCGAGGGCAAGCGCGCCGGCGCCACGGGCTGGATCGTCAAGCCCTTCAATCCGGAGCAACTACTGGCGACCATGGCGCGCGTGCTGTGAAGCCGAATCCACGATGACGCACACCAAGCGGCATGCCGCGGCCGAAAAGGCAAGGTATCCAGCCGCGCCCGACAATCCGCCGCCGACGCAGCAGCATTTTGCGCACATCAGCCGCTACTGGGATCGCGAGAATCAGGGCTACGCGGCCAAGCTGCTGCCCGGCGAATATTATGTGACCACGGCCGGGGAGCGCATCTCCACGGTGCTGGGCTCGTGTGTCTCGGCATGCGTGCGCGATCGGCGCTTGGGTATAGGCGGCATGAATCATTTCATGCTGCCGCTGGATGCCTCGAAGGGTTCGAGCATCTGGGGCACGGCGGTCAGCGCCGCGACCCGCTATGGCAACGTGGCGATGGAGCGGCTGATCAACGACATATTGAAATTGGGTGGCCGCCGCGACAGTCTGGAAGTCAAGCTGGTAGGCGGCGGCAGGGTGCTGGGCGGCATTGCCATCGATATCGGTGCGCGCAATATCGAATTCGTGCGCAAATACGTGGCGGACGAGGGATTCAGCGTCGCCGGCGAGGATCTGGGGGACATCTTTCCGCGCAAGGTTCACTACTCACCCGAGACCGGCAAGCTGCGGGTCAAGAAGCTCAATGCCGTGCGCAACGACACGCTGTACGAACGCGAGCGGCACTACCTGGAGGTGCTCGATCGCGACCCTGTGGGCAACGATATCGAGCTGTTTTAACACTATGGATACGGTTCAAGTTCGGGCGCGGATGGCCGATAAGGGCGTAACGGCCGCGTCGCGCCGCGCGACCCTAGATTAGGGAACACATATGGCCTTGCCGGAACAGCAGCAGAACACGGAATCGAAGAGCCCGGTGCAGCGCGATGCCAGCACCGCGGCCTTTGAATTCGTGCGCGAGCTGTCTGCCGAGCTGTCGCAAAGCACGATCGAGCTGCCGAGTTTTCCGGAAGTGGCCGTGCGGGTGCAGAAAGCCCTGTCAGAGGAGAATTGCAGCAGCGAGCGCGTGGTGCGCGTCATCGGCGCCGAGCCCATGCTCGCCACCCGGGTGCTGCAGATGGCCAACTCCGCGGCGCTCAATCCCGGCGGCAAGCCGGTGGCGGAATTGCGCACCGCCGTCACGCGCCTGGGTTTCGATGCCTTGCGCGCGGCAACGGTCAGTTTTGCCATGGCGCAGCTGCGCTCCGCTGCGGCCTACAAAGGCGTGCAGCGATATCTCGATGCGCTCTGGCAGCAGAGCGTGCTGGTCGCCTCAATGTGCTTCGTGGTGGCGCGTCGCGCCGGCAAGGTCAATGCCGATACCGCCATGCTTACCGGCCTGGTGCACGGGGTCGGTAAGCTCTATATCCTGACGCGCTCCACCCGGCATCCGGCGCTGTTCGCCGATCAGGAGATGTATCAGCACATCGTCAATGATTGGCACGGCTCGATCGCCAAGGTGTTGCTCGAGAACTGGCGCATGGCCGATGAAATCATTACCGCAGTGCATACCTACGACGACGATACGCGCCAGGTTCGCGGCGTGTGCGCAGTGCTGGCCGACGTACTGGAAGTGGCGGTCACGCTGGCGATGTGCAAGCAGCTGCCGGAACTGCTGGGTGAGCGCATCGGCGCGCTTAAATCGGCTGCGCGGCTGGAGCTGAACGCTGAGATCTGCCAGACGCTGATGGTGGAGTCGGCCGAGGAACTGGGCGCGCTGCGCAGTGCTCTGGGGCACTGAAGCGGGCGCGCCTGGGCGCGGCAGGCTAGCGAAAATCCCGCGATTCCCGAGCCAGACCCGCCAACCAGCGCGAAGCGTCATGCAGCCGCCGCGCGATCACGTGGGCGACGCGATCACGTCTTTGCAGCGCACCGTCGACCACCAGCAGATTTGATTCGAGCGCGCAGCGTCGCTGAGCGGCGAATATTTTTGGCCACAGAATCACATTGACGATGCCGGTCTCGTCCTCGAGCGAGGCAAACACCACGCCCGAGGCGGTCGAGGGCTGCTGCATATGCGTGATCAATCCTCCGACGCGCACGTTGCTGCCATCGGGCAGCTGCTGCAGCTCGCTGCTGCTGCGAAATCCTCTGCGCGCGAGCCGTGGACGCAGCAACTCCAGCGGATGGCGACCGATCGTGAGGCCGAGATGCCGATAATCGGCCAGCATATTCTGGCTTTCGGTCGGCTCCGGCAATGCTGCCGGCGCTTCCGGCGCCGATAGTCCTGCGATCAAACCGGGCAGCCGTTCCACGCCGAGCGCGCGCCAATGGGCTTCGTGCCGGTGCACACTCAAGGCGCTGAGTGCGCCGGCCGCGGCCAGGGCCTGGACCGCTCGCCGGGATAGTTGCGCGCGTGCGCTGAGTTCATCGATGCCGCTGAAAGGCTGCTCCAGCCGTGCAGCCATGATGTGCTCGGCATCGGCTTCGCGCAGCGTGCGCACCAGGCGCAGGCCTAAGCGCAGCGCCGGCCCCGTGCGCTCGCGCTCGAGTGTGCAGTGCCAATCACTGACAGTGACATCCACCGGCAGCACCGTCACGCCGCTGCGCCGCAGTTCCTGGATGATCTGGGCCGGAGCATAAAAACCCATGGGCTGGCTGTTGATCAGCGCCGCAGCGAAGGCTGCGGGCTCGTGACATTTGAGCCAGCAGGAGATGTAGGTCAGCAGTGCGAACGAAGCCGCGTGCGATTCGGGGAAGCCGTATTCGCCAAAGCCGAGGATTTGTTTATAGATCTGTTCGGCGAATTCGCTCGGATAGCCGTTCTCGGCCATGCCGCTGAGCAGCCGTTCGCGATAGGGCGTGAGGCCGCCGCGGCGTTTCCAGGCCGCCATGGCGCGGCGCAGCCCATCGGCCTCGCCGGGGGTAAAGCCTGCGGCAACGATCGCGATCTGCATGACCTGTTCCTGGAAGATCGGCACACCGAGCGTGCGTTGCAGCACGCTCTTGAGCGCCTCGCTCGGGTAGCTCACAGATTGGGGGTTCTCGCGCCGCTGCAGATAGGGATGCACCATATCGCCCTGGATCGGACCGGGCCGCACGATCGCCACCTCGATCACGAGATCGTAAAAGCAGCGCGGCCGCAGGCGCGGCAGCATGCTCATCTGAGCGCGCGACTCGATCTGGAAAACCCCTATGGTCTCGGCGCGGCAGATCATGTCGAAGGTGGCCGTGTCCTTGGCGGGGATGTCCTGCATCGAGATCCTGGTGCCACGATAGCTTTCAATGAGATCGAAGCAGCGGCTCAATGCCGTGAGCATGCCGAGCGCCAGCACGTCGACTTTCAACAGACCGAGCGACTCCAGATCATCCTTGTCCCACTGGATCACGGTGCGATCCGCCATCGCAGCGTTCTCGATCGGCACCAGTGTGCTGAGCGGTTCGCCCGAGATCACGAAGCCGCCGACGTGCTGCGACAGATGGCGCGGGAAACCGACCAGTTCGCGCACCAGTTGTATCAGCAGCCCCAGCCGCGCCGGATCGAGCCCTAAGGCCAGTGCCTGCTGGATCTCGCCCGGCTGATCCCACCACATCTGCAATTTCGTCAGCCGATCGATCTCGTCGTTGCCGATGCCGAGCGCGCGCGCCACGTCGCGGATCGCGCTGCGCGTGCGATAGCAGATCACGGTCGCAGCGAGCGCGGCGCGTTCGCGGCCGTACTTGGTGTAGATGTACTGGATGACCTCCTCACGCCGTTCGTGCTCGAAGTCGACATCGATGTCCGGCGGCTCGTTGCGCTCGCGGCTGATGAAGCGCTCGAACAGCAGCTGGGTGCGCGCCGGATCGATTTCAGTGATGCCGAGCGCATAGCAGACCGCGGAATTGGCGGCCGAGCCCCGGCCCTGGCAGAGAATGCTCTCCTTGCGCGCGTACTCGACCAGGTCATGCACGGTCAGGAAGAAATGCTCGTAGCGCAGCTCGGCGATCAAAGTCAGCTCTTTCCCGACCAGCTCACGCACCGCCGCCGGCACTCCCTGCGGCCAGCGCCGTCGCAGTCCCGTTTCGGTCAAGGCACGCAGGTGTTCGCTGGCCGTGAGGCCGGCGGGCACGAGTTCCGGTGGATATTGGTAATGCAATTGCGCCATTGAGAATTCGCAGCGTTCGGCAATCGCCACGCTTTGATCGAGCAGCGCCTGCGGGTACAGGGCACGCAACTGTGTCAATGAGCGCAGATGCCGCTCGGCGTTCGGATGCAGCCGCCAGCCAGCCTGTTCGACGGTGCAGCGGTGGCGCACCGCGGTCAGTACATCCTGCAGCGCGCGGCGCGAACGTGCGTGCATATGCACATCGCCAGCGGCGACCGCAGGCACACCGCAGCGCTCGGCCAGCGAGCACAGTTGCGCCAGATGCGCGCCGTCATCGCCGTCGTGATGCAGCTCCACGGCCAGCCAGCCGCGGCCGCCGAAAAAATCCCGCAGCCAGCGCGCCTGTGCTTCATCGGCCTGTCTCGGAGGCACCCACAGCGCCAGGCAGTCGTCCAGATGAATCTCGAAATCCGCTCTGGTCAATCGATATTCGCCTTTCTTCGAGCGCCGCCGGCCGCGCGTGATGAGCTGGCAGATTTGTCCGTAGGCCCGCTGCGAAGGGGCGAGCAGCACCAGATGCAGGCCGCACACTGTGCGGAATTCCGCGCCGACGATGAGTTTGAAGTGCGCGCAAACGCCGGCATCGGCATCGGCGGCCTCGGGCAGCGCCTGCATGGCCTCGTGCGCACGCACCACACCGGCGAGCGAGCATTCATCGGTCAGCGCCAGTGCGCTATAGCCGAGCGCATGCGCGCGAGCGATCAGCTCGGCCGGATGCGAGGCGCCGCGCAGAAAGCTGAAGTTGCTCAAGGCATGCAACTCGGCGTAACCGCTCATGCCCATAAGCCCTGCAGATACCACTGGCCGCCGCGGCGGTCGTGAAACACCCAGACCTGCGTGCCCTCGCCGGTGCGCGCAAGGTAATAGTCGCGCCTGACATCCCCTTGATCCCACCAGCCGCTCTCGATGCGCTCGGGTCCGCGCAGCAGTTGCGCAGGAGGCTCGATGCGCATGGGTTCAGGCAGCAGCCAACAGGGCCGGGCCGCGATCGGCCGGGCCGCGATCGGCGCGAGCGAGGCACTGCTTGCACTCGCAGCGAGCAGCTCGGGTGCGGCCGAGCGCCAGCCGAACTCCGGGCGGTAATCGGCGTGCAGCTGCAAGGCATGGATGCTGCTCTCGCCCAGCCGCGCGCGCAGGCGATCGAGCAGTCGCTGCAATTGCTGCAAAGGCTGCGCGTCGCTGCCGAACAGATCCCCCTGCGCGATCGCCGGCGCGGTGAACTCGAGCGCCTGCAGCCGCAATGCGTTCACGGGCGCGGGCAACAGCAGCGAGTGCATGCGCTCGCGCACCAGCGTCAGAAACTGCGCCGCATCGCGCCCTGGGGCTGACAGGCCGATGGTTACGCGGCTGAGCGGATGGCGATAATGCGCGAACTCGAGCGTAAAGCGCTGCACCGAGCAATCGCGCGCGCGCAGGTAGCCTTGAAATTCCAGCAGCAGCCGTTGCAGCGGAAACAGCAGCGCGGTGCTCGTACGCACCTCGCTGGCGAATTCGCAGCGCGCGCTATAGGTTTCGGGCAGACGCCACGCGGGTCGCGGATCGCTGGTCTGGGCGCACAGCCGCTGCAGATAAAGCTGCGTTTCCGGCTCAAATCGCCGTGCGATGGCCGCGGCAGGCAATTCGAGCACCTGCCCGATGCGGCGCAGACCCGAGGCGTGCAGCGCGGCCAGTGTCGCCGCCGGCAGCGCCAGCAACTGCAGCGGCAGATCATCGAGACGCTGCCGCAGCTGCGCCCTGGTCAGCACATGGCGCTGTCCGCTGGCGTGCGTCAGCAGTGCTGCAGCGGTAGGCGAAGGCGCGAGAGCGCAGATATGGCTGTAGCCCAGCTGCACCAGCTCGGCCTCAATCCTCGCCAGCAGCGCCTCGTGACCCTCGAACAGCGCGCAGCTGCCGCCCAGTTCAAGCCACAGCAGCGGCTCGTGCGTGGCATAACTGATCAGGCTGCTCCACTGATAGGCCCATGCGGCCAGGCGGTCGAGCGCTTCGCGCTGGACGAGAAGATTTCTTTCGCTGTTTTCGCTGTGCTCGCTGGCGGCTGTGGCAGCGCCCGCGATCGCCTCACGAGCCAGTTGCGGTAAACGGATGCACAGCCACAGCATCGCAATGACTCGTCGGGGATATGGCGCGCAATGACAGCTGCAAGCGCAAGCCCGCGCGGCCACCGCGGCATTTGTGGATATCCACGGCGAGCCCCTTGGCCGTGGGTTGCAGCCGCAAGCGCAATGCCGCCGGTGAATGTTCGCGCGCAGCCTCGGTCGGGCGATAGAGAATGCCGAGGCTGCCGCCGGCTTCGGCCGCCAGCTGCAGGCGACGCACATTCTTATCGGCGATTGCGGACGGCCAGCTCAAGACGGCGCCGAACGCCGGGCAGCGCAGCGTCTGCTCCGCGGCCCACAGCGATTCCTGCGCGTTGCGGGTTTGAATGATCAACAGGCGCTTGAGCGGCAGGCCGCCTTGTGCGAGCGCCGGCGCATAGGGCAGATAGGGCGGTGCAATCCATGCGATGTAGCGCCCCGCGCAGGCCAGCCTGGACAGGGCCGGCAGCAATAAACTCAGCTCCCCAATACCCATGGCTTCGGGCATCAGCTCGGCGATGGCTCCGACCGGCCAGCCGCCGCCGGGCAGGTTGGCATCGAGTTCGGCAAAACCCGAGGGTGCGGCCGGGTAGGGCGCGCGGCGCCACTCGCCGTCATGGCACAGACGGGTCAGCTGATCGAGCGTCACGCTGCGCACGCCCATGCTCAGCCCGCTCGCAGCAGATCGGTACGCACAATGCCGACCACGATGCCTTCGATCTGCCAGGGCTGCGTGCGCAGATCGATTTCCAACGGCGCGAACTCGGGGTTGGCGGGTTCCAGGCGCAGCAACGCGCCGCTGCGGCGATAGAATTTTACCGTGGCCTCATCGCCCAAACGCGCCACCACGATCTGACCATTCACGGCCTCGGTCGTACGGTGCACGGCCAGGATGTCGCGGTGGGCAATGCCCGCATCGCGCATGCTTTGGCCATGCACGCGCAGCAGAAAATCGGCGCGCGGGCGAAACAGTGAGCGATCCAGGGCGATCTCATCTTCGATATTGCTCTGTGCCAGGGCGGGTACTCCGGCGGCAACCCGCCCATAGAGCGGCAGCAGGGCGGTGCGTTGCGAGGCCGGTTCGCCAGGCGCTTCGCCATGCAATAAGCGTAAGCCGCGCGCAATCCCGGGTTCGAGCTGCAGGTAACCCTTGCGTTCGAGTGCGCGCAGATGCTGATCGATGCCCTGGCGATTGCGCAGACCCAGCGCCTGCGCCAGATCGGCACGGGTGGGTGGCCGGCCCTGCTGCGCCATGAATTCAGTGATCCGCTGCAGGATCTGCTGTTGGCGGGGGCTTAACGGGAGGGGAGATTGGAGTACCATACATCCGTATGGTACCTGTTCAAGCAGTAAATATCAGCTTACAACGTCTAGAGCTACCGTCTGAACATTCACTCTCACATAATAGGCTAACCGTCTGGATTAACAGGGCAAGGTCAGAATGCTACGTTATGGTCAATCGGGCGGCTGCGCCGCCGTGCTGCTGACCGTGCTGGGACTTAGTGCTGCGCCGTCCTTGCATGCCACGGTCTATCCCCTCGCCACCACCGCGGATACCGTGGTTGGCGCCGATCAGACGGTCACGACCGTTTACGAGGACACCCTCTACGATCTGGCGCGCACCTACAGCCTCGGCTCGGAAGAGCTCATTCGCGTCAACCCCGGCGTCGACCCCTGGCTGCCTGGCGCCGGCAAAGAGCTCACGATCCCGGGCCGGCATATCCTGCCCGCAGGCCCGCGCGAGGGCATCGTGGTCAACCTGCCCGAGCACCGGCTCTATTACTACCCCCCACCCATACGCGGCAAACCTCAGCAGGTCATCACCTATCCGGTCAGCATTGGCAAGATGGATTGGCACACCCCGATCGGGCTCACGCACGTGATCGCCAAGACCAAGAATCCCGCCTGGTATCCGCCTGAGTCGGTGCGCAAGGAACACGCCGCAGCCGGCGATCCGCTGCCGACAGTAGTGCCGCCGGGGCCCGATAATCCGCTGGGCGCCTATGCCATGCGGCTGGCGGCCGGTGGCGGCACGTACATGATCCACGGCACCAACAATCCCATTGCCGTGGGACTTGCCGTCACTCATGGCTGCATCCGCATGTATCCCGACGATGTGGCGGCGCTGTTCCCGATGATCCCGGTCGGCACTGCGGTGCGCATCGTCAATGAACCGGTCAAGGTGGCTTGGGTCGACGGCGAACTGCTGCTTGAGGCACATCCCCCGGTGAATGCCGAAGGACAGAGTTTTGAGCCCGATGTCGATCAATTCGCCGAACTGCTGCGCGCGGCGGTTGGCGACAGCACGGTGGCTATTCACTGGGACTATGCGCGCGAAGTGCTGCAGAAGGCCGATGGCGTGTTGGCCACGGTCGGCCTGGAAGCCGATATGTCACCGCTTGATGTCGAGGGGGCTCCCGCGGGTCCCGCTGTTGCCACCGACAAACAGCCCTGAAACTCACGGCAGTTGAACCGCGGCGCAAATCAGCTATAGTTCGCTGCCGGAAACGGGCCTGCAGCTACATAACCCACTGATTAGACGACACTTCTTCTGCGAAAATACGATGTCTGAACGCGATAACGAGAGCTTCGACCTGGACGAGGAATTCATTGCCGAGACCGAGGACAGCACCGATTACGACGGTTTGCTGGCCCGCGTCGACAAACGGGTGCGAGCCCAGGGCAAGCGCGGCAAAGCGGCCTGGAGCCGGCTTGAAGAAGTGCTGGCCGACAAAAAACTTGAGAAAGACCTCAAGGACATCTTCGAGGACGACGAGCTCTGAGCCGCTGATTAGAGCCTGGCAGCGGCCAGGTCGCCGCGCTTTCGCTCACTTACACGGATAGGTTATGGCCCCACGCGACCAGTCTTCCTGGGTCGTGCTCAAGTTCGGCGGCACGAGCGTCTCCAACTTGGCCAACTGGCGCAATATCGCCGCTGTGGTGGGATCACGTCTGGCAGCCGGCACGCGGGTGCTGGTGGTGCACTCGGCGGTCAGCGGCATCACCGATCGACTCGAGACTCTGCTGGCTACCGCGCTCGCAGGCAGCCACGAACCCACACTCATCGATGTCGAACAGCGCCATCGCGCGTTGGCGGCCGAACTGCAGATCGGTGTGAGCGCCGAGCTCGAGCACTATTTCTCGGAACTGCGGCACATGGCCGCGGGTATCGCGCTGATGGGCGAAGTCAGCGATCGGACGCGCGCCCGCGTGTTGTCAAGCGGTGAACTCATGGCCACCGAACTCGGAGCACGCTATCTGGCCGCCTGCGGGCTGCCGGCGCAATGGTGGGATGCGCGGCGCGGACTCATCGCCGAACAGCGCACTGCGGCTTCGGTACGCGCCAATTTTCTCTCGGCGACCTGCGACTATTCGCCGGATCCGGCGCTGCGGGCGCAGCTCGATGCGCTTGAGGGAGTGGTCGTGACCCAGGGCTTCATCGCCAGCGACGGCGCCGGCGATACCGTACTGCTCGGTCGCGGCGGCTCGGATACCTCGGCGGCCTATTTCGCAGCCAAGCTGCTGGCGGCGCGCCTGGAGATCTGGACCGACGTGCCGGGGCTTTTCAGCGCCAACCCGCGCGCGACGCCGCAGGCGCGATTGCTGCGCTCGCTACACTACGACGAGGCGCAGGAAATCGCCTCCAGCGGCGCCAAGGTGCTGCACCCGCGCTGCATTCTGCCGGCCAAATCCCAGCGCATTCCGATCGCGATCTACGCCACCCACAGCCCGACCTTCGAAGGCACACACATCAGCGCCGATGGCGGCGATGGCGTGGCGCAGGTCAAGGCGGTCTGCATCAAGAAGGGCATCACGCTGGTCTCGCTCGAGAGTCCGGGGATGTGGCATGAAGTCGGCTTTCTGGCGGACGCATTTCAGATCTTCAAGCGTCACGGGCTGTCGGTGGACCTGATTTCCACTTCCGAGACCAATGTCACCGTGTCGCTCGATCCAGCTGCCAATACGCTCGACCAGAGGCTGGTCGATGCACTGATCGCCGATCTGTCGCAGCTCTGCCGCGTGCAGGTCCTGGGCCCGTGCGCCTCGGTGAGTCTGGTCGGGCGCAATATTCGCGCCATTCTGCATCAGCTCGGCGAAGCCTTCGAGCTGTTCGCCGAGCAGCGCGTGTATCTGCTCAGTCAAGCCGCCAATGACCTGAACTTCAGCTTCGTGGTCGATGAGGACCAGGGAGATCGGCTGGTCAACGAGCTGCACGAGCGCTTGATTCGTCCGGTGCGCGCCGGCGCAATCCTGGGACCCACCTGGGAGCAGTTGTTTGCGCGGCCCACGCAGTTGCCCGCGGCGCGCGTGAGCTGGTGGCGCGAGCGGCGCTCGCAACTGCTCGCTCTGGCGCAACAACACGACTGCGCTTATGTGTACGATTCCGCGGTGATCGTGTCAGCGGCGCGCGCGCTCAAGGCGCTGCAGGCGGTCGAGCGCGTGCTGTACTCGATGAAGGCCAACCCGAACTCGCACATCCTGCGGCTGCTGGCCGGCGAGGGTGTGAGTTTCGAGTGTGTCTCGCGCGGCGAGATCGAACATCTGCTCGCGAGCGTGCCGGGGCTGGATCGCAGCCGGATCCTGTTCACGCCGAATTTTGCCAGCCGCGAGGAGTATCGCTGGGCGCTCGAGGCCGGCATTGCCCTGACGCTCGACAACCTCTATGTGCTGCGCCACTGGGGCGAGATGTTTCGCGCTCGCGGTGTCTTCATCCGCATCGATACCGGCACCGGCCGCGGTCACCATCACCACGTGCGCACGGCCGGCGCGCATACCAAGTTCGGCGTACCGCTGGCCGAGATCGATGAGCTTGCGCGCCTGGTCGAGCAGCATGGGGCGGTCGTGATCGGACTGCATGCGCACTCCGGCAGCGGCGTGTTCAATGTTGAAAGCTGGTCCGAGGTCGCCACCTGCCTGCTCGATCTGGTGCCGCGCTTCGCGCAGGTGCGCGTGGTCGATGTCGGCGGCGGCCTCGGTGTACCCGACGGCCAGGACCAGCCGGGACTGAATCTGCTGCAGCTCGACACCGCGTTGCTGGCCGCGAAGCAGAGCCGCCCGGGCATCCATGTGTGGATTGAGCCCGGACGCTACCTGGTCGCGGAGTCCGGGGCGCTGATCGCGCGCGTCACCCAGACCAAGTCCAAGGACGAGCTGCGTTACGTCGGCATCGCCACGGGCATGAACTCATTGATCCGTCCGGCGCTTTACGGCGCCTGGCACGAGATCGTCAATCTCACGCGCATTGATGAGCCGGCCACGGAGGTGGCAGATGTGGTCGGGCCTATCTGCGAGAGCGGGGATTTCCTCGGACACGATCGCCTGTTGCCGCCCACGCGTGAAGGCGATGTCATGCTGATTGCCAATGTCGGCGCCTACGGACGCGCCATGAGTTCGCGCTACAACTTGCGCGAGCCGGCGCTCGACATTGTGCTCGGCCCCTGACCTGCGTAGCGGATGATAGTAAGAGGATTCAAGCACTCAAGGAGCAACACCGTGGAATTTCGCAGACTCGGAGCATCCGGCTTTAATGTCCCTGTGCTGAGCTTCGGCGCCGGCACATTCGGTGGAAAGGGAGAATTCTTCCAGGCCTGGGGTGCCAGCGGTGCGCTCGAAGCGCGGCATCTGGTCGATATCTGCCTTGAGGCCGGCATCAATATGTTCGACACCGCCGACATTTATTCCGCGGGCGCTTCCGAAGAGGTGCTCGGTAGTGCAATCAAGGGCCGCCCGCGTGATGGCCTCATCCTCTCGACCAAGGCTACCTTCCGTAGCGGCTCGGGACTCAATGAGGTTGGTTCCTCGCGCTATCACCTGATACAGGCGGTTGACAAAGCCCTGGTGCGACTTGGAACGGACTACATCGATCTGTTTCAGTTGCATGGCTTCGACGCACAAACGCCGCCGGAGGAGGTGCTCTCGACACTGGACGCTCTGGTGCGCGCGGGCAAGATCCGCTACGTGGGCGTCTCTAACTTTTCCGGCTGGCACCTCATGAAGTCTCTGGCGACGGCTGACCGTTATGGCTATCCGCGGTATGTCGCCAATCAGACGTTCTACTCACTGGTCGGGCGCGACTACGAGTGGGAGTTGATGCCACTGGCCCAGGACCAAGGCATAGGGGCCGTGGTGTGGAGTCCGCTCGGCTGGGGTCGCCTGACCGGCAAGATTCGCCGCGGCCAGCCCTTGCCGAAGCTCAGCCGCCTGCCCAAGACCGCCGCCGCCGGACCGCCGGTGAGTGAGGATTACCTGTATCGGGTGGTCGATGCCATCGACCAGATCGCCGCCGAGACGGGCAAGAGCGTGCCGCAGATCGCCCTGAACTGGCTGCTGCAACGCCCGACGGTATCGACGGTGATTATCGGTGCCCGAAACGAGGAGCAGTTGCAGCAGAATCTGGGGGCCGTGGGTTGGAGCCTGACGGCGGAGCAGATGCAGCGACTGAACGCGGCCAGCGAGGTGACGCCCGCCTATCCGTACTGGCATCAGCGGCAGTTTGCGGAACGAAACCCCTCACCGGTTTGAGGGCCGTGGGCGGCGCGCGCACCAGCGCAGTCTAGCCGGGGTCGTGCGTTGCGGTGGAGCGGCTGTGCGCGTGACGAACCTTCAGCACCTCAATGACCTGAGCGAGGTTGAGCGAGCGCATGCGCAACAGCACCAGCAGGTGATAGAGCAGGTCGGCGCATTCGCCCAGCAGTGCGCCGTCCTGCTCGCCGCAGCCGGCGAGCGCGACTTCCAGGCCTTCCTCGCCGACCTTCTGGGCCACGCGACGTACGCCGCTCTGGATCAGGCGCGCGGTGTAGCTGCCCTCGGGAGCCTCGGCGCTGCGCTGGGCGATAATCTGTTCCAGGCTCGCCAGGAAGCTCAGGGGTGTCGCGGCCAGCAGCGGTTCATCGCCAAAGCAGCTTGCGCTGCCGGTGTGGCACACCGGGCCGGCGGGCTGTGCGCTCAGCAGCAGCGTATCGGCATCGCAGTCCAGGCGCGCGGCGCGCAGCTCGAGATAGTGTCCGGAGGTTTCCCCTTTCTGCCATAAGCGCTGCTTTGAGCGGCTGAAGAACACGACCCGTCCGCTCTCGAGGGTGGCTCGCAGCGCCTCGCGATTCATGTAGCCGAGCATCAGCACACTGCCGCTGTCCGCATGCTGCACGATCGCCGGCACCAGGCCGGCGCCTTTGTCCCAGTCGATGCGCTCGAGATTCTCGACCGACACATTCATAGCCGTACCTCGACGCCGCCGCGGCGCAGTTCGCGCTTGAGATCGCCGATGCCGATCGCGCCGCTGTGAAAGACACTCGCGGCCAGCGCCGCATCGACCTGCGCGTCCTGAAAGGCGCGCTGGAAATGCGCGCTGCTGCCGGCGCCGCCCGAGGCAACCAGTGGCACCTGGCACAGCGCGCGAACACTGCGCAGCTGCTCGATGTCGTAGCCGTGGCGCGTGCCGTCGGCGGCCATGCAGTTGAGCACAATCTCGCCCGCGCCTCGCTGCTGCACTTCGCGCGCCCAGTCGAGTGTGTCGCGACCGGAATCGAGGGTGCGCGAAGGATCGCCGGTGAATTGATAAACCCGATAGCCCTCGGCGGTGCTCTGGCTGTCGATGCCGACCACCACGCACTGGGCGCCGAAGCGCGCGCTCAGGCGATCGATGAGCTGCGGATCCGACAGCGCCGGGGAGTTCACCGAGATTTTCTCGGCCCCGGCATTGAGCACCTGTTCGGCATCCTGCACCGAGCGAATACCGCCCGCGACACAGAACGGGATATCGAGCACGCGCGCCACCCGCGTGACCCAGTCGCGGTCGACCGAGCGGCCTTCGGGACTTGCGGTGATGTCATAGAACACCAGTTCATCGGCGCCCTCGTCGCGATAGCGACTGGCCAGCTCGAGTATGTCACCGACCACGCGGTGATCGCGAAACCGCACGCCTTTGACCACCTGGCCATCTCTGACATCAAGGCAGGGGATTATGCGTTTGGCAAGAATGACCGCAGCTCCTCGACTGCAATGCGCTGTTCCAGCAGGGCCTTGCCGCTGATCGCAGCCGGTACGCCCAGCGCCGCCAGCGCGCGCAAGTCGCCGCCGTTGGCGATGCCGCCCGAGGCCTGCCACTGGATGTGCGCAAAGCGCCGCAGAGCCTCGCGGTAGAGCGCAAGATTCGGGCCTTCGAGGGCACCGTCGCGGTCGATGTCGGTGCACAGCACGTGCCGCAGGCCATGGCCGGAAAATTCGGCCATTGCGTCCCAGAGCGACAGTGCCGTCTGCTGCTGCCAGCCGCGAGTATGCAGACGCGGCACGCCGAGGCCATCGAGCCGTACGTCGAAGGCGATGCAGATGCGCTCGGGGCCGTAGCTTTGCAGCCAGCGAGCCACCTCATGAGCCCGCTCCACCGCGGCGCTGCCGATGACCACTCGCGCGACACCATGCGCGAACAGATCGTCGATGACTGCGGCATCGCGTACGCCGCCGCCCACCTGCAGGCACAATGCCGGTTGCGCGGCCAGCGCATGGATCAGGCTAGCGTTGCCGAGCGTGCCGTCGCGCGCACCATCCAGATCCACCACATGCAGCCAGCTCGCACCCAGCGCGCCATAGCGACCCAGCAGTTCGTGCGCATCGAGCGGATAGCGCGTTTCGGCGGCAAAATCGCCGTGCAGCAGACGCACGCAGGCCCCGGCACGCAGATCGATTGAGGGGATCAGCAGCATTTAAAGTGCGAGAAAATTGCGCAGGATGCGCGCGCCGGCCGTCGAGGAGCGCTCGGGATGAAACTGCACGCCGCGAAAATTATCGCGCGCGACCATGGCGCACAACGCTGTGCCGTAGTGCACCGAGGCGAGCGTGCGCTCGCACACCGGCGCGGCGAAGCTGTGCACGAAATACAGCCGATCCTCGGCGCCGATGCCGGCCAGCAGCTGGTCCTCGCGCCGCTGCTGCAGAGTGTTCCAACCCATGTGCGGCACTGGTAATCCCGGGGACGACTGCAGGCGTCCGATTCGGCCGCCGATCACACCCAGACATTGCGTGTCGCCTTCGGCCGAGTGTTCGAACAGCAGCTGCATCCCCAGACAGATACCGAGCAATGGCGCGCGCAGCTGCGGAATCAGCCGATCCAGCCCGCTCGCGCGCAGGCGCGCCATGGCATCGGCGGCCGCGCCGACGCCCGGCAGCAGCACGCG
>Ga0302314_10006310_pt1 | contig 21513 bp, 23 predicted proteins | sample III_Palsa_N2_3_FD_200533 | JGI IMG/M metagenome (GOLD analysis project Ga0302314, IMG submission 200533) | Peat permafrost microbial communities from Stordalen Mire near Abisko, Sweden - III_Palsa_N2_3 | ecosystem: Environmental > Terrestrial > Soil > Palsa > Peat permafrost | place: Sweden...
TTCTGCGCGCTCCGCCGAGGGCGGATGGAGGCAGATTCCTGCAAAGGCGCATCGCTGGGCAGCGGGGGAGAAGGGTTTCGGCCCTGCCGCCCAGTGCGCGGAGAGGTAACGCGCGCGTGAGGGCGTTCGATCCGTCGATCGTGGATTTGGCCTATCCTCACCCGCAGGCGAAGCGGACCGCCCTCGCGAAGATGGGGAGGTGGTGGAGGAGTACGCCGCCAGAGCGATCTTGGATGGCGGCGGCAGATCGACCCCAGCCTCTCGCCGCAACGGGCAAGAGTTGCGGGATCGCGGGTGGCTCGAGTTTGTCGGGCGGGGGCGGTATCGGGTGCGGGCGGGGGTTTGAGCGGGTTGACCGCGGGAGGTCGAGCGCCATTTGGCGAGGGTGGCGCGCTGCATCGTACCTCCTCCACCCCCGGCCCTCGCCGGGGCTGAAGGCGCGGTCCCCCTTCTCCTGCGGCAGAGGATTTTATTGGAAGCGCGGGGCGACCCAGCCGATCGGGATCGCAATCTGCGCGCCAACCAGGGTCGGATCGCCTTTTGGGGTGACGTCGAACTGGAAGTATCGGCCAAGCCTGACCGTCGCGAGATCGAAATTCTGGCCGGGCGGGCTGACGGACGTCGCGGCGCAGGCGGTCAGCCGGCCGTTGATGGCAACAGTGCACACCAACAACGCGCGCCCGTTGATGCCGCCCTGGGCGGCGTTCAGCGGATAGTTGTCGGCCATATCCTGGCCGTTGGGGTGGCGGAGCCATAGGCGTGACGGCGCCGACCTCGGCGGATGGGGCACATCGACGGGCGCGAGCGTGGTCGGCGGAGCGTCGGTCGGGGCCGGGTCGGCGCGGGCGGGCAGTGAGAGCGCGGTCAGGGTGGCGGCGAGGACCAGGACCGGGCGTTTGGGTCGGCATGGCGTCATCGTACGGGAATCGGTGAGCGTTGGCGAAGCTCGCGCACGCCATCGTCCCGGCCATTTCCCGGCTTTCGCCCGCAAGCACCCTTTCCCTCACGGAATGTTTCACGTGAAACACTTTGGGTAACGAGATTACTGTTGGCGGCGATTTGAATCGCGTGTAGCTGGGGCGGATGATGGCGCGTTGGCACGAGCGGGATGGGGGCGAAGGGCGGCGCGAACGGAACCGGGGGACCGTAGTTTACGGTGATCTACGGTGGGTGGTGGGCGGAATTCGGGGACGGGGGTCCACAGTCTGTGGTGATCTGTGGTGAATCTAGGTGAGAGAGAGCGAGCACGCCCCCGCCCCCTCCGTCACTCGCTGCTGCGCAGCGAGCGCCACCTCCCCCGTTTCACGGTGGAGGAGCGCCACCGCGCCGTTTTACGGCGCTGGAACTGCGTCGGGTTTCTTGGCGTCGAGGCTGAGGGGGGCGCTGGGGTCGCTGGAGCTGAAGCGGACGCCGACGCGGACCGGGGCGCCGCTGACCGGGTCGCCGTCGAGCAGGCGCGGCTTCATCGTGAAGTCGCCGGCGATGTCGAGGGCGGCCTGGCCGAAGCCGAAGCCGGAGGGGAATTCGCCGGCCACCTGGCAGCGCTCGAGCTTGCCGTCCTGGTCGACGATACAGTCGATCGCCGCGCCGCCTTCGATCTGGTTGGCCAGCGCGCGCTCGGGGTAGGCGGCCTGGATCTGGGCGTTGGTGGGCTTGGTGATGATCGCCGGCTTGGAGAGGGTGTGGCCCATGCGGGTGACGTCGGGCGAGATCGACGGCGGGTGCTGATAGAAGGCGATGGTCAGTTGCTCGGGCGACTTGGCGGTCTCGTCGGGGAGGTTGAGTTTCGGGTTGTCGGGCGACTCGGCGGCCATGGCGAGCGCGGCCTTGCCGAAGCCCTGGCCAGGCGGGGTTTCGGAGACCAGGGTGCAGGCCCGCAGCGCCAGGTGGGGGTTATGGGTGCAGCTGATGGTCGCCTGGCCTTCGACGCCGGCGGCCCTGGCGGCCGGGGGGTAGAAGGCGAGCACGGCGGCCGCCGCGGCCGGATCGGGCGTGTTCAGGGTGGTCAGGGGCGGCGGTGGCGCGGCGGGGGCCGGGTGCGCGGGTGGATCGGCGACAGCCGCGGTCCACGCGAAGGCGCCCGCAAGGCCCAACACCGCCAAGCTGATGCGCATGATAGGAGTCTCCGACTTACTAACCCCCTTTTCACCGCGTGCGAGGTGGTGCGCAAGCCCGCGATGGCACGTCCGTATTTTCCGTGTTTTCCGTGGTCGACCTTGCGGTTTTTCGTGGTTCAACCGTTCGCGCAGATTTCCTCGCTTTCGCGGAGCGGGCGGCGCGGGTAGGACAGAGGCTTAACCGTGGCGCGCGCGTTGCGCCGATATCCGGGGAAGAAACCCAATGAATTCGAAGCTTTCCGGTCTGGCCGTCGGCGCTTTCGCGGCCCTGGCGCTTGGTTCTGTCGCGGCGGCGCAGGGCATGCCGACGCCGCTGCACGACTACAAGGCCGCGGTCGCGGGCAAGTATGTGGTCGACGCCAAGCACACCGGCCTGGTGGCGCGGGTGCCGCACATGGGCTTCTCCTATTCGGTGTTCCGCTTCCAGACGGTGGCCGGAACGCTGCTGTGGGACCCAGCCCATCCGGCGGCCGACAAGCTGGAGGTGACGGTCGATCCGAAGTCGATCACCACGGCGCCGGTGGACGGCTTCTCCGACGAGTTGGCGGGCGCGAAGTTCCTCAACACGGTGAAGTTCCCGGCGATCACCTTCACCTCGACCGCCTTCCACCCGGAAAGCGCGACCCACGGCAAGGTGGAGGGCGACCTCACCCTGCTGGGCGTGACCAAGCACGTGGTGTTCGACGTCGACCTGGTCGGCGACGGCAAGGGCTTCCGCGGTCCGGTGATCGGGGTCACCGCCAGGACCATGATCGAGCCGAAGGATTTCGGCCTGCCGCCGTTCATCGTGGCGCCGATCGAGCTGATCATCGACAGCGAGTTCGACGCGGCCGCCTGAGCGTCAGGGGCGCTGTTCGTCGAGCAGGTGGGCGATGGCGTCGAGGTAGCCGGCGAAGGCCTGGCGCCCGGCGTCGGTCAGGCGGGCGCGGGTCAGGGGCTTGCGGCCAAGGAAGCTCTTCTCGATAACGATGTAGCCGGCCTCCTCCAGCTTGCGCAGGTGGATCGAGAGGTTGCCCTGGGTGGCTTCGAGCGCCGCCTTCAGCTCATTGAAGTCGGCGGCTTCGGCGTTGGCCAGATAGGCCATGATCCCCAGCCGCATGCGGCCGTGGATGACATCGTCGAGCCGGCCGATGTCGAAGGCGGCCATGGCGGTCTCAGGCGCTCTTGCGGGTCATCAGCCAGGCGCCCGGCAAGACCATGCCGAACAGCAGTCCGGCGCTGGCGAAGCTCAGGTAGAGGACCCAGCTGTCGATGCCCAGTCCCATGACGATCGCGCAGCCGAAGTGGACCGCGGCGACCAGCGCGACCCAAGGGCGCCGGCGCAACGAGAACATCGCCAGCCAGGCTGCACCCTGGGAGATGAACACCGCGCAGGGATAGAGCAGCCAGATCGTGATGCTCCGCTCGCGCCAGGCGACCAGGCCGATAACGGCGATCAGCACCAGATTGGCCAGGCCAACAGCGCTGAACATCGCGGCGATGGCCCGCGGCGCGGCGCCTTGCGCCGGCTTGGTCCTGCCGCGCCGAAGCACAATGGCGAGGCAGACGAGGAAGATCACGGTCGGTCCGACGCCGATCGCCAGCCCAATCGGCCAGCCCTTGATCCATCCGCCGGCCTGCCCCAATCCCAGCAGCGTCTGGGCCAGGTAGCAGGCGCCGGCGGCGAAGTAGAGTCGGCCGAACTGCCTGAGGTTGTCGTCACCGGTCTGCACCAGGGTGCGCAGGAAGGCGAGGTCGTCGCGGATGTCTTGAACGTCGTCGGTCATCGGGATCTGACTCACGGCTGGACGCTTTGCGGCGCGGCGGAAGCCGGCTTCGCGGCGCGCCGCTTGGCGCTTGACGGCGATTCGCGCGGCCCGTTCAGAATGGCGCCGATAAACGAGTGGCGCACGAGGAGCTGGTAGCTGGCGAACATCAGCGGGAACGCCACCGCCAGGATCGCGACGAACTTCACCGGCCACGGCCAATCCAGCGGCGCCACCATCACCTGCAGCGCCATCACCAGCGGAATATGGATCAGGTAGAGCCAATAGGAGGCGTCGGCGATGTAGCGGCGGGCGGGGCTGAAGCCGTCGAGATAGCGCAGGGCCACGCCGATCAGGCCGAAGGTCAGGCTCCACGCGGCGAGCGGGGAGGCGATCGCGGCGATGGCCAGGGCGGCGGGGTTGGACGGCGGTTGCAAGGCCGGCGCGAGGCCGCTGACGGCGAACACGGCCATGAGGAAGCCCAGGCCGAGTGTCAGGTTGGCGGCCCCCTGGCGGCGCCACGCGGCGAGAATGTCGGTCTGACGATGGACCAGCCAGCCGAAGGCGAAGGCGCTGAAGTAGGCGATGCTGGCGGGCGGATTGGGGACCAGGGAGGAGTCCGGTGTCGGAACGCCAGCCCAGGGGAGCCAGTGCGGCGTGAGCCACAACACGGCGGCGGTCGGCGCGGCGAGCGCGAGCAGGCCGGCCGGGCTGGTCGCCAACGCCTTGACGGCCCGATCGAGGACGGCGCGGAGGCGACCGTTGGCGTCGAGGCGAACCACGGCGGCGCGCAGCGCCAGGGTCGCCGCGTAGAGCCACAGCAGCACGTAGAGGAACCAGAGGTGGGTCAGCGGAAAGGTCGGGAAGCCCGGATATTTCGGCGGCGGCGGCAGCGGGCGGCCATGGGCCATGCTCACCGCCGCCCAGATCGTCACCACCACGATCAGGGCGAAGATGATCGGCCAGCCCGCCACCAGCGGCGCGACGATGCGCTTGGCGCGGTCGGCGATGAAGCCCCGCAACCCGCGGCGGTGGAACGACATATGGGCGAAGAAGCCGGCGATCAGGAAGAAGGTGGTCATGCGGAAGGTGTGCAGCACGCGAAACAGCACCGCGAGCGTCAGGCTCGGGTGGCTGTCGGTGACGATCCACAGCGGCGTGCCCGCCGGCGTCGGCAGGAATGACACCGTCGCGTGGAACACGATCCCCGCGAGCAGGGCGAAGCCGCGCACGGCGTCAAGCGCATGCAGGCGTTCGTTGGGGGTTGCGGCCATGAGCGCAGGCTCCCGCGCCGATCGCCCGCACCCGATGCGCAAGCCCTCGACGGCTCAAACTCTGCGCCAACTAGTTTGTATTGTAGACTTGTTTTCATAAGGCGCTACATTCCGCGCCCGTCGCCGCCAGGGTTCAGGCCGCCATGGCGGCGACCTGCTCCCAGGTGGTGGCGGCGAAGCTGGGCCGCGCGGCCAGACGCGCCAGCCAGGCGGGGATCGGCGTGCCTTCGAACATCTCGGCGACTTCGGGGATCGCGGAGATAAGGTCGAGATGGCTGCCGGCGTGGATGTCGGCCAGGGAAAAGGCGTCACCGGCGATGTAGGGGCTCTGCTCCAGGAAGCCGGACAGGATTGCGAGGCAGTGGCGCGTCTGCGGGATCGACGCGATCGCGGCGTCCTCGTCGACCGGGAAGCCGAGCTTGGGCGCAACGACGCGGTTGAAGCCCAGCGTCGCCGCCGAATTGGCGGTAAAGAAGTACCAGTCGATCACGCCGATCACCTGATTCATCCTCGCTTCCAGCTTTGGGTCCTTGGGCGTCAGCGCACGGGGGGCGCCATAGACCGCGTCGATGTAGCGGGCGATGGCCTGGGTCTCGTACAGCCGAAAATCGCCGTCCTCGATCGCCGGGATGCGGCCGAACGGATGCAGCGCCAGATGCGCGGGCTGCCTGTGCGCGCCGGGCACGATCGGCTTCAGCCGATAAGGCGCGGTCTTCTCGATACAGGTCGCCAGCACCACGCGGCCGTAAGGACTGCCGGGAATGCTGTGAACGGTGATCATGGCCGTGCTCCCTCTCTCTTTGGGTCAAGACGCCTTGGCCGCCTCCGCGGCGAACATCTGCAGCAGGCCGGCCCAGCCGCCTTCGCTGTCGAACGAGGCGCGGGCGCCCTCGGCGGCGTCGCCCATGCGCTCCAAATGACGGTGCTCGAAGTCGACGCGGGTCCCCTGCCCTTCGGCGGTGAAGACGACTTCGACTTCGGTCAGCAGGTCGGGGTCGTATTTCCAGTCACCGCCAATGCGCCAGGCCAGCAGCACGCGGTGTGGCGGCTCCCAGTCCAGGACATCGCCCCAGGGGTTCTCGGTCCCGTCCTCAAGCAGGCCGTACCAGCGACCGCCTACGCCCGGCTCGATGATCGCCTCTTTCAACGGCGACTCGCCGATCGAGTGGCTGGCCGGCCACCAGCGTCCGAAGCCGGCGGTGAACACCTCGAACGCCTTCTCGGGCGGCGCGGCGACCGTCAGGGTCTTCTTTACCGGCGCGGGCTTGATGCCGAGGCTCATTGGGTCTCTGCCTTCTCGTCGTTAGCCGCGCGCTCCGCCTCGGCCTTAAAGGCCGCGAGCGCACCGTCCCAGAACTGGTCGAGCCAGGCGCGCATGGCGCCCAGGCCGTTCGGATCGATGGCGTAAATGCGCCGGGCGCCGTCCTGGCGGTCGCTCACCAGCCCCGCCGCCTTCAGCACCTTCAGGTGTTGCGAGACCGCCGGGCGGCTGACCGGCAAACCTTCGGCGATCTCGCCGACGGCGCGAGGGCCCGCCGCCAGCCGCTCCAGCACCCGCCGACGGGTCGGGTCGGAGAGCGCGGCGAAGGCGGTATTTCCGTAAGCCATGACTTACCGTAAGTGACGACTTACAGCCTCGTCAATAGGCAACCGAAAGCGTCGCGAGAGTCGCGCAGCGAACACAGGATCAGTGGCGCTTCAGCTGGCCAGGCGCTGCGGCTGGGTCGCGTCGTTGAAAGCGAGGCTCTCTTCGAAGTCCACCAGGATGTCGATCAGCTCGGGCCCGGTGACGGCCGGCAGCTTGCCTTGTGGGAAGCGGAAGTTCCAGAAGCTGACGATGTGGTTCACCGCGCCCAGCCGCTCGCCGAGGTCGCAGAACATCGCCGGCGCGCTGAGCAGGAACTCGCGGAACGCTTGTGGTCGGCCATCGATCAACCCATCGAAGGCGGCATCGTAGTAGCGCAACGATTTGCGCGCGGCCTCGAGGGCGCCGAGAATCGAGGCGCGGAGCGAGTTGCGGGTCTTGTCGATGTGAGCAAGCGTCTCGGTATCCGAGCCGCCGCGCGGACGGACGGTGGCGATGGCTTCAGCCACGCGGGTTACATCGGGCAGCGCCTCGCTCAGGGTCCATTTGTAGTAGAGGAAGCCCTTCCAGCAGAACACGCCCTCCTGGTAGTCGCGCTTCTCAAGCCGCAGCGTCAGCCGCAGCGGCTCGGTCTCGGCGTCGACCGCGGCCGAGAGGATCTTCTGCACCAACCGATGACCCCGTCGCTCGTCCGCCTCGGTGCGGACGACCGGGGCGCCGCCCTGGTAGCAAAGGTTGATCAGCTTCTGCACCTCGCGCTCGACGAAGCCGAACATGCGGGCCATGTCGGCGTCGGAGATTTCGAAGTAGCAGCGCGCCGGGTCGCGCCCGTGGCGCTTCAGTTGCTCGCGCAGCAGGAACGGGTCGAGCGAAGGCAGGCCGTCGATGATGGAGAGCAGATCGTAGTCGGCGCGGTTGGCGGACCAGCTGTCGCCGAGGAAATCGGACATCATGCTGTCGTAGTTGATCTGGTTCACGAACACGAACCGACCGCCCAGCTTCAGCTCCGCCCCGTCGATAGGGATGATGATCTTGGTGGCGGTCTTGCGCGCGTCGAAAAAGAGATCGCGCTCGTTGCGGCGCAGCCGGTGCTTGAGAATGATCGAGCGGTTGAGCGTCGGGCTCTGGAATAACGGGTTCTCGTTGTACGCAGGGTCGTTCCTGCGACGGCGATAGACGCGCAGCAGGTTCAGCACCCTCGCGGTCGAGGCGCTCTCCTCAAGGTGCGCAAGATTGCGAACCGTCCGATCGTTCAACGCGCCGCCCCCGATGTCAGGACGCCGAACGAGTCTCCCCCTTGCCCGCGCCCGAAGCGACAATGCAGCGGAGCGCTTAGCGACTGCTTAACTACAGCGCCGTGCTCACTGATTTAGCCCCAGCGCCGCCAAGACCTCATTCTACTACGCCCGCGGCCTGGTCGGGGTGGCGTTGCAGCCAGGCGACCGCATAGCTGCAGATCGGCACGAGGGTGGCGCCGTCCGATCGGGCGGCGGCGACCAGCCCCTCCATAAAGCGGCCGGCCGCGCCGGTTCCCCTCAAGCTTACCGGCGCCTCGACGTGGTCGATTATCAGCCGGCGACCGTCGCGCCGGTAGTCCGCGAACACCGTCTGGCCTTGCTCGATCATCTCGAAGCGGTGACGAGCAGGGTTGTCGTGTACTTCAGTCATGAAATCTCTTCCGCCTCGCGCTGGGCGCTGATCGCGACTATCGTTGTTCTTGAAGATAGCGGATCGAGGAGCCGGCCGCCATGCGCGTACCAAACGGGATTCTGGCGTTGGCGTGCGTCGCCGCGCTGGGGGCCTGCCACAAGACCGCCCCGGGCCCAACCGCCGGCGGCGAGACGATCTCCGTCGCGGGTGGTTCGCAACAGGCGCCGGGCCTGTGGTCGCAAAGCGTCTCTGACCGGCAGGGCGCCAGCACACTACGCTATTGCCTGGATAGGACGGCGGCAGGCGCTCTTGCGTCGTTCGATCGCCAGCTCAACGGCCGCTGCAGCCGCCACGACATCGCCCGGGCCGCGGACGGAACCTGGCACTTCTCCACCAATTGCGACATGGGGCCGGCCGGCAAGGTTGCGACAACGGGGGTGATGCGCGGAGATTTCCGCGCGCACTATTTCGTCGAAGCCGAGAGCCAGACCGTCGAAGCCGCCGACAGCGCGGCCGACGGGCCAAACCGGATGCTGGCCGATGTGCAGTACCTTGGCGACTGTCCGAAGGACATGAAGGCGGGCGACGTCATCCTGCCGAACGGCGCGCGCTCGCGGCTGGACGATCTCGCGGCAAGCACCTGAGCGCGGCGCTCGTTCGGCGTCGACCACGATTTTCAAACGTGAATTTTGGAGCTGACTTGATGAAGAAGGTGATCGCGCTCGGTCTGATCGCGGTATCGCTCGGCGGATGCGACAAGCTGCCGTTTCTCGGCGCGCCCGCGTCGCCGCAACGCAAGGCGGGGCTCTGGGAGCAAACCGTACAGACAGATCGCAGCCCCCTGCCGATCGTCACCAAGGCGTGCTTCGACGAGGCCTCGGATCGTCGGATGCCGGTGCTGCCGCACCAGCCCCGCCGCGCGGGCGCCTGTTCGAAGTTCAGCGTATCGCGGGACGGCGACAACTACGTCATCGACTCCAGCTGCAGCTTCGGCGGCGCGGGCGGTCCGAGCATCACCAGCCACGCGGTGATCAGCGGCGATTTCTCGGCGCACTACACGATCAACAGCACCATAAACGTGCAGAACGCCTCGGACGCAGAGCGCAACGGCGAGCACAAGTCCACCCTGACGGCGGTCTACAAGGGCGCCTGCCCGCCTGAAATCCAGCCAGGACAAGTCCAACTGCCCAACGGCGATGTAGTCGACATGGCACAGCTTCGCCGTGGGTTCGGCGGCGGCGGTCGAGGCGGCGGTGCCGGCGGCCAGGGCGGAGGCGGTCAAGGTAGCGGCGGTGGTCAGGGCGGCGGCGGCGGCGGCGGTCAGGGCGGTGGAGGCGGTCAGAGCGGCGGTGGCGGTCAGGGCGGTGGCGGTGGCGGTGGCGGCCAAGGTGGCGGCGGTCCGCCCTAGGCGTCCGACGGATTGAACAGCTGCGGGGTTAAAACGCGCCGGGCCGCTTCGCTAGAGTCGTTCGATCGCCATCGCGACAGCCTCGCCGCCGCCGATGCAGAGCGACGCAAGACCGCGCTTCTCGCTTCGCGCCTCCAGCGCCGCCAGTAGCGTCGTCAGGATTCGGGCGCCGGAAGCCCCGATCGGGTGGCCCAACGCACAGGCGCCGCCGTTGACGTTCAGCCGCCCGTGATCGATGCCCAGTTCGCGCTGGGCGATCATGGCCACCACGGCGAACGCTTCGTTGACCTCGAAGAGGTCGATATCGCCGACGCTCCAGCCAGCCTTGGCCAGCGCCTTGTGCATCGCCGGGACCGGCGCGGTGGTGAAGAGGCCGGGCTCGTGGGCGTGGGCGCCGTGGCCGGCGATCCGCGCGACCGGCGACAGGCCGAGCGCCTCGGCGGTTGAAGCGCGCATCAGCACCAGCGCCGCGGCGCCGTCCGAAATAGAGGACGCGTTGGCGGCCGTGATCGCGCCGTCCTTGGCGAACGCGGGTTTGAGCGAGGGGATGCGCGACGGGTCCGCCTTCAGCGGCTGCTCGTCATCGCTGATGGTGGTGACGCCGCCACGCCCGGCGATCTCGACCGGCGCGATCTCGCGCCGGAACGCGCCGCTCTCGACCGCGTGCTTCGCCCGGGCGAGGCTCTCGATGGCGTAGGCGTCCATCTCCGCGCGGCCGATCTGGTAGACTGTGGCCGTCTCCTCGGCAAAGGCGCCCATCAGCTTGCCGCTGTCGTAGGCGTCCTCCAGGCCGTCGAGGTACATCGAGTCCAGCACCCGGTCGTGGCCGATGCGCGCGCCGCCGCGGTGCTTGGCGAGAAGGTAAGGTGCGTTGGTCATGCTCTCCATGCCGCCCGCGACGACGATCCGGGCCGACCCGGCGGCGATCATATCGTGGGCCAGGATCGCGGCCTGCATGCCGGACCCGCACATCTTGTTGACGGTGGTGGCCTCAACCGATTTCGGCAGTCCCGCCTTCAGCGCCGCTTGCCGGGCTGGCGCCTGGCCGAGGCCGGCCGGCAGCACACAGCCCATCAGAATCTGTTCGATGCTCCCCGGGGACACCCCCGAACGCTCGACCGCGGCCCTAACCGCCGTCGCGCCCAGTTCGGTCGCGGAGGCGCCCGAAAGCGCGCCTTGGAACCCGCCCATCGGCGTGCGGGCGTAGTTGACGATAACGATCGGGTCGGCGGCCATGGCATGTCCTTCGAAGATGCTGCGCGTGCTGGATAGAGAAGATGCAGCGCGTGCTGGATAGATAGGACGGTGAGGGCCCGAGCGGCAGTCTGGATTTCCGCGGGAAGGTTCCGAAACGCAACGCTTGCGCAAGCCGGCCACGCATCGCAATTTCGGGGCATGGGACGCACCGCCAACTACGCCAAGCAGCACTGCTCGGTCGCCGCGACGCTTTCGGTGGTCGGCGATCCGTGGACGTTGCTGATCTTACGCGACGCCTTCTATGGCGTGCGCCGCTTCGACGACTGGCAATCGCGGCTGGGCGTCGCCCGTAACGTGCTGGCGGCGCGGCTGAAGACCCTGGTGGAGCACGGCGTGCTCGAGGCTCGCCTCTATAGCGACCATCCGCCCCGCAAGGACTACCTGCTCACGGCGAAAGGCCGCGACCTGCAGCCGGTGCTGCTGATGTTGAGGGCCTGGGGCGACCGTCACGTTTATGGCGAGGATGCGAGCCCGCTGGACATCACTCACAGCTGCGGCGCGTCCTTGAAGGCGCTGCTGGTCTGTGAGGCGTGTGGCGAACCCCTGCGGGGCAGGGACCTGAAGAGCCATCGGCGGTCCGCGCCCAGCGTCGGCGAGGCGCTCGCCCGCCGCACCGTGGCCACGTCTCCGTCCGTTTAACACCCGCCGACCCGTGCCTTTCGCGACCGGTTAACGATTGGCGCCTAGCCTGTCTGGATGGGCCATGCCGCATCCCGCATCGTCTCCCCCAGCGACCGGCGCAACGCCGAGCGCCTCGCCACCTCGCTTCGCGGCAAGGTGTTTCCCGGTCAGATCGACTGTGTGATCGCTGACTTCAGCAAGATGGGCGCGCGGTTGAAGTTCGACGCCCCGCCCCCGCAGGATAGGCGGCTGATCATGGTGGTCTGGTCGAGCGGCGTCGCGTTCGATGCGCAGGTGCGCTGGCGGCGCGGCCGGGAGATCGGCGTCCAGTTCCAGTCCAACCGCGATCTGAGGCGACCGCCGCCGCCACACCTGGTCGAGATCCAGACGCTCTGGATGAAGCGCCGTCCGCGGGTCGGCCGCCGGCAACTGATCGCCAGTCCGGTGATTCTGCAAAAGCGCTCGCGCGCGCCGCGCCAGCCGCTGCCCTATAGGGGAGGCGCGTAGGCTTCCGCGCAAGGGTCAAGCCTGCCAGTGGGCTTTGATCCAGGGAGCGGGACGGAAAGTCTGTATCAACCCGGGCCGTCCAAGCAGCGCTTCCGGCGGCTTCGGGTCGCCGTGGAAGATCAGGATGCGGCAATCGTCGGGCTGGTGCGGCGTGCGCCAAGCGCGCAGGGGCCAGGGCGCCAGACAGCTGACGCGAAAGCTCTGGCACCATTCCTTCGGCCAGAAGCTGAGTTCGCCCCGCGCCAGCAAATATTCGCTCAGATATTCCTGTTCGTTGCGAATGCGGGTCACGATGGCGTCAGCGTCGCCGCAGAAGGCGTCGAAGAGCGCGTACCGTTCGGCGGGCCGGTAACGATAGACTGAGGAATTCCCCACCAGGCGCACCGGATGATACCAGTCGCGGATCATCGGGAAGGCGCCGGGATAGTCGAAGAACGGGTCAAGCGGAGCCATCACGACCACGTCGAGGTCCAGGTAGAGCACCGCCTCGTCCAGGAGCCCCTTCAGCTCCGGCGAGAATGACCCGAGCTTGAACCAGCCGCGCTCTTTCGGCTGGGCGATCGGCGGCAGCTTGGGAATCGGCGCGCAGTTGACCTCGGCGCGGATGCCTGCCGTGTCGTCGGTCAGGCACACGAACCGGAACGGCCGCGCCAGGTTGCGCGCCACCATGCCGTAGAGACGGTCCACATAGTCCGGCCCGTACTTCGAGCCCCATTTCATGCAGAGCACGGTGACGGGCGCCGTCACGCCGGCCAGGGGCTGGGACGCGCTCACGCCGCGGCGCTGGCGATGAAGCCGCCGCCGAGCACGCGGCTCGGGTCCGCGGGATCGTAGAGGACGCACGCCTGACCTGGCGCGACGCCCTCTTCGGGCTGATCGAGCGCGACGCCGGGAGCGCCTTGGATCATCGTCAGCCGGCCGGGAACCGGTTCGCGGGTCGAGCGGACGCGGGCTAGCACCGGCGTTCCGACGCTCGCCGCCGCTTCCAGAGACAGCGCGTCGCCCAGCCAGTTGGTCTCCTTCAGCGTCAGCGCCGTCATCAGCAGCGCCTCGCGGGGACCCACGATCACCTCGCGACGCTCGGGGTCGACGCGGATGACGAACAGCGGTTCGCCAACGGCGATATTCAGGCCGCGCCTTTGGCCCACGGTGTAGCGGGTGACGCCTTCGTGGCGGCCGAGCACTCGTCCGTCCAGATGGACGATGTCGCCCGCCAGCGCGCCGTGCGGCCGCAGGCGATCGACAATGGTGGTGTAACGCCCCTCGGGCACGAAGCAGATGTCTTGGCTGTCGGGCTTGTCGGCGGCGGCGAGACCCAGACTGGCGGCCAGACGGCGGACAGCAGGCTTCTCCAGACCGCCGAGCGGGAAGCGCAGGAAATCGAGCTGCTCGCGCGTCGTCGCGAACAGGAAGTAGCTCTGGTCGCGCGCCGGATCGATCGCCCGATGCAGCCCGGGGCCGGCCGGGCTGGCGATGCGCTGCACATAATGTCCCGTCGCCAGCGCCTCAGCGCCGAGGTCGCGGGCCACTTCGAGCAGATCGCGGAATTTCACCGTCTGATTGCAGCGAATGCAGGGCACCGGGGTCTCGCCGCGCAGGTAGGCGTCGGCGAACTCCTCCATCACCGCCTCGCGGAAACGGCTCTCGTAGTCGAGCACATAATGGGGGATGCCGAGGGCTTCGGCGGCGGTGCGCGCGTCGTGGATGTCTTGGCCGGCGCAGCAGGCGCCCTTGCGGGAGACGGCGGCGCCGTGGTCGTAGAGCTGCAGGGTGACGCCGACCACCTCGTAGCCGGCGCGGGCCAGCAGCGCGGCGGTGACGGTGGAATCGACGCCGCCGGACATCGCCGCCAGCACACGCGATCCGACCGGCAGAGCCACCGCCGCGCGGGCGGCGTGCTCGGCGGCGCCAAGATCGTCGATGGTCGCTGACATGGCCATTGCGGGCGGCATGTAGCGCCCCGTCGCCACAAATGCGAGACGCCAGAGCTCAGATCGCGCCGCTGGAACTCAGCGTGTTGAGCAAAGACGAGGAGTTCAACGCCTGGAAAACCTGACCGGCCGCCTGGATCGAGAGCTGGGCTTGCTGCAGGTCGGTGGCGGCCTGGGCCAGGTTGGCTTGCGAGGTATCGCCGATCAGACCCTGCACCATTGTCTGCTGCTGGGTCAGCGAGGCTTGGACATTCGTGACCTGACTTTGCGCCAGGCCGTTCGTCGCGACCACGTTGTTCAGGTTGGTCGACACCGTGTTCAAAGTGGAAAGCTGCTGGGTCAGGAAAGTCTGCTGCGCCTGGGTGAGCGTGGCGCCGAGGGGCCCATTCGGGCCTTGATTATAAGCCTCGATCGCCTGGTAAGCCGTGAACAGCGGGGTTCCGACCTGGCTGGCGAGGAAGCCCGTGCTGACCGATGTGTTCTGATCGACCTGCGTGGTGATCTGCCGCTGGTCGTTCTGGAAGACACTTGAAATGGACGGCGCGGACGTCAAATCGGACAACTGCGTCGCGGTGACAGGCTGGGTGTTCACCTGGCCGCCAGCGAACAGGTATTCGCCGTTGTAGGTGGTGTTCAGCCCCTGAACCGCGTCGCTGAACGCCGTGCCAAGCTGCTGCATCATGGTGACGCCGTTACCGGTGGCGATCGCGTTGGTGATCGCCGAGACGGCGTCGGTGGCCGAGCCGGCGACCTGATTGAGCGCGGTGTCCTGCACGCTCAGCTTCGCCGCCACGAGCTGGCTGTTGTTGAGGTAGCCGGTCACCTGGGTGTTGGTCGCCTGCATGGCGGTGAGCGACTCCGCCGCCGTGCCGAAGCCTTCGAGGTCGCTGGCCTTGTCGGTCGACGATATCTGGTTGCCGGCCGTGGTCTGCGCGATCTCGGCGTTCATCAGATTGGACAGCATCGAGCTGTAGGCGGTGCTGGTGGCGATCCGGTCCATCAGGGCACGATGTCGAGAAGGGTGTTGATCATGTCTTTGCTCGCCTGAACCAGCCTGGCGGAGGCGTTGTAGGCCTGCTGGAAGGTGGTGAGGTTCACCAGCTCTTCGTCCAGATTCACACCCTCAACCGATTGCAGCCGTGTCGTCGCCTCGGTCTGCACCGACTGTGCCGCGGTGCTGGCCGAGTCGGCGGCGCTCGCCTGCTGGCCCAGCTCTCCACCGAGATTGGCCGCATACTGGGTGACGCTCGTGGTCATGGCCGGCATGTCGCCCGCCGCCGCGAAGCTCGCCGAAGCGCTGGCGACCTGCGACAGCGCCGTCGCCCCCGAGCCGTCCCCGACCGCCACCACCGGCTCACCGGCCGTCGCCGGCAGATCTAGCTTGGCCAACGCCATGTTCATCGGATTGGCGGCAATGTCCGAGCGGATCTGGAACGTCGTGGCCCGGCTCGCCTGCTGGGTGACGCCGAGGCCGAAAAGCTGGCTCATCGACGGGCCGTTGGTCCCCCGCTGGGTGGTGTCGGAGGTGACGGCCAAGGTCGAGCCTGGGGTATTGGGCGTGAAGGTCATCGCGCCATTCGCGTCCAGGCTGAAAGACCCGTATTGACCGACACCCCCTGACGGCGCGTTCAGCGCGTTCAGCAGGGTCTGCATGGTCGGCGTGCCCGGACCCGGCACGCTGACGTTGATCGTGCTGGTCGGGGTTCCGTTCGAGCTGGCGATCTGGAAGGTGATCGCGCCGCCCGGCGTGAAGCCGCTCGAATCCGTCGCCTTCAGGCCGGTATTGTAGTTGGTGATCTCGCTTGAAGTGACGAGATCGTTCAGGCCGAAGAACTGGCTGAAGCCCTGGCCGCCGTCGGTGGCGGGAGTGGTCGGGTCATCGGCGATGGCGATCCCGGATCCGCTGGCGGTTGCGCTGATGCTGAGGGCGCCGTTGGTGAAGCTGGCCGTGCCGGTTCCGCCGAGCGCAGTGTTGAGCGACGTCAGGAAGGTCGAAGGCGTGAAGGAGGTCGCCGCCCCACCGTTGACGCTCATGGTGTCGGCGGTGAAGTCGATCGCGACCTGCTGGGTGAGATTGCCGCTGGAATCGACGACCGCGATGTTGGTCTTGCCCGAGAAGTCGCCCACCACCGTTGGCAGATCGAGTCCGGTGTCGCGACCGCTCAGGGTCTGGGGCGGCGGAACGGCGGTGTTGGCGTTGTGTGCGGCGTTGATCGCGCTCACCGCGCCGCTCACATAGCCCGAGAGCTGCTGCTGGATGCCCGGAATGGTGTTGTTGCGCAGGGTCAACAGCCCCTGGAGTTCGCCGTCGCCGATCTGCAGCGTGGTCGGGGTGTTGGTGCCCGCCGCCGTGGCCGTGATCGTGCCCAGGCCGCTTACTGAGGGCGTGTAGGTCAGGCTCGCCGCGGCGCCGCCCTCCCCGGCCAGCAACTGACCGTTCGATGAGCGCACCACCACCGTGCCGTCCGGCTGCGTGCTGACGTTGATGGTCATCAGGTTGGCGAGCTGGCCGAGCAACTGACTCTGGCTGTCCTGCGAGCCGGCCACGTTGGCCTGCTCCGCCGTGCCCTTGCTGATCTGCACGTTCAGCGCGCTGATCTGGGTCAGCAGCTGGTTGGCCGAACTGACGTCGCTGCCGATCTGGCCGTCAGCCTGGCTGTCGAGGCTGCTGAGCGTGCCCGCGACGGTGTTGGTGGAATCGAGGAAGGCGTTGAGGTCATCCAGCGTCTGCGTGCGCGGGAGGCTGGACGACGGGTCGGTGGCCGAAGCGTTGAAGTCGCTGAACACCGTGCTGAGCTGGTTCAGATAGCTGCCGGCCTGGGTCGGGTCGCCGAACGCGGCCTGGGCCTGGTCGAGCAAGTTCGAGATGATGCCCGACGAACCAGCCGCGGAGGTCGCCTGGTAGTTGGCGGCCTCAAGATATTGGTTGGTGACCCGCTGCACGTCATCGACAGTGACCCCGTCACCAACGCCGCCTGCGACGGACGGGCTCTGGTTAACCACCTCGCGGGCGTAACCCGGCGTGTTGACGTTGGTGATGTTGTTGGAGACCGTCGTCAGGCCGGTCTGCGCGGTCTGCAAGCCCGAGAGGGCGGCTGACATCAAGCCACTGAGCGACACCTTACGACCTCCGCCCGGCAAACCCAGCCGGACTCATGGGCAACAAATGCCGAGCCGAGGCGCGAACGCCCCGATTGCCTTCGGCTAAGCCCTTGATCCGAATAGATTTCATTCTTGAGGCCGACTCCTTGGCTGAGCGTCCCGCGCAAGAGCGGCGCCAGATCGCCCGCCGCCAGGCCAAGACCGGCCGACCTTGCCTATCTTGCCCCGGCAAATTCCGCCGCGCACGGCGCAGCGCGCTACCGCTCGTCAGGACGATACTCGATATTTTTCAGATACTTATAGACGATATTCGGCAGTGGCGCGAGGGTTGCTTGAGGGGGACGAATGTCCAGGCGCAGCAGGCGCCCGCTTTTCCCCACAACCCGCTTCATGGGCGCCATGCTGGCTGCTTCGGCCCACGTCACGACTGCAAGTCCCGCGCTGCCGAACGATCCGGCGAGCGCGCCGGCCGCTGGCCGGAGCGGCGACGGCTTCAGTGACGCGTTGGCGGCGCTGATGGCGGTCCTGGGACCGCCGGCGCCCGTCAGCGCAACTACGGTCACATCGTCCACCGCCTCGTCCTCCAACGCCGTGGCGGCCAATTCGACCGCCGGCGTCACCATCGGGTTCAAGCTCCCGGTCGTCGCCCCTCCGACCACCGCCCCACAACGGGCGGCGGCCAGGCCCGACCTGTCAGTCCTGCCGAGCGACCCGGACCCGACCGCCGCCCCAACACCGGCCAACGCCGGCTCGCCGATCCTGGCGAGCAACGCGCACCCGGCCATTCCTGCGACTGCAGCCACCGATGACGGTCAGGAAGCAGCGAGTTCCGCGTTGCAGGACTTGGCGGCGCTGGTGTCTGGCGACAGCGGCGCGACCGCGGCGCATTCACCAGCTGCCGTTCCAACGAGGACACCCGCGCCGCCGGCGGCCTCAACCGCGAAGAATCCCGGGTCGCCGACCGCCCCGGCCGCTCCGAGCACCAATTCAAGCGTCCTGGCGTCCGGCCCGAACAACACAGCCGCTCGGACCGCTCCTGTCCCCGCACCCGCACCCGCACCCGCGGCCCCGACTGCCGCAAAACCGGCCGGCCAATCGACAGCCGCCGCGGGTCCCGCTACCGCACCGGCGAACAGACTGGCGGCTTCCGCAACGCCCGCGCCGGGGGCTCGGGCCGCCGCGAACGGCCCCGAGGCTCAAACCACCGCCGCAGCCATCGTTGCACCCGCCACCTTGAGGCAATTTGCGGTCACCTCCGCCGGCGCACCCGTCAAGGTCACGGTGACGTCCACGCCGTCCGTCGCGCCGCCGCATGTCATCGCTGACCCGAGCGCATCTGATCAAGCCGCCAGCCGAGCGGCGACAACGGTTGAGGTCGCCAACGCCTCCGCCGCGCTTGATCCGACCCCCGAGCCCACATTGCCGGCCGCAACCCGCCCAAGTCCGATCGCCTCCGCGTCGGCGAGCGCTCCCACGCCGATTGTCACGTCCAGCAGATCAGCCGCGCCCGCCGCGGTCGCCGCGCTCGCCCCGCCTCTGGTTGCCGCCGGCGCCAAGACAGAAGCACCGGCGAAGCCGCCAGTTCAGCTCGCCGATGCCGACGCTGTGCCTGCCGAAACGATCGCCGCTCCTATGGCGCCGATCGATCCGCGGCTGATCCAATTTGTCGCTCGACCAGCGGCGGCGCCGCAGGCTCAGCCGGCGGAGCCGACACAGGCCGCGACCACTGCGACACCACCGCCCACGCCGATGGCGACAGTCACGTCGGCCGCGACGGCCGCGACCGGCGTCGAAGATAGCGCCCCGAGCCAGAGCGCCGACGCGACCAACGCTCCCACCAGTCCGGTTCCCGCCAACCCCGCCCAACCAGACGCCGTAGATTCGAGCGCCGCAGTCGACCCATCGGCCGGTCTGCTCGCGCTGATCCCCACCAACGACCCGCTGGGCGCCACACCACAGGCGCCGACCGTCCCGGCGAAGCCGGCGAAGCTGACCACGCAAAGTCAAAGCAAGACCGGCGACGACGCCAGCGAGCCGGCGGCGGTCGCTGCCGCGCCGACGGCCGCAGCCCCGTCCGAACCCGTCGCCACCGCGGCCGACGACGCGCCGGACATGCCGGCCTTCACCTTGCCTCACGGCGACAGCGCAGCCAGCCAGGACCCGACGGCTGGCCCCGCTCAAGCCCAGCCGACAGCGGACGCATCGGCCACGAACGCCCAGGTCGCACCGCAGCCCGCGACACCCGTTCCCGCGGCGGCCAATGCCGCGGGCGCGGCCGCCAGCCTCGCCTCAAGCCATAGCGCCGCGCTCACCGCTCAATTGGCCGCCCAGATTACCAGCAAGGCCGGCGACGCCCGCGCCGCCTTCGGTTTCGCCCTTGAACCCCAGGGGCTCGGGCGGGTCGACGTAAGCCTCAAGTTCGACTCTCAGGGCCAGCTCTCGGCCGTACTGTCGTTCGACAACCCGAGCGCGGCGGCGGAGGCCAAGGGGCGGGCCGCCGATCTGCAGCAGGCGCTGCAGCAGGCCGGCGTCAACATCGGCCAGAGCGGCCTCAGCTTCACCTCCGGCGGGGGACAAGGTCAGGGCGCCGCTTGGCAGGGCCATGGCCAATCCGGTTACGGCCCGACGTCCACTGTCGCCGACACAGCCCCGGTCGCGCCTACCGCCCACACCATCCATTCCGCCCTCGGCGCCTCAGGCGCCGGCGGCCTCGACATCACCATCTGAGGATCGGCCATGACCAGCTCAGCCGTCGCGCCAACCAACGCCGCCCAAGCCGCCTATCAATCGAGCGGCAACACGTCGAACACCAGTTCCACCAGCTCGGCGACCGCCGCCCAGCTTAGCGCCAACAACACGCTGGCCTCGCTGGCCGGCAACTTCCAGAGCTTCCTGACGCTGCTGACGACGCAGTTGAAGAACCAGGATCCGACCTCGCCGTTGGACACCAGCCAGTTCACCCAACAGATCACTCAGATGACCGGCGTGGAACAGCAACTGCTCTCCAATCAGCTGCTGCAGCAGCTGGTCTCGACCCAAGGCAGCGTGACGTCTTCAGCCAACCTGCTGGGCGACACGATCACCGCGCCCGGCGTCAACAGCGGCGACCCGAACATCTCGGGCGTGGTCAGCGCGGTCACTGAGTACAACGGTCAGACCATGCTGACCGTTGGCAGTTATGTCGTGCCGATCAATGAGGTCATCAGCATCAGTCAAACGCCATCGACTTCCTCCGCCTCGTAATGGCGGCTCCGAAATCTTAACAGAAGGATCCAGGCCATGAGCCTCAACAGTGCAATGCAGACCGGCGTTTCGGGCCTCGTCGCCAACGCGGCGGCGCTCTCGACGATTTCCAACAATATCGCGAACGTGGACACGGTCGGCTACAAGCAGAGCGAGACCAATTTCGAAGACCTGGTCACCGGAACCGGTCCGCAAGCCGCCGCGAACTCGGGCGGCGTGATAGCTGTCAACCAACAGCTGATCGACCAGCAAGGCCAGATGACGCAGACCAGCTCGCCCCTCGATCTGGCGATCTCCGGCCAGGGCTTCTTCGTCACCACCAGCCAGGCTAGCAACGTGACGCCGACCGATCCGCGGCTGTTCACCCGCGCCGGGTCCTTCACGGTCAACGATCAGGGCTATCTGGTGAATTCCGCCGGCCTGGTGCTGCAAGGCTGGCCCGCGGACGCCAACGGCAACATCACGACCAACCCGTCCAGCCTCACCAGCCTGCAGTCGATCAATGTCTCCCAGGTCGGCGGCGCCGTCTCGCCAACAACGACGGTGGGCATAAACGCCAACCTGAACTCCGCTCAGACCGAGTCCGCGGCCGCCACCGCCGCGGGAACCACGCCGCCCGGCGCCGGGGCTTACAATCCCGCGACCAACAGCATGGCGATGTGGCAGAGCGACAACTCCACCGGCGTCCAGCCGGACTACAGCATCCAGGTGCCGATCTCGGACTCCCAGGGTGGCCAGCACAACGTCCAGCTCGACCTGTTGAAGAGCAGTACGCCGAACGAGTGGTATGCTGAACTCGTCGCCGTGCCGGCGTCGGATGTGACCGACGGCTCTGGCCTGTCGGACGGTCAGATCGCCACCGGCATGATTTCGTTCACGTCGACCGGCCAGATCGACCCGGCCAACACCACCATCTTCAACGCGGCCAATCCCTCGATCACGCTCGGCGCCTCCAACGCCGCTGCCCCGGGGGCGGGTCAGGTCAACTGGTCCTCTTCGCTCGGCGTCGCCGCCCAGAGCATCACGCTCAACCTTGCTGGCACCTCTGGCGGCGCGGGTGGTCTGACACAGCT